>ENA-UEQW01003703-UEQW01003703.1-human-gut-metagenome-genome-assembly--contig:-NODE-3703-length-10346-cov-3.688188_pt1 | contig 10346 bp, 7 predicted proteins | sample MGYA00242947_ERZ507947 | MGnify/ENA primary metagenome ERZ507947 (study PRJEB26167, sample SAMN06115421) | human gut metagenome | host: Homo sapiens | place: China:Guizhou | collected 2015-03-17... | reverse complement strand
ATTAATTACATTTTGCATAACTACAAACAAGGGAAATAAGGATATGACCACGAAGCAGGCGGATGCAACGCTGCCGGTTATGTCATTTAATCTGGATAAAATAAAGATAAACACCCTCCATGGATATACTACTGAGATGGATCCGACAAAGATGCGCGATTGCGTTATTCCGATTTCGGATGACAGGAAGCTCTCATTATCCATTTCAACATATGGCATGGCTGTTGACAGGATATCATACAAGATCAGAAGCATGGATGGCAAGAGACTGGTGGCCGATGACGAGATATCTTCTTTTTCTAATAAGGATAATACTATTCAGGCGGACATAAGCATGCCGAATGTTATGGATGAAAATACTGAGTATCTTTTGGTGTTTACCATCACAAGCGGTCAGGATAATGTATATTATTACAGCAGGATTATGCAGACCGATGGAAAGGCAGCTGCAAAGGTTGTCGAGTTTGCAAAGAAGTTTCATGATGAGACGTTTATAAAGGATGACAAATCCTTCTTTACAACATATATGGAGACAACAACCGGTGACAGAAATACGCTTGCACATGTGGATCTGACATCTACGGTGAGTCAGATTACCTGGGGCTCAATGGCCGCTGCACAGTATACGAATCCTGTCATAGCCCTAAAGGAAATAAACGATTCTTATGATGTGGTCACAATAGACTATGTGATGAGCTGTGTGGACGGTAAGGGTGAGACTGAGTATTACAATGTGAGAGAATATTTCAGGCTGCGCCAGACGGAAAGCCGTATGTACGTGCTCAACTATGAGAGAACGGCAAATCAGATTTTTAACAGTGAAAACAGCTTTATTTCGGATTCAGGCAGCGTAATGCTTGGCATCAGAAGCAGTGAGACAGAGTACAGGGCCAATGAAGCAGGCAGTGTGATATGCTTTGTCCAGGAGGGAGATTTATACTCCTATGATATCAACAATGGAATGATAATCAAGGTATTCAGCTTCAGGGACGCTGAGGGCATTGATGAGCGTGAGAACTGGAATCATCACGATATAAAGATTGTTAGTGTAGACGAAGCGGGCAGTATTGATTTTGTAGTATACGGATATATGAACAGAGGTACCCACGAGGGAGAGGTGGGAACCGGTGTGTACCATTATGACGGCCTGGCACATACTATAGATGAGGAAGCGTTTATTCCTTCTAAGACATCATATGAGGTGCTAAAGGCTGAGATGGGCAAGATGCTTTATCTTAATGAGAAGAATGAATTCTATCTCATGATGGATGACAGTCTCTATAGGATTAATTTAGGTTCGATGTCAGTAAAGAAGGTGGTTGAGGGCTTGTCTACAGGTTCTTACTGCGCATCGGAGAGTAACAGATACTTTGCATGGGTGGATTCTGCAAATCAGTACTCATCAAATACCATAAAAGTGATGGATTTAAAGAGTGGCAAGACCTTTGAGGTCAAAAAGGGCGACGACCAGTATCTGCGTCCGCTTGGCTTCATAGGTGAGGACTTCATATATGGACAGGCGAATGCTGCTGATGTGGTCTCTGATGCAGCCGGAAACACAACATTTCCGATGAATGGCCTTATTATTCTTGATACATCTGACCAGTCGGAGCTTAAGACATATACCCCTTCGGGCGGCTATGTCGAGAAAATTTCTGTGGATGGATATACGGTAACGATAGATCTGATTGCACAAAACAATGGTGTGTATGCAGAAATCGGTCAGGATACCATTATGAACCGGGAGGCTGATTCGAAGCAGAAGATAGCTCTTGATACGAGCCAGTCCGATACAAAGCTGACGGTCAGCGCTATTAGTATAGCAGGTGGTAAAAAGCCGGATAAGCTGAAGCAGCTGACAGCACAGATGACTATAAATTCGCATGATACTACTGTTGATTTAAAGTTTGATGACAATACAGTCCATTTCTATGTTTATGCAAAGGGGGATGTGATTTTTGCATCTGATAACATCTCGGATGCCATAAAACAGGCAAATGACAGCATGGGAGTGGTAATTGACTCAAACCAGCAGTATGTATGGATGAGGGCAAGAAAAAATGCAGTAAATGCATTTGCGAATATTGCATGTAATGAAACCGATAAGGATGCTGACAGTGTCGTGAAGTCAGTAAGTGCAATGCTTACCTACAATGATGTTACGGTAAGTGTGTCTGAGCTGATTGGAGCAGGCAGCAGTGCTGTTGATGTGCTCAAAAACAACCTGCCGGACAAGGAAATCCTGGATTTACAGGGAGTGTCTTCTGAGGATATTATCTTTTATATCAGCCAGGGCAATCCGGTATTTGCGATGACGGGAAATACGTCGGCAGTGCTTGTGACAGGATACTCTTCAAATGGAGCTTTATATATTTATAATCCGGATAATGGCGCAACAACATCGATGAGCTATGAGGATGCTGACAGAATGTTTTATAATGGTGGCTTGCATTTTATCACGTACATGACAAAATAAACAGAATAATGTTGTAATAATGCCGATTTTGTGACATTAAATGTAAGCTCCTTAGGTAAAGTTTAACAGAAATTTTCATAAGGATTGAAAAGCGGTTACAATTGGGATATATTAAATAAGTATGAAACAGGTTTAATACTTTTTGTTTAAGGAGAACGTATGAGTAAGAAGAGTATTGTCGTTACAAAAGTATGTGAAGGTCATGATAATCCAATCGCAGAGCTTGTTCAAGTGGCATGCAAGTTCGATAGTGAGATTACATTGGAGAGTGACAATCGCAAAATCAATGCAAAAAGCATCATGGGTATTATGGCATTTAATCCTTCAGATGGAATGTCTGTTGATATTGTTACAAAGGGTGATGATGAGCAGGAAGCTTTAGTTGCAATTGAAAATTTTTTAGTATGTGAATAATGAGCATGAGGAGGAAAATAGTATGCGTAAAAAGAATAACTCAAAGACAGCAAAGCCAGCAGTAAAGCCGGTTGAAGTAAAAAAAGAGGAAACAGTGGCACAGCCGGTTTCAGAGCCTAAGGCTGATGCAAAAGCCGATGTAAAGGCTGAGGTAGAAAAAGCCGTAGAGAAGACAACCGAGAAGGTTGAGAAGGCTGTTGAAAAGACAACTGAGAAGGTTGCTGAGAAGGCCGCTGAGGTTAAGGCTGATGTAAAGGACACTGTCAAGAAGACAACAGCAAAGGCAGCAAAAGCTGCAAAGACAGCTAAAGAGGCAAAAACTGCAAAGAAGGAGCCGGTAAAGCCGGAGATTATTGTTCAGTACCAGAACAGCGAGGTTGATACAGCAGCTGTCGAGGAGCGTGTTAAGGCTCAGTTCGTTGCTGAGGGACACAAGGCAGGCTTCATCAGAAAGCTTAACATCTACATCAAGCCGGAGGAGTATTCTGCATACTATGTTATAAATGATAAGTTTTCAGGTCGTGTAGATTTATTCTAATCAGACATTATTAGGGAATACATATTTTATCTAGCGCATAATAAAAGCCGATACATTTCGTGGAGACACGGTGTATCGGCTTTTGTTTTATGTATAGGTATGTGTAAAAGCAGCTGTATGACAGTTTAAATGCATTATGAAATACTTAGTGGACAAACAAAAAAGGGTAACAAAAAAGCGGGTGATGGGAATCGAACCCACGTATCCAGCTTGGAAGGCTGGTGTTCTACCATTGAACTACACCCGCATAAGTCGGGGTGACAGGATTCGAACCTGCGACCTCCTGGTCCCAAACCAGGCGCTCTAGCCAAGCTGAGCCACACCCCGAAGGATAATCTCCAATGCTTTTCACCTCTTGAGAAGCTTTGTTTTGTCTCTCAATCCGTGACGCAAGAGTTATTATATAAGAGCGCAAAGAAAATGTCAACACTTTTTTTACATTTTTTTCAACTTTTTTCTAATTGCCCGAATCCCCTGATTTTTCAGGGCTTTGCGCCTATAAATACTCAATTTCAAACGTTGCTTCTCCCTTTTTATCAAGATCCATAATAATATAAGACGGTCTTTTTCCTTCCTGTCTCGGATAAGAAAGGCTGCCTGGATTTAACGCAATGACATCCTTATGATAATCAATGATTGGACGATGGGTATGTCCAAACATAACGATATCAAATCCTCTTCCTTCTGCTTCGCGCTCAATATCTTCGATTCCGGTATTAACATAATAGTAGTGTCCATGGGTAATAAGTACTTTATACTTTCCAATCTGCAGCTCCTTTTCCCGTGGCAGTGAGGAAAAAAAGTCATTATTCCCCGCTACCACTTCCATAGGACATCCTGCCTGCTCTGCAATATAATCCTCATACCCCTCAGCATCACCAAGATGAATCAAAAGATCAACCGGGCACTCCCGCTCTAACACTTTTAAAAGATTGTCATGTTTTCTATGGGTATCACTGATGATCAATATTTTCATAGGTTTTCCTTTGCAAGTTTCTCTTTCATGGCGCGCAGTGCTTTTCCCCGGTGGCTGATCTCATTTTTCTGTTCTTCTGAAAGTTCTGCCGTAGTACATCCGTATTTTTCCACGCAAAAAATTGGATCATAACCAAATCCATTCTCTCCTGCAATTTTATCCCCGATATAGCCTTCCATGGTCTCTCTTGTCACAAGTTCCCTTCCGTCCGGCAGCACCGCTGCAATGGAACAGACGAAACGGGCTGTTCGTTCCTCCTTTGGAACACCTGCCAGAAGGTCTAAAATTGCCTGATTTTTAATATCATAAGATATATCCTCGCCGATAAAACGCGCAGAATAAATTCCCGGCTTTTTGTGCAGATAATCCACTTCCAGTCCGGAATCATCTGCCATCACGATTGCTCCCGGTGCCTCCTTAGCCACTGCACCTGCCTTAATGAGTGCATTCTCCTCAAATGTCTTTCCATCTTCTACAATATCCAGTTTGATCCCTGCCTCTTTCATGGATAAAAGCTCCACATCCAGATCTGCCATGATGTCTCTGATCTCACGCATTTTTCCTTCGTTTCCTGTTGCAAAAATAATTTTTGTCATCTTTTTAATATCCTTTCGCAAATGCATCCAGAACAGCGTCATAAACACCTTCTGCTGCTTTTTTCTGATAATCGGTACTGTTGAGAAGATTCAGTTCCTCCTGATTTGTCATAAATCCGACTTCGATCAATGCTACCGGTACTTCGCTGGTCCGAATGATATAAATCTCATCGCCTTCCACAAGCCCCTTATCCCTGCTCTCCAGCGCCTCCGTCACATGATCCAGGCAAATCTGCGCAAATGCTTTACTTCCCAGCTCTTTCGTATCCGACTCACTGTACATTACCTGCGTACCGTGTGTCGAGGACATCCGCCCGCTTTTCGTTGAATTATTATGTATGCTGATGAACAGATCTGCCTGGGACTTATTCGCCAATTGAACCCTCTGGTCAAAAGTCGGGTTGCTGTCATCCGTTCTTGTATAGTAAACGCCGATATTCCCGCCGCTGTTATCAAAAATCTTTTTCAGCTGAAGCACAATTCCAAGATCAATATCTTTTTCGTTGATCCCCTGCTTCGTTGCTCCCGGTGCTCTTCCACCGTGCCCGGCATCCACAACCACGACTTTGTCATACACTTCATGTGGCGTCAGGAAATCAAAATAGTAATAATTCTCATCATAATCCATATCCAGCTCATAGACCTGATCCATCGTGATCTCGATCAGCCCACTGCTCCCCCTGCTCACTGCATAAGAAAGATTATCAATATGATTACTGCTTCCTGTCAGCGGATCGCTCTCAAAATAGTTCACCTCTGTCTGTGGCAGTTCGATACGGACAGTTTGTGTCACATAATCATTTGAGATCGTGATATCACTGCCCTTTACTCCCGCCGGAAGCTTCAGACGCAATTGTCTCTGTTCTGTGTCATCTGCCACTTCTGTATTTTTAATTATAAGATCACTCATTGTAATCTTCTGTTCTGCAAGTTCTGCCTCTGCGATCCGCTCCTCCTCACGCTCCACTGCCCATGTGTGGATTGCCGGAAGTTTCGGCAATAACACACACACTATGATCATGAGAAGAACCGCTGTCACGGTTGCAAACTTCATTGCTTTCTCTTCCACGTAACCCCCTGTTAACGTTCATTACTAAATGCTTTGATACAAATATTACAATTCTCCACATTTTTTACATTTTCCCACTCAAAACCATTGGCACTGACATAACCTTCGCCATCGTCTAAAACAACATCGGCAGTGGCATCATCCGCCTCATACTCAATGGCAAGCGGATGTACTGCATCTGGTGTACTGATAAATAATACCACCGCGTACCGCTCTCCTGCATCCAGTGCAATTTGTTTGTCAAATGGGATTGTATAATAACCTGCATTACTCAATTTTCCTGATGCTACCGGTGTCATATTACTCAAAGATGATTCATCTTCAAAATTTTTCACAACATAAAGCTGATACTCCGAATCTTTTCCTGTGGCATAAAAGCTCGCAGCCGTAAGATTCTGATTGGATTCCGCAGTATAAACATTTGCACCGTAAATGCTCTCTTTGTTATAGCCGAGCTGTCCTACCCAACCGCAGAGATCACTCTGATAAATGTGATCGTAGTTATCACTGTCCTCAATTCCTGTATACACGACATTGTGGGTACCAATATTCGTATCATAGTAAGAAATATAAAAAATCCCGCCATCACCGAATTCGCTTCCCCAGCTGTTCTGACAGATAAATGCTCCGTCCCCCTCAAGATCAACGGAAAAATTATCCTTGGAATAACTGTCGTCCCAGCCGATGATCACAACATCATGGTTTGGTTTTTCCGTACCGATATAGCAGTACGAACTTGTTCTGCGGTCATAATAAGGTGATTTCGACTGCGAACTTTTTAACGAGTTATAAATCGAAGTCTGCACGCCACCGTATTTAAATACTGCTTCCTTTATCTTCTCATAATCTTTTCCATCGATGATCTGCATCTCCTGCACATGTTTTACAGCAGTAAGATCCGGCGTCGTTTTGTTATCTCCATATGGATCATCCTTTTCTAATACCGGACCTTTCCATGACGCAAGATACGCCATTCCCATCGTGTACTCACCACCATCGTCCTGTGTCAGATGAAACCCATTATTCAATGTCATATGATCCACCGAAAACTGATAATTCTGCTCCGGTAAAAGAACGGATTCCATCGCACTTAACGCTGCAAACGACCAGCAGGTTCCATATGTTCCCTGATTTCGGATAGCAGAAACCCTCGCTCTGTCCCTCAGATCGTACTTTGTCGGAATAATCGTTGCACTCTCCGACACATCTGCTGCCTGTGCCTTGTTTTCCTGAATATTCCAGGAGTAGGAATAGTCCAGATAATTGGACAGATCATTCAGGCTCACATAATACTCTTTGTTTTTTTTGATCAGCGGAGAAACCACTTTTTCCTTCTTGCCATTGACCTCTATCATATCATTGTTCAGAGAAAAGGAAAGTTCACTGTTATGCTTCTCTACCAGAAGTGTATCCTCATTATAAATATGTGCGCTGCAGTTTAATGCATCCCGTAAAATGGATACCGGAACCATGATGTCCAGATTCGCATCCATGAAAAAAGGATATTTTTCATTCGTGTACTCTTTGTTGTCAATGACTACTGAAAGTAATCCGTCATTTACACTCTGGGCGATCAATGGATTCCATGTTGTCTCCTCCAGCTGTGCCCCGCGGAAACGGTTCACAGTCTGATATTGTTCGCCAAAATTATTAAATTTTATCAAAAGTGCAACTGCCAGCACTCCTGTGAAGGCAATATAACGCTTCGAATACTTCATGTACCCTTAAATCTCCTTATTACGTTTTTTAGGAGGCTTCGGTCCTAAAAACTGGTAAAAATAAGTCTTTAACATACCGTTATAAATTTTGCGGTTTTTATCCGCTTTTCTTCCAATATATTTTTCTGTATCGGTATAGCTTGTGATCAGAAACATTGACCATGAATCCAATCTCTGGTATGCCTGCCCGATCTGTGTATACAAGGCCGGCAGATCCGCCTTATCCTCAAGACGCTCCCCATACGGTGGATTTGTGATGATAAAGCCATATTTTTTCGGATGACTTAAATCTGCAACCGCTCTCTGTTGAAAATGGATCATGTGTTCCACTCCCGCACGCTTCGCATTTTCTCTTGCTGCTTTGATCACATCTCCATCAATGTCATATCCCTGAATATCTACTTTCACAGTAGTGTCGATCATATCCTCTGCCTCTTTCACACACTCATACCAGAGTTTGCGGTCAATCATGTTTGTCCATTCCTCTGCTGTAAAATCACGGTTCATTCCCGGTGCGATATTCGCTGCGATCATTGCTGCCTCGATCGGGAAGGTACCACTTCCACAAAATGGATCGACCAGAATCCGGTCCTTTCTCCAAGGGGTTAACATAATTAAAGAAGCTGCAAGAGTTTCCGTCAATGGAGCCTTACTCGTCATCGTTCTGTATCCGCGTTTATGTAAAGAATCACCGGATGTATCCAGCGCCACCGTCACTTCGTCCTTCAGTAAAAAAATACGGACCGGATAAGCTGCTCCATCTTCTTTGAACCATTCCTTGTGATATTTCTGTTTCATGCGCTCCACCATTGCTTTTTTGGCAATGGACTGGATATCGGATGGACTGAACAACTTGCTGTTGATAGAAGACGCTTTTTTCACCCAGAACTTTCCATCCTCCGGAATATATTCTTCCCACGGAAGGTTCTTGATTCCCTGGAAAAGTTCTTCAAAAGTCGTTGCCTTAAACCTTCCGACCTGGATCATAACACGTTCTGCCGTACGCAGAAAAATGTTGGCACGGCAGACTGCTTCCTCATCACCTTCAAATGTCACTCTGCCATCTTCTACTTTTGTGATCTCATAGCCAAGATCATATATTTCTATTTTTAAAACTGCCTCTAACCCAAAGTGGCAGGGCACAAGTAAATCAAATGTTCTCACTGAAATCTCCTCTAAAAATAAGTCTAACACCCTATTCTTATATTATCTGTTCTATTTAGAACTGTCAATTGCAAAAATATTTCCATGAGAAATGGTTCTGCCCGTCTAACGCCTTAGCTGCTCCTGCATTGCATTTGCACCGCCAATCACAGTATAAACCTCATACCCTTCTTTTCCCAGCTTGCGTGCAGCAAGAAGACTTGTACTCCCATACTCACAGTATAAAAGCAGCGGCCGATACTTTGAAAAACGACAGCACCAGCTGTCATCATCGCTGTACGGGATATTTACTGCACCCGGATAGTGATATTTTCTGTATTCCTGAGGTTCTCTGATATCAACTACACGCACCCTCTTTTGAAAACAAATATTCTGGATATCTCTTGGATGAATGGTATAAAATGCCATATTTCCCCCTTTATAACAAGAAACAGATTACAGTGTGATCTGTAATCTGTCTCTGATTCTTTCCTTATTACATATTATGCAATGATTTGTTTTCCGTGCTGCTACTATTCGTGATGGCAGTCAGAAGTTTTGTTTGTGGATTTGTTTGTGGACTTATTTGTTGACTTATTGGTAGATTTGTTCTGACCACTCTTGTTCTGTCCATTGCTGTTCTCATAACTGTTCTGCTCGTAGCTGTTTTCACTCTTGTTTGTACCATCCATGTTCTTTGCCATGATAAAATGTCCTCCTGTTTTGTGTACAAAATTTTCTTCTTTTTCTGCATGTAAAATTACTTTGTCACATGCATTTTTATTATTTGAAGAATCACACAAAATATACATTTTTTAAATTGCTTTTTAAATATAGATAGGATATACTAACGTTGTGATACAAAAACGTATCATAGTTATACCCCTTATTAATTATTTATACTCCCCTCAGAAAAAGCCAGATGCGGTTGCATTTGGCTTTTTCTATTGATATTTCACACACAAAAAATCCATCGGAAAAGTTTATATCTTTTTTCCGATGGATTTTTCTACATCTGATAATATAATAAATTATCTCTTAAATCCTGATTTAATTCTCCGCCAGCACGCTTATACTTGTCGTAAACGGCAAGAATACGTTTCACACTTCTGGAACTCTGGATATCATATCGGTTCAGAAGTTCCTGATACATTGGGTTTGCCTTCAATTCATTTCGAAGTTCTTTCGAGAACGGACAATAAGTCATCAGTATCTGTCTGGAAACCTTGTTCAGACGATAGCTTCCTCTTGACTCATATTTGATCCAGTTCTGGTAATCCTTTACAAAAACTTCCCTGTAATTATTCTTTGCGCGGAACAATGCATTTTTCAGCTTTTCTTTTGCATCAGCAGACAGTAGGGTGGGGTGAAAGTCATCTCATGCTATGGATCGCTGGTTTGTTTGGTGCTGTACAT
>ENA-UEQW01003701-UEQW01003701.1-human-gut-metagenome-genome-assembly--contig:-NODE-3701-length-10349-cov-3.260806_pt1 | contig 10349 bp, 8 predicted proteins | sample MGYA00242947_ERZ507947 | MGnify/ENA primary metagenome ERZ507947 (study PRJEB26167, sample SAMN06115421) | human gut metagenome | host: Homo sapiens | place: China:Guizhou | collected 2015-03-17... | reverse complement strand
AACTAAAAATAATCATTTTCGAGGAAAGAAGAAGCACTCTTTTTATTTCAAACAGGAAAATTTAAACAGGCTCTAAATCAAATCAGCATAGACAAATGGCTAAAGTCAAAAACATCCTTTCACAAATATTCTTTCCCAAAAGGCTAGAATCATCCTCCCACGAATCGTATTCCGGTTCATGCGGAGATCATGCTCAATGGAGCCTGAATCCGGAAAACGGAGAACTCCGCATCACCGGCACAGGCCCCCTTTACGATTTCTTCGGCGAAAAAGAAGTTCCGTGGGAAAGCCATCTGAACCATATCCGGAAAGTGGTCGTCGCCCACGGTATCACTTACATCGGCTTCCAGGCCTTCAGTTACTGCAAGTCGCTGTCGAGTGTCCAACTTCCGGACACACTGACAGGCATAGGACAGCACGCCTTCGCCTATTGTAAAAGTCTGACCTCCGTTCTTCTGCCCGAAGGAGTGAAACACATCAAGGACTACGCTTTTGCGCATTGCTACCACTTGCAGGAACTCACCCTGTCCACCACACTCAAAAGTATAGGTAAAGCCGCTTTCTGTTCTTGCCACGGCCTTACCCGCATATCCATACCCGACAATGCCATCCTGCTGGGAAGCCAAGTGTTTGCCGATTGCAAAAGCCTGACGGAAGTAAAGCTCCCCGAGGGACTGCTGCAACTCAAAAGCAACAGTTTTACCGGCTGTATTTCCCTCCCTTCTGTCTCGCTGCCCTCCTCCGTGGTCTATCTCGGCAATTCCGCATTCGAAGGATGCAACAGCTTTACACGAATCGACATTCCGGACAAAATCGTCCATATCGGCGACCGCGTTTTCGCTGACTGCCATGCGTTGGAACAAATAACCATTCCTTCCTCCGTACATCATTTAGGCAAACACATATTCTCAGGCTGCCGCTCGCTAAAGACTCTGACCGTCCCTTTTCCGGCCTGCGGCACTCCGGCCACCTTCTCCAACTTCGGCGAACTCTTCGGGACTACCCCCGACATCGAGATGCGAAAAATAAGCCAGGATAACGAAACGGGAAAGGAAACAAACTATTACCTTCCCCATAGCCTTTCCGTCCTACGCATATTGGAGGGATGCGAAATCATTCCGTCCAAATGCCTCATGAATTGCTTCGTACTGAAAGAGCTCCACCTTCCGTCTTCACTTTATATGATGGGCGAAAAAGCCGTTTACGGCTGTGCCGGCCTGAAAACCATTTATTGCCAAGCTGCGGAACCGGCCTCCATCCATGCCGACACCTTCGGAGGCATCAGGTTCAACGTTTGCCGGATCCACGTCCCGCAAGGTTCTACAGAGAAATACAAACAAGACCGGCACTGGAAATACTTCTCACAAATAGAAGACTACGGAACAATCTTACAGGCGATGAACCGGAGTTGAATCTGTGTCTATCTTTTTCCTTTCGTCCAAAGCCATAAAAAGGAGAAACACAGACCATCTTCCATACTCCTGATTTTCAATCAAATAACAACATAAAATTTGTCTCAGCAGAACAGAAAATATTTCTGCGCCGAATGAAAAATCATTTGGCTGAGATTGAAAAATCAATCTCAGCCAAACGTTTTTACGACCTCCTGACGTTCGTACGGGAACCTCTTGCGCCCTGTTTTTTGTAAAAAATTATACTATCATGCAGTTTTTTCCGTTCCGCAAAGTAGCAAGCCTCGCATATTTTCCTTACTTTTGCACGAAATAGGCTGTATTCCGGCAATCTGAAGCCAGCTTCACGGCATTCGGTTTGCCCTGTTTTTGCCTGTAAATAGCAAGAGAAAATGAAAAAGCAAGAACTCTATGACCGCGTCATTGCTTATTTTGAACAAGCAATCCCCGTGGCTGAAACCGAACTGCACTACCACGACCCGTTCCAACTGTTGGTAGCAGTCATACTTTCCGCCCAATGTACGGACAAACGGGTCAACATGATTACCCCTCCGCTCTTCCGCGACTACCCCACTCCGGAAGCCATGGCCGCCGCCACGCCGGAAACCATTTATGAATATATCCGTAGCGTGAGTTATCCCAACAACAAAGCCAAGCATCTGGTAGGGATGGCGCGCATGCTGGTGGAAAACTACCACAGCGAGGTTCCTTCCGATTTGGATGAGTTGGTCAAGCTGCCCGGCGTAGGACGTAAGACGGCCAATGTCATCCAAGCCGTCGTGTTTGAAAAAGCCGCCATGGCCGTAGACACTCATGTGTTCCGCGTGAGCCACCGCATCGGACTCGTCCCGGACACTTGTACCACGCCTTACAGCGTGGAAAAGCAACTGGTACGCTATTTTCCCGATCCCATTATCCCCAAAGCCCACCACTGGCTCATCCTGCACGGACGCTATACCTGCACGGCACGTACGCCCAAATGCGAGGTCTGCGGACTGAAAATGATATGCCGACATTACCTGCGTACCCACGGAGCGGCACGCCCTTCCGCCCAACCGTAAACAACCCGTGGCATGACGGGCGGAAACACCGCGTGAAAACGTAACCCGTCCTCTGCAAATAAAGGGTCTGCTTTCTTGCAAATATGGACGGAAAAGTATAATTTTGCAGTGCTGTAAAAGCATTATATTAAGAAGGAAACGACAGAAAACCTTTAAATAAAGATTTAAAATTATGACTATTGACAATTACAAGTTTGCCGGCAAGAAGGCAATCGTACGTGTGGACTTCAATGTCCCCTTGGATGAGAACGGTAAGATTACAGACGATACCCGTATTCGCGGAGCATTGCCTACGCTGAAGAAAATCCTCGCCGACGGCGGTGCGCTCATCATCATGAGCCACATGGGCAAGCCGAAAGGCAAAGTGAACCCGAAGTTTTCTTTGAGCCAGATTGTAGACGCCGTTTCAGAAAAATTGGGCGTAGCCGTAAAATTCGCTCCCGATTGCGCCAAGGCCGCTGACGCTGCCGCAGCATTGAAACCGGGCGAAGTGCTGTTGTTGGAAAACCTCCGCTTCTATCCTGAAGAAGAAGGCAAACCTGTAGGCATCGACAAGGAAGACCCTGCTTACGAAGATGCCAAAAAGGCCATGAAGGCTTCTCAGAAAGAGTTTGCCAAGACATTGGCTTCATACGCAGACTGCTACGTAAACGACGCGTTCGGAACGGCTCACCGCAAACATGCCTCTACGGCTGTCATCGCCGACTATTTCGATGCCGACAACAAGATGCTCGGCTATCTGATGGAGAAAGAAGTGAACGCTGTAGACAACGTATTGAGCAACATCAAACGTCCGTTCACGGCCATCATGGGCGGCTCTAAGGTTTCTACCAAAATCGGTATCATCGAAAACCTGATGGACAAGGTGGACAACCTGATTCTGTGCGGCGGTATGACTTATACTTTTGCCAAAGCCCAGGGCGGCAAGATCGGTAACTCCATCTGCGAAGACGACAAATTGCAGTTGGCTCTCGATATCATCGAAAAGGCGAAGGCCAAAGGCGTAAACCTCGTATTGGGTACGGACTGCGTGGCTGCCGACGCTTTTGCCAACGACGCGCACACACAAGTGGTTCCGGCCAACAACATTCCCGAAGGTTGGGAAGGCTTAGACGCAGGTCCGGCTACCCAAAAAGCTTTTGCCGAAGCCATCAAGGGTGCCAAGACGATTCTGTGGAACGGTCCTGCCGGCGTATTCGAATTCGATAACTTCACAGCCGGTTCGCGTGCCATTGCCGAGGCTATTGCCGAAGCTACCAAAAACGGTGCGTTCTCGCTCATCGGCGGTGGTGATTCCGTAGCATGTATCAACAAGTTCGGCATGGCCGACCAGGTTTCTTACATTTCTACGGGCGGTGGTGCCTTGCTCGAAGCCATCGAAGGCAAGATTCTTCCGGGTATCGCAGCCATTAAAGGTTAATCAGTCCCGGCGGACATTCTGAAATACGAAGGGCGACTTGTGCATACGGGTTGCCCTTCTTCATTCCAAAACCCCATGAAGAAGTTAATTCCCCTACTCCTCTTATTGGCTATCGTGTGCGGATGCCACTCCGGACAGAACGATACGGCTACCTCGCAGACCGAAAAAACGCGTCAAGATTCCTTAGCCCTTAAGGTGGCCTTGATGCCGACCTTGGACTGCCTGCCATTCTACTATGCCCAACGATGCGGACTGTTCAAAGAATTAGGTCTGGACATCCGCCTGCAAACTTTCAATGCCCAAATGGACTGTGATACAGCTTTCGCCCGCAGGCACGTGGACGTGTCCTACACAGACCTGATTCGTGCCGCATGGATGCAAAGCAAAGGTACGGGGTTGTATGTATTCATGCAGGCGGACGGACACCATGAATTGTTGACAGCCAAAAGCAGACGCATACGACAGACCAAACATTTAAAGGAACGGATGGTGGCCATGGCCCGCCACTCGGTGACAGACCTCTTGTTAGACACGGTCATCGGACAGGCACGTCTGGAACCGTCTACGGTCTACCATCCCCAAATCAACGACATCCGGCTCCGGTACGACATGCTGAACAATGCCACGATAGACGCAGCTTTCCTTCCCGAACCGTATGCCACGCAAGCCAAGTTGAAAGGACATAGGAGCATCTACGACAGCCGGAAGCCACACATACGGCTCATGGCCTTCATGGTTTCGTCCGACGTTGTGGCCGACAAAAGGAAATCGGAACAAATGCGCTTGCTGCTGCAAGGCTACAACAAAGCCGTGGAACAAATCAACCGTAAGGAACAAACGGACAGCATACGGAACATACTGCTCGGCTACCCAGTGGAACCGGAAACGATCGATTCCCTGAAAATACCGGCTTACCCTCAAGCCCAAAAAGCGGAAAAAGACAACGTGGCCACAGCCCTCAGTTTCCTGACTTACCGACATTTGATTACGCCTGAATATACGGGCGACACGCTCATCCACACACCATTCATCCCTTAAACTTATGGATAGGAAAAGTTTTGAACTTCTTTATCACGATGCCGTAGAGGCTCTCATCTCACGCCACATGCACGATGCCCTGAACTGTATCCAGGGGATTTTGTTCAATACAGAGAATCCGGAACTGAACCGTGAACTGGAATCTGTACAACAGGACTATGGCATGATGCTCACTTTCATGGCGCAGGGCGGCACGGATCCCCAACAAGCCCTCGTCCATCGTAACCTGACCCATCGGACTTTCGCACTACTCGACAAGTCCGCACGGCTCTACCACGTCCGTTACGAAAACGACCTGTATACGGAAACGTTCAATCGCTGTTATACAGAGCAATCCTCCCCATTTGACCAATGGATGGAAACAGCTGATTTATTACGGGATAAATTATCAGAGGACTGCAGAAAGGCCTATACGGAAGAGGCAGAGGAGAACAATTTCTATAATGTGTACGACAAGCTGTTCGAATACATTTGGACCGCTCCTCTTTTCCATGCGTCCGACGCTGAAAAACTGAAAAGTTTCATAGAACGGCAGGAAGCCGATGAACAAGCCTTGCTCATCAGTGCCGTCATGCTGAACATACAACGATATTTCGACCCGCAAAAATATCGCCTGTTGCTTCATTTCTGCCGGACGGAGCATACGAAAGTCCGCGCACGGGCCATGACAGCTGCCGTGTGGACCTACATGCAATACGAAAAACGATTTGTCTACTATCCCGACCTCTCGGACGGACTATCATTGTTAGCGCAAGACGAACGCCTAAAAGGGGAACTCATCCTCCTGCAACAGCAATTCCTGCTCAGCCTGGAAACGGCTAAGGCTGAAAGGAAATTGCAAAATGAAATTTTCCCCGATTTGCTCAGAAGCAGGAACTACCAACGCAATAAAATGGGATTCGAGCAAATGGAGGAAGATTTGGCAAAAGCCTTACGCGGCGAACCGAATGCGGAATGGGAAAAGTTACGGGGCAACAAACAGTTGGCCGACAACATGAAAGCCATCATCGCCATGGGTAAGGAAGGGATAGACATCAACTTGGGTACTTTTTCCTCGCTCAAAGGCTTCTCATTTTTCCAATCCGTCGCACATTGGTTCGCGCCATTCAACAAACGGAGACCTGAAGTGAAAGGCATCTTTCCCCCAAACGTACGGCACAATCCGATACAGATGCTTATGGAAGCCGGCAACTTCTGCGAATCGGACAAATATTCGCTTTGCATGATGCTCAACCAAATAGCCCCTTCGCAACGGGACATGATGATTTCCCAAATCGGATCACAGATAGAAGGCAACGAAGAAGGTCTACGGGATGTAGCCAAGGAAAGCATGAACATCGGCTCTGTCTACCGTAGCTATTTGCAGGACTTGTACCGTTTCTTTAAACTTCATCCGCGTAAGTCACAGTTTGACGACCCGTTCAAGGGAGACCAGTTATTCACCCGTTATACAGTATTGGAAAGTATGCTGAAAACACCGGCTTATTTGCGCGAGACGGCCTCGTTCCTTATGAAAAGGGAATGTTACCAGGATGCCATTGCCTATATGGAAGAAGCGCTCAAACACGAAACGGCAAACGCTGAAATGCTACAAAAGGTGGCCTTTTGCTATCAACATACAGACCGGCCGAGCAAGGCCATATACTATTACCAACAAGCCGACCTGTTGAGCCCGAATAACGAATGGATTCTGAAACAAATGTACTTGTGTTATTCCGCTTTGGGACGCTATGAACAGGAACTCGACTGCCTGAAGAGTCTGGAAGAAATGAACCCGGGCGATACCCGCCTGATTTCGGAAATCGGATTATGCCTGATGCAACTCGGACGCTACGAAGAGGCCGCCCAACGTTTTTATGAATTGGAATACAACGGGGAAAGAGTAGTACCGTCATGGCGGGCCATCGCCTGGTGCAACTTCAAGATGGGACGTCTGGAACAGGCAGACAGGTACTACCGGAAAATACTGCAACAGGACAAGGTGACATGGGAAGATTATCTCAATGCCGGACATACGGCATGGTGCCTGAAGCAAACAACGGAAGCCATCACCCAATACCAAAACTACCTCAGACTCTACCGCAGCAAAAGGAAGGATACGGCACAGCCTTTGCTATCCCCCTTTGATGAAGACCGGAAAGAATTGCTCCTACACGGATTGAACGATTTGGACATCAGCCTGATGCGGGACATTCTCCAACCAGAACCGGAAAGCTGAATGTCAAAATCAAATCAAGGGAATGAGAAGATGGTAGAACCATCCCATAAAGCGGCGTCCGAAAGAGCGCCGCTTTTTCCAATTCTCCGGAGTGAGTAAAGTAGAATGGTGTTTGTCTGCCTCGAAAATGTTCTGTAACTCACGGGTCGTACAGGAATCGATGATAAAAGCGTTCACTTCATAGTCGAACTTCAGGCTCCTGCTATTCAGATTAGCAGACCCGACCGTACAAAACGTACTGTCTACCATCATGACTTTCGAGTGATGGAACCCGTCCTCATAATAGTAAATATCGGCTCCGCGTTTCATCAATCTTTTGGCATGGTAGGCCGCCACATCGGGCATGACAGGAACGTCACACTTGGTAGACAACATGACCTCAAGCTTCACTCCGCGCTTCAACGCACGATATAAGGCCTTTTTCACACTGGGCACCAAAGTAAAATAGGGGTTCACAATCTGTATCCGTTTTTGCGCATTGTCAATAGCGTCTATATAGCTCCTGCGGATTATCGCCGGACTTCTCTTCGGTTCACGGTTGGCCACGCCTAAAAGAATGCCGGAAGAATCCGCGCAGGCTGTTTCTTTCAGCCCCCGGAAGTCAATCTGGATAGCCAAGCTATCCGGCTGATATTCCAAACTGTCGATCTTATGGTCGGTACAACGTTCCCACATTTCACAGAATATACGCCGGTAAAGGGGGACGCAATCTCCTTCCAAACGCATGTGCATATCCCTCCATTTACCGAACTCCGGACGGCCATGGATATAATAGTCGGCCACATTCATTCCTCCGGTGTACACCACCTTATCGTCAATAACCACAATTTTGCGATGATCGCGGTGCAAGGCGTGGTTCACCCATGGAAACACGATGGGGTCGAATACGACCACCTCAAAATGCCGGCTCTTTAATTGCCAGAGATGTCTTTTCCGCAAGGGGCGGTCGTTACTGACATTACCAAAATCATCGTAAATCACCCTGACCTTTACCCCTTCGCGCACCTTTTTATCCAATAAGGTAAACAAAGCTTTCCCGATAGAATCATTGCGAAAATTAAAATACTCCAGATAGATATACTTTTCCGCCTGCTCCAGCGCCCTTAGCATCACCGGGAACATCGCCTCTCCCGACGGATAGTACCGGGCGTCCCGGTTTCTTTGGACCGGATAACGGCTCAGCCGGGAGGCGTAGCGGAATATCTGTGCCATATGAGGCGATTCTTGCTCCAGTTCGTGGACTGTGTCTGCCTCTGCCTTCGGAGGCCCGATCTCGGCAACGGCCTTTTCCAGACGGCGGTGCAGCGGGCGGCTGGTTTTTTTATCGCCGAAGCCCAGATATAAGATCGCGCCGAACAGGGGAAAGGCAAGTATACAGATCAGCCACAGGATCTTATAGGCCGGTTCGTCGCGCTTGGATGCCACATAGAGGACAAACAGCACCGCCAAAACGGTGAGTACGATATTGATAGGCAGCGCATACGGCGCGAGAAATTCCAGCAGTCCCCAAAGCCAGGTGAGCTGTATCAGGACTGCAAGGGCCGTGACGATCAGGCGGCTGCCGATGATCCGTTTATAGCTCCGCTTCATAGGCTGACCCCCCACTCCTGCCGCGCAAGGTGCCTGTAATTGCCGTAATTGCGGGCATCGTAATTCCGGATCGCATCTTTCGGGTTATGGATCGCCAAGAAAGTCGGCATCACCTGCAGCTGGGGAAGGTAGTTTTCATTTAGTGTTGTCAAAAGATAGATGGATTTCATACACCTTTCACCTCAGGGCCGTGCTCCGATACAGCATTTCAGCGTCTCAAAAAAATCTTTTTGCCCTTTTTACTGCTCCGCGAAATACTGGGGGCCGGCGCCGCAGATGGGGCATTTGTAGTCCTCGGGGAGGGTGTCACCCTCGTAAACATAGCCGCAGACCTTGCAGACATAGCGCTTGCCGCCGGCGGGCTTTTCCTCTTTTTCCTCGGCCCGGCGGACATCCTTGTCCAGCAGGTCAGCCAGGGTATCCATCTGCAGCACCTGGTCGGGACGCAGGGCAGACTTCACCGTGAGGGTATCGCTGACCTTCTCCCAGTGCAGGGGCTCAATGATCTGCTCCATGCCCTTTCCGGCGGCGGGAGACCAGGAGCCGTTTTCCAGGATAGCATAGCGGCGGTTTGCCAGCTTATGGGCCGCCAAATCGTGGAGAAGCTGCTCCATGCAGATGAACACGCCCATATTATAGGTGGCAGAGGCCAAAACAATGTGGCTGTACTTAAAGGCGTCGGACACAATGCTGCTGAGGGGGACCACAGAGGTGTCGCGCATGGTGACGGGAACACCCTGCTCCGCCAGACGGCAGGCCAGGATATTGGCGGCGCTCTCCGTGTCGCCATAAATGGAGGCGTAGGCAATAAGCACGCCCCGGACCTCCGGCTGATAGGTGCTCCACAGCAGATGCTTATGAAGAATGTAATCCAGATCCTTGCGCCACACGAAGCCGTGAAGAGGCAGGAGCATGGCAATGTCCAGCTTTGCCGCCTTATCCAGCACCGCCTTCACCTGGGGGCCGTACTTACCCACGATGTTGGTGTAGTAGCGGCGGCACTCGTCCAGGCAGTCCCGGTCAAAGTCCACCTCGTCGGCAAAGAGGTGGCCATTGAGAGCGCCGAAGCAGCCGAAGGCGTCCGCCGACAGCAGGAGCTTGTCCGTACGGTCGTAGGTCATCATCACCTCGGGCCAATGGACCATGGGCGCCGCCACAAATTGCAGCGTATGGCGGCCGGTGCAGAGGGTGTCCCCCTCCTTGCACACGCGGATGCGGTCGTCGTAGACATGACCGAAGAACTGGCCGATCATGGTCTTGGCCATGGCGGTGCAGAGGATCTGCACATTCGGGAAGCGCAGCACCATGTCCTCCAGCTCGGCGGTGTGGTCCGGCTCCATGTGGTGGACCACGATGTAGTCCAGGGTGCGGCCATCCAGGGCGTGGTACAGATTTTCCCGGAACTGGTGGATCACCTGGGCATCCACCGTGTCAAACAGGACGGTCTTTTCATCCAGAAGCAAATAACTGTTATAGGAAACGCCCTCCGGCACGCCGAACACGCCCTCGAACACCGCCAAGCGGCGGCTGTCGGCTCCGATCCAGGTGTAATCATCATTGACTTTGCGAACACAATACATATTGGTTCCCTCCCGGTATATTTTTTTGTT
>ENA-UEQW01003697-UEQW01003697.1-human-gut-metagenome-genome-assembly--contig:-NODE-3697-length-10354-cov-7.110927_pt1 | contig 10354 bp, 6 predicted proteins | sample MGYA00242947_ERZ507947 | MGnify/ENA primary metagenome ERZ507947 (study PRJEB26167, sample SAMN06115421) | human gut metagenome | host: Homo sapiens | place: China:Guizhou | collected 2015-03-17... | reverse complement strand
CGAATCCTACCCTTAATGTTGGTCCCTTGCTTGTGCAGCTGAATGGAGTTCCTGTCCAGCAAACCCACCTCCGACGCCTGACACCAAACTGTCGCCTTTGCTGTCGAGTTCAGAGTCAGCGTAATGGAAGTCGGGGAAACGCTTGCTACGACATAGTACAGATTGAAGGACGCATCATTTAAGGACGCGAGTGCGTGGGGACCGTGCGATGGATTCACTTTCAACGGATTCAGCAACATCGAAGACGCCGCCTCCAAATGCATTGACTTTCCGTTCTCATCCTTTCCCCCACTGCGCAAAACGTGTGCACTCTTGAGCAACTCGTTCATCTTCTCCTGTCTGGCAATGTTCAGTTCCTCGATGTACTCCTGCTTCTGCTCCTCTACCTCCTCTTCCTCCGTCTGTACTTGCGCTGATTTCACCACCGTCATTGGTTTTGCCAACGACTCCTCTCTCTTTGTTCCTTCCACCTTCCTCGCTCTTCCGTTTTGCTGCACGACGACGGCGTGATTGGTAGTGTAATCGTCCGTGTCGAAACTGTTATTCCTCCCACTTCTCTTCGAAGACATGCTACGCATCACTCCGTCTCTATTCCACTACGAGCTCACGTCACGATCTTCCATTCCCTCTTCCTCCCTCTTTCCGTTACAATTCGCAACTACGAGTCATATGCGCCGGCTCTGGAAGATACAGATGAAGCAAAACAGAATGAACAAATAAGCAAGGCGATTCATCTTGTTTTTGCATCGGTGTCTTTTCACATCCCCAATTCAAATCGTGGGGACCCCAACTCCAGAATCGCAACGATTATCGCTCTCAAACAAACACATCAAAACCGGAATGCACCGTTTGCCCGCAATATGTCCTTTGACGTGCCGCCAAAGAAGATGTCATCACCCAAGCGAACAAAGCAATTCGGTTTCCACTTCAATTCAATCCGCTCCACCTCCTGGAAGTAGGATATATCGCGATTCACCTCCTTGTTCACCAGGAAAAGTTGATCATTTGCAGTGGACAGCAAGTAGTGGCGGTCGTTCTTCTCCCACGATTGCAACTACAGCTCATCCACTGTTCCATTCACTACATCGGAAACGCCGCCTGTGTGTGTCGTAATCACGGGAATCACAGTGCCCTTCTTCTCTTCGTACTTCAGGTAGCGGATGGAGCCGTCCATCAATCCGCAGTAGAGTCTGGACTGCCTCTTGTCGTACGCCAGCTTGTACGCCAGAGGGGGATTCACCAAGGGCAGGGCACTCGACAGGGAGTCCATACTCCAGTGGAAGAAGGCGACTCCGTCCATGTTCGTCAGGAACACGCGCTGGTCGTAGCCCGAAGACGCGAGAACGGTGCTATGCATTCAGTCAACAACCCGTCCCTACTTCCCATTGAGCTCCAACGGAATCACGTCGGTGCAAATGCTCTCGTGAACGCCCTCCAATATGATCGTTTCCTCGTTTGTTTCACAGTTCCAAATGCTGATCGTTCTACAATCAATCACACACCGAAACACTACCCATCGTCGTCACAGATAACAATCTCGTCTGGATTCCTATCGCCTAAAGGGCAGCAGCGGTTCACAGGACCATCATTGCAGTCGGTGACTCCAACGCATTCCTTGATAATCGCGCTCGGGTTGCGCAAATCGTAGAACGTCACGAAGGACTCGCAGCCCACGCAAACCGTGTAGTCGTTCGACGGATACACACTCAAACACGCGATTTCGTCGTCAAACATGTCGCATATGCACTTCACGGCTCTGTTCATACGAATGTCCCACAGACGCACCGTTCTATCCTCACTGCCCGTTATCAGCCCCTTCGGGTGATCCAGCATGCAGGTCACACAGTCCCTGTGTCCTCTGAGCGATTCGAACGATACTTGCATGAATTAGTGTTTTCTTTCGCCTGAAATACGTCTTTTCGTCTTTTCGCATACGCACTTTCGCCCTCATTTTCGTTTTCAGTGGAATCTGCATATGTGGTGCAACGAACACGCGGACAATAAAAGATGAAGACACAATGAAACAGAACTAGTGGGAATCACTACTCTTCGCGCCAAGACGATTGACAGGGAACAGTAAGGGGCGCGGCGGGGTCTGGATGATGCGGCCCACTTCTTGCTTCATGTGCTCAGACACCTGGACTGAATCACAGGAGGACTGCTTCTGGATGAAACGGAAAAACTGGGGGAACATCCACACTCGCATCTCATTCGTGGCGGAACTGCAAGACGGAACGGACTGCATCTCCTCCTTTGAAGCATCATTCTGAAGCACCTTCTTCCCCACGCAGTTCCACGCATGGAACAGAAGCTGGTCAAAGAAGTCGTCCAAAAACCCAAAATACTTGTCACTGTGGATGTGCTGCTTGTGATTCTCCGTGCACGCATGCTATTCGTAACATAAACTACACGTGCATACAGAACTGTAGCTAGGAATCGCAACTCCACAGACTTCGCAGAACATCGACTTGCCCAGCTTCTTCTTCACGCTCCGCTTCACGTACTCTTCCGTCCACGTGGGCTCCTTGCGCTTCAACAGTCCGCAGCGAATGCGCTTCCGGTCCATCGCGTCGCTTCGAATGTGCTGCAGCTTCCTCTTCAGCTCGTCCAGAACGCTACGCATCACGCACTCCGATATCGCGAACCGTCTTCTTTCACTCACGGGCAAGAAGGGAGAGACTCCCAGAGGAGAATCGCCCAGGAAGGTCGGAGGACAGTAATCATGGATATCCTGTGCATTAAACGATACATCTGCGCCTACCAACTGAACATCCTTAAAATGCTTTGTCTCGTCAAAGATCATAATTGCCCGGTTTGAAGTGTACTTCGGTGTCGTCTTACTCTTTCCGGTCTTGCTTCCCTTCTCCACAGCGATATGGCTCTTCAGGCTGTTCGCATACGCGGAAAGCCCTGTGGTGAAGATAACGGAATGCAAATGGCAAGCAGGATATACTGCGCGTTCAGCAAGCACTTTCTGTCCTTCGTTGCCATGTGCGTAAGCGCAACATGGTAATCCCGCTCGTTCTCAATTCGTCCGCTATACCCCTTCAGCTCTCTCTGCGCCGGAACCTTCTCTAACGTATCCAGTCTACGCATAAGGAACTCACAGCGCTCATTCACCCCTGCACGTAGTAGACAACATGCGTTACCTTCTCGGAGTACTCGCTCGTCACCGTCTATGTCGTTATGGACCGTTACTCCCCCTACCATCCCAACCTCCTTCAGCAACGCTTCCAACTCCGATGCAACAACTCCGTTATTCATCCCATTGTAGCTGTCGATAAAGATAACGGAGCTTTTGCTCAACGCGTGGGGCATTCGCTTGTTTTTGGTGTTTCCACGACGAAACGCCTCAACGGAATAGTGTTTCCCACAAACACCCCATACAATTACAACTCGAACAAATTGACACCGCCGCAGTCGCAGAAGCACTTGCCCTCCCTGCTGTAGCACTCGCACGCGTTCGTCATCGACGAGGCGAGATAGCTGCTGCCACAACGCAGAGGACTCGCCGTGAACTGAACCATGTAGTACTCGTTGTTGTTCTCCGCCAGGTCCTTGAACGCGCCCTCCTTCACCTCCACGCTCACCTCCACGCGCTCCAGAGCGCCGTTGCCCTGGCTGTATCCGCCCTCCAAATCGATCATCACCTTGTTCGCCGCCACGTGCACGTCCAGCGCGTTCAGCGACACCTCCTGGTAGTTCAAACGGATCACGATGTCGCGCACGTTCGCCAGCACCACCTCCTCCGAGAACGTCAGCACCAAAGGCACGTCGTTCGGCACGCTTCTGCCCTCCTCCGGCTCCGCCGACACCACGAACGGACGCAGCTCGTCGCCCAGCGTCTCCAGACGCAGCGTCGTCGCCGCCACGCAGTTGCCCGCCAAGTCAATCACAGCACAGGCAGGCACCTCCACCGCGTACACCGTGTTCGCGTGCAGAGACGTCGTGGCGAACACCAGCGACGCCTCCTCCACAGAAACCTCCACCACGCGACTCCAGCCCTCGTGCGACACCGTGATCGCCACCGCGGGGTTCACCGTCACCGCCTCGGAGAACGTGATCGCCACCGCCTCGCCCACCGCGTGCTTGCCCAGGTCCAGACCCTCGTTCGTCACCACCGGCACCGTCTCCTCGCTCACCGTCGTGAACACGTGCTCGCCGGGCGCCATCGCCGCCAGGAACACCTCGCCCTCCACGTCCGAGATCACGCTCTCGCCGTCGAAGAACCACGTGTACTGCGTGCCGCGCTCCAGCGGCTCCACCACCGTCAGCGTCATCGCGTTCTCCGTCACCTCGAAGGCCTCACAGCCGAACACCTGCTTCTCGCTCGCGCCCAGCTTCTGGATCACGAACACTGCGTTGCGGCACACCACCTCGCGGTCGAACACCACCTCCACGCGAGGACGAATCGACACGTCGCTGCGTCCCTCCACGCTCACGGCAGGCACCGGCAGCACGAACAGATCGCCGCGCACCTCCGACACCTCGCTGCGCACGATGGGCGACAGCGGCTGCGCCGTCGTGTCGAACGCCGCGCAGAAGGCCGCCGCGGACGTCGCCGCGCCCAGACGCGCGCTCTTCATCTCGATGACGCTCGGCGCGTCGGCGAACACCAGCTGGGTCACGCCGCGCAGACGCAGCTCGTTGTAGCTCAGCTCCTTCGCGGGCGCGTCCACCACGCACGTCACCATCGCCGGCACGTCCACCGCCACGTGCACCGTCATGCGCGCACGCGACTCGAACACGAAGTCCTCCACCGCCAGCTGCGCCGCCTGCTTGCTCGTCTTCGTCGTGAAGCGGATCGGAATCGCCTCGCTCACCACCGAACTCGCCACCGAGTACGCCCAGCACGACCCGCTGTACTGCGAGCCCGGAATCAGCTGCGGGAAGAACAGCACCGCCTCGTTCTTCTCGTTCGCCAGCGCGTGAGCGCGGATCAGGTGACCCACGTTCAGCGCGCACTCCACCGCCGCCTCCGCGTACGACACGCTGAACACCGCCGTCGCGTCGGACGCGCCCGTGGACACGGAACGCAGCGAAGCGGTGATGCGCGGCGTGAACGCGAACTCCACCACCGTCGGTTCGCTCTCCAGCAGGTCGTTCAGCACAGTAATTGTCACGCGCACCTCGCCCTCCTCCAGGTCGTGCAGCTCCACCCACGGCTCCGTCACGGCCATCGCCTCCGCGTCGCCCACGCGCACCAGATACGACACGATCGACTCGCGTGACGCGGGCGCCGCCCACTCCAGCCGCACCTCCGACGCGCTGGTCTGCGTCACCTTCACCGTCTCGCTCGCCACCTTCGGAGGAGCCGCCGTCGCCACGTCAGGCTCGGCGATGCTCACCAGCTCAGAGAACGCCGACGCGCCCGCCGCCGTCACCGCCTTCACCGCCACCTCCAGCGCGCCCGTCGCCGCCTCCACCTCCACGTCGTACACGCCCGCGGGCGAGTACTCCACGGAGACCGTCGTCACCTCGGCGTTGCGCAGGAACAGGAACGTGTAGCCCAGCACGGGGCTGGCGAACGAGTACGGCGGGTTCACGCCGAAGCGGTAGCGCATCGCGCCCGGCGTCGCCACGACCGACAACAGCTTCACCGCGCTCGGCGTCTTCGGCACCGCCTCCGCGTCGCTCGCCACCTCCACGCGCGCAGCGCCCATCGACAGACCAGCAGCACTCGTGCACGCGATCGTCAGCGTGGTGTCCGCATGCGCGTCGATGTCCGTCAGGAGACGCGCGATGCGCACCGGCGCGCTGTGGATGCTCACACACACGTCGTCCCACGCGCTCACGCGGAAGCCCGGCGCCGCCACGATGCTGTAGTGGCAGAAGTCGCTCGCCGACACCGCCGTCTTCAGACTGCTGTCCACCGCCGCGTCGAACTCCACCAGCACCGCGCCCGTCTGCACGCGCTGCACAGACACGTTCGTCACCTCGTACGGACCCATCGCCGGCGTGCTCACCGCAAATGTCGCCTCCGTGTTCTGCATCGTCTCGCCCGCAGCGTCCTCCGCGATCGCGTCCACGCGCACCGTGTACACGGCGGAGGCGGCGAGCTGGCTGTCGCGACACGACACCTCGATCTCCTTGGAGTCCACCTCAGCACGCATCTTGCTGCCCGGAATCTGCGTCAGCGAACCGTCCTCGCGGTTCATCAGGTACACGAAGCCCTCCGCTCTCACGCGCACCGCCTTGTTGAACACCACGCAGAAGCGCAGCTCCGCGTCCAGCGCCACCACGCCCGACACCGCTGCGCCGTCGCACTTCGACAGCGCCACCACCTCCAAGTCCATCACGTTCGCGCCCGTCACCATCACGAAGGGGCCGCTCACGCCACTGGCGGGCGCGTCGGAGTCAGCCAGCACGAAGCACGACTGGTCCACCATCATGCGGTACTCCGTGCTCGGCAGGAACGCGTCCAGCGCCGACGCCGTCCAGCTGTACACCGTCGCCGACTCTCTCGTCAGACGCGCCACGGGGACAGAGAGCGTGGAGCGGTCGTCGTGAATAATGATCGCCGCGCAGTCCGCCGCGCCGCTCTTCACCTCCTGGTCGAACACCACGCGCAGCGACGGGTTCGAGGTCACCGGCATCGCGCCCACCACCTCGATGCGCGACGTCAGCGGCGGCAGACTGAACACGCGCACCATCATCGCCTCGCCCACGCACGAGTCCTGCGGATCGCTCAGCGCCACGATGCCCTCGCCGGGCAGCACGGGCAGCACGCGCACCACGCGGATCTGCGAGGAGGACGGCGTGCTGAACGCCTCGTCCACCACCAGACGCAGCACCGCGCCCTCCACCTCCGCGTGGTACTGCGCCGCGAACGGCACGCTCGCGCCGTACTGGTCCACGAACTCGATCAGCGCCAGACTCTCGCCGTTCCACTGGATCGCGCGGTCGAAGCTCAGGTCGATGCGCGCGTTCTTCGCGATCTGCAGACCCACCGAGTACACGGCGCTCGCGCTCACCAGCACCGGACCCGCCGGCAGCATGTTAAACGCGTACAGCGCGTCCGCCGCGCTCGAAGCGGGACTCGACGCGCCCGTCTCCACCGAGTAGAAGGCGCCCGCCTCCGCCACCAGGTACACGCGCCCGCTCAGACACGCCTGCGACGCCACGGCGAACACCACCGTGCCGTTCGCCACCGTCATGTGCTCCGCGTCGCTCACCACGCAGCCCTCGCCCGAGTGCAGCTGCACCAGCTTCTGCGGCACGTACTCCACCGCCGCGTCGAACGCGATCGCCACGCCCTCCACCACCTCGGCCACCGCCTTCACCGCGCCCGCCGCGGGCACGCTCTCCTCGCTCAGCACGCGCAGCGGCACGATGGCGGGCGTCTCGATGCTCACCACCTTCGTCGCCGCCATCATCACGCCACGCAGGTCCACGAAGCAGGACGCGGGGATCACCAGCTCCAGACGCGCGCTGTCCTGCCACGCGTCGTTCATCGGCAGCACCGACACCACCGTGCTGCTCGTCTGCGCCACGCGCGTCATGTCGTACGCGCTGCGACGACCCTGCTCCTCCACCTCCATCACGCACTCGCGCAGCTCCACCGCCTCGTTGAAGTGCAGCTCCACCGCCGCGAACGGCGTCGTCGGCTGCACCACCGCCTCCACGAACGGCGCCACGCGGTCGAACGCGAAGCTCTCCTCGAACGCGGGCGAGTCGTTGTTCATCAGGTCCTTCACGAAGCCCGCGCTGAAGCGGAACGTGTACACATCGTCGGGCAGGCTCTGCGCGGTCATGTACAGCACCACCTGCGAGCTCGGCGTCTCCAGTGTCACCGACAGCGGACCCACCACCTGCTCCTCCTGCGAGTTGAACACGCGCAGCGCGCCCGCGCCGCCCACCACGTTCTCGTTGAAACGCACCTCCACCGACTGCATGTTGCTCACCGCGAACGTGTAGTGCTCCGGACCCTCCGTGTCCGCCACCGTGAACGAGAACGACGACCCGATGTCGTACTGCACCGGCGCGCCCTTCGGCGTGCAGAACAGCGTCATGTCGTACACGTACGTGTACGTGAACCCGCTCTTCAGCGGGAAGCTCATGCGCACCTCGCGGCCCTCGAACACCGCGCTGCCCTCCACCGCCTCGTTGTTCTCGTAGATCACGTACTGGCTGCCCGCTCCCGCGCACGCGCGAATCGTGTTCGTGAAGTGCAGCACCACCGCCTGCGACGCCTCCACCTGCACCGCGCCCGCCGTCGGCACCGTGTGCTGCAGAATCACGCGCGCCGTCGAGTCCTGCACCGTCGTGAACGCCGCGAACGTCGTCGCCTCCATGCACAGACCGTCGCTGTTGCACACCACGCCCTCGGGGATGAACACCGTGTACTCCGTCTTCGACGCCAGGCGCTGCGACAGCGCGCGGTTGTACAGCGTCACCACGTTGCCCTCCACCGCGTCCACCGACCGCGCCACCACCTCGCCCTCGCGCGCCTTGATCAGCACCGTCGCGCCCTCGGGCACCACCACGTCCTGGTCAAACGTGAACTGCATCACCGCGTCGAACGCCACGTCCACCTGGCCCTCCAGGTTGAACGACAGCGGCGCCGGCGCCACGCCGCGGGTGGTCAGGAACGAGAACGACACCGCGTCCGCGTCGATCAGGTACCCGTTGTGGAAGCAGCCCGCGGGCACCGTCAGGTTGTACAGCGTGAACGGCAGCAGACCGCTCAGCTCGAACACGTGCGACACCGCGTAGCCCTCCGTCACCGCCACCAGCTCCACCGTCTGGCTCTCCGCGCTCGTCGCCACCACCACGCACGTCTCCGCTATCGCCACCTCCTGGTCGAACACCAGCTGCGCCGTCCCGTTCAGCGCCACCGACACGCTGCCCTCCGTCGGCTGGCACGCCTCCACCACCAGCTGCGGCTTCTCCGCCGACTGCACGCGCAGTCTCGTCTCCAGCGTCACCTCCGCGTTCCCGTTGCCGTAGATGTTGAACACCGTGTTCTCCGCCAGCGTGATCGCGTACTCCTCGCCCACCTCCAGGCCCTCGTACGCGCCGAACAGCGAACTCGCCTCCGCCGCCAGCTCCGCGCTCATCACGCTCTCGCTGCAGCAGCGCACGCGGTCGAACTTCACCGCGCCCGCGCCCAGCGTCACCATGCTGTCGAACTGCACCTCCACCACGCCGCTCTCGAACAGGAACGCGCTCGCCAGCGCCTCCACCGCCGGCTGCACCGTCTCACTCGTCACCGAGAACGCGAAGCTCTTGTGCTCGTTGCCGTTGCCGTACGCGTCCACGAACATGCCCTCGGGCACGTCCACCGTCACCGTCTCGCCGGGCAGGAAGCGGCCCTCGTTCGCGATGCGCACCTCGCCGTTCTCCACGCTCAGCTTGTCGCTCGTGTACAGGAGCACGTGCTCCGCGCTGCGGATCGTCACGCCGCCATCGATCGCGTCGTTCACCGCCACCGCCGTGTCGTCCTCCAGAGAGAAGATCACGTCGGAGATGCGCGACGCGTCCGCCAGGTCGTTCAGCGGCAGCAGGCGCAGCGACACCTCGGGACGCTCCGTGTCTATGTCTCACACGCACACCCAGCACCCACCCTTCGTGTGGAAGAAGAGCACGATGTCCTCCGAGTACTCGTTCCCGTTCTTGTCCGCGATGCTGCCCTCCGCGATCTCCACCGTGAAGAACATGTAGCTCGACGCCTCGAAGGGGAAGAACAGCTTCGCGCCCTCCGCCCTCATGAAGTCCGCCGGAATCTCGCTCGTCTCGTTCCCGGAGGTGATCGTCGCCGTCCAGTTGCCCGTCACGAACACCGGCTTGTTGAAGATGAACTGGATCGTGCCGCTCGTCTCCGCCTCGCCGTTCATCGGAGGCACCGTGCTCACCAGCACCGGCTCGCTCAGGTCCGCCGTCGTCACCTCGTAACCCGCGAGACCGTCGAAGGAAGCTCCGTTCGTGCCCACCAGCGCGCCCTTCGCAATGGAGAGCTGCGTCGTCTTTCCCTCTGGCAGCTGGGGAATCAGCGTCAGCACGTTCCCGTTGATCATGGAGTCCTACGCGTGACGGGTTCGGACGCTCGGCTACATCGATCACGAGACGCGTCGCTCTGTTCTCCGTGACGAGAATAACGGAGCACTCCGCGTCGCACTGGATCGGCTGATCGAAGGTGAAGACAATACGGTCGCCGACAACAAAGTCCACCGTTCCCGAAGGAGGATTGATGGAAACAATGCTAGGATGCTGCGTAATTGCCTCTACGCATGACGGAGCGATGGGGAGGGACGTACCCTGAGCAGGGTCGCAAGTAACGATAGCAAGTAATAACAACAATATCTATGGAATGAGACACGCGCGAGGGGAGAAGCGACGTACAATTGCGTTCATT
>ENA-UEQW01003695-UEQW01003695.1-human-gut-metagenome-genome-assembly--contig:-NODE-3695-length-10357-cov-3.370720_pt1 | contig 10357 bp, 17 predicted proteins | sample MGYA00242947_ERZ507947 | MGnify/ENA primary metagenome ERZ507947 (study PRJEB26167, sample SAMN06115421) | human gut metagenome | host: Homo sapiens | place: China:Guizhou | collected 2015-03-17... | reverse complement strand
GAACGGTTTGATGTTCCAAAGATTCTACCAAAGTCACCAAAGAATCACGACTTGTACTTGGATGATACTGTTCATGAAACAGAAGTTGGATCCTCCGAGATTGGACAGAGGCTGAAATGCCGGTTTACTCATATCGCAAAGAAATCTTGAGAAAGACGACCGAGTGTAGTGAAACTCCTGCTTCAGAACTGGATCCCAGAAATGGCTTCGCGTGCGATTCGACAGGAGACCCTGAGTACTCAAAACCGATAGGATACGGACTCAGGGTGAGAAGTAATGACGGAGTGTCGGCGGGCTCCTCTCCGTATTCCGAGCTATTGGAAGTGAGGCGGTCAGTGAAAAGGAAGAAACGACTCTCTCCGTAGAGAACACTAAAGACGCAGAATGAAACTCCCGTTCTAGTAACACACTCACTTTCCATTGTACCATGCCGATTCTCGCCGATTACTTCATGTCCGTGACGGTCCCTCCAACCGGTATTCCGTGCAGCGTTGCTACGACGATTAGAGGAGAACATCGGTCTTTCGAATCCTCCCGTTGTGATAGTGGACAGATCTCCCGTCGTGGACCACAAAAAGCACAGATTTCCAGAGAACTCACAATACGTTCGATGCCATTTCGGGTGGCATCATCCGTAGTGCTGTATTCCTGGATCGGCGAAGATCCGGTATTTGAAGAAAGACAAGAGGCGCCCCTACTTCTTCACTTTCTGCTTCACTTTAGAGCGCCTGCTTCTTTTCTCTCTTTACGTGTAGTGATCGTTCGCGCAGCTATGGGACTTCTCTGTTTTACTATGAAAAGCTGAGTAGGCGCAGTTGTCGTGGGTGAGGAGTAGAGATTGACGGAGAGTACCGCTTAGACGAAAAGGGACGAAACCTGTACGTCCCTAGAGCGATATGCGTGCTGTCCCACCAGCCCATCTTCTCGGCCTTCAATGTGTTCCTCCGAGAACTCTACCGCAACTCCGTTTTTGACTCGGAGGATTCGCTTGCAGACAACTCCTTCAGCATTCCCAGAGTGGAGTCCTTTGAGGCGCTGCTACGGAAGGGTTTGGAATGAGATTGATCTCCACCGTAGGCTCTATCTGTGACGTCCTTGCAGATACTTCTGGTATTGAGATCCCTCGTAGGCTCATTATCTGGCCTCAATGGTAGTGGAACGGCACATCAGTCACTTCGTCGACTTCTGTCCCTCCCTAGATCCTGGTTTGATTCTCTCTGTTTTCATACGCTTCTCCGTTAACAATAGATACCCATATTCCAAAAGGCATTCACATTACGCATTCCGCCCTCCTACTGTCTTCCGTATGTCGACAAGCTCTGCTTTGACTGTCTCTTTACCTCGCTGTCGCCGAAGAACATAGCGCGAGTGGTATCGGCGGCATTACAAGAGCATCGTCTCCTCCTCGTGTCCGAGCAGGCTGATCCTCTGACGCTGTGTGCTCAAGCGATTCTTGGACTGCTGTACCCGTTCCGGTGGTTTCACCCATTCATTCCAATTCTCCCTCTCACTGTCACAGAAACCATTTCCGTTTTGTTTCTCTCTCCACCCTCATTCCACAGGCAGAATTCCCGTACATCTTCGGAGTGACCGCGAAGCAATTCAAATCCGAGGAGTGCCAGTCGAACTTGGAGGGAGTGATCGTCGTCCAACTGGACTACGACAAGGTCGTCGTTCCGAAAGAGGTCGAGCTGCTGGAGTTCAACCGGAGTTTCACCAAGCGTCTGGAGAAGCGCATGAGTCGCCATTTCCCTCCACCTGCGAGTGAGTGTCTTTTCCCGCCATCACCCTCAGCCCGCGTCCTGTACTGCGACAGTCCCGTGGTGGACCAGAGCCAGCTGGTCGTGTTTGAGATCGTGTTCGGACCGGGGAAGCTGGGCATCCGACTGAAGACGAAGCAGGCGGTGCTGCGCGAGGGCGAGCCAGAGTCCGAGTGCGTGTACCTGACCCTCATTCCAGACGAGGAAGCGACCAGCGCGGGACCAGGACGCCGCGTGAAGCTGTTGAAGCGCGAGCCGTGTGTGTTGGCGGTGAATGGACGAAGTGTGCTGGGATGCACCAGCAAGGAGGTGAAGGCGATGATCGAGGAGGCGAAGCGCCCGCTGCTGCTGCGCTGTCAGATTGGCGTCGCACCGATGTGTTCGATTCGCTCGCTGCCCTCCACGCCCTCCGTGCAGCGACGCACGCTGCGGTTGAGGGAGTCGTTCGACCCGAGTCGTTCGATAAGCGTGGGTCAGGAGCCGGGTTCTTTGGAAGAGATGTCTCCGTCGAGCAGCCTCCAGAGCCAGCAGGGCGGGTTGACGCTCTCCTTCTCTGCCTCGAACGACGCGGGTCTGCTGTCTCCGTTTGAGGAGGAGCAGACGCACGCGCACCGATACTACCACTGTGTGTCACCCAGCGTGGAGAAGGAGGAAGTGAAGGAGGAGAAGGAGGTGAAGGTGAAGGAGGAGGAGACGAACGACGACGAGAGAAGGATGAAGGAGATGGACTTCATCGAGTCGGTGCGAATCGCCTTCATGATGGAGCTCTGCAGTCTGATCGGCCACTACCGACAACACTTCCGTAATCGCCGCAGCAACGCGTAACCCGTAGACAGCAACCTGACGAACGGCGCGTCGCTGGAGGAGATTCTGGACAAGAAGTCGTTCCTGCGGGCGGTGGACGAGGCGGACCGTCCGTTCGTGAAGCGCGTCGCGAAGACGCAGCTGTTCCGACACTTCATCGAGGACGCGTTCGAGTACGAGGACAACTACGAGATCAACCTGTTCAACGACTGCGTGGCGATTATGGGTGGACTGAAGGAGTACGCGGAGGTGTATCTGTTCGAGCAGTTGCTGCCCTCGCACTGGCAGCTGAAGAGAGTGGATGTGAGTCTTCCGACGAACGACGGAGTGCCTGACGGGTGAGGGACGCGAGCTGGGGTGAGGTGTAGGTGGTATGAGGAGGAGTTGACGCGCGACTTCGACTGTTTCCCTCGTCTGAAGGAGGCAAATTACGGGAAGCGAGTGTCGAGGATGAAGGTGGAGACGAAGGAAACGAAGAAGAGCATCGTTCCGGAGGACATGAAGAGTTTGCTGAAGAAGTACCGACAATGGCGTGTTTGATACAAACAGAAGGCATATCTTACAAAAGAGAAAGACAATCCATTCTAGTTTGGAGTCTTTGAATCCATGATGCCCTGCAGAACTTGAAGAAACGCATCTCGATCCTGGTACTTCAGATACTTGGCAATCTACGTCTCATGCCTCTCTTCTCTCTCTCACCTCATACACAATATCCACGTCTCCTCCTCCCAGCAATGCTAGCAATCGTTCAATCGCCTCGTCGCACAATGCGCCTCGCATCGACTCGATCACCGCCGTCGCGTCCTCCTTCGACGGCAGCTTCATCTCCTCCTCCACGACCGTCTCGCCGTTCTCCTCCGCGCTCACGCCGTCGCCCATCACCATCAACGCGCTCACCAGTCCCTCAAAGTCGCCCGAACGGCAGTACTCCTCGTACAGCCCGCACAGACACTCGTCGGGCTCCTGCAACAAGCCGTCCAGACGGCTCGTCTGCTCCTCGCTCAGTACCCCGCTCGACGCCATCTCCTTGATCAGCACCGTCAGGAACTCCTGCACCTCCGAGTTGCGCTGGTACACGCAGATCATGTTCATCAGGTTTCGGAAGAGGGCCACGAACCCGTCGACGTCGTGCGTCTCGCAACACACGTCGAAGCTGTTGAGAAGCACCTCGTTGCCGTTGGCGTATTCCTGGAGCAGCCACTGCAGCTCCTCCTCGCTCAGCAGGTGATTGTCCATCAGGTACTCGATCAGCTTCGTGTGCGCCTCGTTCTCGATCTGGTGGTTCCCCTTCAGCAAGTCGTAGAACGCGATCGCCGTGTGGATGTTCGCGACGAATGCGTCCTCGTCCTTCTCCTTCAGGTACGTCGCGTAGCAGTGCTCCAGCACGATGGAGTTGCTCATGCAGCGGCGATACAGCAGCGCATACTCCGTGCGCGTCAGTCTCTCCTTCTTCTCCAGCGCGAGCAGAACACTGGTGATCTCTTGGGCGGGGTACGTCTCCGAGTAAAGGGAGTGTGCGCGCGTGGAGGAACAGGGGTGCTGGCGGATGAACTCCTTGTAGAAGGAACTGTCGGCGACGCGCAGGTTCGACGGCGAGGCAAAGCCGACGAAAATGTGGAGGGTTTTTGGCTCTTCTTGGATGATTTGGAGAAGGTCGGTGGTTTCGGTTTCGGTGAGGATTCCCAGCTCGTAGAGCGAGTACACGAAGAGTTCTCCTCGGTTCAGCTCTTCCAGGATAGCCGATATGTCAAGTGAGGGAATCATGCGCCATGATCCGCGATTCAGGTTTTGCTGCTCCTTTGCCGAGGACCGCTCCTCCGGAGTCAGACAGTCGGGCCGTACGGACAGCAGAAGGATTCGCAGCAGGGCTCTCTTCAGTTCGGCGAGATTGTCGTCCTTCTACGAATGAAGGGGAAGGAGCGGACGTACTTCAAAATCGGCGTATGCAGCGCAAATCAACCCATCTTCCTTCTCGATCAGTGAGAGAAGAACGGCGACATGGGAGTGCGAGATCTCGTTGTTCAGCTGCATGTTGATGGCGATCAGCCTGAGCACGCCCATCTTGATGGGGAAGGAGTCCTTCACCTGGTTCACCAAGGCGTGCAAGTGCGTCACTAAACCATCGAAATCCTTATCCAGCAGCAGATTGATCGCGGAGGTGAGTGAGGACGATTTCCGCGTGTAGAGAACGCGCAGAATGAAGTAGTCCCGGAATCTGAAAACGCCACCATGACTGCACTCGTTGAAAACGTACGTAAACAAAGCCTCCTACACGTGACTGGCTCAAAACGACAAAAACAATAACAGAAGAGCGCGCCTTCTGCGACGTCGGAGAAAGGACTACGCATAAATGGCATCAAACACACGGTTACCCCCAATAATAATAGTTCCAACCGAATCAGAAAGGACGAGGGGATTCTTGACGATTTCAGCGGTAGAGTAAATGCGACCAGTGGTTTGATTCTTAATACCCGTGATGTCCGTTTCCATACTAAATCCAAATGTTTTGCACAGCTTCTCGTGAAAACACGATTCAGAGTCAGTAGGCTGAATCAGAATCCGTTCAACTTTGTTTCCAAGAGAAAGAGCGACCTCACTCATTTCCTCTTTATAGGGTTCTGACCGAGAACAGCCACTTGAACTTAACGTTCCCATTACTATGATACCACAAAAACGGTGGGGCATTGGGGTCGTTTCGTCCACGAGACCGCGGTTATTTGCAGTTCCTGGCGGTTCCATTCCATGTTGTCGATAATCGTATCCCCGAATTGACTGTTCGGTTAAGGTTGCGCGTTGAAAGTGAAAACGACAGCCGACTTGGGAATGGATGTGACTCAGTACCACCTCTTTCCGCGACGCACTCTCCTTTCCAAAGAAGAGCGATTCATGACGCGTGGGATATCCCACCAATTCGAGGGTGCGGTGGGAACCCATTTATCTCCACAAATGCAAAAGGTCATCGTCCCCAAGCAGTTGAAGGAGGTGAGCCGAGTGATTTTCGGCAACCTCCCGACAGATTCACTGGTTAGGACGGGCTTGAAGGCATACAACAAGAAGCCCATAGCACATCAGATGGAGGTGTCGATTCCGAGATCGATTCAAGAGATTCTCCGGAAACCGCTGTCGTTCCCCACCGATGATTTGATCCTGAATGGTTTTACTCCCTATCAGTGGATGCGCTATTCTGAGATGGCGTCCGAGCCTTTCGCCAAGAAGCAGGCCGGTCTCCTGGTGGACGAGGAGGAGCTGTTCTACTACAGACGCGCGAAGAACCGACGCATCGTGAACGGTCGTGTGGCTGCGAGCTACAAAACGGACGCAGATGACTATTGGGAGAAGAAGGCTCGCAGAAAGCGTTTCCAGGGCAAGGGTCCTCCAAAGAAGGGCGAGAACAGCAAAAAGGGAAAGTAATTTAGGGTTGTATATGGCATGTTTGTTGTCAATGTGTGCGAGGCGTGAAGGGTTCCGTTTTGGTATGGGTGTTCGTGGCTCAACAACGGGACGCAGAGAAAAGAGGAAAAGGAGGAGTGCGACAGGGAGAAAAAGAAGCTCCGAAGCGGGGAATCGAACCCCGGTCGTCCGCGTGACAGGCGGAAATACTAAACCACTATACTACTTCGGATCTGCTTTGGCTCCAAACCTTAGCTTTATGAGAGAGAGGACTGGATTGGCTCTCACTCTCAAAGACTTCTCCCAAGTGCGCTCTGCTCTTCTGTTCGCTGCTATTTGACGGGTGAAAATGAAACGCAACACTTTGGGTGTATTCGACAATGCCGATTGCTTTGCTCTCCACACTCCGAGTACGCTAACGTATTCCTTTTTGGTGGGCAAGGAGGTACGCGTCAGAAGTGTTAGTCTGTCGGAACCGGTTGTGGACTGCCAGCAAGTCTTGTGTGACTCCAAATCGAACTCCATTCTGTTCTGCAACGAAATGTCGATCCGATATGCACAGTTGCCGCAGAAGGTGTACGGTATTCCCTTTGCTTTTGAGGGAGAGGAGCTACGGGTCGAGCAAGTGATTAGATCTGTTTTTCACGAATAGGAAGTTGCATCTCGTCAACGAGGACGCGCGAATCGTGATGGTGAAGTGGCATCCTCGCGTTCCTGACGTGTTTCTGGCTCTGCTCAGTGACGGATCCATCTCCGTGTACAGTCCATGTCTCCAGCAATCTCCCCTGTACTTCTTCTCCGTCCTCATTGATGAGCCTTCCGCGTCTCCCATTGCCTTCTCGTTTGGCACGACCTACGGGAGTGATGCTTTTTCCGTATACATCTCCTACTCCACGGGCCATGTCGCTCTCGCTTGTCCTCTTCCTCTCTCTGGATACTCCCTCTCTCCCGAAGCGTTCCGTCTCGCGTGGGAGGAAGCGAACCCTCAGCTGCATGACTGGCTGACTCGGTGGTCCGTGACGAACGCTTCCGAGAGCGCCCAGCCGCGTCTCTTCTACAACAACGACGTCACGAGAACCAAGTCCATTCCTCTCACAATCGTCCACAAGCCCCACACCAACGCCCACTTCGTCACGTGCCACCAGTTCGTGTAGGACGCTCTCTCCTTCTCTGACTCTAGCCAACCGCTCCGCGACGACGTCGTGTGCCTGCTCCGATTCCTCGATCGCTCCACGTGCGAGGTCTTCGTTCGCACCATTCCCGAGCCCCTCAATCCCAACGTTTCCACTCCATCGTGTTCTCATACACAGACACTCCTTCTCGTCGCGACGCTGGACTGCTCGCGCTTCGCCTTCGAGCAGGTGGTTCAGGACGTCTTCCCCTTCTCCTTCATTCTGGACACGGCAGACGGACTGTATGTTTTAACCCTTCTCTTCACACGTAGGATGCACTGCTACTTCGCGTGGCTGGAGGAGTTCTTGAGCACCATGCAGGTGGAGGCGCCGCGCGTGCGACGGGTCACAGCGGACACCACGGATGTGGATGGCTTCTGTGTAGGGAGTGAGTGGCGCGAGTGTTGACTAGTGCATGCAGAACGCGTACCACGGGCACTGTCTCCTCCTCAGCAGAGAGGACGCGCTCACCACGCTGCCGCTGTCTCTCCACAGTCCCATCTCCGTCGACTTCTCGGATACCCCCACTAAGTACAAGTCGGCGTCTGTAGGTGTGGGTGAGACGCGTGAGGCGTAGAGCGAGCTGGTGGAGTTGGTGGAGGAGCTGAACAAGTACCGCGCAGTGAACGTCTTCAAGGAGATCATCGAGCAGCTGAACCAGCTGGAGTACGACGACGACCGCGTGGACGAGTGCGTGGTGAGCGAGGCGCTGAAGCAGTATCAGGTGAGTGAGAGAAGAGAGTGATGATGGGCTAGCTGCCCTATATTGAGGCGTTGGTGAAGGTGGACACGGGGATTGGCGAGTGCTCGAAGCAGGTGTGCGCGGGGATGGAGAAGGCGGAGAAGGAGGCAGAGAAGCTGGAGAAGCGCGTACACACGATTCAGTCCCTGAACGACGAGCTGACGACGATGTGTGAGTGGGTGTGACGAGTGAGGTGTAGAATGACAGAGACGCAAGAGAGACAGGACGGGTTGGAGAAGAGAATGCTTCGTGTTATGGAGGTGGGAGTGGTGCGGGAGTTTCATTGTAGAGATTGGTGCAGCAAATGAGATTGGCATCGTTGCCGGAAGAAGAGTGAGGGCGCGTTTCACGCATCATGGATAGACTGAGCGAAGCGATTCTGAAATCGGAGAGTGAGCTGAGTCGGGCGATGAAGACGAAGGAAGATGCGATTCGCGTGTGTGAGGAGATTGAAGAGAAGCAACAAGAACAAACGAAGAAGGAACGTCCTGTGATGGACGACTGCATCGAGAAGTACATTGACGATTTGGAAGCCATTCAGACCAATCTGAACAAGGCAGTGGAAAAGCAGAAACAGCTGAAGTCGCTCATCGCAAAGGCAGAAGAGGCAGAGCATCACGCCCGAATTCTGAAGGCTATTCAGTAGTGTGCACGTTCATTTACTCTATTGTTTGTTGGGCGTTCCCTTTGGCATGGATGGAATAGACAAGCTCAAAACACCGTCTAGACCAAGCCATGCATATACGAGAATGAGTACTCGTAGCGGGAGGTGGATGTGGGTAATCCTGTAGAATTGCCGAGAAGGGTGGTGAAAAGCGACGTGGAATCAGAGCGGAGGTTGTTATCCAGGCAAACAGAGGAGGGAAAGCCAACGTCGCTTCCCACGGCGTACGGTTCTACAGAGACACCGAAGAGTGAAAACAACGACGTTCCGTTTCAGCGCTTGTCCGGAAAGCGTCTTTCTCCCGAATCGGTTAGTGGCGACGAGAACCGCCCTCGTTACTTATCGACTCCATTGCCGTCGAGTGGTACTTGTCATTTATCTCCTATGATGTCTAGTTCCACCTCGATTGAGTGGGAGGGAAGATCCGTTGATGTCAAATGCTCCTCGGACATCGAGTGAGCGACGGAAATCTGCTGAGGAGAATCCGAAGCGTTTTGAGACGGTCTATGTCTTGTTTCTCTGTTTGAACTGAGGGATAGATAAATCAAAAGCCCTATGTCATTATAAATAAGGTGGGGAAGGGAGGAAGTTGCGAAGTGTTCAAGGTGCTGAATGAGAGCAACGACGTCCTTGCGCTGAAATGCGTGAACCTCAAAGGGCTGCACGAGAGTCAGCTTCAAGATTACATCAACGAAGTGAAGCTGCTGCGCCATCTTCAGGGAAAACCGGGCATCATCACTCTCATTGACTACGAGATCAACATTCAAGAAAAGACGCTGAACATTGTAAGAGGATTCATTCGGGAGTGAGGAATAGCTAATGGAGTACGGCGAAACGGATTTGCGCTCCTTTCTGTCAAAACACCAACACGGCAATAAATCGATCGATATGAACCTCATCCGTCTCTTGTGGGAGCAGATGCTCAACTCCGTGAACACAATTCACCAGGCGCAGATCATTCACAGCGACTTGAAGCCTGCCAACTTTCTCTTTGTTCGAGGCTCGTTGAAGCTGATCGATTTCGGCATCGCGCGTGCTGTTCCGGCTGATGACACGAGTGTTCTCCGCGACTCGCAAGTTGGAACTCTGAATTACATTTCGCCGGAAGCGCTGATGGACGTAGGAGACGGAAAGGGAGGAAAGGGCATCCGAGTTCGTGATGATTCCGATTCTGATGTGTAGATCCGGCCTTCCTGCGACGTGTGGTCCTTGGGGTGTATCCTGTACCAGATGGTGTATGGGCAGTCTCCGTTCCAGCAATTCTCGATCGGGAAGAAGATTGCGGAGATTACGAACGATACGCACCCGATCAACTTTCCAAAGATAGAGTGAGACAGGCACTTTATCCATGACAATTAGGAATCCGTGGCTTATGGATGTGATGAAATCCTGCCTTCAGCGCAATCCTTCAAAACGACCGCCTATCAGTGGTCCAGGAGGCCTGTTGCAACACCCCTTTCTGCAGCCACAGGGTGAGAGAGCGATGCAGCTGTTCCAAGCCGCCACGCTGGGAAATGAGAACATGCAGGACATCGTGAGACAGATTTTGGAGAGCTGTGATGATGACGTGTGGAATAAGGATGGGTGTGTCGATGCACTGTGTAATGTAGTTCCTTTCGCTCTCCATCACTTCTAGGAGCTGGCCAAGCAGTGTCCATGCAACAGCCGCATCAGTTTCACTGAGGCGATGGAATCGGTACGAAAACACTCCTAAGCTGTTTTTGTTAAACAAAGAGCGCTATTCTTGAGCGACTTCCTCTTCTTCCTCTTCTTCCTCGCGGCGATACTCACGGTCATCCCAGTTATAAACGTATTCACCACGATC
>ENA-UEQW01003691-UEQW01003691.1-human-gut-metagenome-genome-assembly--contig:-NODE-3691-length-10369-cov-2.811601_pt1 | contig 10369 bp, 11 predicted proteins | sample MGYA00242947_ERZ507947 | MGnify/ENA primary metagenome ERZ507947 (study PRJEB26167, sample SAMN06115421) | human gut metagenome | host: Homo sapiens | place: China:Guizhou | collected 2015-03-17... | reverse complement strand
ATGTATTGGTACAGGGTCGGTAGCGTCATTGTCTGTCGTCACTGACGACAAAAAAAAGCCTCGCCGATTGGCGAGACTTTTCTGTTTGTGTTGGCATTACCTATCTTCCCGGCAAGTCACCCTGCAAGTATTGTCGGCGCAGATGAGCTTAACTTCTGTGTTCGGGATGGGAACAGGTGGGGCCTCATCGCAATCAACACCGACTATGGTGACTCGTGCGGGAATCGAACCCGCGTTACCGGCGTGAGAGGCCGGTGTCTTAGCCGCTTGACCAACGAGCCATGGTGCTGAAATAATCAGCTTTTATATTATAACCAGCCATCGCCCGGTTGTCAATACGCTTTCTGCCGTTTCCGCATAAAAATTTGCGCAGCAAAAAAGGGAGCCTTTTCGGCTCCCTTGAATGCGGTTTTATACGGTGGGAGTACCACAGTAAGGGCAGAAGTTGCCGCGCACCATTTTCCGACACTTGGTGCAGAAGCGATCCTCCAGGCCATCGTTGGGGGCAGGCGCTGCCTGCTGCTGGTTCTGCTGGCCCAATTGCTGGGCAATCTGCGCGCCAATGGCGACTTCGGCACCCAGGCCGGCTACACCGCCGCCCTTTTCCATACCATCTGCCGCCGCCACGGTAACATACTTGTTGGTATCGGTGATGAAGGACTGTGCCGCCACCTTTTCCGCCATCTTCTCCACCTCGGGCGGATAGCTGACACTAATGATATTCACATCCCGCACACCCAGGCCGATATCAAAGAGCTCCTTATCCAGCTCCTCAGCCATCTTCTTCCCCAGGGTACGGTTATTAGCCTGCAGCCCTACCAGGACATTAAGTCCCACGGCTCGCTCGCCATTCAGGATGGATTCGGCCACAATGCCGCTCATCTCGCCACGGATACGCTCCGAAACATCACTGAGGGAATAGGTCTCCCGAATCCCGGCTACCTTGGAGATAAAGGCTAGGTAATCCCGGAAATAGATGACCATGTTGCCATTCATGCCCACCGGAATTCCGCTGGGGACCTCTGGGGTTGGAATCATAATGCGCTGAGTGGTGCCCCAGTTCAGGGTCAGGTCCTTGCTGTTGACAAAGTAAACCTCCGCACGTTCGCCGGTATCGCTGCGCAGATGCAGCGCCGCATTGATGTGGGTGAGGAACGGAATGATCTGGGTATCGATATCATAGGTGCCCTCATTTTCAAAAATGCCGTGGATACGGCCGCCGGAGTAGAAGATTGCCTTTTGACCGGCACGAATGACCAGACGGCTGCCTTTCTTGATCTCACGATTTTTCCATTTGTAGAACAGTACATCGGGGCGGTATTCGATCCACTCCACTGTATCTTTTTTCTGATTAAAAAGTCCCATTATTCATCTCCCTTTCCCGGGGCGGCTTACCAGTCGCCGCCCCAATCGTAGCCGTAATCGTAGCTGCCTTAGTCAATATCTCCGCTGTCGTAGCTGTAATCATAACCACCGCTATCCCAGCTGCTTCCAGAATCATAGCTGTAGTCATATCCACCGTAGTCGTAGCCGTAGTCATAGCCAGAACCGCCGGAATAACTATAATCATAGTGGCTGCCATCGTAATCGGAAGACCCGCTCTCCAGCAGCATCAACCCGCCAAAGAACACTGCCAGCGCCAACAGAATAACCAGGATAATCTTCCCGACGCTTTTAGGGTACTGAGCGGAAACCTTGCCATTTTCGCCATTGATCATGTAGTGATAGGTTTTGCCGGCATAACCATAACGAGCTTTCCACAGCGGCACCAGCACCTGCTTATAGCGCACCGTATCATAGTGGGTGTTCATACCGGTGACCTGCGCCTGGCTGTACCCATGCCCACGGATATCACTCTCTGCCCGGCTGCGCTGGTCACGGTCAATGTAGCTCTCCGCAACCTTAAATCCCTGGATACCATCTATCGTATAGCACTCCGCCTGGTAACCCGCCAGGTACTGCGGATGATAGGGGTTGGTATTGCCGATGGTATTGTACGGCAGCACCTTTTGAATGAGATTACCGCTGGCGGTTTTGCTGGCACACACCTGGATATCATTATAGTAACCCCGCACCACACCGGAAACAGGATACCACTGAGTATAGGTCTCTGTCTTGCCATCCCGGCCACGGCGGGTATAGGTGCGGCCACCACGCCCGCAGTACTGGGTCACAGCATCGGCATCGTAGGTCCAAAAGGGCACATACATGCCCACCAGCTCCCCTTCAGCAAAGGTGCGCTTTAGGCTGGCAGGAGCGAACCATCGCTTGCGGATCCACTGGCCGAAACGCTTTTGGGCCTCATAACGGTCGATAGCAAATGGTACAACCCCTTCTACCGGAATCCCGTTGTGCTCCTCTTCCGGTTTGATTTGCGGAGAACCGCACATGGGGCAAACCGTCGCGGTCCCTTCCGCCGGCTGGAAAAACTCCGCTCCGCAGACATCGCAGCGCAGAGCGGTTTCGCCGTTTTCCAGCATCCGGCGCCCTTCGCGCTCGCGGTACTCCGCAAAGTCGTACTCCTCAACGGTATCTTTCCCTGGGGTCACTTTTTGGATACTACCACAAGAGGCACAACGAAATTGCTGTGCCTCCGGATCAAATACAATATTTCCGCCGCAGGTAGGGCACCGCAGGGCGGCATTGGTTTGCTCCGATGTGGTCATAACTGCTTACTTGCCCAAACGAGCCTTGAGGGCGGCCAGATCGGCTTCGACAGAAGCGGAAACTTCAGCAGCTTTCTCACTGTACTTCTCTTCCAGCTTCTTGATGTCCATCTTATCGGCCAGCTCTTCATTCAGGGCCACCTTGGCATCCACGGAATCGATACGCTTCTGGACGGCTTCCATCATGTTCTCAAAGCCGGACATATCGGTACGGCCCGCTACCTTGTGCATCAGGTCATCCATCTTCTCCTTGTGCTCGGCAACGGTCAGCTTGGCGCGCAGCTCCACCATCTTGCCCTCAGCGGAAGCGATATCCTCCATGAGCTTACGGGTCATCTGGCGCATCTTATCGCTGTTGCTCTTGGCCGTCTCATAGGCGGCTTCCAGCTCAGCCTTCTTGGCCACTAGCTGGTTCTTTGCATCCAGGAATTTTCTAGCGTCATCGTCATTGCCGGCCAGGACTGCCTGCTCGGCATAGCGGTCGTACTTGGCGATTTCTCAGCTCTTCCAGGTTGGCGCGGGCGTCAGCCAGATATTTTTCCAGCAGCTTGCCGGCATTCTTCTCCTCAGCACCGCTGAGCAGGCTATTGATGTTTGCGCTCATAATGTCACTAAATCTCTGCAGAATACCCATTATTGTTCCTCCTGATGTTGAATCTCATATTGGGGGTGATAACGCCACTCCCCTAAGTTAATTTTATAGCACCGCTACAAAAAAATCAAGAGAGCAGCACGATCTTTAAGAATAATTCATGAAAGCTTAAAAGCAGTGCCACATTTCCCTCCGGTCACACCTCAAAATCGAGGTAGGCCGCTCCGATGATGCCGGCATCTCCGCCCAGCGCTGCCCGGCGGATAGGACAGGTGGGTGCCCGGTGGCCACCATAGCGGTTCGCCCGGACATAGTCATTGAGCGGACCGATCAGTGCCTCCCCCGCGTTGCTGACTCCGCCGCCGATGAGGACGACCTCCGGGGCGAAGATGTTGACAAAATTGACAATACCTGCCCCAACATAGGTAATATACTGTTCCACCACAGCCTTAGCGGTCTCATCCCCCTCCGCCGCGCAAATAAAGGGAGCGCTGCCATCGGCGGGATTAAAACGCTTCATAGCGGTTTCGGGGTGGGCCAGCTCCGCACGGTGGCGCTGCCGCAGCAGACCAGTAGCGGAGGCATACGCTTCCAAGCAGCCGCGCTGCCCACAGGTACAGGGCTCTCCGCCAAGAATGAGGGTGGTATGGCCCATCTCGGTGCCGGGACCAATATCCCCTTCGTAAATTTTCCCATTGAGGATAACACCGCCGCCTACTCCGGTCCCCAGGGTAATCATGATGGCACTTTTGGCGCCCTTAGCAGCACCAGCAATCACCTCGCCCAATGCGGCACAGTTGGCATCATTGGAAAGGCGTACCGGCACGCCCAGCTCCTGCCGGAGCTCATCACACAGGGGAACATTTTTCCAGCCGAGATTATTGGCATAGACAACCAAGCCCTCTGCGGCGCGGCAGTAGCCTGGCGAGCCGATACCGACCGAAACGCAATCCTGCAGGGTAATTCCCGCCTTTTTTACTGCTTCTTTTACACAGCATCCAATATCATAGATGACATCATCCAGCATCCGCTCCGGGCGAGTCTTGATAGACGCGCGCGTAATGATTTGTTTGTTCTCATCGACCACGCCGACCGCTACATTGGTACCACCGAGATCAATGCCTACACGATATTCCATTCGTATCGTCCTCCTTTATGGGGTTCTGCCCATAGTATAGCGCACTTTGTGGGAAAATGGAAGTGAAAGGCGGCGGTTTGCAAAAAATCCAGGCAGACGGCCCGCCGGACCGGCCGTCCCCCGCATGGCAAAGGACCCGCCACATGGCGGGTCCCTGAGTAATAAGATCATGTATCAATCTTTAATCGCGCAGCGCAGGGGCGGTACCAGCAGCATGGCCAGCACACCGCCGATAACTGCGGTAATAAGCTGCGGGAAGGAAAAGCTGGCGGAAAGCACTGCGGTCTGCTTCTCATTCAAGGTAAGCACCATGGGCACCAGCCATTTTACAATGACAAGGTACAAAGTGAGAAATTTAGCCACGGCGGCAACAACCAGTGCGATAGCCTGACGGGCAATGGGGGCATTCTTGGCGCCGGCAATAAGCACCCACAGCAATACCAAAACGGCATTGCCCAAAGCAACGGCGGGGACAACCTGGGGGAATGCCGGGCCGATGCCGATGAAGAAGGCACAGATGGGAGAAAGAACCGCGACGGCCAAGCCGCCCCATAGACCGCACATCAAGCCAGAAGCGATGAGGATTAGATTGACAAGAGAGCCGGTAACATACTGACCCATGGAACGGGTAACAAACTGCACAGCGATAAGCAGCGCCAGAAAGATAGCGGTACGGCACAGTGTTTTCAGGCTGCTGCTAGTTTTGGTATTGCTCATGATGTTCTCCTTTTGGATAAATGTTGGCTGAAGCGCAAAACGCTTGCTTTTTCTTTTATATTATACTACACTGGTAGATGTAACTCTGTTGCATTTGCAACGAACCGCAAGAAAGGCGACGATAAAATGATTATTCGAATCCGACTTCCCTCCTGTCCATTATTTGAGGGGATCGCTCCAGAGGCACTACTGGAAGAACTGGCCCGCCTGCAGGCAGCAGAACGAAAATACAAGGCCGGGGAAACACTGCTGGCGGCTGGTTCTCCCACCAGTCGGATGGGGCTGGTGCTGGAGGGGGAACTCCACGCGATTTTGCCATTACCGCAGGGACGGCAGCTGCTGCAAAGCCGGCTGCTGCGTGGGGAGCTTTTTGGACAGTTGCTGGCACTGGATGGAGAACGGGAAAGCCCCGTGACCGTAACTGCCCACACCCCCTGCCGCGTGCTGTGGATCCCGATGAAAAACCTCCTGGCCGGTGGAGGAACGCCTTCTTCCGCACGGCTTCTGAGCAATCTGTGCCGTCAGCTAAGCAGCGCCTATTTCTCCTTACAACGGCGGCTCATCTGCCTAACACAGCCTACTCTGCGGGAACGATTACTGTACTACCTGCGGACGGAATGCTATACCCAGGGGAGTCGCACCGTTCGTCTGCCCTTTGACCGGGCTGGTTTGGCGGACTATCTTGGGGCCGACCGCAGCGCCCTTTCCCGGGTTCTTTCCGGTCTAAGGCAGGAAGGCTTGCTGGATTTTGACCGAAAGCACCCGGCCGCCATTACACTGCGGTACCCACTGGAGGACTGAATTCCTCATATTTTCCCCCACCGTGGGCAATTCGGGGCTTTCCTCCTTCGCAGGAGTGTGGTATAATAATAGCCGAAAAACGGCAAAAAGCCGTTAAGACAGGCGAATCCCATCATTTACAGGGAGGTTATTTACTGTGACGAAAAAATTTGTATTGAATTTCATTCTTTCCGCTATCTGCTATGTGGCGCTGGGCATTGCTCTCATTGTATGGCCCGCGACCTCCATCAATATCTTTTGCTATGTGTTGGGTGGCGTAACCGCTGCCTATGGTCTGTGGCAGGTATACCGCTTCATCTCTCATCGGGAGGAGCGCTATGCTACCCTGTCGCTGATGGTCGGTATCGTGGCGCTGGCGCTGGGCATCTGCTTCTTTGTCAAACCGGAGCTGTTTGCTTCCATCCTGCCCTTTATCCTGGGGCTGTACCTCATCTTTGATGGTGTAGTAAAACTGCAGGCCGCCATTGATATCAAAAAAGAGGGCTACCAAAAATGGGGCATCCTGCTGCTTTTGGCTGTCTTGATGATCGCTCTGGGCGTAGTCATCCTGCTCAATCCTTTCCAGTCGGCACAGGCACTCATCACTTTTATCGGCATCTGTATGCTGCTGGATGGCGTTATTAACCTGTGGAATGCCTTTGTCGTTTGGCAGCATCTGCGGGTGCTGAAAAAAGCCGCTTCCGCCGCCATTGATACCATCGCCGCCGCAGTGGATGCCGCCAATGGCAATGCTCCCGCTGATGTGGTAGTGGATGCCGTAAGCACTGCCGATGCCCCTGCGGAGGAACCCACTGCGGAACAACCCGTCGAAGAAAATACCCCCAACGAATAAACCTGAAAGATAAAATTTCCCCTCCGCCGCAAGACGGAGGGGATTTTATTATTTGTTCTCCTGCTCTACATGGATGGCTGCCAGCCCCAGTCGCATAATAATATGCCGCACCCATGGGGTATACATAAACCAGCGTTTGATGGTCTTAAGCCACAGCTTCAGACGCAATGAAGTCGTTTTTCTCCGGTAAAAGCGGGCAAGTTCGCGGTCATCATCGGCTTGGCTCATGGCCTCCGCCAGGGCGCTGCCGCTGCGGATGGCGCTGCTGATTCCTTCGAAGGAGCTGGCGCTGATAAAGCCCGCCGCTTCCCCAATAAGATATACTCCATCCCGGCCAGTGATAAAATCCGAAAAGCCGCGTGGACGCACCGCCTGGCAGGCCTCGGTCTTAATGGGGCGGCCCAGCGAATGCCCCAGGTACTCCTCCAGTCGGCTTTTCTGTCGATTATAGGCTTCCCTGCTGTCCTGCGGAGAAAAGCAACCGCCAAAAATCAGGGTGTCGTCTTTCCGTATGATCCAGGAACAGCTTTCGCTGGTGACCGGATCGAAAATACAGGAATAAAAGGGCGCGCGATTCTCCCCGGCCGGGAACCACTGCTGAATAGCCGTGTAGCGGGTCTTCGGCTCCCGGTAAAAGGTGCGGCGCACCAAAGAAGACGCACCATCAGCCCCCACCACCCGGCGGGCGGTAAAATGTCGCTCCTTCCCATCCGTCCTTACAGTCAGGGAAAAGCTGTCCTCTCTGCGGGCAACTGCTGTGCAGCGGCCGGGGAGTATCTCCGCCTGCGACGGCACAAGCGATAGAAGCCAACGGTCAAAGGCGTAGCGGTCCATATTGAGATAGTAGCGCTGGTAATAACGCACCTGCCGGCTGCAAAGATCAATGGTCTGCACCGTGAAGATCTGCGGATCGACCAGCACCTCCTTGGGTAAGGTGAGATCGAAATGTGCCAACGCCTTTTGGGAATCGGGGGCCAACAGGCCGCCACAGGGCTTTTTATGCTGCTCGTTCTGTCCATCTATAAGGAGCAGCGAGGCTCCTGGACAAAGAATCAAGTATCGACGGGCAAAAGTTGCGGCGGCAGGGCCTCCCCCCACCACCGCAATGTCATAAATCATATTGTTTCCTCACGATGAGTGTGGGGATTTTCTTCACTGCGGCGGAACGGCACCAGCTTGGCACGGTCCAGCGCCACCATGATAGCCGGGATAAGCACCAGTTGCAGAATAATACCGGGAATGGCATTGAGGAATGCGCCGGAAATAAACATCTGCCAGGTAAATGCACCGCCGGAAAGCCCCAGCAGTACAATCATAGCAGCCGCCCACACTATACGCCCAGCAATCATGGCGATGATAAGGGAGCGGTACAGCATGCGGGTGCACTGCCAGCGTGCCCGGCTGTAAAGGAAGCCCGCTGCAAACGCATACGCCGCCATCTCAAAGGCCATGGCCAAAGCAGTAGGCATGCGGGGTATGAAAAACAGTGCGAAGCGCAGAATGGGCATAATAAAACCAACAGCGGTGCCATACTGCCAGCCGCAGATCAAGGCGCACAGAAACACCGGCAGGTGCATGGGCAGCAGCATGTTGCCGATCTCCTTGATCTGCCCGGTGAAAAAGGGCAGCACCAAACCAATGGCCAGGAACATAGCCGCCAGCAGCAGGTTTCTCAGTGATTGATTTTGATGCTTCATATTTTTATTCCTCCTTGATGGGTTTGATAAACGGGGCATAATATTCCGCTAACTGCAGTGGCAAATCATTCCGGTTCTGTTCCGTCACCGTTATCAACTGTACCTTAGGGTGGTTGCGAATATCCTCCAGCCAGCCCATGGCATCCTGCCGGACAGCGCCCAATACTGGCACATCCCCGTCCAGCAGCTCCAGCACCCGTGCCCGGAAGCGGGGCAGCTGCTGTTCCAGCCGGCCGCACTCATCCAGCACGATGAGAGGATAAGATGAGGCTTCCGAGAGATACTGCAGGCCCAGCTCCTCAAACCGGGGCAGGACGATGTGCACCGGCATACCATTCTCATTTAGCCCGTATTTTACAATGGCGTGCTCCGGCGTAAAGGTACATGGCTCCGCAGCGCTGCTCATATACAGGTACCGGCAGGGAGATTTGCGATCCGCCCCAAAGTAGGAGCGAAAGCCGCCGGGGGTAACCTTCAGCAGCTCCAGCGTTTTATTCAAGGCAGTCGTTTTCCCAATCTGGACGCTGCCTGTCAAAAACAGATGCATATGATCACTCCTTTTGCTGGGGGGTACCCTGCCCTACCACTTTTGCTATTTTACCACAAAAGATGGCTGACGACAACACAAAAGCGCCCGGCCAAAATGGCCGGGCGCTATGCATTTTTGCTATGACTTGCAATTACTTGTGGATAGCGGTACCGGACTTGCCTTCCAGTGCCAGGGCAGCATTGTGCAGATCAGCAATGATGGCACGGCCGCCGGACTGGGCAAAAGCGATAGCAGCCTGAACCTTGGGCAGCATGGAGCCGGGAGCAAACTGGTTCTCACCGATGTACTTCTCTGCCTCGGCAATGCTCATCTCCTCCAGGCTCTTCTGATCGGGCTTACCCCAGTTGATGGCGACACGATCCACAGCAGTGAGAATGAACAGTGCGTCGGCATGCAGCAGCTCAGCGATCTTGGAGGAAGCAAAGTCCTTATCAATAACCGCGGGAACACCTACCAGTTTGCCGTCCTTCTTGATAACGGGGATGCCGCCGCCGCCTACGGTAATCACAACAGCACCGGAATTAACAACAGCCTCTACTACATCCTTCTCCACCACATCAACAGGCTTGGGGGAGGGAACCACGCGGCGATAGCCGCGGCCGGCATCCTCTACCATGGTAAAGCCCTTGGTAGCTGCGATCTCATCAGCCTGCTCCTTGGTATAGAAAGCACCGATGGGCTTAGTGGGCTTCTGGAAAGCGCCGTCATTCTCATCTACCAGAACCTGAGTAACAATGGTCGCTACGGGCTTATTGATGCCGCGCTTGACCAGTTCGTTGCCAATGGCATTCTGCAGGTGATAGCCGATGTAGCCCTGGGACATAGCACCGCACTCAGGGAAGGGCATATCGCTCTTTACAGCGCCGGCTTCAGCCGCAGCGCTCATGGCCAGGTTGATCATACCGACCTGGGGACCATTACCGTGGGCAATGATAACTTCGTTGCCGGCCTCGATGAGGTCAACAATGGGCTTAGCGGTCTCGGTTACGAGCTCGAGCTGCTCATAAGGGGTGTTGCCAAGGGCGTTGCCGCCCAGGGCGATAACAATTCTGGACATAGCAGTTTCTCCTTTTGTATGTTTTTTCTATGGTTCTTCCGGCGTAATTCCCCAAATTGGCTAAAATTCGGGGGTTGAATACAGAAATATCATAGCAAATGGCCGTTATTTTGTAAAGAGTTTAGGAGAAAAATTTTAGATGCAATTTTTCAGTATGTAAAAAGTTCACAAAGCGCTTTCCCCTATTCCAGTCTGTTTTTCGTCGTGGCGACAAAGGGGCGGCTTCTCCACCGGTTTTGGTTCTTCATTTGGCTGCGTTTTGCGCTATGTGGGGATAAACTCTTTTTTGCCGTTTCTGTCTTGACGGTGAATTGAAAGC
>ENA-UEQW01003687-UEQW01003687.1-human-gut-metagenome-genome-assembly--contig:-NODE-3687-length-10370-cov-9.488973_pt1 | contig 10370 bp, 8 predicted proteins | sample MGYA00242947_ERZ507947 | MGnify/ENA primary metagenome ERZ507947 (study PRJEB26167, sample SAMN06115421) | human gut metagenome | host: Homo sapiens | place: China:Guizhou | collected 2015-03-17... | reverse complement strand
AATGGATCTCTACGGTCTGTGGTGCGTACTTGGACCACTTCACGTCCTTTTCATGCACCACGATCTTCTGGATGAAGAGCCGCAGCAGCTCCGGTGTCAGCGCTTGAATATCCGTGTACCGCTTCGCTTTGTCGAGGAACGCTACCGTGTTGCTTACCGTATCTTTCAGCCGTTGGATCTCTGTTTCTCGCCGCGGAAGGGCTTCTGTCAGTTTTGCCTGTTCATCGGTGTAACTGGCAGAGAGCAGCTGGAACTGTTCTGCCGTGATACGGCCCAGCACACTGTCCTCATAGATGATTTCCTTAAGATAGACCGACATGGTGAATATCGCCTGTGTTGCGATATTGATTTCGAAGGAAAGCAAATTCCAAAGTTATTGGATGATTTTCGCGGTGTTTTGGACGGTAATGGGCATAAGGTAAAAAACCTTGTGATTTCAAGGCGTGTTCGGTTTGATGGAGAACCCGTGGCATTGTTCGTTTCAGCGAGAAACGCAGAAATTAAGAATCCGTCGACCATCGGCAAGCATATCATCGCGCCCAACTACATCGGGCATCAGTCTGTTCAAATTCTGGTAGAGCAGAAAAAGCTGATCGAAGAACTGGCGGCACAGGGCGATTGTGTGATCGTCGGGCGGTGTGCAGATTTGATTTTGAAGGAACATCATCCTTTGAACATCTTTGTGTATGCCGATCAGGAATCGAAAGCTGCCCGCTGCCTCGAACGCTCGGAAAAATCCGAAAAGCTGTCGCCTGACCAGCTTGTGCGCAAAATGAAGGAAATCGACAGAAACAGAGCTTCTCACAGAGCGATGCTTGCCAGCAGCCGTTGGGGCAGCAAGGAGAATTATCACCTTTGTATCAACACCAGCGGAAAAGAAATCAAAGCACTCATTCCCGGATTGACCGCTTATGTGAGCGGTTGGTTCGGTGCAAAATAACAGGAGGAGACCATGTCCAGTTTAAGAAGAAAAGCACTGCTCAAGTATGTTATTCCGTCTATCTTGTCCAACGCCTGTATTTTCCTGTTCACCATTGTGGACGGTATTCTGGTGGGAACTGTTTGCGATCCCCTCTGCACTTTCCGTCAACTTTCAGTTCTTCTGCCGCAATGACGGTTCGCCCGCACTGGTCGCTGTTGCAACGGTCATCAGCACAGTCCTGAACATCTTCCTGGACTGGCTGTTTGTGTTCCCAATGCAGATGGGCATTATGGGCGCAGCAATCGCCACAGGCATTTCTCAGACCGTGAGCTGGCTCGTCGTTGCCATGCACTTCATCCTGCACAAAGATGATCTGCGCATTCGTCCTTACAAGCCGCAGATGGGAATGTTCGGTCAGATCATTTTCTTCGGCCTGCCGGAGATGATCGCGCAGTTTGCGACTCCCGTCACCACAATCTGCCTGAATACCGTCATCGTTGCCCATCTTGGCGAAGTAGGTGTGAACGCCTTTGCCGTCATTTCCTATGTCGCATCTCTGGCAATCTCTGTTTTCGCGGGAGCAGCCGAAGGCTTGCAGCCCCTGTTCGGGCAGACCTACGGCGCGAAGGAAGAAAAAGACATGAAGTGGTACTTTCGCAGCGGTATGCTGATCAGCTTCGTGGGCAGCATCGTGATCGTGGGATTGTGCATTTTCTTTGGCAGACCGATTTGCAGTCTGTTCGGTGCGGATGACGAAACACTGGAATACACGCTGTACTATCTGCCGCAATATGCGTGGGCACTTGTCGTGGTCGGACTGAACACGATGATCTCGGCGTATCTGTACTCCACCAAGCGTTCCGGCTATGCGATCCCGCTCAACATCTGCCGTGCGCTGGTCTTTAATACGCTCATCATACGGGGACTGCCCGCACTGGTAGGCGAGAGCATCATCTGGTACACCTACGGTATTGCCGAGGGTGCGGTGCTTGTCCTTGCTGTAATCCTACTGAAAAGCTATGGAAATAATCCTGCTTATTCGTTGCTCAGCCGTTGCGCGTACGTTGCTCAGCCGTCCCGTAATGGCTGAGCAACGGGTAAACTTCGGGTAATCGCCGGGTATGTGGGATTATTTGGGTATGTTTACTACCTGATTTGGGTTGGATTTGGGTAAGATTGCGGGGATAAATTTCTTTACTTTGCAGTTCGCTGCCCTTTAAAAGAATAGGGAGGGTATATTGGAAATAAAAACCGTCCCGGCGCCCCAGAACGGTTTTTTAAAGAATGATCGTGAAGTACTATTGTTAGTTAAAATAATTTCATGTTGTCAAGTACATCCATTACTGATCTAACAGCTTTAGCTGATTGAGCTAATAATTCTTGTTCATCTTTATCAAGTTTTACCTCGATGATTTTTTCGATACCGTTCTTGCCCAAGACTACCGGAACTCCTAGATAGATGTTGTTCATTCCGTATTCACCGTTTAACAAGGCGCAAACCGGGAATATTCTTCTGTGGTTGCATACGATAGCTTCAACCATTTGGGCTGCTGCTGCACCGGGAGCGTACCATGCTGAGGTTCCCATCAATTTAACCAACTCTCCACCGCCAACTTTCGTTCTTTCGATGATGGCGTTCAACGTGTCATGGTCAATCAAGTCCGTTACCGGAATACCTGAAACCGTGGTGTATCTTGGGAGCGGAACCATCGTGTCCCCGTGTCCGCCTAATAACAAGGCTTGAATATCTTTCGGGGAAACATTCAATGCTTCAGCCAGGAATGCTCTGTAACGAGCCGTATCCAGAATACCGGCCATACCGAACACGCGGCTTGAGTCAATCTTGGCCGTCAAGTAAGCGCAGTAGCACATTACGTCAAGCGGGTTGGACACGATAATGATCTTGGCATTCGGGGAGTGCTTGATAATATTTTCAGTAACTGATTTTACAATACCGGCGTTTGTTGCGATTAAGTCATCCCGGCTCATTCCCGGTTTACGGGGAAGACCTGAAGTGATTACCACAACTTCTGAATTATTGGTAGCCTCGTAATCGTTCGTTACACCTTTGATACGGGTGTCATAAAGATTGATCGGGGCGGTTTGCCACATATCCAATGATTTACCCTCAGCAACGCCTTCTTTAATGTCCAAAAGAACAACTTCATTGACAATGTCCTTTTCTGCGATGCAGTTCGCGCAAGTTGCACCAACGTTTCCTGCTCCTACAACTGTTACTTTCATTTCTGTAATTTTTTATTGTTATACGTTTCTTAAATGGCTATTTGTTGCTTTTTTAACGCCGTCAAATGTAAGCCTTATTTTTTACATCAACAATCTTTATGCCGAAAAATTACAGAATTTTTTCTGTAATAATTTCGTGACATAAAGGCACGAAAAGAACGAGATTCTTATTGAATACCGGTTTATGCTTACAATTTTCAATTAAATTGCTGCCAAAGGCGACTTGCCACGGCGTGCATTTTCCCCAGAATTCCGGCGGGTTTATATTGCCCGTTTTCCAGACGTTTCTGAAAAGATTGGTACCAGATGGCCAGCACGATGCCCTTCATGACGCTGGAGAGGGATATGCTCCACCAGATACCGTCTAACCCGAGTGAAGGGAAGGTAACCAGGTAATAGGCCAGCGGGATGCGGGCTCCGGTAAGGATGATGCCCACGATGGCGGGCGGGGTGGTTCGTCCACATCCGTTGAAAGCCCCGGCAGTGACCTGTTCTATGGCCGAGAATATCTGCGAAATAGCGAGAATTTTCAGGTACGCGCTTCCTGCAATCAGGGTCTGTGGTTCGTTGATAAACACGCTGAATATTTCTTTACTGAAGAACAGGAAGGCGAGGCAGGCAATTAGGGCGATTCCCCCGGCTAGCTTCAACGTGTAATGGTATCCCAAGCGTATGCGGTCCAAGTTGCGGGCCCCGAAGTTTTGTCCCGTGAAGGCAGCCAGGGCCGTAGAAAAGCCTGCGGCTGTCATCCACGTGATGGCCTCGATCTGCGCGCCCACGCTCTGCACGGCAACCCCGATATGGCCCCATTGGGCTGCCACGGTGGCCAGTGTCAGGGAGAACATGGCGAATAAAGCGCTTTGCATGCTTACGGGTAAGCCGAGAGAAACGATACGTTTCACGAACCGGGCTCGCAGTCGGGTGATAAAATAGAGTTTCCCGATGGATGAATTACGGAAATAAAGGTTCCAAATGAAGATGGAAAATACGACTAGCTGGGAGAATGTGGTGGCGATGGCCGCACCTGCTGTTCCCAGTGCCGGAACGAAACCGTACCCGTATATTAACAGGGGGTCGAGGACGATGTTGAATATTAATCCGGTGGCGACGATTTTCAACGGGGTTTTACTGTCCCCTTGCCCGTTGTACAGTCCGCTATACGTGTTGTTGTTGAACGTGAAGAATAGGCCGGGCGTGACCAGGCGCATGTATATGATGGCCAATTCCGAGATGTTTGCTTCCAGATGGAACAATCCGACCAACATGGGGGCCGCGATGTAAATCATGCAGGCGTATCCCAAGGCAATGATGGATGACAGCATGGCCGATTGGTTGGCATATGCCCGGGCTCTTTTGCTTGCCCGTGCCCCTAGGGATTGGGAAATCGTGACTTCTGCCCCGACTTTACTGATAAATGATAAAGCGTTACATATCCACGTGAAAAATCCGGCCACGCCGACGGCTGCCACGCTCTCGCTACCCAAATGTCCCAGCCAGATCATGTCGGTCATGTTGTATGCCATTTGAACGAAAGAGGCCGTGATAAGGGGAATCGCCATGCTCCAGATTCCCTTGCTGATGCTCCCTTGTGTCAAGTCGTTTGTCTTTGTCATTTCCTTGTGTTATTGAGGCTTGCAAAAATATAAACTTTTTATCATCTCCTATTCTCTTTTTTGTATTTTTGTCACGTTATAAAAGATGAATTCAAAATGAAAAATATTGCCATTATCGCCGGAGGAAATTCCTCAGAGTATGAGGTTTCCATAAAATCCGGGAAGAATATATACGTCGAGGTGGATGAAACCAAGTACAACAAATATCTCGTTATTCTGAGAGGACGGGATTGGCACGTGGAGATCGGGGAGGAAAAGTACCCCGTGGACAGGAATGATTTCTCGTTTACCCGGAACGGGGAGAAGATTCTGTTTGATTTTGCCTATATCACGATACACGGTGTTCCCGGGGAGAACGGGTTGTTGCAGGGGTATCTGGATATGATGGGTGTGCCTTACGGCGGTTGTAACGTGTTGGCTTCTGCTTTGACTTTCGACAAGCATACGTGTAGTACTTATTTGAATAGTTACGGGGTAAACGTGGCCGATTCCGTGATGTTGAGCCGGGGAATGGAATATGACGTGAACGAGATTATCAACGAGGTGGGGTTGCCTTGTTTCGTGAAACCGAATGCAGAGGGTTCCAGTTTCGGGGTGACGAAAGTGAAGGAGGCTGCCCAGTTGGAAGAGGCTTTGAAGAAAGCTTTTGCTCTCTGTCGGGAAGTGTTGGTCGAGACGTTTATAGACGGGACGGAATTGACTTGCGGGGTCGTGAAAGCCGGGGATATGGATATTACCATGCCGATTGCCGAGGTGATACCCAAGAATGAGTTCTTTGATTTCGAGGCAAAATACAACCCGACAAAGTCGGATGAAATTATCCCGGCTCGTATCTCTCCCGAGTTGACGAAACGGATCAAAACCTTGTCCTCGATGATCTACGATATATTAAGGTGTGAAGGGATCGTTCGGGTGGATTATATCGTTCGGGAGGACGAGATTTTTATGTTGGAGGTGAACACTACGCCGGGAATGACTTCCAATAGTTTCGTGCCGAAGATGGTACGTGCCATGGGAGGCACGCTTCGGGAGGTGTTGACGAAGATTATAGATAACAAGTTAAACGGATAAATTTAAATTTTTGTGTTCAGATAATGATTCCTCCCCCCACGACATCGGGCCCTTCGTACAGGACGGCACTTTGTCCCGGGGTGATCGAGTCCATGCCTTCGTGAAATTCTACCCGGAGCAAGTCGTTTTCGTGATAGACGGAGGCTTGCGCTCCCCGGTTGCGATAACGGATTTTGGCGTTTACTTCGAAGCCATCGGGTAGGGAGGCGTATTTCATAAGGTTGATGTTCTTTGCCCGGAACGTGGTTCCTTGCAATTCTTCCCGGGTTCCCAGTACGACTTCATTGCTTTCCGGACGGATGTCGACCACGAACATGGGATGCCCCAGGGCAATGCCAAGTCCTTTGCGTTGGCCGATCGTGTAGTTGGGGAATCCCCGGTGTTCTCCCAGGCGTTTGCCGGAAGTGTCGACAAATAATCCGGGACCGTATTTCTCGGCAAAGTTTTCCACGTTCTCGGCGAGGAAGGTGCGATAATCATTGTCTGGGATGAAACAGATTTCCTGACTCTCGCTTTTCTTGGAGAGTTTCTCGTATCCTTTCTCTAGGGCAATTTGTCGTACTTCAGGTTTTGTTAATTCACCCAGAGGAAAGATCGTGCGGGCAAGATTCTCTTGGGTTAACGTCCAGAGGAAATAAGTCTGGTCTTTGGTCTCGTCCACTCCTTTACGCAGGAAATAACGTCCGTCTTGTTGACCGATGCGGGCGTAGTGTCCCGTGGCAATATAATCACATCCCAACTCGTCGGCCAGGGTGATCAGTTTTCCCCACTTGATTGTGGAATTGCAGAGAACACAAGGATTGGGGGTGTGTCCTTGCAAGTATTCATCAATAAAATTCCGGATCACCAGATCATTGAAATCTTTACGAATATCGAGAATATGATGTTCGAATCCCATTTGTTGGGCCATGTGTTTGGCCTCGAAAATAGCATTCACGCTGCAGCACCCTTTTTCTTTCTCCATGCAAGCTTGGGAGATTTGATCGTATACCCGATAAGTAACTCCTACCAGTTCGTACCCTTGGTCTAGGAGTAGCATGGCAGCTACCGTGCTATCAATTCCGCCGCTCATCGCCATTAACACTCGGGGTTTTGCCTTCGGCGAGTTACAAGTCCGATCTATTTTAGATTTCATAATCTGTTTAGTTTCTTGATTTTAGATTTATGATTTTAGATTCTTTTCTATGAATGAATGTTTTTCAATCATAAATCGTAATTCTTAAATCGTGAATTAGTTCGTTTTCAATTATCTCATCATGAATTGTGTTTCACTGTGATAATCATCCTTTTCAATGTCGATTTCGGGTTCCACGAGTTGGGGCGACCCGGCTAATGAAAATTGGATGTATTTAATGGTTTTCCCTCGTGATAACCATTGTCGTTCGTAAAACGTTTTGATGCCTAATATCTTATCATCCAGTCCGCTCCCGTAAAGATCGCTCGTGTTGATGTTCACGGGTAGATGATTGATTTTCACAAGCTCTGCCGTGTATTGATAGAGGAAAGGACTGTCTGTTTTCAAATGAATGAGCCCGTTCTCTTTTAAGAATTTTCGATATAGGGAAAGGAAACGGGTTCCCGTGAGACGCTTGCGGGCTTTTGCCATTTGCGGGTCGGGAAAGGTGATCCATATTTCGGAAATTTCTCCGGGAGCGAAAATGGATTCCAGTTCTTCCGCGTGGGTACGCAGGAAAACGACGTTTTTCATCCCTTTTTCTTCTGCCGCTTTTGCACCTGTCCACATGCGGGCTCCCTTGATGTCCAATCCGATGAAATTCTTCTCGGGATAAAGTTCGCCCAATCCCACGGAGTACTCTCCTTTGCCGCATCCCACTTCTAAAACGATCGGGTGATCATTGCCGAAAACTTGTTCTCCCCATTTCCCTTTTAGTTTGTAATCCGTGCGGAATACTTCTTCATGGGTGGGCTGGAACACGTTTTCCAAGGTTTCCATTTCGGCAAATTTCGCCAGTTTATTCTTCGCCATAATAAGTTGTGGATTTTATTTTAATGCCAATATTTTTAATCCCTGTCAGTTGTTTATCTTTCATCCGATGTTTGATTTCCACGGTATAAATACCGGTGGAGTCAAAATGGAAAATCCGGTCAATCGGTTGCACGACTGTTTTTAGTCCCGTGAGTCCTTGACCGACCCACCTGCCGTTATTGTCGACAAGGATGATGTCAGAATTCTCTTTATCCACTTCTAATCCTTGATGTCGGATGGTCAAGTAGCAACTGATGTTTCTTTGTTTATAGTCGGTAGAGTGACGGATGCAGGTGCTGAGGTGGTAAGTGCCGGGTTGCGTGATGTCGAGTTCGAATTTGTAATTACTATCTCGTTCCCATGTCTCGTTGGCAAGTGTTTTGTATTTCCCTTGTGTAGTGGAAAAATTACAAGCTATGCAGCCAAGTAACAGGAAGAGAATGTATATGCAAAGTTTGTTCTTCATCTCGCGTTCAGTCATTTATTGCTCGTTTTTTACCAAGGCTTCCAGTTCCGCGATCATCATGGCCGTGGCTCCCCAGATGAAATTTTCTCCGATCTTGTACCCCGGGGCAATAATTTTTTGCTCCTGTCGGTACAATACCTGACTTGTTTTATTCCTGTCGTCCAGTAAGTCTTTTAACGGGATGATAATCACTTTTTCTACCTCATTTTTCGAGAGTACAAAATTAGGCATTTCCGGGATAGTTCCAACAAAGGGAGTTATATTAAAGTTACTTAATGGAATATACACGTCGCTTAATTCCCCGATAACCGTGACCTCCTTGGAAGTCACTCCGATCTCTTCCTCGCATTCGCGTAATGCCGTGTGCAGGCTGTTCCCGTCTCCCGGTTCCGTTTTACCGCCGGGCAAGGCTATTTGTCCGCCATGGTATTTGCCCACGTTTGTTCTTTTGATGAAGGGTATCGCCAGATCACCTTGGTGGGGGATAAGGAGTAGCATGACGGCACTATTGATGGGAAGACCTTGATGAATTCCCTCTTTCCCCTCCACGTATTTCGGCTGGGGAGACATCCGGTCTTGTGCCGCTTCCCCGGGTAGTTTGCTCGTAAATTTCTGGCGTAACGCTTCGATTGTCATGGTTTGAAATGTAAATTGCGCGTGAATTGAAAATAGTAAGATCGTATTTTAATTTTGTACGCTATTCAACACTCTCAATAGATTATCTCCCCATAATTTATGCAGTTCCTCGGCGGTGTATCCTTGTCGGAGAAGTTCCACCGTGAGGTTGATCACTTCGTTGGCAGCCCGGCAGCCGGTTAGTTTTTCTGTGTCATCCCCGTCAAAGTCCGTGCCGATACCCACGTGGTCAATGCCGACCAGTTGCACGATGTGATTGATGTGTGCCACGGCGTCCAGAATCGTTGGGTTCGGTTGTTTGCTTAGAAACCAGTTGTAGAGGCATACCTGTACCACTCCACCTTTGGCTGCGATCGCTTTGATCTGATCATCCGTGAGGTTGCGCGGGTGATCGCATAAAGCCCGTGCGGAGGAGTGGGAAGCGATAATGGGTGCCGTGCTGAGTTCCAGTACATCCTGCACTGTTTTTGCGCTGGTATGCGAAATGTCGATGATGATACCGAGGCGGTTCATCTCTTTCACGACTTCCCGACCGAATGGGCTCAAACCGTTGTGTTCCGGTTCTCCTTTGGCGGAATCACAAATATCATTACTTCCGTTATGACATAAGGTGATGTAAGTGATTCCCATGTCTTTGAACATGGTAAGATTACCGAGATCTTTGCCTATGGCATACCCGTTCTCGATGGCAAGGAAGATGGCTTTTTTCCCGGCATTCTTTAAATAGATCAGGTCGTCGACAGTATAGGCAATGCCTACTTGGTCCCCGTTTTGTTTTACTTGCTCGGAAATTTGGTAAAGGATGTCCACTGCTTTTTGCGTGGCTGCTTGCAGGGATTCATCATCCCGGGCGTCCTGATGAAGATAGGCAACCATGAAAACGGCATCTTCTCGTCCTTCTTGCATCTTAGGCAGATCCACTTTTACATTCTCATGGCGTTGTCCGAAATTGAATCCTTCGGTGAACTTCATCGGTGTGTCGCAATGGGAATCCACGATGAGGCTGTTCCGGTGTATTTCTTTGGCTTTCTTAAACAAGGTGGCCTCGTCCACGAAATAATAGAATAATTTCATCATTTGTTCGTCCGGGCGGACGGCCATTTTCTCCGGGTGCCATTGCACGCTGAATATGCGGTGGCCGGGCATCCCTTCCATGGCTTCCACGATGCCGTCGGGGGAGGTGGCACTTACCCGGAAACCGGGTGCTACTTCTTTGATGGCCTGGTGATGATACGAATTCACGATTAGCGAGTCTGTTCCGAGGACAGCATGAAGCGTGGTGTTGGGGATAACGTTTACCGTGTGGGAACCGTATTCCCGGCTGATGGACTGGCTGTGTTTCAGTAGTTGCTGGTCATGCTGGGAATAGATGTCCTGATAGTTTGTCCCCCCGAAAGCCATGTTGATGATCTGGTGGCCGCGGCAGATTCC
>ENA-UEQW01003681-UEQW01003681.1-human-gut-metagenome-genome-assembly--contig:-NODE-3681-length-10385-cov-3.128638_pt1 | contig 10385 bp, 7 predicted proteins | sample MGYA00242947_ERZ507947 | MGnify/ENA primary metagenome ERZ507947 (study PRJEB26167, sample SAMN06115421) | human gut metagenome | host: Homo sapiens | place: China:Guizhou | collected 2015-03-17... | reverse complement strand
CAGAAGCGCCGCGATTTGTTTGCGTAGCGTCATAATATGCGGTTTATTTTATCAGCGATTTGATCCTGCGGGCGATCTCCGTATTCATATACGTACCGCAGAACTTGTCGGCTCCGGGACCGTATGCGAATACGGGAAGCATCGCGGGGGTATGGTCGTCGGAGACATAGACGCCCATCACGCGGCCCGTCCGCTCGTCGCCGTCCACCAGCACCAGCCCGCCCGTCTCGTGGTCGGCCGTGACCACGACGAGCGTCTCGCCGTTTCGGTCGGCGAATTTCAGCGCTTCGGCCACGGCGAGGTCGAAGCTCAGCATTTCGATAATTGAGCCGGGCAGGCAGCGCGAATGGCCGGCATAGTCGATCTTGGCGCCCTCGACCATCAGGAAGAAGCCTTTGCCGCCCTGCTCCTGCAGTTTGGCGATCGAAGCCCTCGTGGCGTCGGCCAGCAAGGTGAGGTTGGCCTGCTCGGCGGCATCGTCCATCGTCTCGTCGATGCAGATCACCTTGCCTTTCCGGGCCTTGATCTCGTCGACCGAACGCACGAAGTCATACTGTTTTTCCAGCTCGCCGATCAGGTCCACGCCGTCGCTGCGGCGGGTGAATTCGCGGATACCGCTGCCGCAGAGCAGGTCCACGCGGCCGTCCATCAGGCAGCGGGTCAGCTCGTCGGCGTTGTCGCGTTCGACCGAATGTCCGTAGAAGGCCGTCGGCGTGGCATCGGCGACATTGCCGAGCGTCAGCACGCCCACCGGCATCCCCTTGTCATGGAAAAAGTCGCTCAGCGAAGGATACGGCTCGCCTTCGGAACTCATCGAAATATGGCGGTTATCGTGACGTTCGCCCGTCGCCAGCGCACTGCCGCCCGCGGCCGAGTCGGTCGTGAAGGCATCCAGCGCATTATTCTGCTGCAGGCCCATATACTTCATCTGCAGCGTCGAAAGCCCCTTGTTGGCATAAAACGCGGCCACGATCTGCGAAAGGCCCATGCCGTCGCCGATCAGGTAGATCACGTTTTTGACTTTCCCCCTGCCGCCGTCGTTTCGATAGGTCGGCGTGTAAACGTCGATACCCTCGGTGAGCTGCAGTTTATCGTTCTGAAATCCCCTGAAATCGCGCGTGGTCTTGTCCAGACGCTTCGTGCCGGTCACGCCACCGACGGACGTACGGCGCTGGCCGATCTGGAAATTCTTGTTGCCGAAATCGTCGAAGAATCCGGCGCAGACCTCCGGACGGTCGGTGTTGATGTAGTCGATCCCCATGTCGTAGAACGTATAATAGACCGTCGTTCCTTCGGGAGCGCCCCAGAAACGCACGGGCTTGCCCCAGCCGTGGGCGCGGTCGATGATCTTTTCCAGCTTCACGCGCTCGACGGGAATGATCGAGCCTTTGCCGTTCCACTGCGAATAGGTCCTGAAGTTTACGCTTACGAGGGCGATGCGCTCCAGCTGATCCGGGGTGTAATCGGTCTCCCAATTACCGTCGAAACGGACATAGGCGGGATATTTGCCGAAATCCTCAGGCGCGGGAACCCGTCCCGTAACGGCGATACGCACGGCTTCGGGATTCACGGCCGGGTCGAAGACTTCGGGATAACGGCCCAGCAGCGCCGTAACGGCCTGCAGCGTCGGTTCGGTCGCCGATTTGAGTTCGACCATCAGTTGCAGACGTTCGTCCGAATCTTTCCATGCGCGGCCGCCGTTGCGCCCAAAAAGCGTCACGATCGGCTCGACGTAGAGCGACTCGAAAGTCATGTCGGGCGAAAGGTCCTCGACATCGTGCCCCACGAGCAGCCGGCCGTCGTGCAGGAACACGTCGGCTTCGATCGAGTAGACCCCCTGCGCATAAGCCTGCCAGAAGGGAGCGCGGCGGCAATAGTCGTTGTGCGAATGGATCAGCATGGGGCGTTCGGCCGCAGCCGTTACGCAGAAGCACAATGCCGCAGCCAGCAGCCAGCTTTTCAGTATCCTTTTCATTGTCGGAGTCATTTAGCGATTTTGACAACGGCCATCACCGGAGCGTGGTCGGAAACATAGCCGCCGTCGAAGATGTCGGGCAGCACTTCATAGCGGACGGCTTCGATGTCGCCGCTCACGAAGATATAATCCAGCAGGGGCCGCTCGGCTTCGGGAATCTGTCCGAAATCGGAGAAGCTCCAATCGGTTCCCGACCGCTGCGCCGCGATCGCCTTCGCGTCGCGCAGCACGCCGTCCTTCTGCACATGGGCCACCACCGACGATCCGGGTTCCGAGTTGAAGTCGCCCGTCAGGATCACAGGACGTCCTCCGCTCAGGGTTTCGATGCGCTTCATCAGCAGGCTCACGCCCTCGTCGCGCGCCACCTGCCCGACATGGTCGAGATGGGTGTCGATGAAGAAGAGTTCCCGGCCGTCCCTGTCGCGCAGCACGACCCATGTGGCGATTCGCTCGCAGGCGCCGTCCCATCCCAGCGACCCCACCACTTCGGGGGTCTCGCTCAGCCAGAACGTTCCCGAATCGAGCAGCGTGAAGCGGTCCTTCCTGAAGAACACGGCGCAGTATTCGCCCGACTCGGCGCCGTCCAGCCGTCCGACGCCCACTCCTTGATACCCGGTCAGCAGACCGCTCAGATCATTGAACTGGTTGGAAAGCAGCTCCTGCGTGCCCAGCACGTCGACCTCCTGCGCCTTAATCACCCCGGCGATCCGTTCGCGGCGGAAACGCCAGTTGTTCTGCCCGTCTTCGGGATTGTCGTAACGCATGTTGAAGGTCATCACGCTGAGCGAAGTCGCCGAGCCGCAGGCGGTGAACGCAACCGCCGCAAGAAGATAGATCAATCGTTTCATAGCTCCATATTTTTAATCAAAACTAATTCCCCTGAAATCCGTCATGCGCAGGTTCGCTTCGGGTATCGCTTCGAAGCCCTCCGCTCCGGGCGCTTTCCAGCCCCACGCGAGGTCCTGTCCTTCGTAATCCTCGAAATAGAGCAGCGTGTAAGGGTGCAGTCCCGCTTCGAGCGCCACGCGTCCGGTCGCCATGACCGAAGCGTGGGACCCGTCGTTGTCCACCACCCTACGGTCGCCGATCATCAGCACGCTGCCGTCGTCGCTCTTGGTCATGAACTCCCAAACGCCCCGCTCCGGAATGAGGATCAATCCCGTAAAGACATAGGCGAAGTGGTCCTCCTGCGGAGCTTGGGCGATCGAGGGCGCAGGCATCGTGCCGGACGACACGTATTTTCCCTTCCGAATATCGTTCACACACGAGAAAACGCCTTCGTAATAGCTGTAAGCGACGCCGGGACGCGTGGCGGTCTCTGCGGGCATACCCCGGCGGAACACCGCTTCCTCGGCTTCGAGCGTCAGCGTACGACTAGGCGCAGCGCCGGGTTTGAATCCTTTGGCCTTGAGCGTCAGCGAACGGTCCACCGGCACGGGAGCGGCGTAGAGCGCCGACGTTTCGGTGGGTTCCGAGCCGTCGAGCGTATAGCGGATTTCCGCTCCGGAGGTCGTCGTCGCCAGAGCGACGGCGAGCGGCTCGGTGAACAGGCTCACGTTCTGCGTGGTATAGGGAATCGAAACCACCTCGCCGCGGGTCAGCGAATGGGGCGCGGCCGCATCGTCCGTCCCGCGTTCGTAATCGGGGCGCGGCCGGAGCGCAAAGTGCAGCTCGCCGCCCTGCATCAGCTCGTCGTAGGTGATGTAGTTCCGGTCGATCGGCTTCCCGTCGAGCGTCACCGAAGCGATATAGACGCTGCGGCGCGGATTGTCGGCCGTAACGGTCAGCGTACGGCCGTTGGCCAGCCGCACGACGGCTTTCGGGAACTGGGGCGCGGTCAGCGCGAATTCGTTCGAGCCGGGACATACGGGATAGAAGCCCAGACTGGAGAAGACGTACCATGCCGACATCTGGCCGCAGTCCTCGTTGCCGATGATGCCTTCGGGCGTCGGGGCGTACATCTCGTGCAGCAGGCGGCGCGTCAGCTCCTGCGTCTTCCACGGCTGTCCCACATAATTATAAAGGTAAGCCATATGGTGGCTCGGCTCGTTGCCGTGGGCGTACTGCCCCATCAGCCCCGTCACGTCGCTCACGTCGAGCTGCATTTCGTCCGATTCGAGCGTGAAGAGCCGGTCCATTTCGCGGATGAACGTCTCGCGGCTGCCGAAAAGCTGGATCAAGCCGTTCACGTCGTGCGGCACGAAGAAGCGGTAGTGCCACGGTGTGGCCTCGGTATAGTCGCGGCCCGTAGCGAACTCTTCGAACGGCGCGGACCAGTTGCCGTCGGACTGACGGCCGCGGAAAAAGCAGATCGAGCCGTCGAAAACATTCACATAGTTGAGCGCCCGCCGCGCGTATTCCCCGAACACGTCGTCGCGGCCCATAGCCTGCGCCATGCGGGCGATCGCCCAGTCGTCGTAGGCGTATTCCAGCGTACAGGAGACCGATTCGCGCTTGATATTGGAGGGAATATACCCCTGCGCCGTATAATAGTCCGAACCTTTCTTATTGATGTTCGACGAACGGATCATCGCCTCCAGCGCCTTGTCGGCATCATAGCCGCGAATTCCCTTCAGGTAGGCGTCGGCGATGACCGACACGGCATGGTAGCCGATCATCGTGCCCGTCTCGCCCGAAGCCAGCGGCCAGATCGGAAGTTCGCCCGTTGAATCGTACATGTCGAGCATGCTGCGGATCATGTCGTTCACCAGCGCGGTATCGACCAGCGTCTGGAGCGGGTTCCACGCCCGGAAAGTATCCCACAGCGAGAACGTCGAGTAGTAGGACTTCCCTTCGGGCATCCGCGCGACGGTCTGGTCGTGGCGGCGGTACTCGCCGTTCACGTCGTTCATCAGATTGGGCGTCAGTTTCGTATGGTACTGCGCCGTATAGAAGTTGGTCATCTCGTCGCGCGAGCCGCCTTCGACGACGATGTCGCCCAGCGCTTTGCGCCACTGCCCGACGGCGCGGGCATGCACGGCGTCGAAATCCAGTTCGGGAACCTCCGCAAGCGAATTCATACGGGCGTTTTCGACGCTGACGGACGACAGTCCCACGGCGATCGTGAGCGTCCGCACGTCGGGCGCGAAGGTCAGCACGGCCTGCTTGTCCCCCAACAGCTGCACGTCGGCGAACGGCTCCGAGAAGCGGGCCGCGAAGAATACATACTGATCGGGCACCCACCCCTGCGTGCGACGCATGCCGGCCAGCTCGTAGGGAGCCGTCCGGCGGAGTTCGCACAGGTCGATCTTCTCCTCGGTGACCGTATGCAGCAGATCGACGATCACCCGCCGGGGACCTTTGCCCGCAAAGGTATAGCGGTGTACGCCCGTACGGGGCGCGGCGGTCAGTTCGACCCCGATATTCACGTCGGGCAGCGTCACGGCGTAGTAGCCGCACGAAGCCCGCTCGTCGTCATGCGAAAAGAAATAGGGCTGCAAGACACACTCGCCGTCGTGGATCACGATTTCGCGCGTGGTCGGATGGAACAGAATGTCCGCAAGGTCGGCGCATCCCGTACCGCTCAGGTGCGTATGCGAAAAGCCGTCGATCGTCGTGTCGCTGTAATGGTAGCCGGCGCAGGCGTCCCAGTTGCCGGCACGGGTGTCGGGACTCAGCTGCACCATGCCGAAAGGCGTGGTGGCGCCCGGATAGGTATGACCGTGGAATCCGGTGCCGATGAACGGGTTCACATAATCGACGGGATCGGCGGACCGCGGCGAACAGCCAAGGGCCGCGAGGGCCAGCAGCAGAATGGTAAGTTTTTGGTCATAACAGTAGTCGGTAGTGCGAACCGTCCGGAAAATGCAAATCAAAGGTACGGATTCCGGAGCGATATTGCAACTCCGCGCCCTTCTCTCTTCGTCTGTCCGAAGCCGGTCGCAGTTTAGGTCATACAAATATAGAGAAGCGATTGCACCCTGCCGTGGCTATTTGCGCTTTTACTTCCTCAAATCGCGCAGAACCGTCATTTCCCGCCCCCCGAAACGTCCCGATCTGCCGCCGAAAAATCGCAGAAACCGCCCGGATTTCCGAAAAAAAAGCTACCTTTACCGTCGAACGGACACTACCCGAACGATGGCACGCGTAATTTTCCTGACCGACTTTTCCGAAGCGTACGCACGAGAACTGCTCCTCGGCATGGCGCGCTATGCGCACGACACGGCGCAGGCATGGAGCCTGTGCCGCCTGCCGCTGTCGATACGCGACAAATTCGGCATCGAAGCCGTCGTGGAGTGGGCGCTGCGCATGAAGGCCGACGCCGTGATCGGCCAGTTCTACAACACCGACAACGTCGAACTGTTCCGCAAAAACGGGATCATAGCCATCGCACAGGACTTCAAGAAACGCTTCACCACCATCCCCAACATCACCGGACCGCACTATTCGGCGGGCAGGATGGCCGCCGAGTATTTTCTGCAAAAGGGCTTCCGCAACTTCGCCTTCTACGGCACGCGGGGCATCGACTTCTCGGACGAACGCTGCCAGGGTTTCCGCGAGACCGTCGAACAGGCAAACCCCGATTTCACCTTCTCGTCGCTGCGCAGCGGCGCCCAGAACGACCTGTGGTACTACGACACGGCGCAGCTCATCACGTGGCTGCAATCGCTGCCCAAACCGGTGGCCATCATGGCCTGCGACGACAACCAGGCGTACCATATCACCGAGGCGTGCCTCCAGATCGAGGGGGGGGGGAAATTCGCGTATTCCGAACGACATAGCCATCCTGGGGGTAGACAACGACGAGACGATCTGCAAGCTCTCCGCCCCGAACCTTTCGTCGCTCAGCCAGGGCGTCGAGCAGGGCGGCTACGACGTGGCACGGCTGATCGACCGGCTGATCCGCAACCCCGAAGCGGAATGGGAAGACGTCATGGTGATGCCGCTCAACATCATCACCCGGCAGTCGACGGACATCTATGCCAACAACGACCCGCACATCGCCGAGGTATTGCGCTACATCCATGAGAATATCAGCCAGAAGATCACGGTGGACGACCTGGTGAAACTGGTGCCCCTGTCGCGCCGCCTGCTCGAAACCCGTTTCAAAAAGAGCATGGGCACCTCGATCTACGATTACATCATCCAGACTCGCATCGAAAAGATGATGCAGCTGCTGTGCGAAGGGCTGAGCGTATCCGAGGCGGCCGCCGAGCTGGGCTTCTCCGACATCAAGAACGTCTCGCGCACCTTCAGGCAGCTGAAGGGCATCACCCCGTCGGAATACCGCGAACAGGTCGCCCCGAAAAGGCGTTAGCACCGTCCCGCAAACAGGTGTCCCGCCCCGGGCATTGCGCACGGAGATCAAAATTCAGGCATATCGGCCGTTTTTTGCGGAGGATTTACTATCTTCGGGGCAAATTAACCTTCAAACCGAATCTATGTCCTTAAAACCGTTATTCCTATTCGCATGCACCCTATGCGCGCTGCCGCTCATGGCACAGAAAAACTACACGCTCACCTCGCCCGACGGCACGCTGCAGGCCACCGTCGCCACCGGCTCCGACCTGAGGATCTCGCTCTCGGCCGACGGCGAAACGCTGCTCGCCCCGTCGCCCGTCTCGATGACGCTCGGCGGCGGCGAAGTGCTGGGCAGCAACCCCAAAGTCACCAGGGCCAGGAAAAATACGGCCGACGCACGGATCGCCTCGCCGTTCTACAAGAAGAGCAGCGTCCGCGACCACTACAACGAACTCGAGCTTACGATGCGCGGCGATTACGGGCTGGTAGTCCGCCTTTACGACGACGGGCTGGCCTACCGTTTCACGACCCGGAAAAAGGACGGCATCCTGGTCGAGAACGAGCAGGTCGCCTATACCTTCCCGGGCGATTATACGGCGTACGCCCCCTATGTCGGACACAAGCGGCTGCTCGATTTCGAAGGGCAGTTCCGCAATTCGTTCGAGAACACCTACACCCGTCTCCCGCTGACGCAGCTCGACCCCCGCAAACTGATCTTCCTGCCCGTGCTGGTGGAACTTCCCGGCGGCCGCAAGATGGTCATCACCGAGGCCGACCTGCAGGGTTATCCGGGCCTCTTCCTCAACAACTCGACGGAGGCCCCCGTGCTGAAGGGCGTGTTCGCCCCCTATCCCAAAAAAGAGGAACAGGGCGGCCACAACCAGTTGCAGATGCTGGTCACGGAGCGCGAACCCTATATCGCCGCGACCGAAGGCACCCGGTCGTTCCCGTGGCGCGTAATGGCCGTATCGAAGGACGACAGCCAGCTGCTCGACAACGACCTGGTCTACCGCCTCGCCCCGGCCTCGAAGATCGCCGACACCTCGTGGATCAAACCCGGCAAAGTGGCCTGGGAGTGGTGGAACGCCTCGAACCTCTACGACGTCGATTTCAAGGCGGGCATCAACAACGAAACCTATAAGTATTATATCTGGTTCGCCTCGCAGCACGGGATCGAATACGTGATCCTCGACGAGGGATGGGCCGTGAACAAACAGGCAGACCTGATGCAGGTAGTGCCGGAGATCGACCTGGAAGAACTGGTCGAATACGGCCGCGAGCGCAATGTGGGCATCATCCTTTGGGCGGGCTACTACGCCTTCGAGCGCGACATGGAACGCGTCGTGAAACATTACGCCGACATGGGCGTCAAGGGTTTCAAGGTCGATTTCATGGATCGTGACGACCAACGGATGGTCGATTTCCTGCACCGCGCCGCCGAAGTCTGCGCCGAACATAAGATGCTGCTCGATTTCCACGGCGTATTCAAGCCCACGGGGCTCAACCGCACATGGCCCAACGTTCTCAATTACGAGGGCGTGTTCGGCCTCGAACAGCTGAAATGGTCGGCCGAATCGACCGACATGGTGAAATACGACGTCACGATGCCGTTCATCCGCATGGTCGCCGGGCCGATGGACTATACGCAGGGAGCCATGCGCAATGCCTCGCGCGGCAACTACCGCCCGGTGCACAGCGAACCCATGAGCCAGGGCACCCGCTGCCGCCAGCTGGCCGAGTACGTGGTCTTCGAGTCGCCGATCACGATGCTCTGCGATTCGCCGTCGAACTACATGAAGGAACCCGAGTGCTTCGCTTTCATGGCCTCAGTCCCGACCGTATGGGATGAAACGATGGCCCTCACGGGTTCGGTGGGCGAATATATCGCCATCGCCCGCCGCTCGGGCGACACGTGGTACATCGGCGCCATGACCGACTGGACACCCCGCGAACTGGAGCTGGATATGTCGTTCATCGGCAACGGCAACTACGACATCGAGAGTTTCGCCGACGGCATCAACGCCGACCGGGCAGCCCGCGACTTCAGGAAGACCGTATCGGAGCTGCCGCAGGATCGCAGGCTGAAGATCCGGATGGCCCCGGGCGGAGGCTATGCGGCCCGCATCTACGCACGATAAACCAGACTGCCCGCAATGAAAAGGCAGCGGCCTGCAAAGCGGAAAATCGCAGGCGGAACCGTGCGAAACACCCTGCCTGCGATGACAATATGAAAAGAATTTCGTATCTTTGCGGGGTTATTGAAATCTAACGACAACTAAAATAGAATGGCTTTACAATGCGGCATCGTAGGTTTGCCCAACGTGGGTAAATCGACCCTTTTCAACTGCCTGTCCAATGCGAAGGCACAGGCGGCGAACTTTCCTTTCTGTACCATCGAGCCCAATGTGGGCGTCATCACGGTTCCCGACCAGCGGCTTGTCAAACTGGCGGAGATCGACAATCCCAAGCGGGTGATTCCGACCACGATCGAGATCGTGGACATCGCCGGGCTGGTGAAAGGGGCGTCGAAAGGCGAAGGGCTCGGCAACAAATTCCTGGCCAACATCCGCAACACGCACGCCATCATCCATGTATTGCGCTGCTTCGACAACGGCAACATCACCCATGTGGACGGGTCGATCGACCCCGTGCGCGACAAGGGCATCATCGACACGGAGTTGCAGCTCAAAGACCTCGAAACCGTCGAAAACCGCCTCGCCAAGACGCAGAAGCAGGCCACCTCGGGCGGCGACAAGAACGCCAAACGCGCCGTTGAGCTGCTCCTGCAATACAAAGCCGCACTCGAACAGGGCAACAGCGCCCGCACGGTGGAACTGGAGAAGGAAGACCGCAAGCTGGTCGCCGACCTCAACCTACTGACCGACAAACCGGTGCTCTACGTCTGCAACGTGGACGAGAAAAGCGCCGTGACGGGCAATGCCTATACCGAAGCGGTGAAGGCGGCCATCGCCGGCGAAAAAGCCGAAATGCTCGTCGTCGCAGCAGCGACGGAGGCCGACATCGCCGAACTGGAAAGCTACGAGGAGCGGCAGATGTTCCTCGAAGACCTCGGCCTTGAGGAATCGGGCGTCCCTTAATTATATATAGTTCTAATCTGCTTTATTCTGCCAATCGGATGCTCATAGGGCTTACGGTGATGAGGCGCTTC
>ENA-UEQW01003678-UEQW01003678.1-human-gut-metagenome-genome-assembly--contig:-NODE-3678-length-10388-cov-3.629813_pt1 | contig 10388 bp, 8 predicted proteins | sample MGYA00242947_ERZ507947 | MGnify/ENA primary metagenome ERZ507947 (study PRJEB26167, sample SAMN06115421) | human gut metagenome | host: Homo sapiens | place: China:Guizhou | collected 2015-03-17... | reverse complement strand
AAATATTTATCGTTATTCTTTAAATTTTTACTGTTTTTCTGCGTATCGGCTGCAAAAAACTCCCAAGGCCGTTTAGCCTCGGGAGCTTTCGGTAAATTGAAATTACAGGAATCTTACGAGAATACCCGCAAGCAAGACGGAGACTATCGTCACGCATACGAAGCCTGCGACGAGCATCTTGGGCATGATCTCGGCAGTGATGTTGTCTCTCTCGTCGCCCTCTTCGGTGTTTATGTTGATAGCCTCGGTGGTTATCAGCATATTGATCGGGAAGCCGGAAAAGGCATTGAGGACTATCGCATAGCACATGAAGAATGACTGCTTGAATATCTTGCTTGCAAGCAGAGCCATAAGACCCATTGCGACGGTCGCGAAAGCGACAAGCGCGGCGGCGATGCCGACAATGGACGCGATGCCATCTGTACCGGAGCTTGCGAGAGTCTTGAACAGACCCATCATAAGCACGGTCATAACGAAGCCGTAGGAGCTCGCCTCATGGAGGGCATCGGTCTCAACGAGCTTGAGCTCGTGAGCGGCGAAGCCGAGCAGCAGGCAGACGACATACATCGGTATATAGCCCTTTGTGGCATAGTCGATCCAGTAAGCCGCGAGAGTGATGAGCGCGAGCTTGAGCAGTATGATAGTAGTGCTTGTGGCTCTCTTCTTCTTTTCGTCCTTCTTGTCTTCAGAGGCGGCAGTTGACGCTTTGAACTCGCCGTTTCTGTAGAGCTTCGTGAGTCTCTTTGTCTCCTTCTTCAGGCAGAACGAAGTCAGCGGGTAGCCGACAAGTCCCTGGAGGGAGAGGCAGACTATCGCGACGCGGTAAACGCGCCGAAAGTTGAAACTATTATAGAATTCACTTTACATCTTTCCCCTCATTAAAAAACGGTATTGCTATTAAAGGAACTTATCAAGCTCGCGCTCAACGTTCTCATATTTCTTGACCTTGGGCTCGCGGATAAGGTGTCCCCTCGCCATGACCATCTTCACGTTGCGAAGAGTCTTGAGATCGTCGATCGGGTTCGCGTCGGTGACGATAAGATCGGCGCACTTGCCGGGCTCGACGGTACCGGTGATATTATCAATATGCGCTATCTCCGCGTTTCTCTTCGTTGCGGTGTAGAGTGCGAATTTATTCGACACGCCGCAGTACTTGTGGAAATAGACAAGCTCTCTCCACATATCGTAGTGAGTGATGAACGGGCAGCCGGTATCGGTTCCGAGACCGACGGGGATACCGTTTGCAAGGCACTTCTTGGAGCAGTCGATTATGCCCTCAAAGACAACCTCGCCGTTGAACTGCGAAAGCTCGGTTGCATGGCTGACGGAGCGATCAAACAGCGCATAGGGAAGCGCAGGAGAAAGGGTCGTTATGAGCGCCGCGTGCTTCTCTTTGAAAAGCGAGATTATCTCGTCATCCGCCTTTGCGCCGTGCTCGATGGTGTCGACGCCGTTTTCAAGCGCAACGCGTACGCCCTCGGGACTTTCAACATGGGCGGCGACCATAAGTCCGCGCTTGTGCGCCTCGTCGCACGCCGCCTTGACATACTCGGGGGGCATCTTCAGCACGCCGGGCTCACCCTTGACCTTTGCATCAAGCACGCCGCCGGTTATCATGAGCTTTATCAGATCCGGCTTATCCTCGGCAATCTTCGCGACGAAGTCTCTCGCCTGCTCTGCGCTCTCGGCGACATAGGCAAGCGAACCCGCCATGTGTCCGTCCGGGACGGAGACAGCCATGTTAGCCGCGAGTATTCTCGGACCGACGGTTTTTCCGGCGTTTATATCGTCGCGGATGCTCGAATCGGCGTTCTCAACTCCGCCGACGGTTCTGATGGTCGTAACGCCGCTGTTGAGCTGTATCTGAGCCGCGCTGCGGCAGACCGCCTTGATTATCTTGCGAAAAAGATTCGTGAGAAGGCAAAAGAAAACCACATTGAGATTGTTGAAAACAAACCACTGGCGAGAATGTTATATGCAAATGTAGATATTGGCTCAGAAATACCGCCTGAATTGTATCAGGCAGTAGCGGAAATTCTTGCTATGGTATATAATATGAGAAACAGGGAGGATAGGTCATGAAGAAAGCTGACATAGGTGTTGCACTGTATCTACTGGCTGCAGTCATCTTTTTTATAGTGCCAATCAGTTCCACTTTACTCGATGTTATGCTGGCACTGAATATTTCAATCGCATTGATTGTTCTTTTTAATACACTGTTTGTAAAAGAAGTACTGGATATGTCTTTTTTTCCAACATTACTTTTGTTTACAACAATTTTTCGAATTTCCCTGAATGTATCTTCAACACGACTGATCTTAACCACTGGTGCCCCGGGTAATGTTGTACAGACATTCGGTCAATTTGTTGGTGGCGGTGACCTGATCGTCGGTGCCATCGTATTTATCATCCTGGTTATCATCCAGTTTGTTGTCATTAATAAAGGTTCTGAACGTGTTGCTGAGGTAACAGCGAGATTTACACTTGATGCGATGCCTGGTAAACAGATGGCAATCGATGCTGATTTAAATACCGGAGCGATTACGGAAAAACAGGCGAGAGAGCGAAGAAATAAGATTCAGGAAGAGTCCGCATTCTTTGGTTCCATGGATGGTGCTACCAAGTATGTAAAAGGAGATGCAGCTGCTGGTCTTATCATCACGTTTGTAAACCTTGCAGGTGGAACTATCATGGGTATACTGCGAGGTGGAATGAGTTTTCAGGAAGCCATTGAACATTATGGTGTGCTTACGATCGGTGATGGATTATCTTCACAGATTCCTTCACTTCTGATATCGCTTGCAACCGGTATTCTTGTAACGAAGGCATCTAAGGAAGCTGACTTTTCCAATATTCTTGTCAGTCAGTTATTTGGAATCCCAAAAGTATTATATATTGTAGGTACCACCTTAGCGGTACTAGGAATCGCAACTCCGTTGAATACTTTGCTGTTTCTTGCATTTGGAGCAACTTTTATTATTGCAGGACGACAGGTAGATAAGAATATCGGTATTGAGAGCATAGAGGAAGAAGTCAATACGGCGGAGACGGAAGCGGAAGAGATACGAAAACCAGAGAATGTTGTGTCGCTTCTTCAGGTTGATCCGATTGAACTTGAATTTGGATATGGTATTATTCCATTAGCCGATGTAAACCAGGGAGGAGATCTGTTGGATCGTGTTGTTATGATACGACGGCAGATTGCTCTTGAACTTGGTACTATCGTACCGATTATTCGTTTGAGAGATAATATTCAGCTAAATCCGAACCAGTATATCATTAAGATCAAAGGTGTGCAGGTAACAGAGGGAGAAATCCTTTTTGATCACTATATGGCAATGAATCCAGGATATGTGGAGGAAGAGATCACAGGTATTCCTACGTTTGAACCTTCATTTCATCTCCCTGCTATCTGGATCACGGAAAGTCAGCGTGAACGTGCAGAGAGCCTTGGTTACACAGTTGTTGATCCGCCATCGATCATTGCAACACATCTGACGGAGGTGATCCGGTCACATATTGCAGAGCTGCTTACCAGACAGGATGTGCAGAATCTTGTCAATAATCTGAAAGAGAGCAATCCGGTATTAGTGGACGAGCTGATTCCTAAAATGCTTGGACTTGGCGAGGTTCAGAAGGTATTACAGAATCTGCTGGATGAGGGAATTTCAATCCGGGATCTTCTGACAATTTTTGAAACGCTTGCCGATCATGCAGCAACAACAAGAGATACGGATGTATTGACGGAGTATGTACGTCAGAGTTTAAAGAGAGCGATTTCCAGCAAGTATTTCCCTGCAAATGAAACAACCAGTGTCATTACACTTGATCCGAAGGTTGAGCAGGAAATTATGGCTTCCGTAAAACAGACGGAGCAGGGTGCATATCTCACACTTGATCCGGAGACAACAAAAGCAATTATGAATTCTGTACAGAATGAAGTGACAAAACTTGAAAACATGGGTAAAACTCCAATTGTGATCACATCTCCGATTGTACGAATGTACTTTAAAAAATTAACGGAAGATTATTTTAAGGACTTGATCGTGGTTTCATATAATGAAATTGAGTCTAATGTAGAATTACAGTCAGTAGGGATAATCAGCAGGGACGGTGACAAGTGAAATGACCATAAATAAGTATCAGGGAAAAACGAAAGAAGAAGCAATTGAAAAAGCAAAACAGGAGCTTGGCGAAGGCGCGGTTGTGATGAATGTTAAGGAGATCAAACCGACAGGTATGTTTAAGGCCTGGAAAAGTTCCGTGTTTGAGGTTACAGCAGCAAAAGAAGAGAAAGATGATTTTGTAGATCCAAGACAGGTTGCCGATCTGGCGGCAAAAACAGTTAAAACATTAAATCTTGCAGCAGATGAGAAAATCAGTCCAAAAGAGTTCTCAAATGACAGAACACAGGATATCCTGTCAGGACGTCTTACAAGTGCACCGGAACTGCATGCACCAGAGCTGCATGCAAAAGATGGATTGGAGAAAAGACTCGAAAATCTTTCTAATATACTGGAAAAACAGCTGTCTGCTGAGGAAAGCAGACAGAAGGAAGTAAAGGAAGAAGAAAAAGAACATCAGGTTGTGAACCCGGAGGGATTGCAGTTCATAAAAATGCTTTACAGAACGCTGCTGGAAAATGAGGTAAACGAAAAGTATGTCAACCAGATTTTAGACGAAGCAGAGAAAGTGATGCACAGTGGAAGCAGCGTGGATGTGATATTGTCAAATGTGTACCAGAAAATGATCTTAAAATTAGGACAGCCGGATACAATCTGTGTTACCGGTAAAAAACCGAGAATTATTTTCTTTGTTGGCCCGACAGGTGTGGGAAAGACAACAACGATTGCCAAGATTGCCTCTAAGTATAAACTTGAGATGGGGATGAAGATTGCGTTCCTGACAGCGGATACTTATCGTATTGCTGCTACGGAGCAGCTTCGGGTGTATGCCAATATCTTAGATGCACCGATGAGCATCATTTATTCTTCCGAGGAGATGAATGCCGCGATTGAAAGAGTCAGTGAATATGATCTCATTTTTGTAGATACGGCAGGTTTTTCCCACAAAAATGATGAGCAGTGCAATGATATGAAAAAAATGCTTGCGGGACTTGATGAAGCATATGAAAGAGAGGTATATCTGGTAGTCAGTGCGACAACTAAGTATAAAGATCTTCTGGAAATTGCTGACCGTTATAAAGAGATTGCCGATTACAAGCTGATATTTACCAAATTGGATGAAACTGAGGCTTATGGTAATATTTACAACATCAAGATGTATTCGGGAGCACCGCTTTCCTACATGACAAACGGACAGAATGTGCCGGATGATATAGAGGAATTTAATACACAAAAAATAGTAAAACAACTTCTGGGAGGCAGATAATGATATGGATCAGGCTCAAAATCTCAGAAATGTAATTAAAGTAAAAAATCAGAGCCGGAAACTGGATGCACGTGTGATTACCGTGACGAGTGGAAAAGGTGGAGTTGGAAAATCGAATGTTGCAGTGAATCTTGCTGTGCAGATTAGTAAATTAGGAAAGAAAGTACTGATTTTTGATGCTGATTTTGGACTTGCCAATGTTGAGGTTATGTTTGGAGCAGTTCCCCGTTATAATCTGGGAGATTTTCTGTTCCAGAGAAAGAGTATGACAGAAATCATAACAGAAGGTCCTATGGGGATTGGATTTATCTCAGGTGGAGCAGGGGTCTTATGTATGAACCAGCTGGCAGACGAACAGATCAGATATCTGATCCGTGGTTTATCTGAATTAGACCAGTATGCAGATGTGATCCTGATCGATACAGGAGCGGGGATATCAAATCAGGTTATGGAGTTTGTCATGGCGAGTCCGGAAGTTCTTGTTGTAACAACTCCTGAACCGAGTTCTTTGACCGATTCCTATTCATTGCTTAAAGCATTATATCATAACCCTTTATTTTCACGCGAACAGACAGATATCCGGATCGTATCAAACCGTGTGGTATCTAATGAAGAGGGACAGCAGGTATATGAAAAATTGAATTCTGTAGTAGAACAGTTTCTGGATGGTTCTGTGAATTATCTTGGGATGATTCCTCAGGATCACATGCTGGAACGTTCGGTAAGACAGCAGAAACCTGTTTCACTGAATGCACCGATGGCAAAGTCAGCAAGAGCATTTGAAACTATGGCAGCGAATCTGATTTTACAGGAACAGAAAATACCGGATAAACGGTTGGGAATTGCCAGAATGTTTTCAGATTTCTGGTGGCAGAAATACTAAGGAGGAATGGATATGAAGGTTTCAGACATTATACGTATAGGCGATAAGATTGATATCCGTGTTCTTCAGGAAGTTGAACAGGCAGAAAAAACGGATGTCACTGTTAAAACATATAAGAGTAAAGTACTTGATTTCTGTTCAAATGGGAATATGGAGATAGCAATGCCAATGGAGGCGGGTAAACTGGTATTATTACAGCTTGGTGTCCGCTATGAACTCGTGTTTTTCTCACGCGAGTCACTGTATCGAGCCGTTGGTCAGGTAAAAGAACGATATAAAAAAGACAATATATATATGCTTGAGATGGAATTGAAATCCCAGCCGGAAAAATTTCAACGGAGAGAATACTTCAGATTTCCGTGTCTGCTCGATTTTAAATATTATGAACTGACGGCTGAACAGGCTATGCTTGACGGTGTGGAGGCTATTTTTTCAGAAATCCGTGATGAACACTTTTATGAGAAAGAACGAAAAGGAAAAATCATGGATTTAAGTGGCGGAGGAATCCGTTTTACAACAGAACAGGAGCAGAAACCTGGTACGTGGATATTGGCAGAATTAAGGCTGAAGAGCCAGACAATGGATAATCAGTATTATATTGTTGCAAATGTGATAGAATCAGGTAAAATAGAATCAGCGGCGGAATATGGATTTATGTCGCGTGCAAAATTCAGTATCAAGAATGATCGTGTAAGGGAAGAAATTATTCGTTACATCTTCGAAGAAGAGAGAAGAATGCGTCAGCAAAATGGCAGTGAGAGGATAAAAAAATGAAAAAAAATATTCTTGTTGTTGATGACTCTGCACTCATGAGAAGGGTGATCTGTGATATTATTAATTCGGATGAAACATTTCAGGCAATCGATACCTGCAGAGACGGTCTGGATGCACTTGAAAAATTAAGAGCAAAAAGATATGACGGTGTGGTATTGGATGTTAATATGCCGCGGATGGATGGACTTGCTTTATTAGAGCAGCTTCAAAAAGAAAAAATCCGTGCTACGGTCATCATGGTCAGTACTACGACTACAAAGGATGCCGAAGTTACCATGCTTGCCATGGAACGGGGGGCAGTTGATTTTGTGCCGAAGCCGACGAATGTGATCGAGGCAAAAGGTGAAGCATTTAAGGGTAAACTTCTTGGAGTGCTGAATGCAGTTTTAAAAACACAGAAGATGGCTTTGGGCAGCAAATCGGCTGCAACACCGGAAAAAGTAGTCTTGCGCAGAAACACAGAGCCGGTTCGAAGCAGAAATAAATTAGTTGCATTGGCATGTTCGACGGGAGGTCCGAAAGCTCTTCAGAGTGTGATTCCATATCTTCCTAAAAATCTGGATGCACCAATGGTTTTAGTGCAGCATATGCCTGCAGGATTTACAAAATCCATGGCAGACAGACTTAACGAAGTCAGTGACATACATGTCAAAGAGGCGGAAGATGGAGATGTGCTCAAAAAGGGAACGATATATATTGCTCCCGGCGGAAAGCATATGGAAATAAAGAAAAGTCCTGACGGAAGCCATAAAATCAGACTCAATGATGAATTGCCTCCTATCGGCGGATTAAAACCGTGTGCAGACATTACTTATGATTCGTTGCGAACCTGTGGATATGATCAGATAGTGTGTGTTGTACTGACCGGTATGGGAGCAGATGGTACCAAGGGAATAAAATCCTTAGCAAAGAGTAAGCCGGTATATGTGATATCGCAGAATGCCGAGACTTGTGTGGTATACGGAATGCCTAAGTCGATTGCTGAAACCGGACTGGTAAATGAAGTGGTTCCTCTTACACAGGTTGCTCAAACAATAACAAAGAATGTGGGGGTACAGTAATATGGATGTAAGCCAATATCTTGAGATTTTTATTGATGAAACAGAAGAACATCTGCAGACTTTAAGTGACTGCATTATGGAACTTGAAAAAGAACCGGAAAATATGGATACTATAAATGAAATTTTCCGTGCAGCCCATTCCTTAAAGGGTATGGCAGGTACCATGGGATTTAAGCGCATGCAGCGACTGACCCATGATATGGAAAATGTTTTTCAGGAAGTCAGAAGTGATAAAGTTAAAGTTAACAGTAATATGATCGATCTTCTTTTTAAATGCTTAGATGCCATTGAAAGCTATCTGAACAATGTAAAAGCAAGTTCTGACGAGGGAACAGAAGATAATGAACTGATCATCAAAGAATTGAATGATTTTATCGCCGGTGAAGAGAATGCTGAGAAAAAAGCAGAAGAAGCTGCTCCGGCACCAAAAGAAGAAAATACAGATGAAGCAGCTAAGAATGGTGAAAAGAAGTATTTTGAATTTGAACTGAACGAGACAGACCGTACAAAGTTAAAAGAGGCTGAGAATAATGGTTTACATATTTATGGAATGACCGTATATATTCAGAAAGAATGTCTCTTAAAGGCAGCACGTGCGTTTTTGGTGTTTAAGGCTGTAGAAGAGTTTGGACAGATTCTTGTATACAACCCGACATCTCAGGAAATTGAGGACGAGCATTTTGAAAATGATTTCAGTTTCTTTATCGCATCCGAGGAAGCATTCGATAAAATTTTACAGGCAGCACAGTCTGTATCTGAAATTGAAAAAGTAGTCGGCGAAGAGGTAAAATGTGACGTGCTTGCAGAAAAACAGGCACAGGCAGAAAAGGCTGCAGCAGAAGAGGCAGCAAAGAATGAGACACCGGTTCAGGCAGAGACAGCACCGGCTCCGGAAGTAAAAGCAGCACCGGCGAAGGCTCCGGCAGCACAGAATAATAAAAAACAGACTGTTGCAAAACCAGTTACAAACAGAACGGTACGTGTTGATATTGAAAAACTGGATGCATTAATGAACCAGGTATCAGAGCTTATTATTGCAAAGAACAGTCTTGTTGCGATTGGCTCCACAGAGTCCGGTGATTTCCAGAATCAGACTTATCATGAGCAGATTGAATATCTTGAGCGTATTACAACCAATCTTCATGAGTCGGTTATGAAAGTTCGAATGGTTCCAATCGAGAGCGTTGTAAATAAATTCCCTCGAATGATCCGTGACCTGTCAAGAAAGCTGGACAAAAAGATGGAGCTTTACATGACTGGTGAGGATACAGAGCTTGACCGTACGGTTGTTGACCAGATCGGTGATCCTCTGCAGCACTTACTGCGTAACTCTGCTGACCATGGTCTTGAGGATAACGAAACACGTATTGCTCTCGGTAAACCGGAAGTGGGAAGCATTTTCTTAAATGCATTCCAGGAAGGCAATAATGTCATCATCCAGGTCGGAGATGACGGTGCCGGTATTGATGTGGCTGCAGTACGTGATAAAGCAATCGAGAGAGGCATTATTACAGAAGAACAGGCTGAGAGCATGAGCCAGAAAGATATTATCAATATCCTGTTCCTTCCAAGTTTCTCAATGTCCAAAAAAATTACCGATATCTCAGGACGAGGTGTTGGACTTGATGTAGTAAAATCCAACATTGAAGCATTAGGCGGTGATGTTGAAGTTAAGACAGCAATGGGTGAGGGTACAACTTTTACAGTACGTCTGCCGCTTACTCTTGCAATTATCCAGGCTCTGATGGTAGAGGTAAGAGATGAAAAATATGCGATCGCACTTGGTTCCATCTCCAATATTGAGGATATTCCGGTTAAGGATATCAAGTATGTGGAGGCACAGGAAGTAATTTTCTGCATGCGGACAATGTTATCAATATAGCTGATATCAATTCCATACTGTTCACTGCCCACCATGACAACGATATATTGTTTGGATTCTTTTTCCGTTGTTTCAAGATTATTATTTGCCATGCTAAGTACCCTCCATTACATTAACGTATTCACATCTAAGATCAATGCAACTTCGCCATCTCCGAGGATGGTTGCACCACTGATCAGCTTGTTATTGTCAATGTATTTTCCAAGTGACTTGATTACGATTTCCTGCTGTCCGATCAAGTTATCAACTACAAGACCCGCCATGCTGTCACCTTTCGTTACAATAACAACGGTCAGGCTTTCCGGTTCTTCCCTTGGCTCAAGATCAAGCACTTTATCGAGCCGTACTAATGGGATAACCTTGCCACGCAGATGAATTACTTCCTGTGCCTCCACAT
>ENA-UEQW01003676-UEQW01003676.1-human-gut-metagenome-genome-assembly--contig:-NODE-3676-length-10393-cov-4.499806_pt1 | contig 10393 bp, 11 predicted proteins | sample MGYA00242947_ERZ507947 | MGnify/ENA primary metagenome ERZ507947 (study PRJEB26167, sample SAMN06115421) | human gut metagenome | host: Homo sapiens | place: China:Guizhou | collected 2015-03-17... | reverse complement strand
CTTCTACTCGGGACTGATCGACGAGGACGCGACGCGGCGGAAGCGGAAGTGTCCCAACTGTCCCGATTTCGATAAGAAGAACAACGTTCTCGTTGTGGACGGCGACTGTCGTTTTCACCTCCTCCGACAGCTGTCGTCGCTCGTCTCGTTTAGCTCCGTGTTGGTCGTGCCGGACCTGCTGCTGCAGAAGTACGAGGGCTTCGACGCGCTGACCGACGCGCTCGACTTGGTGGACGTGTATTACCCTTCCATGGAGCGGGACGACATTCGGTCGATCCACGTGTTCAAGCGAGTTCATGAAAAGAAGTGGGTGCTGGACTTGCCTCTTTTGCTTCCTTGTTTGACAAATGAGTGGAGTTGAGTGATTGAGATTCCTCAAATGATTGAAAGCCACTCGTATGATTGAAAACAACCACTCGTATGATTGAAAACAACCACTCGTGTGATTGAGAACTCAAACAAACACACTCACTCCAACTCCACCAAGCACATCTACACATCACGTTTCTCATACACACGCACGTAAGAAGGGAAAACGACCTCGCATGAAAACGCCGTTCCCTCCTCGTTCAAACGGTACTCCGTGTGCGTGTTCTTCGCCACCACGTGGAAGGGCAGTCGCGGACTCAGCTCCGAAATCGAGTCAACCACCGACACGGCGAACTTCACGAAGTCCTTGACATGCAGGTTCTACTCCTCATCCACTCTCCTCTCGTCCACAATCGTGCTGTCGCTCAACGCCTCTTGCTGCAAACACACATTCACGAACTACGCCTCACGCTTCCCTCACGCCCCCACTCGCATGCACTCGCCTCCGTCCAGGAAGCCCGACAGCCGGTGCGTCACCGTCAGCACGAAGCTGCACGCGAAGATCATCGACGGCAGCAGCAGCTGCGGGTCCTGCGAGTTGGACAGCAGCTTCTCCAGCCGCGAGAAGAGCGAGAGCACGAAGGAGTCCATGAAATCGGGCAGGTGCAGGCAGAACTCCTCGTCCAGCGACAGCATCTGCGCGATGCGCGCGAACAGCAGCAGGCTGTACGACCGCGCGTGGCGATGGGCGAAGTGATTCGCGACGGCGCTCGCGTGCTCACACAGAAGCGAGGGGGGCGCCCCTCCTTTTTTGGCACCACGCAACGCGTTGACCGTCTGCTCCGTGGTCGCCAGAAGTGCCTGCAGCTCCTGGTTCTGCTGGAACAACTGGCGCGCGTTGGCCTCCGCCTCGAGCATCTGAAGGAAGGAATAAGCGTTGGAGATCACCACGAAGCGAAGCATCAGCTCCTCGAACGGGTCCGACTCGCCGCTCGGCTGCACGAAGCGCTCCTGCAGCTTGTGGAAGAGCACGGCGATGTCTTGGGAGTCGCCCGAGGCGGGGGCAGGCGTGTAGTGCACGACGGAATCTCGAAGTGCGCCGAACACGTGATCCAGCTGAGAGTCGATCGAGGCGAGCAGAGAGGGCAGGAAGTGGACGTGAAGGAGAGAGGCGACGTTGAAGAGCGAGTGGAAGTGGCGTTTCGTTATGCAGGTCATGAGATCCTTCTGCTGCAGCTTCTGCTTGACTTCAGCGCTGCCGTAGAGGAAGAGGGGAGACTAGGTCATGACGATCATGGAATCACTGTACGTGTTTGAAGGAGGAGTCGCGTGAGGGAAGCACCCACTTCTATTCCGTGACGCAGTCGCCTCACACTCACCTTCTGTTGCATGTCGAACACGCCGAAGGAAAGCAGGTCCAGCACCTCGCGCTGCAGCCAGGCGTTGAGGCGGTTGCCCCCAGCCGTCGTGCTCTCGCTGCCACAGCACGCGTCCAGCAGCAGGTCGAAGGGCTTCAGCGAACAGACCTGCTGGAGACAGCGATGCGTGTGCTGGAGGAGGCGGAGGAGGCCTTCCAGCTCGACGACGAAGGAGAAGGGCATGGCGTCCATCTTGTCGAAGACGCACAACAGGTCCTTCACGAAGCTATGGGTCACTCACCGCCACCGCACGCACAGCGTCTCGATCTCGTGGCACAGCACGCTGTAGAGGTTGACCTCGCGGTCGCACACGGTGATCACGCGGTCCAGTCGGCGAATCTACGCGTCAGCGCCGAGAGACATCGCAACGTCGAGACGAGGCAGCGGCAGCAGCGACACCGACTTGTCCAGCACGTTCGCCGCGTTGTGCTTGCTCCAGCGATACAGGGCGTGGGAGGTCTGGCGCACCAGGTCGTTCACCATCACCGCCGCCATCGTCTCCAGCTCCGCCTCCACGTGCTCCGTGGGGTCCACGCAGTCCGCCTGCAGAGCGGCGACGCTGGCGATGCTGGGGACGTGGAGCGAGGCGTCGACGACGATGGTGAGCGGGCCGAGGAGCGTGGCGGCGGGCATCTGGAGAGCGTGGGCGAGGACGAACTGGTTGAGGACGAGGGGGAAGTGGTACTTGGAAGCGTGTGACCACGCGGGCAGCCGCTCGCACAACGCCTCGTCCATCCCGAGAAAGTGGAGCGAGTCCAGCTGTCTCAGCGAGTACCGGTACGAGCTGTAGTGCACGGCCTGCTGCAGCAGCTCGCGGTGCTCGCGGATGGTCGCCAGGTCGTCGGGGCGGAGCAGCGTGCCGCGCGGGAAGAACTTGTGCACGACGGCGACGGAGTTGGGGTCCGCCAGGATGGACAGCAGCGCGTTCAGCACGACGAACTGCGCCTGCGACAGCGGGACGGCACGCTGCACGCAGTCGATCTGGAGCTGGCTGCGCTCCTTGGTGCCCAGCTTGTACTCCTGCTCGGGCGGCGGCGGCATTTCGTTCAGCCAATCACATGCGACCTCGCGGATCTTCAGGAGCAGGTCGCGCTCGCGCTCCAGCCGCTTCCCCTGCTTGTCCGCGTGATGGAGCCAGTAGAGCACGTCCACCTTGATGAGCTGCTGCGAGCTGCCGTAGGACAGCCTGTAGGCGACCGCGCTGAAGTCGCGCTCGTGGCGCTGCAGCGTCTGTGACAGCGTCTGGAGCATGAGGATGTACTGGAGGAGCGTCTGCTTCTCCGCGTCGGTGAGTCCGAAGAGGGTGAGTTGGGCGAAGGGGCGACAGCACAGGTCCACGACGGGCGCGCGCTTCTGGCTGGCGCAGTACGAGCACACGTGACTCTCCGAGGGGAAGGCGGTGATCGGGAGCGACTGGTGGCACTGGTCGCAATCCACCATGTCCACAGGGTTCATCATCTTCCACGCCCACTACACGTTATGTTACACTCGCGAGACTACGAAGAGACGCAGATCGATCGACAGCGCTCGCAGCACGCGGAACGCTTCCAGCAGCGCCTTCTGCTGCTGCGTCAGCTCGACGTGGGTGAGCTCGGTCATGTCCGCCTCCAGCACGCTGGTGGTGGGCGAGAGCAGGCTGTGCGTGGAGGAGGGAGGCGTGTGATACCGCAGACCGAACATACCGCCTTCGTTGGAGCGTGTGGCGTAGATGGACGCGCTGGCGGTGGGGCTTTCTGACTCCTCCTTCTTCTCCAGCGCCGCCATCACGTTGAAGTACTGCTCTCTGGCGGCGGCGTGCTTCTTGGTGAGGAGATAGCGACACTCGGTGCGGTCTGTTCATCACACGTCGCGCTCACACTCACCTGGACGCACCGTGTAGCACTTCGTGCCAGCCACTGTGCCCCACGTCGGCGCCAGCTCCAGTACGTCGAAGGCCGAGTAGACGAGCTCGTACTCGACGGGAACGAAGGGGTACACGCGGAAGAGCTTCTGCGCCTCGGCGAGGGCGATCACGCGACTGCGGAACACGGAGTCGTTGGTGATGGAGGAGTCGAGGAGAGCGAAGAGCTCGGATACGGAGCGGAGGTAGAGGAAGTGCTCCTTGGGGTAGGTGGAGGAGGAGGTGAGCACGCGGTCAATGGATTGACATGAAGGACCTCGCTCAGAACGGGGACAAGGATATGTAGTTGCAGAGGGCCTCGAAGAGAGAAGCGATTCGGTAGGGGACGATGACCTCAATTAGGCGGTAGGCAAAGAAATGGGGCGAAAAGCAATCCATCAGGCCGGCACACAGACTAGCTCGATTTCCAGCAACGGATTTGCGTATCGACTCTGGCAACGAGAGGAACATGGAGAGAGTGGCCTTCACGCTGGACTTCTCTCCCTATACATCAATATGCGCATTGCGCACCAACCAGAACAAGGTCGGCAAGGAAAAAACAATCGAATGCTCCGAGCAACGCGTCCTTGAGGATATCGGGAATGATCTACGTTTCACAGCTATCGATAGAGCGAACGGGGATCTCCTTCAATGTGTACAGAGTTGCGATATCGTCCAGCACAGAACAGAGTTCAGTGGTCAAAGGGTCAAGATACTCCTTAATGTCGAAGAGGATTTTCACCTGGGAGAAGAGCGTCTTGGCTGCATCTGAGTATGCCCAGTTGTTCTTCGATTCGGAGGAAAAGGAGATGGAGTGAAGATCCATGAGTTTTCCGAGGCCCCTCTCCAAGTAGAGTACAGAGAGTTTCGAATGGAACACGGAGACGTGCTACACTTCACTGCCCCAGCTCTACACTCACATCAGACAAATCTAACGCAGCGACGAGATTGAACGGAATCGAATTCGATTGGATAGCGCTCAGACTCGGGTAATGGAGGGGCTCTTCAGAGAAACCAGTGTTCTCTCTGACAATGGAGTCGTCTCTCACGATTTCACCTTTCACAGGTTCCATTGTGTGTCACAGAGGCCGGGAAGGGTGAATCTGGCTTTGATTGGGCGGAATTCGGGGGTATTTTGGGTTTATCCAGTTTTGATAAATCCGCTTAATGGAAGCCGTATCATTAGCAACCGCGGAGGTGAAGCAGAAGATCACATCGCTGCTGGGCAAGCAGTCGAGCCATTTGTTCGTTTGCTTCTGCCGTGTTCTCTATGCGGGAAAAGGAGGTAGTCTGCGCATGGATTGGACGATTTTGAATAGACACGTGGCGGGACGATAACCTCGTCGGCTTTTTGGCAGTGACGATCACACGAGGATTGGTCTCCGGCTTTCCTATCTATTCTGCGTTGTTGTTCGACTACAATGTGGAATTCGATATTGGTGCTAACGAGTAGACATTTCAGGTGAAACTGGCTTTTGAGTTCCCCGACAAGATGAAGCAGCCCATCCAGTGCGGGGAACTGTGCTATGTGCTGCCCCACCAGAACGTTTCCTTCTGCTTCCTGTTTACGAATGAAGATGACGCTTTCGTTTTTTCCATCGGAGTGCGCGTTCTGAGAGGCGATGATGCGTAGATGAAAGGAATCTGCTCCAGTTTGGACAGAGTGTCGGCTCCCCAGTTGGAGGCGCAGCCTTCTGTTGAGAAGAAGAAGCGAAAGAGCTGGCTGTCATTCTTTAAAGTAGTCGTGAGGACTGTTGTGAACGCTTAGTCGGAGAAGGAGGAGAGCAGTGAATTGAGCATTTCTGGCGTGATATCTGTACCCCAATGTTCGTGGTCTCAGATTCAGATTCAGAAGGGAGAGCAGCAGTCGTCGACCAACAACTCCGTGCTCGACCGTGTTTCCCACGAGAGCGCCTTCTCGAAGTTCGCTCTGAGCGAGGGAAGAGAGATCACAGACTTCAGCAGCGTGGGTGTTGAGGAGACCCGGCTGTCGGCGGAGGACGTGGAGTTGATGCGTGAGCAGGAGAGGGCGAAGGAGGAGGAGAGAAGGAGAGAGGAGGAGGAAAGGAAGAGAGAGGAAGAGGAAAGGAAGAGAGAGGAAGAAAGGAAGAGAGAGGAAGAACAGAAACGAGTGGAGGAAGAGAGAAGGAGAGTTGAGGAGGAGAGACTGAAAGAAGAGGAGAGAAGAAGGGCTGAGGAAGAGGAGAAGAAGAGAGCCGAAGAGAGACTGAAGGAAGAAGAACAGAAGAGACTGAAGGAAGAAGAACAGAAGAGACTGAAGGAAGAAGAACAGAAGAGACTGAAGGAAGAAGAACAGAAGCGTATAGAAGAGGAGAGACGAACCAAAGAGAGAGAAGCGCGACCCACAGTGCTCCCACCTCCTCCCATCGACAACCCACCCACGCCAAGCCCCGTTACATCCATCTGCAAGCCCTCAAGACGCCTCTCCGACAACTCGGAACCCGCCGATCTCAACCTGGCGTCGCTCTCCTCCGTGCCCGTCCCCGCTCGCCCCGTAGCCGGGTCCAAACGACGCGTCAGGCGGCGCGAGCGACTGTCCATCGCTCCGCAGGAGTCTGTCACGCTGATCCGGGGCTCGCACTCCTCCACAGAGTTGCCGGGAGATAGCGCGCTGGTGTCAGATGCGGTGATTCCCTCGTTGACGGCGCCTCAAGACGCTGCACCTGCGAATGTCGAAGCTTCTGTCGCGGAGAGCGTTTCATTGCCACTTCCTACCCCAGCGGATTCTGTTGTGCCGCTCTCCAGCCCTCACAATGCGCCCGAGCAACCCGAGGCCGCTGTGAAGCCCACGACGAAGCCGTCGGTGGAGCCAGACGCGATGCCCGCGCTGAAGACGGAGAAGGCACCGACGCTCAGCGAAGTGAAGAACAGTGTAAAGCCCGTGGAAGCGGAGTCGATCTCGCTGCCCGTTCCTTCGTCGGAGACAACGCCCGAGCCTCAGGCGATATCCGTGGAGCCTGAGTGCTGCCTGCCTGCCGAGAAGGTGGCTGAGAAGTCGGTGAGCGTAGTGGAAGTGATTTCCGCGCCTGCAACAGAGGAGAAGGTGAAGGACACAACGGAAGAGAAACCCATCACGGCAGATCCAAAACCAACCCAGACAAACGCTGCCACCGAAAGCACGACCAAAGAGCCGCCTTCCCAACCCACCTCCCCCGAACCGCAAGCGCCTCGGAAGTCTACCCGCATCAGGAGAGGCAAGCGGCTTTCGCTCTCCGTCGCTCCCGAAGGCGTCCTCTCCCACCTCCATCCCGGCGTCATTCCTCCACAGCCCTCTATCGCGCCTCCACCTCCAACCACAATTCCTCCTCCGCCTCCGACCAGCGTTCCGCCGCCTCCTGCGGGTGCCGGGACGGGACGCAGCCGCCTTTCCAGACGCGAGGAGTAGCTGCTGATAAGAAGAGTGACGATTAGGCCCCGTAAGGCACCCAGCGACAGTGCAATTGTCGACGATGAGGCAACAGGTGAGTTTGACGCGCCTTACTGATTTGTAGAGCCAGAGGTGTTCAAGCCCGTTTTAGCCCTTCCCAAGATTAACTTCAGGAGGAAATGAGTGTGTGCAATGTGGCTTGTGCTTGTTGTTCAACACGAACAACTGGATCGAATGTCCGAAGGATGGCAATGACGAATACTCCTCGGTTGACTCCCCATCCATGGATCCCTCCGTTCAACGCCAAACCGTCCCTACATACAGAACAGACGAAACGACACGGTTCAACACCAATCGGAAACACACCATCTCCGTTGAACTCTTGGGGAGAGAGAACGGCTCCTATCAAGACACCACTGCACGCGCATCGCTTATACCACTCGTGTCTTCGGCTAAAAAGGCGTTCTTTGATTGATAATTGAAGATGGTCGTGAAGTAGGTTTCCGTTTCTAGCGCACCCTCCATTTTGGAGGAGAAGGGAGCGGTGTGTCTCATTTTCTGTAGAACTGTCACTTGCTCGTTCTCTGAGTACAAGATCTACCCCGGCCACGGTGGTATGTACATTCGCAAGGATGCTCAGGTGAGCGTATGGCGTTTGGGGTAATGAGTAGCCCGTGCGCTACATCAGCCGCAAGGTCTGCTCTCTCACTGAGCAGAAGAAGAAGCCCGCTCGCATTCGATGGACCGTTGCCTGGAGACGCAACAACAAGAAGACTGAGGTGGGAGCAGGTGCGCGCGCTCATCCTGTAGACTGCTGAGAAGAGCAAGAAGAGAAGCAAGAAGTCCTTCAAGGTCCAGAGAGCGATTGCTGGAATGAGCATCGCCGATATCCAGAAGAAGAGAGAGCAGAAGGACGAGATCACCAAGAAGTCGAAGGAGGCTGCTCTTGCGTAGGTGGAGTGTAGAGTGTGTGAGGCGTAGTGAGATCAAGAACAGAAAGGCCAAGAGAGCCAACCGCAAGTAAGCATCATGCCCCGTGATTCTACTATACTAAGGATGTCTGCTTTTGCTGTGTTTGTTCCACGCTTTCTCCTCTGGGCGGTTCTTCAGGTTACAAGCATCTCAAACCCAACGAATGAACGAGAACACACGAATCCCAACACCCCCCGGAATCGAGTCCACGAGTTCAGGGCAGAAAACCAAAAGAAACCGTTGTATTTGGCTTTCATGGAGGTATCGGCGCCAGTCAAGATCACAGATGGAAGTTCGAACATAATCGGACTTTCTTACGGCATCATCCCGGGTTCTGGAGAGTGCGCGTTGATTTCTTCCGCCACAGAGCTGTTCGTCTACTCGATAACCGAGAAGAACGTGCCCGAGACGTGGACGTTCCCGTCAAATCAAAAGGAGTCGTTGTCGAGTCCTGCGTTTGCTGTGAATGAAGAGGGGTATTTGTCAAGACGCGTCGGCACTCATCCGTAGGAGTCTCATCGCTTGTCAGGCGTCGACGACGTTTCTTCAGTGGAAGAGCACGGTGACCTCCGTCAAATCGTTCAACCGATTCGAGGTGGGATGGAATACGGATGGGCGTGATGGCTAGTTGAAGGAACCGAGTCTGGCTTTCATTCCCTTAGATCGGTACATTCTGAATCTTTCCAAGTCGTTCCACTGCTCCATGTAGTCACAACTTGCCTGCGTTATCCCTAGTTACACGCTGGCCATGGAGGAGGTCAAGAGCGGCAGCATTCCCGTTCCTGACGAAATCGTCCGCATCGATACACAGTGCGCTTCGAAGACGAGCTGCGTCATCTCCGTGCTCGCTCGCTACGATTCTCAGTAGCGGTCGTCATCTCCCTTGATCGTAGATACAAGGCGGTGCTGATCCAGGGAACGTTCTCCCAGCAGCCCTCGCTTCGCATCACATCCGTCCTCATCCCCTCCGAGGAGCGCGTTCGTCCGATGGACATTCTCTACACGCCCGCCTCCAACCTGCTGTCCTTCTTCTTCACCAACGGCGCGCTGCGCCAGTTCAAGTGTCTCCCCGACCTCAAGACGGGCAGCTACCGCCTCCAGCTGGAGAAGTCTGTACCACTGCTGCTCGCCGCCAGCCCCGAGCCCGCCGCCAAGCGTGTGAAGGTGGAGAGCGAGGCGCCCGCGATCACGTGGAAGACGTGCCTGACGCAGGTGAGCGAGAACGCGTTCGCCTTCGTGGTGTGGGCGGAGGGCGAGTGGAGCGTGCGCTTCGTGCAGTCGGACTACATGAACGAGCTGTGTCGCCTGAGCATCCCCGGACAGCCCTCCTTCCTCGCCTTCGGCAAGGCCAGCATGGTGTTCGGCGTGGAGAAGGCGGCGTACGTGTGCTCGCTGACGCGCTCGCCGCTGACGCTGTCGGCGCTGCTGCGCGCGGGGAACAAGAACGGTCGGATGAGCGCGATGCATCACGTGCGGTCGCGCGTGATCACGAGCGCGGAGCTGCTGCGCGACGTGCCTGTGGGCGTGGAGAACGAGGAGGAGTGGAAGGCGAGACGACCGGACACGAGTCAGAACGAGATGCGCCGAGAGGAGAAGGCCGTGCTGGCGGCGACCGAGTCCGAGTTCGAGACGGCGGCGCTGGAGTTCATAAGGCATCGCGTGGAGAGCAACAACGGCGTGGTGTCGCTGAGCAACCTGTTCATCATGAAGCTGCTCGACCGCTGCATCCACTGCAAGCCCGTGTGCTCGGCGGTGCTGAAGGCGCTGCTGCGCAACAACATCGACATCTCGGTCAACGCGCAGGTGCTGCCGTGTCTGCTGCGCACCAACGACATCTCCACGCTGGTGCTGTTCGTGCTGTGCACGCCCGTGGCGTCCGAGGCGAACCTGCTGCGGATCCTGCAGTACTGCCTGAGGGTGGACGACGAGACGATCGAGAGCTTCGCGCAGGAGTACAAGTGGGAGGACTGCTCGAAGGAGGAGCGTCGTCTGAAGTTCCTGATGGTGATCGGCCCGCCAATTCTGCGCGTGAACGCGAACTACACGGAGCTGCGCAAGTGCATGAAGGACCTGACCATCGACTCCGTGTACACCATCGGACTGTTCCTCGCTGTAGGCGCGCGTGGCGGGAGTGAGGCGTAGATGATGATGGTGAACCTGGACTCGCCGAACAAGGAAGAGGCGCTGTTCCTGAGTCGACAGGACGTGCACGACTCGCGTCTGTACGTGGCGTCGCTGATCGAGTGGATGAACTGTCTCTTCGACGTCAGCGCGCTGCGCATCGTGATGGAGATGAAGACGAACAAGCGTTTCACGGAGTTGGGGCGGAGGTTGGAGCTGACCGGTAGATTGATGTCGCTGATCCGAAGAGTGATGGAGAAGGATATCGAGCTGTACCAGAACTTGCTTCCAATGAACGGCGTGCTC
>ENA-UEQW01003674-UEQW01003674.1-human-gut-metagenome-genome-assembly--contig:-NODE-3674-length-10404-cov-4.244795_pt1 | contig 10404 bp, 20 predicted proteins | sample MGYA00242947_ERZ507947 | MGnify/ENA primary metagenome ERZ507947 (study PRJEB26167, sample SAMN06115421) | human gut metagenome | host: Homo sapiens | place: China:Guizhou | collected 2015-03-17... | reverse complement strand
ACTATAGAAATGATCCTGTACGAGTACAGTCTTAACCACATTCTTGTCTCCTCAGACTACTTGAGGAAAGACTGAAAGTGTCCATTATGGGTTCGCAATCCGATATCAAAGAGTGCAATCACTACACCCTTGAATTGAACCGATTCATATCCGTCGATAGAAGCAAGAGATAGAAAGAGAACCGTCAAGGGACCAGAATCGAGTACAGCATGGAAGAAAAGGGGTACGAATCGGACAAGGACCAGCTGAAAATGCTGGTGGCGGAGACGAAGTGGACAGTGGACGTATGGGGCTGATGGACTAGCAGTCTGAACGACACGCTGAACAAGCTGGAGAACCAGATCTTCGCGTTGGAAACGCAGTACTTGCAGGACGAATGCCCCGTGTGGAACATCGTCCGCGGGTTTGACAATTTCAACGAGCGGTCTGCGTTGTTCCGAATCGTTATACGTAGACTGCCGTCCATGCCGCGGAGAACGGTGGTGACACGCGACGACCGCATTTTCTCCCTCTCCTCGCACGCCTCGCCCGCGATGAACCTGCCCATGGATGACGACAACCGCTCTGTGGGGTAATGAAGGGAATGCGTGGTGACTCGTAGCTCCGTGGACAGTGCGACCACGCACAAGACGAAGCGGAATAAGAAGAAGCGCTCTCCCTACGGAGAGGATGACTATGAGTAGAGTGGGTTTCGGTTTGTACTATACTGCTCTCCTGTTTGTTCAACAAGGTCCCACAAGTGATTGTGCCATGTGCAGGAGAGGAGAGAGAACGGGAGAAAACCCGATCAGTTGGTTGCGTCGCAAAGAAGAATCATGCAAGGAAGCAAGTATAAGGCTCTTGTTCTCGATTCGGGTGTGTTCATCCACAACGCATCCATAACGAACAGTGCGGAGGTAATCGCGCCGCACTCTCGTCAGCTATAGACGTACTACTCCATCGAAGAGGTGATGCGCGAGGTGCGCGATAAGCAGGCAAGAGGTCTTCTTCAGCGCTTCCCCTTTGAAATCGTGATCCGTCACCCTTCTGCCGAGGCAATTCGCGCCAGTACGTTTCCAGTGCATTTTGATGACGAACTAGTTGAATCTTTCGCCAAGGCAACTGGCGATTTCTCGCGTTTGGCACAGACCGATTTGCTCGTGATGGCGTTGACGTACGATTTGCAAAAGGAGATCGGAGGACTGAAGGACGTGAACGTGGCTCCTCTCTTGGACGTGTGGCGTGGCGCTGTGCTTCTTACTCGTAGAGAAAGCGTCTCGTTGACGTGAGCGAGAAGAGAATCATCGGCGTAAACGTCTCGTCGGAGCCGTGCCGCTTCTTTAGCACTCCCGAGGGATGTCACTACGGCAATCAGTGCATCTTCCGCCATCCAGGCGATCACGAGAGAGAGGAAGAGGAGAAGCCAGAACCCGCTCCCAAAGCCGAATCGGAAGCGTCTGCTCCCATTCCGCAATCCGCTCCCGCCGCTCCTCCGAAGCGCTGGAACGTCGTGAAAGCCACACCCACACTGTTCGCGGGAGACGACCGCTTCCCTGCTCTGGGCGCCCCGCAAGAGAAGCCCGCCTCGGATGTGGACCTGAAGGCGATCTTCACCGTTCCGAAGAAGGTGGAGGTGCCAGTGGAAGAGGTGAGCGAGGAGAGCGAGGAGAGCGAAGAAGAAGAGGTGAAGGAGGAGACGAGCGAAGAAGAAGAGAAGGAGGATATGGAGCCGACGAAGGACACGGGGAGCCACATTCACAGCAGCAGCACGCTGGTGGGCAACTGCGAGGACGACGACGGCGGTGAGTGGATCGATTCCACCTCGCTCTCGTCTTTCTTCACCAACCAGCAGACCACCACGAGCGAGGAGGAGGCGGAGGACCTGTCACACTGCGTGGCGTGCTGCACGGGCGACTACTCGATGCAGAACGTCCTTCTCCAGATGAACCTCCGCGTGCTCTCCTACGACAACAAGCGCATCACGCAGCTCCGCGTGTACACGCGACGCTGTCGCGACTGCTTCTCGTAGTCCTCGCGTCGCCTCATCACCTCTAGCATCTGCAACGACGACACCAAGCTCTTCTGTCCCGACTGCGGCCACGCGTCGCTCACGCGCGTGCCCGTGATGGTGATGAGGGGCGGTATCGTCCGCGTGGGCATGGCGTTCCAGTCCAAGAGTCTTCGCGGCACCAAGGTGGGTCGCTGTCGCTCTGTTTCACTGTAGTACTCGATCGGCAAGAACGCGGACTTGCTGCTGTGCGAGGACCAGCTGAAGCAGGGCAAGTGGAAGCAGCGCATTCAGAAGATGTCGAAGGCGAGCAAGGAGGGCTGTTTGTTTGGCGACGTGGGCGCTGAGAGTCTGGGTCTGGAGAACAGCAAGAGTCGGAGTCAGCAGGACGTGCTGGTGGGTGAGGGGGAGAGGGGTGAGGAGTAGGACCAGATTGTGGTCGGGTTTGGGAGGAAGAATCCGAATGCCATGCGAGGAAGAGAGAAGAGAGGAAAGAAGAAGCAGAAGAAGGCGAGCCGGTATTAGGCGTCTCCGTTATCGATTTAGTGTGTTTGGCGTGTTTGTTTGGCGCACTCCCATTTCATTTCTCATGGAGGAAGAGGACGCGAATCGAAGCAGCGACCAGGAAATGAAGACGCTTCAGGACTGCAACGCTGCCATCGCAGCGATCAACACCAACCTGAAGGCGATTTTGGGCAATCTCGACCATCTCTCCGAATCGATTCACTCGTAGTGTGGTCCTGCTTGTGGCTAACACAATAGAACAAACGAAATGTGCGAACAATGGTTAGGGATGTGGAAAGAGATGCAGAGTAGCGCGCAGCCCGTTCCGCAGTTGTAACAGTCTTTGTGTGTATAATCCTTCAATTTCCTCTCTTTCTTCACACATGTCCTTCTTGTTTCTTTCTTCTTCCGTCAGATGGGTGCATTTTCAAATCGTGTATCCTCTCATCACAGATTATGCAGGAAATGCTTGATTCCGGTTGTATTGGCAGGAAAAGGGTTTCTTGCGATGGGCACTGTGAGAAGAGGAGATACACTATCCTTGGAACCAGCAGAATGGACTCTAGACCAGGAATCACCGCTTCTTCCCGCAAACGCGCTCCTCTCCGAATACACGCTCTCCACACTCCTTCTGCATTGCAATTGCACCACCCCACATACCCCCACTTTCAAAGCAACTCGATACGTATCACTCTTTCACTCAGGAAGCATGTATTTCCTATACAAAGAGTTACAAAGGGCTGTCGGAGCGAAGCTGTGCTGCAAGGCCTATTTCTGTAGCGATTCGGAGGAGAACATCATCACTTGCTCTTCGGATACGATGGTCGTGTACAGAGTCGTGAGGACAGTCTCAGATTCGGGAGAGGAGACGGATGCAACGAAGAATGAGTATCATCTCCGAGTCGTGTGCGAATTCCCCTTTGCTGGAGAAATTCTGAGCATCGCTCCGATTCCGCTGAAGCAGGTTTCTCCCTATTCAGCGACGGGACGTCGGGACGCGCTTATCATGAGTTTCAAGGGATTCTACGTTTCTGTTGTTGCATTCGATACCCAGAGCGAGGAGCTGTACAACATCGAGTGCTACGACTTCCATAAGGAAGCGGTGGTGACGATTGACAGTAGGAGTGAAGGGAATTGTGAATGGTAGGTTCTGGGAACGAAATCGAATTCGGAGATAACGCGTTCGTCCAGAACCAGGGCCTGGTCCGCGTGGATCCCTCTTTCCAGTGCGTGTGCGTCCTGCTGAATCACTACACATTCGTCATTATCAACATCACGTCGAAGGGGCTGGGCGAGCACTTCGTCGCCTACAAATCGCAGCTGGAGATGGTGGGAGAGATTAAGGACTTCCAATTCCTTCACAACAGCATCCTCCCCTCCTTCGCCGTTCTGTGCGTACGCAGTGCGTCGATTGCGTGATGGCTAGGAGAACACGCCGACGTGGTCGGGAACGGCTGGCTACAGCGGGAGCAACACGTCGCTGTTCATCGTGACGATAACTCCGGCAGTGAAGCAAACGGAGATCATCTTCCGCTACCACGGCCTTCCGTACGACTGCACTGCCATCGAGCCGCTGAGCACGTCCAACCAAGCCTTCTTCGTTGTTTCCTCTCATATCCTGTTCACATTTGTCTCCCAAGTTCCGCATGTGCTGGTGCTCAACTCGTTTGGCGAGCAGTACGTGAAGGAGCGCGCGTTCTATTTCCCGAACTCCGTGTTCGCAAATGCGAGGAGTGTGACGCGAAACGGCTTTGACCTTCTCTTGGACAACTGTACAGTGATTCCTTATTCATCAAGCGAGTACTTCCTTCTTCGCGGAAACGGAGAGATCACGAGGTGCGACATCCAGACGGAACATCATCTCTTCAACGGAGTCACTCTGACGAAGGTCAAGACGATTCCCGCGGATTGTCAATGCGGCGTCGCGCTCTCCGCAAATGGCGTTCCTCTTCTGTTCGCTGGAAGTATATCTGCCACGAGCTATCTCGTTGACCTCCGGGACGCAAATGTGGTCGATGAGCTTCACTGCCAAAGCAGCCCCAATAACTGCCGCTCCATCACCGACAAGGAGAACCACCGTGTGGACGAGTCGTATCTCATGTACTCTTGCGGATACGCGCGTCCCTCACCCACTCCAGAAATCGGGGCGAATTTCGTCACCCGTCTCCAACAGAACTTGTCGCTGGAGAACAACGCGGGCTTCCCGATCACATCAACACTCAACCACTCCTTCCTGCGCTGCGTGCACGTGAACGAAACGCAGAGTTTCATCGTAATGAGCGATGGCGAAACCACCACGGTGTACGCGGTGAACGAGGGCGAGCTGGTGTTCGTGAACGAGAACGCGCCGCTGGTGCTGGGTGCGGGGACGATCGACGTGAGTCTGACGAGCGGCGAGCCGTGGGGGCTGTCGGGCGCAGTGTTGGTGCAGGTGTGCGATCGCGGTGTGATGGTGTGTCAGAACAACCAGGTAGCGGTGCGCATCGAAACCGTGCAGGACATCGCGTTCAACGACTCGCGCATCATGTGGGCGTGTGTGGAGGCATTCACCGTGTAGTCGTGGCGTCATCACGTCGCAAGGCGTTCTCGTGTACACCAGTCACAACGAACTCATTCAAATCGTTCCCGATGCTTCACAGCACTTTCAAGCCACAGTGGTCGACGTCTTCACCGTCACTCTGGTGCGCACCAACTCACTCCTAGGAAAACCCGATCACCTCGCTCTCCGCTCTCCACTGTCGACGCTTCACCACCCCCACTGTGTCGGCACCACGCCCTCAGGACGAGACGCTGAATGAGGAGGACGAGGTGCGCTACGCGGAGACGACGCAGCCGCCGGCTCGCGAAATCGAGTCGCTGACGCTGGAGAACGAGGAGGACGTGTTCAAGGAGCCGGAGGAGACGTGTGAGGCAGAAGCGCGCGAGGCGATGGAGGAGGAGGAGGCGTGGATGACGGCGGTGTTCGTTGCCTTCCGCGACGACTCCGTTCAGGTGGCGCGTGGGCGTGGTGTGACGAGCGTAGTGCTTCGAGTTCGATTCCATGAAGACTCCTCTCTTTTCCTTCACACAGGTGCATCTCGGCAACACGGTACTTCAGCCCTCCGACTTCCAACTCGCCTCTGACCACAACCACTACGTGACAGAACTGGTGTGCTTCCCCGTGGGTCCGACCCACCACCCCGAGTTGTGCGATGTGGTCCTTGTCGTAGGTGTGTTGTGGCCCCCCTGAGGTGTAGTGTGTCGTGAACGACGGACAGCTCCTTCTCTATCACCAACAACAACACACCTCGTCGTTCGTGCGTCTGGACGCCAGCTGCGGCGCCGTCATCACCACCCATCACTCGCTCTTCACGCTCTCCAACATCGCTGGCTACGACTGCGTGGCTGTGGCGTCCACGCCGCCACTCCTTATCACCTCCCTCAGGGGGGTGGCGCAAACTTTCCGAATCGTACTCTCACTCACCGCATGTCAGAAATAGGGGGGATTATCGGAGTGCAACACGCCACCCATCGTCAGCTTCTGCTCCTTCGACACGCCCGTGTTGCCCCAGGGTCTGATTCTGATGCAGAACGGTCTCAACGGCGAGGAGATGGCCATCGTGCAGTTCCCTTCACTGCTCGCCGGCTGCGACGTCACCAGCCACTGCACGCTGAAGGAGAGCGTGGTGCCCTATCAGGGCAACGTGACGCACATGGAGTACGTGGTGCGCGACGAGGACGACGACGATGAATACCTCGCCGTGTGTCTGAGCTACGGTGGCGGCGTCGTGCCCGACGAGCCCTGCGGCATCTACGACGACCACTACTACAAGCATGAACAGTCCTGTAGGCGAGAGGGAGGGAGTTTCATCGTAGTGCCGAAACCGATCCGAGAGCGTGCGATGATTCAGCTGTTGCGCAATGGCAGTCAGATCGTTGCGTTGTAGGGGCATCCCACCCTTTTGACCCGTAGCCTGGATCTCCCGCCAAACGAGCAAGTCACGTGCATGCGCTTCTCCAACCAGCTCGCGCTCTCTCCCAACTCCCCCCCACTCCCCCTCCTTTTCGTGGGCACGGTGATCACCTCCTCCGCCACCGACTACGACGCGTGTTCCGGCCGGCTGTTGGCGCTGTCTCTGGACTTCACGCTCCAGCAGCAGCCGCAGCGCCTGACGACGGCGTGGGCACTGAACTGCGACAGCGTGATCATGGCGATGGACGTGATGGTGCGCGAGTCGGAGCGGTTCCTGGTGCTGGCGAAGTCGGCGCGTCTGGGCATCATGACGAGCGGCGCGCAGATCAGCATGGTGAATACGGCGCAGCGACAGGAGCTGGTGCATCAGTACGGTACGCGCGGGTACGTGACCTCGCTGACGGTGGCGAACGACTTCGTGATTGTGGGCGACCTGTACAATGGACTGAGTTTCCTGCAGTGGACGGTAGGTGTGTGTGAGTGGTGTGAGGGGCAGCGAGACGGCTTCCGTCTGTTCCGCGAGGACCGCGACCCGTCGCACGTGCTGCACACGGGCTTCGTCATCGCAGAGAGGCAGATCGCCCTGGTGAAGACGGACGAGGCGGGAAATCTTGCCGTGTTTACCGTCGCGAGTCATCGTGGGCGTGGGAGGGAGAGTTGACGTGCAGAAACGCGACTGCAGAAACAGGGCGATTTCCACCTCGCGGCGGCGGTGTCGTCGCTGAGTCAGATCCGACTGAACTACACGACAGCCTCCGGGGAGAGTTCCGTCGTGCACGGCGTGGTGATGGCGACGCGTGAGGGCGAAATTGGTGTGCTGTCCCCCATCACGTACGAAGACTACTCGGTGTTGATGCTGCTGCAGAAGCGTCTCGTGGAGAAGCTGCCGCAGAACGCTGCGTTGAATCCGATGAATTTCAGGTTGGGTTGAGAGGCATTGCTGATGTGAAGGAAGTACTGTCCCGATGCGCCGCTGCGGTATCCGAGAGAGAAGAAGGTGCTGGACATGGGGGTGATTCGCCGGTATCTGCAGCTGTCGTCGCCTGAGCAGAACGAGATTGCGGACTGCATTCACAGAACGGCGAAGGAGGTGCTGGGCGTGGTCAAGCGGATCGACTCGATGTTGTTCCAGTTGTTCTAAAGCGAGTTTTATTGAACAAACAGCGTGTCAGTATGTATTGATGTAGGGCTAAGCGAGTTTTGTTGAACAAACAGCGTGTCAGTAGGTATTGACGTAGGACTGCATCATCGCGCTCGCATCCCACTTCTTCTTCAGACCCAACACCTTCGCAATCTCCTCGGGGCTAAAGCATCTGTGCTTCTTCATCCTAGTCGTGATCAGCAGAATGAAGACGCACAGTTCAATTGCATCGTCCAGCACGCTGATAGCATCGTGAATGGAGCCGCACCGCATCAGTGTATCGGCGAGAATAATGCTCTACACGGAATCCGCGGCACACGCGCCCTACTTCGTTTTGCAACTGCTGAACATTATCGGGTTGATATGCCTTAATATAGTTCACCACCTGGTAGCAAAAGGGAATGGCTTGCACGAAATGCAGAGCATTGAGGTAGTAGTTCCTGCAACGCAGGTAGCACAGGTAGAGAATGTAGTTGTCGCTGTCATACACCTTCTACAGGTCACGATGCAAGGCGAAGAAAACCTCCATTTCCTCCACGGCTTCCACGTAGGATTTCTTCTTCAAGAGACATCTACATGAAGAGACGAAACAAACCCAAACTCAAAATCGGAAAGGGACGGGTTGAACACGAAGCCATGCTCGGTATGTTGAAGGAACGGAATGGGCACTTCTTCTCCGCACGTGGGACACTTCTCGCTATCTAGTTGTGATTGTTGAATGGAAAGCACACGAGAAGACGCTGATGAAATGGCAGAGAAGGAAATCGGAACGGGATGGCCATTCTTACACTTCAACCCCATCATATCTGGGGAATAGTTCTAGAATGAAACAACAACAAAGACAGAACCTTTGCATTGATGTCAGGCGGTGTCATGCAGCGATCCATGTACAATCTGCGTATGACGCTGCAACAGCAAACAACACTTTCGTTTATAAAGGATAGGAAGTGAACTCGGGACGAAAGAGAACTACGCTTCAGCAGACGGCGAATCCGGAACCGTCAAAAGCTCTCCCCGTTCTATGTCGCGCGACGCCAGCAGCACCTGGAGCTGGTTGCTGAAATGGCACGTCGTGTTGGGCGTTTCACTCGGCTCGATGAGGCACATGGGCGGGTACACGGCTAATGATGATCATGTCCCATTCGCTCCACCGTCGGCAATGTGATCTCCGTTCACACGAACGGGGATGGAGAAGCATTTGTATCCGAAGAAGAACCGCATGATTGTCGGCTTGACCCGGGTTGCTAAGTCGGGGAGAACGACCTGCATGTACTACAGGTGACCCATCGACAGCGAAGCGACTCGGTGGAACAGATCGGCCTGTCGTATCTGCTGGAGGCAACAATCATCTAGACATCAGCGGGAGCGAGGAGTCCAACAGTTCTGGAATCCGAGGTTCATGTCGTTTGCTGTTGTGGGACGGAGATAGAGTTTGTGGTTGGCTGCGACGGGGAGTAATGAGAAGTCCTGAATCACATTACTGCCTTTGTGGCCGATAATCATCCGAATCATCATCATCTCCAGCGTGATCAGATCGCTAGGCTACGAATCAGTGCGTGACGCGAATTCGACAGTGGCATTCTCGGTTGCAGAAAGGGTCGAATAGAGCTCGCACTCGGATTTGTGGAACTTCCTACGCCTCAATGCGCCAGCGAGAAACACACCAATCCGCCTTTTGGCACTCCTTTGAGCAGTAGCGCACAATCCGGCACTTGGAACACCTCGATAGCTTGGTGAATCGTTTGTAGCAGTAGGAGCAGATGAACGGAATGTGAGACGCAGTGGGGGCAATCACCACCGGATACGAGCAGCAAATGATCGAGTCTAGCGATAAGAAAATCAGATCGGGCAGACCCTTCGGGATGTCCATAAGCGCCACCATCCTGAACTCCTTGTCATTGACTTCCCTTATTCCAACGAGAGTGTGGAATAGAGAAGAGTCGCTCATCTTTGGAGATACAGTTATTTGTAATCTGGATTCCAAGCAAGTCGCTGCGAGATGAATGACCAGAACCAGCGTAGGAAGATGAGCGAATATCGTTGATTACCGAACAGAGCCGAATGCTGCTGCCGTGTCCATCTCGTTTCCCACAGTTGGCGTTTCGGCCACGATGGACAGTACGTACATAGCAAGCAAAGTGATATGCAGATGATGCCGTGTCATATAACGAAGGCATTGCCAGAAACGACGACTACGGGAACTCTTCCTTCTTCACAAATCCCGTTGCGTACGGTATCCATTCCGCGGCCGTTTCCCAGAATGAACCGGAGCATCCCATTCAAATCGATACCTCCTCGGTGAATCCAGTCGAGCAGTGGTGCCAAATTGACCAAATAGGAAAAGCGAGCACAACCGGTGGATTATCCTGTGCAAGGCACGTACGGGTATGTGTATTCTCAGCTGCCTCCGCAGCAAGCGGCGATCACCTTCCCGATGCAGCACCGTTCTTCTGGGATGCAGGCCATCAAGGAGTTCGACGGTTGGCTCTGAATGCGTGCTTCACGCGTAGCTGAGAACCAGCCGTCGATGCAGTACAATACACAGATCGTGAACGTGGTAAAGCCGCAGTCCTATGGCCAGGTCGCTGACAAGTCGCTTCCATCGAATCCTCCTCCCGACTGCATGCCGCCTCTGGACGGTTCCTATTTCATGAACGACGGGTCGGCCGCGCAGCAGATTCCCCCATGCTCCGAGTTCAATTCCCAACCCTCCCGCAATGATTCCTTCTCCTCCACTCCCCCCACCGACACAGTCGTTCCTTCTCCCATCCCTCCCCCCCAGTCCCCCGCCCCCGCCCGCAGCCTCCTGCCGCCCCCGCA
>ENA-UEQW01003668-UEQW01003668.1-human-gut-metagenome-genome-assembly--contig:-NODE-3668-length-10416-cov-4.703937_pt1 | contig 10416 bp, 14 predicted proteins | sample MGYA00242947_ERZ507947 | MGnify/ENA primary metagenome ERZ507947 (study PRJEB26167, sample SAMN06115421) | human gut metagenome | host: Homo sapiens | place: China:Guizhou | collected 2015-03-17... | reverse complement strand
GTATGCCCTAATACATATGAAGAAGTAATGAGTACTTTGAAAGGGATGATAAAATAATGTGGCATGGCAGCATGACGAAAGAATTAGAAAATTTATATGATCAATATTATAAAATGTTTGGGGTAGAACCTGATGGATATCAGGAGATTGATTACGGTCAGGGAGAATACAGTGATTATGTAAATGATATAAAGACCGCAATAGAAAACAATACAGAATTACCAGACATCTATGAGTAGTACCACCAGTCAGAAATGATATGGTGGTATTTTTATACCAAATTTTAAGAAAGAGAGGATGAAACTAATGAAAAAATTATTTATCAGTCAGCCAATGAAAGGAAAAACAGATAAGGAAATCAAAGAAACGAGGAAGAAAGCTATAGAATATGTAGAGATGTTACTCGGTGAGAAACTAGAGGTTATAGAATCGTTTTTCGAAGGAGCTCCAGCAGAAGCAAAACCGCTATGGTTCTTAGGAAAATCAATAGAACTTCTATCACAGGCAGATGTTGTTTATTTTGTTAAAGACTGGGATATGGCTAGAGGATGCAAGATAGAACATCAATGTGCGGTAGAATATGGTATTAAGCGAATCGAAGATTAAAAACAATGAACAGCCATGGAGCCGCTTTCTATATTTAAGTTGCACCGGTGCAACCGGAGCAAAGAAAGAAATCAGACAGCCACAAGGCTGTTATTTTTATGCCCGAAGGCATACCGAACAGAGTGTTCGATAAAAAAACTACGCGGAGACACCGGAGCACACAACTGAGTGAGACACACATAAAACTGGACAGGGAGACACCCTAACAACTGAAAGGAGACACTATGAAACAGAACACATTACCGTTTAACTTGCAGTTCTTTGCCGAAGGTGCTGGAGATGCAGGTGCAAGCACAGGTGCCGGAGCAGGCACAGATCAGCAGACAGGACAGCAAACGCAGCCGTTTGAGTTCGACTATGAAAAGCTGGCTTCCATCGTAAATGGAAAACAGAGCGTTACAGAGGATACCGTACTGAAAAATTATTTTAAACAGCAGGGTTTATCCCAGGATGAAGCAACACAGGCAATGCAGCAGTTCAAGGAACAGAAAGCAAAGAGCACACCGGATGTCAGTGCAATGCAGACACAGCTCTCACAGGCACAGACGATTGCACAGAAAGCTGAGGTGGAGAAAGCGGCTGTATTAGAAGCGGTGGAACTTGGTCTGAATGCAAAGACTATCCCATATGTCCTTAAGATGGCAGATCTGTCAAATGTTACCGGGCAGGATGGAAAAGTGAACACGGAGAGCTTAAAAAATGCCATTAACAAGGTGCTGGAAGATGTACCACAGTTAAAACCGGCACAGGAGTCACAGAGAGGATTTCAGATCGGCGGTAGTGGTGGAGAACAGCAGACCGCACAGAGCGATCAGCTTGCGTCAATTTTTGGCAACAAAAAATAAGAAAAGAGGTAGAAAAGTATGTCAGTATATGATTATGCAGAATTATTTGCACAGCAGTTAGCACAGAAATACAGCAGGGAGATGGTGTCAAACGATTTGACATTATCAAATCAGGGCATTAAGTTCCTGAATGCGCAGACAATCAAGATTCCTAGATTAACAGTTTCCGGTTATAAGGATCACAACCGCAGCACCATGGGATTTAATACCGGAACTGTAACAAATGACTGGGAGCCGAAGAAACTGTCCCACGACAGGGATATTGAGATCCCGATTGACCCGATGGATATTGATGAGACAAATCTTGTAGTAGAGATGGCGAATATCCAGAATGTGTTTGAGGAAGAGCAGGCAATCCCGGAAAAGGACAGCTACCGTTTTTCGAAATTGTACGCAGAGGCAAAGACTTATGCTTCCGCAGGTGCAGTGATCGATCATACAGTGCTTACAGCAGCCAATGTTCTTGACTGGTTTGATGAGCAGATGGCAATCATGGATGATAAATCGGTACCACAGGAAGGTAGAATCCTGTATGTGACATCTGCGGTCAATAAATTGTTAAAGAACGCAGATGGCATCACAAGAACCATCAACGCAGGTGCAGCGGGCGTTATTGACCGCCGGGTACATGGACTGGATGATGTTGCAATTAAGACAGTACCGTCTGCAAGATTCAAGACAAAATATGAATTTACAAATGGATGTGTGCCGGCGGTAGCGGCGAAACAGATCAACATGATGCTTGTGCATCCATCCTGTGTCATTTCTCGTGACAAATATGCATACATGAAGCTGTTTACACCGGGCAGCGATTCCCGTACTGCAGATAAGTATGTATATCAGAACAGATACTATACAGATACTTTCCTAGTCGAAAGAAAATCCTGTGGTATCGCCATCAATGCAGAATCGGAGGACTAAGATATGACAGCAGAAAAAGACAATAAGGTTTATACCATTGATGAAAGCACGAAAGACCGCTATGCGGCAGAAGGGTACGACATCAGAGATGATGATGGCAAGGTGATTGCATACGGCAAAGGAAAGACGGTTCCTTATGAGGAATACCAGCGCGTATTACAGGAACTGGAATCCTTAAAGGTCGAGAAACAGAAGGGCGAAAAGAGTGCTGCAAAAAAACCTAAGGAAGAGGATGCGTAATGTATCAGCCTTACGCGGATGCGGCGTACTATGCGGATGTGTATGGCGGTGACACGATCCCGGAAGAGGACATTGAGAAATGTTTACGGACAGCCAGCCGCCACATTGATTCCCTGACCTATAACCGTATTGTGGGTCGGGGAATTGAAAATCTTACAGAGTTTCAGCAGGATATCATACGGGAAGTATGCTGCGAGATGGCAGATTTTGAGTATGAGAATGCAGACATGATCCAGAGTGTATTGCAAAATTACTCGATCAACGGTGTGACAATGGGATTTGGAAGTTCATGGAACTTGCGGACAATCTCCGGTGTTGCAGTGAGAGCAGACACCTATGATAAATTATCGCAGACTGGCTTATGTCAGTTAGTATTGAGAGGGCGGTGGTAAGATGAAATATCCATGTTTAGTCGACAAACGATTCTGTAAAACAGAAGTCCATGTGGAAATAGAGCCGGAAGGACTGGATGTGTACGGGCGACCACTCCCATCTACTGTTTATGATGGAAAATGTAACTATCAGGATAAGGCAAAGACGATCCTGACTGTTGAAAAGAAACTGATCGAAGTAACTGGTACAGCATTATTTCCGGGAGATATTGCACCGGATCTGCCGGTAATCAGCAGCGGCGTGGTTACAATATTTGGTGCGGAGCGCAGGATTGTGCAGGGAACAAAAGCAAGGAACCCGGATGGCACAGTAAATTACACGGGATTGGAGCTGATATGATGAGAGTAACATCACAGGTGAAGATAAACAGCAGCCGTATCAAACAGCTTACGCAGGCAGCAGTGACTTCTTTGGAACAGACGGCAGAAAAATTGCATACAGAGGTGGTCCAGGCGCAGGTGGTTCCGTTTCGTACGGGAGCATTACAGAATGAATCCATGTTTCTTGACAGGTCTGAGGCGATAAATGGAAAAGTATCACTGATTCACAGTACACCTTATGCAAGGCGTGTATATTTCCACCCGGAATATCATTTCAAGAAAGATGAAAACCCGAATGCAAAAGGTAAATGGTTTGAGGACTGGATGTCCGGCGGCAGATATGAAAATTTTGCTCCGGATACATTTAAGGAAATATACAGGAGGAACGCAGGGTTATGATCACATTGAATGATATCAGGGATTATATTGCAGGACTGGGGATTACTGACGATGATCATTGCTATTGCGGTAAGATGCCAGGGAAGAAAGAAAAGTCGATTGGCACTTATCCATTAAAGAACAGACCACCAAATAAAATACCGTTAGGTGGTATAGAAAATGCATCCTATAGCACAAAAGCTATTTCATTCCTGGTGCATTGGAATAAGATCCCATCAGAGAGTGAAGAGGCGGCAAATGCCTTGCAGGAAGCATTGCAGAATTGTGAAAACGTAACGATTAACGGACAGACGATCAAATTTATAAATATCACTTACGGCGAGCCGATTCCGGTAGATACGGATGAAGATGGTATTTATGAATATGTGATCGAATGTCTTTTTTATTATGAAAGGAAGAAGTAAATATGGGAAATCAGAAAAGTACAGGAGTCTACCCATGTTATAAAAACCAGTTCAGCGTGGGTGCCACAAAAGAGACTGCAACAGGAATTGCAGATGCGGAAACCTTTGATGTTTCTTTTGACAATGGTGTAGAAGAATGGAATCCGTTTGATACAGAGGGATGGGTAAGACGTTTGCAGACATCGAAAGGCATTACGATTTCAGTAACGGCAAAAAGAAATGTCGGAGATACCGGCAATGATTACATTGCAGGAAAAGCGTTTTTGAACGGACGCGACACAGAAGGTTACTTTGCATGGAACTTCCCGGATGGAACGGTTGTTGCATTTGAGCAGGCAGTTATCAATGTAACAAATATCGGTGCGGGCGATTCTACAGCAGTTGCACCACTGGAATTTGATGTTATGAGTAATGGAAAGCCTACAATCACACTTCCGACATCCATGGCATCATCGGTACCAATAAGCAAATAGAATAACCACAGGGCTATGCACCAAAGGTGCATGGCTCTTTCTTTTAGGAGGGAAATAGAATGGCAAAAGTAATTGATATTACAGAGAAACTGGATTTTGATACAAATCCGAAGATTGCAATCAAAGGTAAAGAGATAGAGGTTAATGCGGATGCGGAAACTGTATTGAAGATCATGGGAGAATTTGGAGACAAAGACGATGCATCACCCAAATCTATTTTGACTATGTACGAATTAATTTTTTCTGACAGATCAAGAAAAGAACTGGAAAAAATGAAGCTGTCATTTAAAGATTTAACAACAGTGGTGCATGCAGCTATGGAACTTATCATCGGCGGGGATGAAGCCGAGGGGGAGCAGTGACCCGTATTATGACCTGTTAGAGGACTTTGATTTAGTTGTGGCATCATTCCAGACACAATACGGGATTCGTCTTTCAAGAGAACTGAAAGATATGAAGTGGAATGAATTCTGCATGCTCCTGTCCGGTATGCAGCCGGAAACACCGCTGGGGCGCATTGTATCAATACGCGCAGAGGACGACAAAGAGGTATTAAAGCACTTTTCGAAAGAGCAGAAACGAATCCGAAGTAAGTGGAGAAACAAGCGTGCCAGGATGGTACCTGTGAATGACAGAGACACCTTTTTAGAGCAGATGAAACAGGCATTCATCAAGATGGCGGGAGGCGTGGAGCAATAGAGAAGATAAAACAGAAAGGCAGGTGAGAAATATGGGCGAAAGTGTAGGAGAGATCGGACTTGATCTTGTTGTAAATGAAGGCAGTTTTAAAAGGCAGATGGCAGGAATTAACAGCCTTGCGAAAAAGGCAGGTGTTGCCCTTGCCGCTGCTTTTTCTGTAAAGAAGCTGATTGACTTCGGGAAAGAATGTTTGGAACTGGGATCTGATCTGGCAGAGGTGCAGAACGTTGTTGATGTAACGTTTCCATCTATGACAGCGCAGGTGGATAAATTTGCAAAAAGCGCAATGACATCGTTCGGTTTATCAGAGACCATGGCAAAGCAATACACAGGTACTTTTGGTGCAATGGCGAAGGCTTTCGGGTTTACGGAGCAGGCAGCCTATGACATGAGTACCACACTGACCGGGCTTGCTGGGGATGTGGCATCTTTCTATAACATATCGCAGGATGAAGCATACACGAAGTTAAAATCAGTATTTTCCGGTGAGACAGAGACGCTAAAAGATCTGGGTGTCGTAATGACGCAGAACGCATTGGATGCTTATGCACTGGCAAACGGTTATGGCAAGACGACTGCTAAAATGTCAGAGCTTGAAAAGGTATCTCTGCGGTATGCATTTGTACAAGATCAGTTGACTGCAGCAACCGGGGATTTTGCCAGGACATCTGATTCGTGGGCGAACCAGGTTCGTATCATGAAGCTTCAGATGCAGTCCTTTATGGCTACGGTTGGTCAGGGACTCATTAATATTTTTACACCAGTCATTAAAGTCATTAATGTGGTAATCGGTAAACTCATGACTCTGGCGAATGCGTTTAAAGCATTTACAGAGCTGGTCATGGGGAAAAAATCGGCAGGTGCACAGGTAACCGGAACAGGAAAACAGGCAACTGACAGTTTAAACAGTGCTGCAGGCGCGGCAAGCAACCTTGCAGATTCTACAACAGGGGCAGGAAAAGCCGCAAAGAAAGCTGCAAAGGAAATGCGTTCGCTGATGGGATTCGATACGGTAAATAAATTAGACAGTAATTCGGATTCTGACACAGATTCTGGCAACAGTTCTGGTTCAGGCGGGGCAACAGGCGGTGGAATTTCCGGAGCTGATCTTGGAACAGGCGCATTATCAGAGATGGATAGTGCAACCAGTGCATTTGCTGAAAAAATGGCAGGCTATTTTGAGAAAATCAAAAAGGCGATAGAACCAACGACAACAGCACTGAAAAATCTTTGGGACAACGGATTAGCAAAGCTTGGAACATTTACATGGAATGCACTAAAGGATTTTTATGAACACTTTCTTCTCCCAGTTGGGAAATGGGTATTGGGGAAAGGATTACCTGAGTTTATCAATACTTTGAATGACGGGTTAATGAAGATCGATTTTAATAAAATCAATGATTCATTAAAAAAGTTGTGGGATGCGCTTACTCCGTTTGCTATCAATGTGGGTGAGGGGTTGCTGTGGTTTTGGCAGAATGTATTAGCACCACTCGGAACATGGACCATGAATGAAGTGGTTCCAAGATTTTTGGATACTTTAAGTTCTGCAATAACAATACTAAATAGTGTTATCGACGCCTTAAAGCCACTCTTTCAGTGGTTCTGGGATAAAGTGTTGGAACCTTTGGCAAAATGGGCGGCAGATACATTTTTAAATGCATGGGATGCAATTAATGATGTTTTGAAAAAATTTAGTGATTGGTGCAGTGAGAATCCAGATACAATTCGAACCATCACGGAAGTTGTGGGTGCTTTCTTTCTGGCATGGAAGGTAACTGAGCTTTTAGCATTTATAGAACAATCTGGAGGGGTTATAGGCGCACTAAAACTGATAAAAGATGCTCTGATCGGAACGACAGCAGCGAAAATTGCTGATAAAGCTGAGACGATTGCGTTAACAGCAATGTATGCAAAAGACTTCGTGGTGAATCTGGCAAAAGGAACTGCTGAACTGATAAAACAGGCAGCTCAGTTTGCTATTAATACAGCACGAAAGATCGCTGATACTGCAGCACAGATTGCACAGACCGCAGCTACGGTGGCGTGGAATGCAGTGTGTGCTATTGCGACAGCAGTTACAACGGCATTAGGTGCGGCATTTACTTTTTTAACCAGTCCGATCGGTTTAGTTATCATTGCGATTGGCTTACTGATTGCTGCCGGTGTTATGCTTTATAAACACTGGGATGAAATCAGTGCGAAAGCAAAAGAAATATGGGAAAGTATTAAAAAAGTAATATCAGAAAAGATAGAAGCTGCAAAACAGAAGATAACCATTGTAGTGACTGCAATCAAGGCGTTCTGGTCAACAACGTGGGATGCAATAAAGCAAAAAGTCAGTGATATATGGGATTCTGTGAAAGCATTGATTTCGGCACGTATTATGCTTATAAAAAATACCATTAATGCAGTGCTTTCGGCGATAAAAGCGATATGGAATCAGTCATGGAACGCAATAAAGCAAAAAGTCAGCGGAATATGGGGGTCTATAAAATCCTTAATCTCTACCAGAATAAATGTGATAAAAAATACCATTAGTGCTGTACTCTCTGCAATAAAAGCAGTATGGAGCCAGTCGTGGAACGCCATGAAAACTACAGTTACAAATATTTTCCAGGGAATTTGGTCAACGATCAAAGGGATTATCAACAGTATCCTTGGTGGTATCGAGAAAATGGCAAATGGTGTTGTTTCCGGTATAAATACAGTTATCAGAGCGTTGAACAATCTGTCATTTACGACACCAGACTGGTTACCGGATGGACTGGGAGGAAAAACGTTCGGTTTTCACATTGGCGAGATGTCTAATGTAAGCCTGCCAAGACTGGCGCAAGGCGGTTATGTGAAGCCAAATACGCCACAGCTTGCTATGATCGGAGATAACAGGCATCAGGGAGAGGTCGTTGCACCAGAGGATAAGTTAGAAGAAATGGCAATGCAGGCGGTTAAAAACGCATCTGTTGCCGGTGGAATCACACGCGATGAATTAGAGAATATAATTAACAGTGCGGTTATGCGGATTGTTTCTGCATTATACAGCATGGGATTCAATATCAATGGGGAACAGCTTGCAAAGGCAGAGAAAATGATTCAGACAGGAATAGACCGCAGATTTAACACGGCAGAAATTGTATAGGAGGCGGGCATGTTTTTATTAAAATGTGGAAGCATAGATCTTCCGGGTCCTGTTAAAATGTCAGTCAGTGATGAAATCATCTGGTCATCGGATACAGGAAGAACATTAGACGGAACCATGATGGGGGATATTGTTGCAGAAAAGAAAAATCTAAAAATAGATTGGTCGTGGCTTACCGCACAGCAGGCGGCTCTGATAAAGAGCTGCCTTGTTGCCGGGTTCTTTCCGATCACATTTCAGGATTATGGAGCTAATGTTACGATAGAAAGTTATCGAGGGACGATCAGCAAGGATGTTGGAGGTTATGTCGGAGATGGAGTTTTTTATTATAAAAGCGTCTCTGTGGATATTGTTCAAAGGTAGGTAAAAGTATGATTGCATCAAGCATGGCATATAAAAAAGCGATAAGGGGTAGCAGGATCATGTCGATACATGATCAATATATATTTAAAGATGGCAGCAGGCCTGATATCGGAACGACCGATTTTATGAAGTATGAAATCAATGAAGCTGTAAGTGAACAGAGTACATTTTCTATTGGGGCAGCAGTTATTAAAAAATATACGGCAACACTCAACAACATGGAAGAAAAATTTAGCAACTTTGATTTTGAAGGATTGGATATTTTAGCGCGAGTTGGATTGCTGTTAGAAGACGGGACTGTGGAGATTATACCAAAAGGTAAGTATCGATGTGTGAACGCAAAACTGAATGAAAGCACTATTGATCTGGAGGCATACGACAGTATGCTTTTTTTTGACCGCCCATATTCAGAAAGTACATTACAGTATCCGGCAACTATCACACAGATCATTAATGATGCATGCGTGTACTGTCAGATGGCTGTGGATGAAAAAACAATTCCGTGGGGCGGACATATCATCAAAAAACGTCCGGATGATAAAGATCTGACATTTCGGGATATGATCGGATATTGTGCACAGATCATGTGTTGTTATGCAAAGATAGATCATCTGGATAAGCTTTCGTTTGGATGGTACGACTTTGAAACATTGGAAAAGATGCAAAATGGATATGATGGTGGAAATCTGGCAGATTACGCTACTGGGGATAAACTAGATGGCGGTAATTTTAAAGATTACAGTGAGGGTGATTTTTATGACAGTGGAAGTTTCCGGGATACTTATGAATATCATCATTTTTATTCACTGGGAAGTCAGAGTATTAACACGGATGACATTATTGTAACCGGCATAAAAGTAACATCTGAAAAAACAGATGATTCCGAAGAAGAAAGCTATATGAATGGAGGTAATGGTTATGTATTGTCCATCGAGAAAAATCCGTTGATTCAGACGGGAGATGTTCAGATTGTTGCAAGTTATATTGGCAAAAAGATGGCTGGTCGGAGATTTCGTCCATTAAGCATATCATGCCAGTCAGATCCATGTATTGAAGCTGGAGACTGTGCTTGTGTAACCGATCGAAAGCAGAGAACTTTTTTCAGCGTGATTTCTAATACTACTTTCTCAATCGGTTCCATGCAGAAAGTTGAGTGCACAGCAGAATCTCCAACGGAAAATAATTATACCAAGTACAGCGTGACTACAAAACTGCTTGATGCGGCAGACCGCAACGCAAAGAGAGAACTATCCAGTTATGATATTGCTGTGAAAAGACTTACCGATCTTATGACGCAGTCATTTGGCTTGTATAAAACAGAGGAAGTGCAGGAAGATGGTTCCGTTATTTTCTACATGCACAATAAACCGGAAGTTTCTAACAGCTCAACTATATGGAAAATGACAGCGGATGCATTTGCAGTTAGTACGGATGGTGGAAAGACTTGGAATGCTGGAATGGATTCGCAGGGGAATGCGGTTGTGACGATTCTAAATGCAATCGGTGTGAATGCTGACTGGATCAATACAGGAAACCTGATCGTAGGTGGCAAAGATCACAATGCAGACGGTTCTATAAGAATTTATGACAAAGATGGAAAAATCATTGGAATAT
>ENA-UEQW01003667-UEQW01003667.1-human-gut-metagenome-genome-assembly--contig:-NODE-3667-length-10417-cov-3.157544_pt1 | contig 10417 bp, 18 predicted proteins | sample MGYA00242947_ERZ507947 | MGnify/ENA primary metagenome ERZ507947 (study PRJEB26167, sample SAMN06115421) | human gut metagenome | host: Homo sapiens | place: China:Guizhou | collected 2015-03-17... | reverse complement strand
TGGAAGTGCAGAACCGTCGATCATTACAGAAGAGAAGCCGAAATCTACACAGCTCTTACATGTCTCGAAGCTATCACACCCACAACCTTCTTTATCTCTTCCTTCTTCTCCACTCTCTTCTCTTGAGGCTTCTTCGCCTCCTTCACCTTCTCTTCCGCCTTCTTCTTCACTTCCTTCACCAACACACTCTTCTCTTCCTTCTTCTCCTGAGGCACCTTCGCCTTCTTCTTCACTTCCTTCTTCTCTTCCTTTGGTTCGCTCTTCTCCTTCTCTCCAGCGCGAACACGCCTCTTTCTTGGTTTCTCTTCCTTCTCCTTTTCTTCCTTCTTCTCCGCTTCCTTCTTCGCCTTCAGCTTCGCCTTCGCCTCTCTCTTCTTCTCCGCCACACTCACAGCGCTTCTCAAGTAACTCTCCACATTCTTCACAATGCCTCTTCGATTCTTCTCCAACAACATCGCGATCGTTTCGTTCTCCGAATCGCTCGTTGAATCGCTCTCAATCGCCGTGTCTGGCTCCTTCTCCACTCCATCCTGCTTCGCAACTGTCGGCTGAGGTTCTCTGTCTTTCTTCGCTTCGTCCACTGACTCAACACTCGTCACAGAAGTCTTCTCTTCAACCATCACGGGCTCCTTCTTCTTCTCCTTCTCCGTGTTGTGGTTCACCTCAACTCTCTTCTCGTTCAACTCCTTCACTGGCTCTTTCTCAACTCCATTTTGCTTCACAACTGTCGGCAGAGGCTCTTCTTTCTTCGCTTCCACTGACTCAACACTTGTCACAGAAACCTTCTCTTCAACCATCACAGGATTCTTCTCCTTCTCCGTGTTGTGATCCACCTCCGCTCTCTTCTCGTTCAACTCCTTCACTGCCTCTTTCTCAACTCCCTTTGCAACTTCACTCTCCTTCTTCTCTTTCTCTTCCTTTTCCTTCTCAATCTCCTTTTCAACAATTCTCTTATTCATCACCTTCTCCTTCTCACTCACAATCTCAACCTTCTTCTCTTCCTTCTCTTCCTTCTCATTCACAACACTCTCCTTTTCCTTCACAACACTCTCCTTCTCAACACTGTCCTCTTCTTCACTCACAATCACCACCTCCTTCTCAATCTCCTTCTCTGTCTCAACCTTCTCCTTCTCAAGTACCTTCTCACCCACAACCTTCTTCTCACTCTCCTTCTCCTCTCTCACAACCTCCCCACCCCCTCCATTCAAATACCACGGCACCTCCCTCTCCTCCTTCACCACCTTCAAACACCCCTTCAAATCGTCTCGCTCGCTGAAGTACACCTCACTCACTCCACCACTTCCAAACACATCCTTCTCGAACACACCCTCGCTCACCTCCTCCTTCGACGCCTCGCGACGCAACTCCAGCGATCGCATCATTCTTTCTGCCGCTGCGCGATGGTGGGACTCTCTTCTCACCACAGGCTGAGGGTTCAGTGCGTTTGGGATGTAAAAAATCGGGCTGATTTCGGTCAGACGCTGTTGCACGAGAGACGGAGAAGGCGCCGGCAAACACAACACGGAGTACTCGATCTTCGTCGGACGGGTCCAGCGGCTTGCTTGCTGCTTCGAGGACGGCTGTGGAAGTGAAACTGCAGAAGAAGACGAGGCTTCTTTTGACCGGCTTGATGTCCTCTGGAGAGTGAGCGTCGGGCCCTTGGGAGGGACAGAAACCGACTTTCCTCTCACTTTCGCTTTCACTTCGGCTATCGATTTGATCGTTGGCTTTGTGGCAACTGAAGATGGCTTGCGCATGACCCGAATGGATCTCTAGTCATCACACTCGAACAGACAACGCAACCGTTACTGGAAAAGGATACGTGGGAGGCGGCTTCTTTTCCGAATCAGCAATGACTCTCAGAGGGGTCACAACCGCGCTTGGAGTGGAAGACGGAACGGAATGGGGTGCAAAAGCAGACTCACCATCCAAAATGATCCCAAGCCTACGCCGTGAACACGCTTCGGAGCACGCACGATGAATTCGAATAGACTGCGTCCTGATCCTGTGTTAGAAACGCAATGCTTTGCACTTCCGTGGAGTTCCGGTGCTCTCTCGATAGTGATTGCCCACTTGGAACGCTTGGAACTGGTCGTGATGCTACAGCGTCATCTCCCATCGAATAGAAATGAACTACATGTTTGCTGCACGTTTTCCCACAAGGGTGTCTCTTCTCCAACGACTCCAAACCGTTTGTTGCGGTTATGTTGCCAGTTGATTCCAGGGGGCAATACCCTAAGGATAAACGGAGCAAGGAGCATGATACTTGTGTGGACTCTCCTTTGAATTCCCATTCATAATCTTCGAACTCCCCACTGATACTCTCTAGGAGAACAAACAAAGGGCCGAGTCAAGACAAGGGAATGGAGTTTCCTTTGGGGAACCGAATTCGGCCCTGATTCTGGCATTCGCGAGACGATCTTTTTCTGCAGAATTGACGATGCATTCCCCCCTTCTCTTCGCGATTTTGCTATGCAACTGCCTAGCAAGCGACATTAAGATAACGACCATCAGTGAACCCACCACAGGGTTCGATTTCAAAGGTGAGTGCTTCTTGTAATACTCATCCTCAGCGCTTATTCACAAATACTCATGGGAAGTATTGGGCTTTGTGCTTCTCCTTGTCTACGGCATGTACTTCATTGTGGGTCGTAAGAAGAACCTCCGCATTGTGAACAACTGGTACGCGCTTTGCTCGTTGCACGAGTCGTAGGCTGAACCAGTACCGCAGTCTGCTGGAGAAGAACTTCAGCTCTGTCGGCATTAGCGGCAACTACGGACTGTTCATGAGGGAGAGCTACGACCAGTACAGAATCTTCTGCTCCGGACGTAAGAATTGCCGCGGAATGCTCATCGACTTTAAGGTAACCGCACCGGATTGCGTTGACTGTAGTTGAAAAAGCGCCAGGACCTCTTCTCTCTGCTTCTCGACTTCATCACGCCCGTTGATGATATCATGGTATCTGCTCGCGTCCGTGCTAAAACATAGACGGTGGACATCCCCATGGAGCCGGAGGTGCTGAAGCCCTTCATCTTTGCTCTGTGTAGAAAGCGCGATTACAAGGCGGTGCATTCTGCGAACTATGACCTCGTAACGGAGAGTGGATGATATGAGCACATAGAAGGACATGGGCCATCAGGTGGCTCTTCAGTACACGCCGGAATTGAGTAAGGTCAGTGGCAGCTGGGTCGTCATCAGCGACAACAATGAAGTGCCCTCCTCGCTGCTCACCACGCAGCTGATCAACATCCTGAAGGAGCCCAACTCCCTGTTGCGTCTGGTGCACATCAGCGACCACATGACGCCTCCCACGGACAACCGCGCGCACTTGGCGGATAACGCGATTCGAATTAAGGTAAAGCTGCCCGTGTACGGTAGGTACTGGACGCATTCGTGATGGGAAGACCGTATGGAGTCCATTCAGGAGATTATGAACTACATCATGAGCGTGTGCGACGTGGCTGCGCAGGTGAAGCTGTCTCCGAAGGCGGTGGCGACGATCACGAAGGCGCGTAGTGTGCTGAGCGAGAAGCAGCAGCGAGAGGAGCACAAGAAGCGCCAGGAGGTGCTTTGTCGTGTTGTGAGGTGATCAGTAGAGAATGCAGGCGATGAAGGAGCAGAAGATGAGGGAGGAGAGAGAGCGAGTGGAGCGTATGTCTCCCGAGAAGAAGGCGAAGATGGAGGAGAAGATGGAGAGAGAGGAGAAGAAGAAGGCGATGAAGAAGCGGATGAGAGTGCTGAAGGCGTAATCGAGGGTTTATTCTGTTTTGCGCTGTTTGTTCCTCATGCGTGTTTCGGCGGAAACAGCTGCGACGGCGCCAACACGCCGTTCCTCGCCCATCCGTCTACACACAATCCCGAAACACGCGTATCGTTTTGTACGTTGTTTTGACAGTGATTACTGGAACATAGGACAATCAAGGACGTCGGAACGCACATTTCCAGTGGGTATCTTCACTAACCGATTGTCATTATTTCCTTTTTGTATAATAATAATGGTGCAACTGCGTGGCTTATTCAGAACGTACCGTCGTTTGGTCGATGATCATTGCTAGTGAAGTGATGGGAAAGAACATCGGAAAGCTTGTGGCGTCGAGCAAGCGCATGATCAAGTGGGGTTTGATTATCAACATGAAGAAGGTCGAAATCATGCTGAAGCACTCTATCGTGTCTGGAAAGCGCATGATTCGCGTGAACGAAGTGGTTGTCCATGAATCGAGAGGTGTAGGAGATGTTGCATCGCTTGAACCGTAGCTCATGGCATCCAGTTTTGATGCTTCGTTCACTGTGGACAATTACCTGTGTGAAGTTAGTTTTGTGAAAGAAGACGGAGACTATATTTACGGTAGGAGTTGGGGAGACGGATTGACTGTAGATTTGTTCGTAGATGGCATCCCGTATATGGACTTAGTGTGCCTCTTCGACCTTAGTGAAGAGGACAGGTTGTGCATCGAGAGGGGCGAAGCGCCGAAGCGCGCGCACAAGAAGAGAGCGCCGAAGAGGCAAGAATCGTCAGATGAAGACTCTGATGAAGTGGACTACGACGCCCCGATCGAGAAGCGTATGCTTAACCGCAAACACCGCAACTACCTGTCGTCGCAGGGCTTCGGCGATATGGACGAGGACGAAATGCGCAAGAGCTGCATGTTCGACAATCTGCAGGAGAAGATGGCTGCCATGAAGTTGGACATGGACGTGGAGGACGCTGGAGTGGAGGTGAGCGACGTGGACGAGGACTGGGAGGAGAAGGAGGCGCGTCGCCACCTGAAGGACCTGTCGAAGAAGATCGTGGTTCCCGAGAAGTACAAGAAGGTGAAGGTCATGAAGCCCAAGTACAAGAAGGTGGGCGGCGAGACCTATGGACAGTTGGCTTAATAGTTGAATGTTTTTTTGCTTCGTCATTCAGTCGTGTTTGTTGCCATGCCGCCCAGGAGCTACAAGCGGTCGAGACTGACCGGCGCTGACGAGGGATCGAAGCGGGCGGAAGAGGGAGTGACGATCGCTTCCTACGTGGAGATGCTTCTTCGCTCTCTCGGGTACGACGCTGTGGGAGACGCAACCAAGAGACAATTCGAGCAGGCCGTTGAGGGATGGATCTGTGCGCTGACGGGCTCGTTTCGCAAGGAGGGACGTGAATACGTCTATGTGAATGTAATCGCCTTCCATTCTGTGTGATGCATAGTATCTCCACCAAATCTACCCTCCCTATTGGACCATCTACAAACGGTACTATTTGTCGAAACAGAAATCGCCAAACGTAAACACAGAACACGAGTGTAGTATCGCGCGTTCCATCTGAGTTGTAGCCGAGGATGACAGCGAGTCCCTCATGCGACTGAGTGAGGACGACGGCGACAAGATTCCCGTTTGTTCCACAAACCTGCCACCGGATGTGAGCTCCATTCTCCAAGTAAGCGTGAAGACGGAGAATGACGGCGTAGGATCACTATTCGTTTCTGAGCAAGAGGAGCATTCTCCTGGACAAAGACTTCTATCCCCTGTCTCGAAAGTGATTCCGAGCGATGGCTTTAACGCGTAGATGTCTGAACATTCTTAGTTCCTCGGAGAACTTCATATCCGCTGCGTTTCACGAGAGTCCAAGTCATGTGGTTTGTCAGTTTGCGAATCTCCTCCTCTTCTACAGCATATGCGGCCAAATAGCAAGAGGATCCAACTTATACACCATCAAGGAGGAGGAATTGGAAGAGGGTCTGGAGAGTTGGGTTCAATTCCTTAAGACGTTCGACACTGAATCTATTGACGTCAGCAACACAATCGAGAAGAGTGTAGCGAGCTTTCGAAAACAGAAGAAGAGGGTGCGGAGTGAGGCGAAAGAGAGCGGCTGTGCGAAGGACGAATACGATTTCATTAAAGAAATGCTGTTATCTGTTTCATACAAACAACGAAAATGGATGTCGCACTCCGTATCACCGTTGCCTCTTGCAAATCGGCTTTGTCCACCTATCCATGAAAGGAGCCCCCATTCACTACGGTCACAATGTCGTCCTCATCGATCAGGTACACCCGCACCGAAGAATCGTTCACCCTACCCATCATCGTCTCAATCGTCCTTCACGTCAGCACTCTTCCTCGCACCTGTTTCACCTCAGGAGAAAACGTCTCCCGGTTCAGCACCACGTAGTTAAACTGGATCAGGTCTTGAATCATAGGAGAGTACTTCCCTGCCGTTGCGGCGGGTTTGGGCTCCTCGCGTGGTTGATTTGAAGGGGTTTGCGGCTCCTGTGGTTCCCTTTGGGCCTGTGGCTCCACAAACGAATGCGTTGCGCTGTTCCCCGTCACAGGTTCCACAAACGAATGAATGGCACTATTCGCCATCACAGAAGGAGGCTCGTGAACGATGAAATCAAGGAAGGAGACCTCTGGCTTCGAGGAGAGAACGGAATCGCTCTCCACCGCGATGGGTTTCACTTCCTGGGAGGCAGAGTGTTTTCCTGCCCGCTTCCCTCTTCGCGTCTTCTTCTTCTTTTCGCGCGCATTCACCGTGGGCGTGTTCGTATTGGTGTGAGTGGGCACCGTGGGCTCACGAATGCGCAAAGGCGTCTCCGATGTGCGGGGACTTTCCTCGTCACCGTCAAAGCGAATGATACGATTTGTCGGAATCGCAATCCCCGCTTCTTCGGATTGGTTCTTTGAGTTGTCAATCACCACGGGCGTAGGCTCTTGCTGAATCGGATTTGACATGGTCTCCTTTGTTGGCTGCGCTTTCGGCTTGCTCTTCTCCTTCTCTTCCTGTTTGCACTGGTAGCGAATTGTAATCGCATCCTCAGGGTGGAGAATGGACGTACTTTCAGAAAGACGGATCTTGAATCCATCCAAGTAGATGGACACTTTCTCTAGCTACGCGTGAAGTACACAATCCACTGACAACAGAACCGGCAGAGCCGTACTGCCTCACGGCAAAACGAGCAAACTCCTTCATGCTGGGCAGTTTGGACGAAATGGGAACGACATAGCGCTTCTGCACTCCGGACGACTCGTCGACGAGAGTACACTTCACCCGGTTCATTTCGCAAAACAAACAGTACAACCTTACTGACGACTCTTATTTCTCTCACCTCTGCCGATGGCGTGGTAGCCGCTCTTGATCGCAGCCACCGAGCGTCTGCAGCCGCAGCTGTTACAATGCACGAAGTACAGCTTCGTGATGTGGTCACGCTCCAAAACGGTGTTGGGGGAGTTGCACATGTTGCAAGCCACGTATATGCTGATGTACTTCTTCAGGATGGAGGCGAGCTTCTTGTCCGTATAGCGGCCCTTGATGATGAGCTGGTTCTTTCCGTCGAAGGAACCGTCCGTTCCCAACTCGCTGAGGACGAAGCTGAGCACATGCTTGTACTCGCGATTCATCTTGTTGCAGTGGTCCACGAAGTTGATCCAGCAGGTCTTCGTCGTGCCGACACGCGCAACCTGGGGCAGCGACATGCCGCGCTTCTTCGATCCAGCGAGTTCGGGATTGTTGGCCTGGATTTGAGCGTACACACGGTCCAGAATCTAGCGATGATCCGTAACAGCAAATGCGTACGTCGACGTACTTGTAGTACTGATCGCCAGCGGTTTCCGCCTTCATGTGCGTGAGGTTCTCTACAACGTAATTCCACCAGTAAAACGGCGTTACCACCTCCGTTCGCGGCAGAAGCACCCTCTCCAGCGGTGGCTCTCTTCTTTGACTTCTTCTTGATGCTGGGGTCGAACAGATGCTTTGTCTCTTCAAACGCCTTCTCCCTCTCCTCCAGGGGAATGTAAAACTCGGGCTCGGGCTCCGCCACCTTCTTTGCCTTCTTCTCCTTCTTTTCCACCGTCTCCACGGGGGCAACGGCAGCAGCAGGAACTTCGTTAGCAACTTCAGTCATTCTATTGAACAATAATGTAGTTTACTGGAGCCCATTGTCTGTGGTTCAACAAAGAGGCTGGAAAAGAGGACTGGAAACAACTAGAGGAAAAAGAAGTTACACTATTGCTTCGCTGCTGGTCGGGCGGATGAACTCTTCGATCTTGGAGAGGATGTAGAAACCGTTCGGCCTGGCGCTCAATTCGTCAATGAAGGGGAGGATCTTCTTTGCCAGTATCTCTTTTCGCTGACCTCTACACCGCGTCAACGTGATTTGGATGACAAAGTTGCCGTACTATTCGTTAACGAATCGCTACTCGTCCACCTCGTCAAGCAGCATATCGTGGAAAAACGGAGATGTGATGACCTCGTCAATGATCTCATCGCGCACGCCTTCCTCGGCATACTGGATCGCCTGCTCCACAACGTTGCTGGAGCACTTCTGCTGCGACAGCTCGGCGACGCGGCCAATGATATGCCTGCAGAACCGCCGACTCTCTTCTGACGACCCTTCCTTGATCACGAACTACCCGTCAGCCACTCGCTTCTTCCACACCTGAATCGCGTAGTTGGCAAACGGGTCCTTCATCAACATCACGGCGTGCTGCTCCAACGCATCCAGTAAACGGATACGATAGATGTCTCGACTTAACTCAAACGCCTTCGTGACCACGGAGCACCCGAAACGGTTCTGACACAACTACCCTTCACACCGGACGACCATGCCCACTTTGATGCAGTTACTGATAATCTGATCAAATACGGGGTACCGCAACTCCACCGGCTCGATCTCGAGACAGCGCTGAATCACGTGGTTCCCGTTCTTGTCGCACGCCAGCTCGGGCGTTTCACCCACCAAGTCGTTCACAATCACTCGCAACGACTCCGCCTCTCTCGTGTTCTACGCCTAACCCCAACCCGTTTCCCTCACCTCGATCAAGCACTGCACACACCGCGTCCCCTGCAGCGTGAGCGACGCTTGCGACAGAGCCGGCGCCGTCAGGTTCACCTGCATCGCAACAGCGCATCACTCCCTACGATGGTCGCTCTCTGCTGAGACGTCGCCGTCTCCACCAGGCGCTGAAACAGGTAGTTGCCATACTGGTCCGTCAGCAGAAGACTCAGGTTCTCGTGGAACGCCGCGACCACCTTGTCCACCATCGTGATTCCCTTCCGATGCAACTCGCTCTGCAGCTTCCGACACCCGTCGCGGTTGAACGCCATCGCCACCACGGGGTCGTCAGCGGCGTTCGGAATCTGTGACGCGGGCGACGCGGGCGACGCGGACGTAGCTCGCTTGGAGTGTCTCCTCCTCCTCTTCTTCGAGGGCGAGGCGCCCTTGGGCGGGGAGTGGATTGGCGACGGAGACTCCGGAGCTGGCTCGTCCTCTGAGGGTCAGAAACAGGCGTGTCTCCCACCCGAACCGTTCCCCACAATGCCTCTCCGAGTCACGAGGGGTGGCGGCTCCCTCATGATAACGTAGGGCTCGGGGAGATCCCAATAATTGTTGCAATAGGAAGTGGGGGCAAATGGAGGGGACATAGGAGAATAGGCTACAGAGGGTGAGAGGGCTATTGGGATGAGCACACATACTCCTTTCGTATGGGAGCGGAGGGATGGAGTATTCGCTGGGATACGCGGCATTTCTGGGAACATGCATCTAGTCTGAGATGCCGAGAATCAAAATCTACAGCACCGGGGTGCTGCGGTACCCTGGAAGGTGTCTCACGGAAAACGGGAGGAGGTTGATTCCTATTGCTAGGAATACAGTTCAAGTTCGTTTTCAAATGGTTTTGGCTCTCATTCCTACAAAATGAATCCTTTCGCAAAAGAATGAACAATCTATATAATAAAGATGTAATAAGGTTGTCTACGAGTTCGCTGCAGCAGAATGATGGGAATCCACATTCGTTCGACGGGCGCAATAGAAACCGGCAGTGCGGAAATGATCGGATCCATCTCCATCCTCTATAGTTTACGCCCTGCGTGATCGAGTCCTACGTCTCGTATAGTACATGCTGCTACAGCGCTCTTTCGAACGTAGTGGTGCGAATTACTGGCAAGTCCTTTCACTTTCAGCGCCTGAATCACGATGACCAAAATCGGGCCGATTTCAGTCAATTGTTATATGTCAAACGATTCGGGTTTTGCGACCCACTGAGCGAAACCCCTCTCTGAAAAGCGAAATTCCACTTACCCAAGCCAATTTCGGTCCGCTCCCGCACGACAATTCGAGCAGATTTCGGGAGCGCAGAAAACCATTCGTTCGGTCCGTTTGGGTCGGAACAAAGAAGCAATAGTATAAGCTAATCACATGAACTTGGAAATGTTGACCGTTCCGTTCGGTACCCCGGATGCACCCTGCGGCTTGTTCTTCTTGACATCCACTTGTTGAAGCGGAGTGAACGTCGCTGCAACCTGGAAAACGTGACCCTCATAATCCATGATGGAACCCATCGTCAGGAGACAGGGCATCTGAATCTACGATCTCAAACGAACCTCACACGCCCTGCTCTATCAATCGGATTCTTAATGGTGCACACAAAAGCGCGAGACATTTGGTGTTG
>ENA-UEQW01003661-UEQW01003661.1-human-gut-metagenome-genome-assembly--contig:-NODE-3661-length-10424-cov-91.077994_pt1 | contig 10424 bp, 6 predicted proteins | sample MGYA00242947_ERZ507947 | MGnify/ENA primary metagenome ERZ507947 (study PRJEB26167, sample SAMN06115421) | human gut metagenome | host: Homo sapiens | place: China:Guizhou | collected 2015-03-17... | reverse complement strand
CCCAGGGTGTCGCTTCGCTTGCCCTGGGCTATGTGCTACATTGGGCTTTCAGCCCGCCCTTGCTAAATCCGAAACTTGAGTAAACATTACAACATCCCTTTAAACTGATGCTGAAACGCTATATACAATTTCTACTCGTCACGCTCTGCGGCCTCATTACGATAGGCTGCGCCAACCCTGGATCGGGGCCTGACGGCGGGCCGTATGACGAGAATCCTCCCCGCATTGTGCAACTATCGCCAGCCCTTGGTGGCACGAACGAGAAGGCTAAGAAGGTGACCATCACCTTTGACGAGCTGATTAAGGTGGAGAATGCACAAGAGAAGGTGACTATCTCTCCGCCTCAAATCGAAATGGCGGAGATTAAGACCTCTGGCCGCCGTATTAGTGTGGCCTTGCAGGACTCGCTTAAAGCGAATACGACCTATACCATTGACTTTAGCGATGCCATTGTCGATAGCAACGAGGGCAACCCGTTGGGCAACTTTACGTACTATTTCAGTACGGGTGCGCAACTTGACACGATGGAGGTGGCAGGGCACGTGCTCATGGCGCAAAATCTGGAACCTGTAAAGGGCATTTTGGTAGGGCTGCACCGCAACTTGGCTGACTCTGCCTTTACTACCCTCCCCTTCGACCGCGTGGCGCGTACCGACGGCAATGGTCACTTCTGCATCAAGGGCGTAGCCCCTGGCTCGTACCACATCTATGCTTTGAAGGACGTTGACGGTGACTTTAAGTACGCGCGTGGCGAGATGTTGGCCTTTAGCCGCCAAGAGATTACGCCTTCTTCTTTCCCCGACGTGCGCCACGACACGCTATGGGCTGACACGGTGCATATCGATACGATTAAGGCCGTGTCGTACACGCACTACACGCCTGACGACGTGGTGCTCTTGGCCTTTAGCGAACAGAGTCAAGTAAGGCAGTTGCTCAAGTCGAAGCGCGAACCGGAACGTTTCACTACTTACTTTACCGCACCGTCGAAACACGTTCCGACAGTGCGTGGCCTCAACTTCGACGCGACGAATGCCTTTGTAGAAGATCGTTCGGCTGGTAACGATACGATTACGTACTGGCTGCGCGATACGGCGCTCGTCAATCGCGACACGCTGACAATTGCTTATACCTACGAGGCCACGAACGACTCTACGCTGCAAACGTACTTACAGACGGACACGCTCGACCTCGTACCACAATTCTCATACGAACGCCGCCAGAAGTTGGCGGCTGAGGAATTGGCAAAGTTTGAGAAGGGACGCGCCAAACGTCATAAGCAGGGTGACTTTAGTCAAGAGACTCCGCCCATTAAACCGCTTGATGTGAAGTGTACCATCTCTACTTCTATCGGGCCGGACGAGAATCTACACTTCACCTTGCCCGAACCGGCAACGCGTGTTGATACGACCCTATTCCACCTCTTTGTAAAGCAAGACTCGACGTATCACGAAGCTCCCTTCCGACTGACACGCGACTCGCTCACGATGTTGCGCTACACGCTGCGCGCAGAGTGGCGACCGAAGCAGGAATACGTGCTGAACGTTGACTCTGCTGCTATCAGTGGACTTTCGGGATTGGTCAACAAGCCCCTCGACCTCAAGTTTACGATTGCTGACGAGACAAGTTACGGTTCGCTCTTCCTCCTACTCCCCGATGCGGACTCTACAGCCGTTGTGCAACTCATGCAGGCGGACGATAAGGTGGAGAAGCAGTTGCCCATTCGTGACGGCCGCGTTGACTTCTTCTACCTCAAACCGGGTAAGTACTACGTGCGCCTCTTCAACGACCGCAACCATAACGGCCGTTGGGACACGGGTTCCTACGCTGCTGGCCTACAGCCCGAAGAGGTATATTACTACCCTCAAGTGTTTGAAGTGCGCGCCAACTGGGATATTGAACAGACTTGGCGCCTCACTGACCTTCCGCTCACGCAGCAAAAGCCTCGCGCCCTTATCAAACAAAAGGAGGACGCTAAGAAGACGCCCAAGAGCCGCAACGCTGAACGCGAACGAAAGAAGCGGGAGGGGTAGGATAGGTAATGTGCAAATGTGAGAATGTGCAAATGTGCAAATTGTCGCCTTTGTACGCGCATTTACAAAAAACATTCTTACATTTGCACACCTATACATAAACTCAGCAAAATAAGGCGACAATTTGCACATTTGCACATTAACCAAGCATTTGCACACCTATACATAAACTCAGCAAAATAAGGCGACAATTTGCACATTCGCATATTTGCACATTTGCACATTTCCTACAGCCATGCAACGCATACTATTACTTCTTGTCCTCTTACTATCAGGTTTGAGCGCAAGCGCACAATGCTCGTCAAAGAACGAGGCATTCAAAAGCGGCGAAACGCTTATTTACGACCTTTACTTTAATTGGAAGTTCGTTTGGATAAAGGTGGGACAAGCTTCTATGAACACCACTCAAACCACCTATGGTGGGAAACCTGCCTATCGCACGTATCTCATTACGCGTGGGTCGAAGAGGGCGGACAATATCTTTGTCATGCGCGACACGCTCATGGCTTACACGGGGCTTGACCTGACGCCTAAGTACTACGCCAAGAAGGCCTTCGAGGGCAAAACGTATCGTAAGAACGAGGTGTGGTATTCTTATCCCAAAGGCAACTGTAGCGTCAAGATGCGTTACCAGAAGAATACGCACCCAGCTACGCATAGCAGTCATTCGAGCAGGTACTGCGCTTACGACATGATCAGCATGTTGCAACGCGCTCGCTCCTTCTCAGCTGAGAGGATGAAGGTGGGACATCGCATCAACTTCCTCATGGCTGACGGCAAACACTGTGAGTGGAAGAGCATCATCTATCGTGGCAAGAAGACGTTTAAAATGGAAAATTCGGGCACTAAGTATCGTTGCCTTGTCTTCTCCTTCGTAGAGAAAGAGAACGGCAAGGAGCGCGATATTGTTACCTTCTACATCACTGATGACAAGAACCACCTTCCCGTTCGCCTCGACATGAACCTCAACTTTGGTACGGCCAAGGCTTTCCTCACTGGTGCGCGCGGATTGCGTAACCCTCAGACGGCGAAGATTAAGTAAAACGACAAACTGCAATTTGAAAGCCTCTCCCCCTAACCCCCTCCCCGACCGGGGAGGGGGAATAAGTTACTTTTACTTCTTGAGTTTTCTAATGGTTTTCAGTTAGAAACGCAACAAACAAAGGTAATCTATTCCCCCTCCCCGGTCGGGGAGGGGGTTAGGGGGAGAGGCTTTCAAATTGCAGTTTAACCGCGCTCGTTATAAACCGTATTCTGCCTCGTCGTCATAGTCATCATAAAGTGTTCCCCACTGTACGGTAACAGAATCTTGATTATAGGAAACCACAGCCTCCATGCCATTCTTAAGCATTAGGTTGAGCGTATCATTCGTCTTTTCAAGAATCTTTCCCATTTTGGAAAATCGGGCAAACAAAGCATCTTTTAGCAGACCCATTTTGCCTTTCAGCTTGTCACTATCCTCAAAGGTGATGGAGAAATAAGAAATGGAGGCATCTGTCCACATATAGCCATAGGAGTATCCACCCTCGTTTGGCGCATTGCGAGCACCGAGCACACTATTGAATACTACCTCAAACTTGGGTTCTGCATCGTACACATCATGTGTGTACGACACAGTGTTGTTATTCGTATAGTCGCTGGGAGTGTTTCTAAAGCTCACATAGGCTTTCTTTTTCTCTATGACATCGGCAGGTTTGTCGCTAAATTTGATACCATCCATGCCGTCCTGTGTAATGCCTATTTTGTTGAGCATGGCCTCAATGTCCAGATAGTCGCTATCGATTGTATAACTTTCGCGATATACTGCCACTTCACACATATCGGGCAAATTTTTGAGTTGTTCGCCCTTGCTATTGATTATAGCAAATTGCTTTTTAGAGATTTGTACAATCGCATGTTCGCCGTCTATCATTGCAAAGGGGGTAGCCAACTTATATTCGTCCTTACCCACTTGTTCATCATTCTCGTCAATAAACTTATAGGGGCCTTCGTCACTTATTGAAAGTGCTACCAACAAGTCGTTGCAGTCGAACGCCAATTCTGAATACTTGGCGCGTATAACGGTGTTGCCCTTCATATCCATCACGCCATACAAGCCTGCATCGCTTTTATAGATAAACTTGTCGCCACGAATTTCGTCAATGAGACTGTATTTGGCAGAAGGTTTAACCACCTCTTCTTGCTTATCGTTAATAATGCCCCACATGGATTCACCGTCCTTTACGACACAAACGGGTAAGTAGCCATTTTGGAATTTTCCAAATCGAGCATACATGGAACCACTCATTTCGAAGAGAAGTTTTCCACTGGTGTTGAGCACTGCAAACTTTGTATCGGCTCTCTCACTTTCTTTATACTTCTTGTCAACAGCAATAAATTTACCGTCGCTGCATGGTAATATTTGACAATAATTAGCAGGAATAACCGACTTACCTTCGTCGTCAATGACGCCATAACAGTCGTCAGATTTATAGACGGCATAGCCTTCGCTAAAGGGTTGTACACTCTCCACCACCTTGCCGTCTATCTTGTCAAGTGTCTTTACCACCTCGCCTTTTGTATTGATAATGGCAACGGGTTTGTTGGGTTCGGTGGCTAATGCTTTGCCATCGGTAAAGAGGGTACACTCTTTATATTCAGTACCAATCTTTTGTGGCTTCTTCTCTGCGGTATAATATTCGTAGAGTCCCTTACCATTCCGTACCTTAAAGATGCCTTCTTTAGCCATAGAGGGTTCGTTATCAAACTCCTCGGTGAAGATTACCTCGCCATCGGGCGAAATCATACTCCACATGCCTCTCGTAGTCTCTTTATAGGGAATGCCCGTAATGTTGTTGCTTGTTTGCTCCTTACCACACGATGTAATGAGCAACACGAATGTGAGTAATAACCAAATCGTTTTTTTCATGGTCGTAATATTTAAAGTTTTAATATCTTTTCAAGCGCAATATTACATATTAACTCTCTTAAAAAGTAAGATAACTAACCACAAAATAGAACTTGATGTATCAAAATCATTAAAAATCATGAGACTATAAGGGCTTAAATTCTAAACTTGGGTTATGAGAAGTGGGGGTATAAACTACAATTTATCTGCCTAATTGGGGGGCGGGCGTCCTAACCTGGGGGCGACGCGTCCCCGCGTCGGCATTTGTTAGTCAAGGCTCGATGCCTTGACTAACAAATACATGAATATCACTAATTCAAGTATTGCCAGCTTGGGGCATCGAGCCCCAAGTTGGCAATGCCGACGCGGGGACGCGTCGCCCCCAGGTGAGGACGCGTCGCCCCAATTAGGCAGATAAAATTAAAAAGAGCAAGCTCGCGTTTTAAAGCGCGTGCTTGCTCTTTTTCATTTCTGTAAGGTATATTTATTTGTTACTTAATCACCTTGCGACCCGTATTGGTAATGAAAATGCCCTTGGTGGGGTTCATTACGCGACGACCTTGGAGGTCGTAGTAACGTGTAGGCTCAGCGGGAGTAACAACGTCTACACCGTCAATGGCGGTAATGGTGCCTACAGCGTTCAACACGAACTTGGTGCTCCAAGTGGCATTGCCCGCTGTATCCTTCCAATAGTCGAACTTTCCGTTGGTCAAGTTGACTACCAAATAAGAGCCACCATTCACTGTTGACTTGAAGTGCCAGTATTGACCGTCGCCCTTCACGATGTTCCAGGGCTGAGCCGTTGTAGCGACTGCGAGGGCATTGCCACTACGCGTCAAGTAGTTTGACTCATCCTTACCTTGAATGTAAACTTGACCGAGGGTAGTAGAAGGCACTAAGCGCCATTCGTACGTTGTATTGTCAACGGCAGTAGCGTTCTTCTCGATGTACTTGGGCGCTGTGCTGTTGATGTTCTCAAAGGTTGAAATCGTATAAGTCGTTTCATTGCTCTGACCGTCAACGATACATGTCGTAGAAAGGACAGCTGCAATAGCGGCCTCTACTTGTGGACAGAGAGCGTCGATCGCGTCATCGCTCATCTTTGCGAGTTCTTCTGCAGTAGGCAAGAGTGACTTCAAGGCGTCAACGGAAGCCTTGCTGAACTCACCTGCCTTAGCCATTTCTACGGTTTCATAACCTGCGCCTTTGTCAAGTATCACCTGCGCTGAAGCTTGTACGCTCTTGAATGCCTCTTGGCTCAAATTGCCTTTGTAGATGAAGCTGGTGGGCAATACCACGTAGTTCAGTACGAAGCCTGTTGAACAAGCATTGTCTTCGTAGAAGATAGCGATGTCGCCGTCCTTCGTTACGTCCATGGTTGAGTAGCATGAACTCGGAGCGCAAACTACGTAGGGGTTACTCCATGACTTACCACCATCGAAGCTGGCCTTAATGGTGACGTTCTTACGCTTGCCATTGTTGGGATAAGAGTGAAGCATGACGTGCTTGTTTACATACAAGATATCGCCATTGCAAGCATTGCCATTGATGTCGGCCCACTTGGCTTGTGTACCCCAAGTTACACCACCATCTGTTGACTTGTTGTAACCGCGCTGACCGTTCTGACGTACTGAAATCATTACCGTACCGTCGGCTAATTCAACAAGCTTTGACTCATCGCCACCGCTGTAAGCTGATTGGGTAGAGAACTTCCATGTGTTGCCTTCGTCGTCAGAGTAGATGATGTACTCTTGTACGTTGTTATTAGCAAAGCGGTGACTCATCGCAAACATAATGCGGCCGTTGAGTTGCTTGTCCTTTTGACGCTGCAACATCAATCCACGACCTGAACCTGCAAACGAGCCTTGTACTGCCCCCTCGTTGTAAGTAGTATTGTAAAGTTCGTTAGTAAGCGTGCGAGGAGTTGACCAAGTGTCGCCGCCATCGGTTGAGGTGATGATTGCGGGCACGATAGGGTTGCTGGGAGTTGAACCGAAGTAACCAGGACCACCTACCATGATAGCGACAATCTTACCGCTGGCGCATTCTACCAATGATACGTCGCCAAAACCGTGGTTACCGCCTACGAGTGCGTGGTCGGCTTCTGTTCCTACCACCATTTTGTGGGTTGACCATGTAGCACCATTGTCGTCAGAATGACGTTCGTAAACGTCGATATGATTGGGGAGGTCGCCGTTGTGGTTAAAGCGATTGTCGGCCATTGTGACTACGCGGCCGTTCTTGCTGGCGTTTTCGCCCTTTTGGTGGTGAAGTACTACCATGGCAGGAATGCGCCAGTAGTGTGAACCGAGGTCATAGGGCTGGAAAGGTGCGCTCTGCACCTTATAGATGACACCTTGGCCTTCGGGGTTGCCAGAGGTGATAGTGGCCGTTTTGTCAGTGTTGTAAGTAAAGCCTGTAATAGCTACGTCGAACTTGTTGCCTACCTTTGCATCAGACTTGATGTCGGCCGTTACGTAGAAGGTGGTAGTAGCAGTTACGGGAACGCCTGCTGTGAAATCTACCTTTACGGTGTTGCTCGTAACGGTTTCTGTCTTACCTACGAGAGTAGCATTGCGCTTACCATTGATAATGAAGTCGTCGTTCTTGGAAGTAAAGACTTGAATGTTTTCCAAGTCGGCAGCATTGGTAGCACCGAGGTCGAGGGTAACGCTATTGGCGGTGAAAGCGTCTGATGTCCAGCCTATCGTAGCATTGGCCACGAACTTAATGAGCACTTGTCCTTGCTGACCAGGGGCATAGGTCTGCGTACCAGGATAAGCCGTTGCTCCAAACAAAGCGGGAGTGTTCTTATCTGCCTCTGGCACTTCTTGTAAGTGCCAAGCTGAAGCAGTGTTCAATCCGCCTGCCCATGTCACAAGGCAACTGTTGTCCTGCTGCGCATGTAAGGGGTTCTTGCCTTCGGGGATAATGTTGAAGGCGCCTTCGCCTAAGGAAGTTACGGTGTACTTTGTCTTGGCGGTCTTGGAAGTGCGCGTGCCGTTTTTTCCATAGCCCTCGGTTGTGGGTTCGATGTACTCTTTGGTCTTGTAGTTTTGCAGATAGAACTTGCCTTCGCCTGCGTCAACAAAGGTCCAACCATAGGCTGACGACAATTGCTTGTTGCCCCACAAAGGCCAACCTTCGCTCTCATTGCAATACACGTACTTGCCTTGGCAGTAAGCAACCGACGGACCTGAAATGATGTAGTAGGTCTTACCTGCTTGTACGGTGTTGATCTTTGAAGCTAAGAAGGTTGTCTTAGCAGCAGTTACCTCTGCATCGGTTGAGGTGGACGACAAGATGACTTGCAAATAGGCATTGTAGGCTTCATAAGAATACGCTCCGGGCTGATTACCTACGTTATAACTTGCCAGCTCGTCGTAGGCGGTCTTTTTGCTATCGCTTGTAATCGTAGCGCGTGTTATGTCAGTAAACGTAAAGCGGCAACCTTCATCGTCGGTTTTCGAACCGCCTCCGTAACTAATAATGGCATTTCCGCTCAGATTGCTTTGATGCAACTGGGTGGTGCCTGAGTTGACAATGTAATAATCGGCCTTATTGGCTATTTCAGTAGCCGTCCAACCTGAAGAGGGGTGTGTTGTAACGGCTACAAAGGCTTTGTCTTTGGCTGCATTTGTCAACACCTCTACATGAGCGGGGTCGATGTAATTGCCACTTTTGCTTACGATACTAAATGTGCCGTCGCCATTGTTCTCAAATCGCCACAACATATTGTCTGTGGGCGATGTCGAGGTAGTGCCTGTAAACTTTGCGCCTGTGCCGTTATCAGTTAAGTAACGGTTGCCACGTTCAGCTAAAATACGGAACCACAATGGGTGTTCGGCCGTTGAGGTCACCACCTTGTCGGCCCATGCCTGCTGAGCTACGCCACAGCCTAAAAAGGCAAGAGTAGCAAGCAGACCTTTTGAGTAGTTTCGTTTCATTGTGTAAAAAAGAAATTGTTATTGATTTAGGTATATTTAGATTACTTCTTATTTAAGAGCGAGTTAGGGTCGAACTTCGAAATGGCATCACGCATGGCGGTATCGCCCTTTAAGTTCTCGAGTTTGTAATAGTCCATAAAGCCCATGTTGCCTTCGCGCAAGGCTTGTGCCAATGCCTTGGGCACTTCTGCCTCGGCTTGGATTACTTCGGCCCGCGCTTGCTGGGCCTTGGCACGCATCTCTTGCTCTTGGGCCACGGCCATGGCACGGCGCTCTTCGGCTTTGGCCTGTGCAATGTTTTTGTCGGCATTGGCTTGGTCCATCTGGAGGGTGGCGCCAATGTTCTTACCTACGTCGATGTCGGCGATATCGATAGACAGAATTTCGTAGGCCGTACCTGCGTCCAAGCCCTTTGAGAGGACGAGTTTGGAGATAGAGTCCGGATTTTCGAGTACTTGTTCGTGCGTCTCAGCCGAACCGATGCTTGACACGATGCCTTCGCCTACGCGGGCTAATATTGTGTCTTCGCCTGCACCACCTACCAATTGGTGAATGTTGGCACGCACTGTTACGCGGGCTTTGGCGATGAGTTGAATGCCGTTCTTGGCGACAGCGGCTACAGGAGGTGTATCGATTACTTTGGGGTTAACACTGGTCTGTACAGCTTCAAACACATCACGACCAGCGAGGTCGATAGCGGTGGCCTTTTCGAATGACAGGTCGATGTTGGCTTTTGAGGCGGATACCAAGGCGTGTACGACGCGCTGCACGTGACCACCGGTCATAAAGTGGGCTTCCAGATTGTCGCGCGTCACAGTGCGCAGCCCTGCCTTATGGGCCTCTATCAAGCTCGGCACAATGACACTGGGCGGTACATTACGTATGCGCATCAAAAAGAGTTGTATTAACGATATCTTAACACCTGACACCTTGGCACTGAGCCAAAGAAAGAAGGGGACGAAATGAAAGAAGATACTTACCAGTACGATAGCTGCAAAGGCTATGATACTTAAGAAAACAGGATCGTAAAATTCCATAGTGTTCTTAGATTAATTTTAAAAAAGGATTTCAAGTCGCAAATATACACATTATATAATAGGTGTAAAAAACACGTACACAAGTTTAATATAAAAGTATGTTGTATAACATTATAAAGAGAAGAGGCTTGGGGAGAGCGCAGTCTCACTTGGGGGGGGGCGCAGTCTCACCTGGGGGGACACAATCTCACCTGGGGGGACACAATCTCACCTGGGGGCGACGCGTCCCCGCGTCGGCATTTGCTTGACAAGGCTCGATGCCTTGGCAAGCAAATACAAAACGCGTCCCACTCTCATCATTGTATTGCCAAGTTGGGGCATCGAGCCCCAACTTGACAATGCCGACGCGGGGACGAGGCTGCTGAAAAAAGCCCCGATGTAGGACGAAGATATAGATGTAAATATTTGCGTATCTCATTGAAAATTAGTAACTTTACGTCAATTAACAACACTCTATGATACAGCAGCAACTAGAAATACAACTGAGTCCGTATGCAGGACTTTATGATATAGTAGTACCGCA
>ENA-UEQW01003659-UEQW01003659.1-human-gut-metagenome-genome-assembly--contig:-NODE-3659-length-10429-cov-4.229907_pt1 | contig 10429 bp, 7 predicted proteins | sample MGYA00242947_ERZ507947 | MGnify/ENA primary metagenome ERZ507947 (study PRJEB26167, sample SAMN06115421) | human gut metagenome | host: Homo sapiens | place: China:Guizhou | collected 2015-03-17... | reverse complement strand
CGCCGCCTGAACGACAGCATCCAGGACGCGGCCATCAGCGCCCAGATTGAGCGGCTTTCCCAGGTGTCCGACAAGATTTTTCAGCAGGTGCAGAAGAATCCCTCCCAGCTGCCCCAGATCCGCAAGTTCATGAGCTACTATCTGCCCACCACCCTGAAGCTGCTGCGGGCCTATGACGACATGAGCCGCCAGGGCGTCCAGGGGGAGAACATCACCGGCACCATGGAGCGGGTGCGGGGCATGATGAGCACCATCGTCACCGCCTTCGAGCGGCAGCTGGACAGCCTGTTCGGCGACCAGGCCCTGGATATCTCCACGGATATCACGGTGCTGGACAACATGATGGCCCGGGAGGGCCTCAGCGACGATCCCATTCACCGCACCCAGGCAAAGCCTGACGACGGCCCCCAGGACGACGGGATCCAATTGGAGCTTTAAGACACCATTACTCATAAAGGAAGGACGATTACCATGACCGATAACATGACCCCCCAGCTGACCCTGGACCCCACCGCCGCTGCCGCCGAGGCAGTGCCCACCCTGACCCTGACTCCGGAAGCGCCGGAGGCCCCCCAGGTGGAGGAGGAAAAGAAAATCGAGCCCGTGGAGATGGACGAAAAGCTGCTGACCGACGCGGAAAAGAAGGCGGTGGAGGATTTCTCCCACAAGATCGATATCCGGGACACCAACATGATTTTGCAGTACGGCGCGGCGGCCCAGAAGAGCGTGGCGGGCTTCTCCGAAAACGCCCTGACCAGCGTCCGCAACAAGGACCTGGGCGAGATCGGCGAGGACCTGAGCCGCCTGGTGGTGGAGCTGAAGGGCTTTGGCGAGGAGGACGAGAAGAAGGGGCTGTTCGGCCTGTTCAAGAAGGCCAGCAACAAGCTGGAGACCATGAAGGCCCAGTACAGCAAGGTCGAGGCCAATGTGGACAAGATCGCCCAAAATCTGGAGAACCATCAGATCACGCTGCTGAAGGACGTGGCCATGTTCGACCAGATGTATGAGCTGAACCTGAAGTATTACAAGGAGCTGACCATGTACATCCTGGCCGGCAAAAAGCGCCTGGCCGAGGTGCGCGCCACGGAGCTGGAGGCGCTGCGGAAGAAGGCGGAGCAGACGGGCCTGGCCGAGGACGCCCAGGCCTACAACGACCTGGTTAACCTGTGCAACCGCTTTGAGAAGAAGCTGCACGATCTGGAGCTGACCCGCATGGTATCCGTGCAGATGGGCCCCCAGACCCGGCTTTTGCAGAACAACGACACGCTGATGATCGAGAAGATCCAGTCCTCCCTGGTGAACACCATCCCCCTGTGGAAGAGCCAGATGGTGCTGGCCCTGGGCATGGAGCACAGCCGTCAGGCTACCGCCGCACAGAATGCCGTCACCGAGATGACCAACGATCTGCTGAAGAAGAATGCCGATACGCTGAAGATGGGCACCATCGCCACCGCCAAGGAGGCCGAGCGCTCCATCATCGATATCGAGACGCTACAGCACACCAACCAGCAGCTGATCTCCACCCTGGACGAGGTGCTGAACATCCAGAAGGAGGGCGCGGCCAAGCGCAAGGAAGCCGAAGTCGAGCTGGGTAAGATCGAGGGTGAGCTGAAGCAGAAGCTGATGGAGCTGCGGGGCTGATCGAAACACACAAGCCGTCAGCCCAGCTCGACTGCGCGGCGAAGCCGCACACGCGCCGGACGGCGCGCACAAGCGTTTCGGCTGGCCGAAACCTTGCCGCAGGACGAATTCACTTCGTCCGAGGATGTCAGATCATCCGGGGCCCCCGTTTTGCGCGCAGCGCAAAATGGGGCGCTGGGTAAGATCGAGGGTGAGCTGAAGCAGAAGCTGATGGAGCTGCGGAGCTGAGAATAAGATCAATCTCCTTTGGAAAGGGGAACAGGTATGAAGTTTTTTGAAAAACGCGGCGTGGCACTGGTGGTGCTGATGCTGGCCATTGCCGGCGCGGTGTTCATCGGCCAGAGCCGCAAGGACGGCTTTATCGCCAAGAAGCCCACGGAGCTGCTGGACGTGCAGTACCAGGACTGGATCTGTGACGAGGCCGGTCTGCTGAACGGGCAGACGGAGCAGCTGATCCGGGACTACAACGACAGCTGGAACAGCAAGTATTACGCCATTACGGCGGTGGCCAGCATCGACCATCTGACCAGTTGGGACGCGGAGGATTACGCCGCCAACCTGGGCGAGAAGTGGGGGCTGGGACGCAACGACATGATACTGCTGCTGGTGAAGGACGGCGACTGGCAGGTCTACTGCGGCGACAATGTGGGCTACACCATGACCGACACCCAGCAAAATCAGCTGCGGCAGGCCATTGAGACCACCTATTACAGCGGTGACTTCGACAGCGCCGTGACAGCCTTCTTCCGGCAGGCGGACGTGTTCTACGCCCAGGCGAAGCTGGACGGCGGCGACAGCAATGACAGCGGCTGGTACGCCCCGGCGGCACCGGCGGCCAGCAGCGGCGGCACGTCCATCGGCAGCGTGGTGGTGTTGATCATCGGTATCTTCTTGGTGTGGATGGTGTTGGATGCTATGCGGTACAGCCGCTATCGCCGGCGGTATATCGTGGGCGCACCGGTGAATGTGGTGCGTCCGGTGTACTACCCCATTTTCTGGGGCAGACGGTACGCGCCGCCCCGGCCTCCCAGAGCACCCCGACCCCCACGTCCGCCCCGCGGCGGAGGACCGCGACCGCCCTACGGCGGTGGTCCCCGGCCTCCCATGGGCGGCGGTCCGAGGCCCGGCGCACCGCGACCGCCCCGGCCCAATAACCGGCCCGGCGGCGGCCCGAGACCCAGTGCGCCCCGGCCCAGCCGGCCCAGTCGTCCCAGCGGCGGCAGCGGGTTCAGCGGCGGCGGCTTCGGCGGCAGTTCCCGCGGCGGCTCCCGAGGCGGAGGCTTTGGCGGCGGCGGTTTCGGCGGCGGCAAGCGTCGGTAAGCATAGTAAAAACACCCGGCCTGACGGCCGGGTGTTTTTGCGCTGCGGGGCCTTCGACCGGGGGTGTCTACTCCGAAGAGCTGCCGGAAGCTACCGCACCTGGGTGATGAACTGCTCCAGGCCCTGCCGCAGCAGGGACGAGGCGGCCTGTCCCTCCCCCGCCTCGATATGGGCGGTGAATTGGGCCAGCCGTTCCAGACAGCGGTCGATGCCGGTAAGCTGGATATACTCCTTCCAGAATTCCAGGTTCACCCGGGTAAAGGCGTTGAACAGCAGCGGTGTGATGGTGTTGCCGCTGAGAAAGGTGATGCCCCGGTGGTAGCGGAACAGGGCCTCAGCCAGCGCATCCGTCCCCTCCTGCGCCGCCTGCTCCGCCTGGCGCTGTAAGGCCTGCAGCGCTGCCATATCCCCCGGTGTGTGCCGCGCAGCCAACTCCTCCATGGCGGGGCCCTCCAAATAATAACGCAGCTGAAGAATACTGCCCGCCGTTTTGGCATCCGGGAGACCGCCATGGAAATCCATGATGGCCCGCAGCGTTTCCAGGCTGCCGGTTTGGGCGTAGTCCGCCACGGTGACGCCGCGGCGGGAGGCGATGTCCAGAAAGCCGAGACGATGCAGCTCCCGCAATCCCTCATGGACCACGGTCTTGCTGATCTTCATTTCATCCGCCAGCTCACGCTCAGTGGGCAGCCGATCCCCCGGGCGCAGCTCGCCGGAGAGGATCATGCCCTCCAGCTGCTGGATGAATAGCTCCTTGACGGTGGGGGCGACGATCTCACGAAAGGCCATAGCTCATGCTCCTTTGCTTTCTTTTCTGGTCCGACCAGGACCATATAAAAAGTTATCACACCTTTGGCGGAAAAGTCAATAGGATATCGGCAAAAAAGTTGGTATTATAAGTACAATAGAGCTTAAAATCACAACGCTGCTCCCCTATGAGAGAAAAATATCTCTGGTCAGAGCAGCAGATAACGGAGGAGAGAGACGATGCGCGACATCAACGGCAGCAAGCCTACCAGCTTCCCCCTGGACGAGGAAAAGCTCTCGTTCAAGATCCCCTGTCCCGACCGGCCGCCCCGGGAGAAGATCCTGAAACTGGGCAGCATGATCACCAACCGCATTGGCCTGAAGGCCACCGCTGACGACCCCGAATACTGGGGACTGGATGCGCTGGTGACCGATGAGATGGCGGACGTGGCACTGAAAATGGGCGTCCGCAAGCCCAAGACCATCGAGCAGCTGATGAAGCTGACGAAGATGGAACGCGAGCCCCTGCAGAAGCTGCTGGACGAGATGGCCTGGCTGGGTCTCATTGAGTACAACTGGGAGAACCTGGACGGCAAAAACCCGAACCACGAGAAGCGGTACATCCTGCCCCTGTTCGTGCCCGGCAGCGCCGAGTTTTTGAATATGCGGCGGAGCCAGATCGACGCGCACCCGGAGGTGGCGGCGTTCTTTGAGCGCATGACCATGCTGCCCCTGGAGAAGATCACGCCGATGGTGCCCCCCGGAGGCGCGGGCATCGGTATGCACGTGATCCCGGTGGAGAAGGCCATCGAGACGGAGCAGGAGGCCATCGGGCTGGAGAAGATCTCCTACTGGCTGCACAAGTATGAAGGCAAATACGCCAAGAGTATGTGCTCCTGCCGCGCCAGCCGCGACAAGCTGGGCGAGGGCTGCGGCGACGATGTGGAGAACTGGTGCATCGCCGTGGGCGACATGGCCGACTATGTGGTGCAGACCCAGCGGGGCGAGTACATCACCTATGACGAGGCGATGGCCATATTCAAGCAGGCGGAGGACAACGGCTTCGTCCACCAGATCACCAACATCGACGGCGAGCAGAAGATCTTTGGTATCTGCAACTGCAACGTCAACGTGTGCAACGCCCTGCGGACCAGCCAGATGTTCAACACGCCCAATATGTCCCGCAGCGCCTATGTGGCCGCGGTGGAGACGGAGAAGTGCGTGGCCTGCGGGCGCTGCGTGGAGAACTGTCCCGCCGGCGCGGTGAAGCTGGGCCAGAAGCTGTGCACCAAGGACGGCTATATCGAGTATCCCCGGGCCGAACTGCCCGACGAGGTGAAGTGGGGCCCGGAGAAGTGGAGCATCGACTATCGGGACCGTAACCGCATCAACTGCTACGACACCGGCACCGCACCCTGCAAGACCGCCTGCCCCGCCCACATCGCCGTGCAGGGCTATCTGAAGCTGGCGGCGCAGGGCAAGTATCGGGAGGCTTTGCAGCTCATCAAGCGGGAAAACCCCTTCCCCGCCGTGTGCGGCCGCATCTGCAACCGCCGGTGCGAGGATGCCTGCACCCGCGGCACCGTGGACGAGGCCGTGGCCATCGACGAGGTAAAGCGCTTTATCGCCCAGCAGGATCTGGACGCGGAGACGCGCTTCATCCCGGAGAAGGTCATTCCCAAGGTGGACGGCGAATTCAGCGAAAAGATCGCCATCATCGGTGGAGGCCCCGCCGGCATGAGCTGCGCCTACTATCTGGCGGAAAAGGGCTATCGCCCCACGGTGTTTGAAAAGGAGAGCCGCCCCGGCGGTATGCTGATGAACGCCATTCCCTCCTTCCGTCTGGAGAAGGACGTGGTGGAGGCGGAGATCGACGTGCTGCGGGAGATGGGTGTGGAATTCCGCTGCGGCGTGGAGGTGGGCAAGGATGTCACCATCGTCCAACTCCGTGAGGAGGGCTACAAGGGCTTCTATGTAGCTGTCGGATTGCAGCACGGCGGCGCCCTGGCCGTGCCCGGCGGCGACGCGGAGAACGTGATCTCCGGCATCGACTTCATCCGTGGCGTGCATCTGCGGGACGAAAAGGCGCTGAAGGGCCGGGTGGTGGTCGTCGGCGGCGGCAACATCGCGGCCGACGTGGCCCGCACCGCCGTGCGCTGCGGCGCGGAGAGCGTGAGCCTGTACTGCCTGGAGGGCTATGAGGAGATGCCCATGGGCGAGGAGGACCGAAGCGAGTGCGAGCGCGAGGGTATCGCCATTTACGCCGGATGGGGTCCCAAGGAGGTCCAGACCGAGAACGGCAAGGCCGCCAACATCGCCTTTGTCAAGTGCCTGAGCGTCAAGGACGAAAGCGGGCGCTTCGCGCCGGTGTACGATGAGAACACCGTGCAGATGGCCCCCTGCGGCACGGTGCTGTACTGCATCGGCCAGAAGGCGGAATGGAAGACGCTTCTCGCGGGCACCCAGGTGGAATTCAACCCCAACGGCACCGCCAAGGCCGATCCCGTCACCTATCAGACGGCTGAACCGGACATCTTCGTGGGCGGCGATGCCTATACCGGCCAGAAGTTCGCCATCGATGCCATTGCCGCCGGCAAGCAGGGCGCGATCAGCCTGCATCGCTATGTGCAGGGCGCCACGCTGACCATCGGCCGCGACCGCCGGCAGTTCATCGAGCTGGACAAGAAAAACGCGCTGATCGCCGTGGACAGCTACGACAACACGCCGCGCCAGCGCATCGGCTACAACGACGCCCTGCGTAAGACCTTCCGGGACGAGCGCGTGGCCCTCACCGCCGAGCAGGTGAAGGCGGAGACAGCCCGATGCCTGGGCTGCGGCGCCAGCATCGTGGACCCCAATAAGTGCATCGGCTGCGGCGTGTGCACCACCAAGTGCGCCTTTGACGCCATCCACCTGCACCGGGAGCGCCCGGAGTGCAGCACCATGTACGCCTGCGAGGACAAGATGAAGGCCATTCTGCCCTACATGATCAAGCGGAACATCAAGATCAAGAAGGCGGAGCGCAGGGCCAAAAAGGCGGCCAAGTGATATGCACGAGCTGGGCATTGTTTTCCACGTGATCAAGACCGTGGAGCGCGTGGGCGCGGAGAATGACCTGACCCGCGTGGCGGGCGTAACGCTGGAGCTGGGCGAGGTGTGCGGCGCCATCCCAAGGGAGCTGATCAGCTGCTGGGACTGGGCCGTGCAGAAGTCCGACCTGCTGCGGGGCGCGCAGCTGCACATCGACACGCTGCCCGCCGTGACACACTGCGGCGGCTGCGGTGCGGACTACCCCACTGTGGCCCACGGGCGGGTCTGCCCCCACTGCGGCAGCGGGGATACCTGGCTGCTGCGGGGCAGCGAGATCAGCATTAAAGAGATAGAGGGTGCGTAGTATGGATACCTATAAGATCATCGAAGTAAAAGAGAGCGTGTTTGCCGACAACGACCGGGAGGCGGCACGGGTACGGGAGGCGCTGAAGCAAAAGGGAACGTTCCTGCTGAACCTGATGTCCTCCCCCGGCAGCGGCAAGACCACAACGCTGCTGCGGACCATCGAGGCGCTGAAGGACGAGCTGCGGATGGGCGTGATGGAGGCGGACATCGACTCGGACGTGGATGCCGCCGCTATTGCCGGCGCCGGGGTACGGTCTATCCAGCTGCACACCGGCGGGATGTGCCACCTGGACGCGGGTATGACGGAACAGGGCCTGCGGGAGATCGGCACGGACGATCTGGACCTGGTGGTGCTGGAAAATGTGGGGAACCTGGTGTGTCCGGCGGAGTTTGACACCGGCGCGGTGAAGAACGCCATGATCCTCTCCGTACCGGAGGGCCACGACAAGCCCCTGAAGTACCCCCTGATCTTCACCGTGTGTGATGTGCTGCTCATCAATAAAACCGATGTGCTGCCCTATTTCGACTTCGACATGGACAAGGTGATCGAATACGCCCACCGGCGCAATCCGAAGCTGGAGATCTTACCTGTCTCCGCCAAGACCGGCGAGGGCATGGACGCCTGGTGCGACTGGCTGCGCAAGCAGGTGAAGGATTGGCAGGCATGACAAAAGGCCCCGCGGCTTTCGCCGCGGGGCCTTTTCTTTTTATGAACGGCGTCTGCAGGTCAAAAGTCGGCCTTGTAAATCCCGGCGCATTGGTTTATAATATAATGTACTGTCAAAACGGCTGCGGAATGCAACGCAGAAGAACATAGAAAAGGTGAGAATGATATGGAACGAATGAGAATTGCCGCGATCTTCGCCGATCAGGAGTCCCTGGGCGGCAAGGACGTGACCGTGTGCGGCTGGGCACGCACCATCCGCGACATGAAGACCTTTGGCTTCATCGAGCTGAACGACGGCTCCTGCTTCAAGAACCTGCAGGTGGTCATGTCCGCCGAGGAGCTGGCCAACTATAAGGATATCGCCGCACAGAACGTGGGCGCGGCGCTGATCGTCAAGGGCACCGTGGTGCTGACGCCGGATGCCAAGCAGCCCCTGGAGGTGAAGGCCCACAGCATCGAGGTAGAGGGAAAGTCCACGCCGGATTACCCCCTGCAGAAGAAGCGCCACAGCGTGGAGTTCCTGCGCACCATCCAGCACCTCCGTCCCCGCACCAACCTGTTTTCCGCCACGTTCCGCGTCCGCTCCGCGGCGGCCTACGCGGTGCATGAGTTCTTCCAGAGCCGGGGTTTCGTGTATGTACAGACCCCCATCATTACCGGCAGCGACTGCGAGGGTGCCGGCGAGATGTTCCAGGTGACCACCCTGGATCTGAACAACGTCCCCAAGACCGAGGACGGGCAGGTGGATTACACCCAAGACTTCTTCGGCAAGAAAACCAGCCTGACGGTGTCCGGCCAGTTGAATGCGGAGAACTTCGCCATGGCCTTCGGCGATGTGTATACCTTCGGCCCCACCTTCCGTGCGGAGAACTCCAACACCCAGCGCCATGCCGCCGAGTTCTGGATGATCGAGCCGGAGATGGCCTTCTGCGACCTGGCCGGTGACATGGATGTGGCCGAGGCCATGATCAAGCACATCATCCGCCGGGTGCTGGAGCGTTGCCCTCAGGAGATCGACTTCTTCAACAGCTTCGTGGACAAGGGGCTGAAGGAACGTTTGGAGCACGTGGCGTCCAGCGACTTTGGCCGGGTCAGTTATACCGACGCGGTGGAGATCCTGAAGAAGAATAATGACAAGTTCGACTACAAGGTGGAGTGGGGCACCGACCTGCAGACCGAGCACGAGCGGTATCTCACCGAGCAGGTATTCAAGAAGCCCGTGTTCGTCACGGATTATCCCAAGGAGATCAAGGCGTTCTATATGCGCCTGAACGACGACGGCGAGACGGTCGCGGCAATGGATCTGCTCGTTCCGGGTGTAGGCGAGCTCATCGGTGGCTCGCAGAGAGAGGAGCGCCTCGATTACCTCGAGCGCGCACTCGACAAGTTCGGACTCAAGAAAGAGGACTACTGGTGGTATCTCGAGCTGCGCAAGTACGGCGGTACTAGGCATGCCGGCTTCGGTCTCGGCTTCGAGCGACTTATTATGTACGTCACCGGTGTGGGCAATATCCGCGACGTCGAGTCCTTCCCGCGCACTACGGGCAGCGCAGAGTTCTAAGCACGAGGAACGCGGGGAGGGGAACGCGGCCTGGAGTACGCGGCCTTTTGAAAAAGGCCTGGCGAAAACTTTATAATAGGGAGTCTTTCTCGGGCAGAGCAGCGGAACGATTGCGGAGTAATGGTTCCGCCCGTTGCGCACGGACTGAAGATTAGACTGTTTAAAAGTTTCGTCGACCTTTTCAATGGGTCGCGCATAAAGGCGGAGCCTTTATGCATGAGTTTGGAGCTTACGCTCCAAACATCACGGGGTCGGGGCAATGCCCCGAAAATCGACGTTTCTTTTCCTTAGCTTTTGAACAACGCCTCGCGTTGTTCGCGTGAAGTTTTGCGGTCTTGCAAAGCAAGATTGCCGTCTGTGACGGCAAAGAAAAACTTCATGTTGAACCGCGCAGCGGGTCAACGTCGCCTCTCTCGCTCAAAGAAAAGCGGCTGAGGCTCTGATTTAATCGGATTCGTAGTGATGTCGGCGTTCCTTTTTATCTTATCGCCCCCATCCCCAACCGATTCGACACATCCGGGAGGACACAATGACAGACATGCATGAATACGTAAAAAGCATCTGCCTCGGTGCGAGAGAAGCATCCCGCTCGCTTGCCCTTCTCTCGGGCAAAGAGCGCAATGCCGCGCTTGAGGCGATAGCCGCCGCACTCGATGCGGAGTCCGCCGCAATTCTCGAGGAAAACGCCGCCGACCTTGCCGCGGGCAGGGAGTCGGGGCTGTCGGCAGCAATGCTCGATCGCCTTGCTCTCACTCCCGAGCGCATCGGGGGTATCTGCTCCGCGCTGCGTGAGACGGTCATGCTCGGCGACCCGCTCGGCTCGGGCGAGCGCATTACCCGTCCGAACGGACTCGAGATCACCCGCGTGCGCGTGCCGCTCGGGGTGGTCGCCATCATCTACGAGTCGCGTCCGAACGTCACCGTAGACGCAGCTGCGCTCTGCCTGAAAAGCGGCAACGCCTGCATATTGAAAGGCGGAAGCGATGCCGACTGTTCCAACCGCGCCATTATCAGTGTGATACATGATGTGCTGAAACAGTTTGAAACAGACCTGCACATCGTGGAACTGCTCCCTTCCGACCGCGAAGCCACCACCG
>ENA-UEQW01003649-UEQW01003649.1-human-gut-metagenome-genome-assembly--contig:-NODE-3649-length-10457-cov-4.574566_pt1 | contig 10457 bp, 7 predicted proteins | sample MGYA00242947_ERZ507947 | MGnify/ENA primary metagenome ERZ507947 (study PRJEB26167, sample SAMN06115421) | human gut metagenome | host: Homo sapiens | place: China:Guizhou | collected 2015-03-17... | reverse complement strand
CTCTAGAGAGACTATGAGATATCTCAAACCATGTGACTGAGTGGCAAAACGTCCTATTCGTACCGATGGGAAGACATACAGCGCGTCTCAGTGTCATTCAAACCCTCTTCTTGGATTCTGTCCAATGAACCTCGCGTCTTCCATCAGCAAACGATTGTTCCCTTTCATCTTTTCATCAACCAAGCGGATTCGGTGTGGCGAGGAGTCGTCGTATCCCGCACTCCAGTCCATTGGTTTCGATTCCATGTTAGGTGTAATATCGTTTCTTGATGGAGCGAGCAGGTATAGTCTAGGATGTGCAAACAGGGAGTTGGACTGACGGATACGGGTGACGCGTAGGTTCTGTGAGCACGTGTCCAGCAAATACAACTGGGAGTCTTGTACCATTGACTTTTCACACATTTCTTTTCGTCGGGCTTTTCTGCTTTTCCGAGAATACGGGACACTCATCTCCACTCTCCGGCTGAGAGGACCGGTTTCTGCATGCACTCTCGAGAGTCTTTTCTATGTGGTGACCAAGTACTGCCCGCATGTATGCTACGTGGATTCCTTTAGCTTGCCCTACCTGATCCCCGTAACGGACGGCGTGTTCGCCTTTTCATTGTCTTTTCCTTCCACTCTGTCCGTTTTTCTTACCAAGAGCATTACCAACGAGCGCAACGTGGTTTATTCGGCCGGTGACTGCATCGTTCAGTGTATGGACTTGCATGGTCACGCTCTCGAGGGTTTCACGCAAAGCATTTGGCAATTCGAGATCGAGAACGGACTCCAGACGGGCTACTCCGTGACCTTCGAGTGCCGCATCAACGACTACGTCGTCGGCGAGTTCACTCTTCAAGACAGTAGCGTCGCTTCAACGTACGCCATCAACATGCTGTACCCTATTCCGAAGTGTGCCGCGGGAGCGAATCATCACTGTCTCACACTTTCGCTCGTCTGTACTACGCACCTGCCGTTCGGAGCGGGTTTCGTTCGCGTTTCTTCGCTGGGGCGCGTTTCCCTTCTCAAAAGCCGCGACCTCACCTCTGTGATCGATCCTTCCGTCCCCGCGTACGTTGCCCCCGCCTTTTGATTCTTTTCGTCTTTTCCGTCCTGTTTGTAACAAAGACACCAAACAACTCAATTTCTCTGGATGTTATTCAGCGTCATCACAATGCCCAACTGCCCATTGTAGAGCTTGTTCCGACGGTACATTCCATCCATCATCAGGCGCTGCGTGTCCGGGTCCATGCGGCGGTACAGTCCGATGAACGTGTTCATGAACAGCTCCGTCTCCTTGCACGGGAACCGAATGAAGTCCTCCAGCGTCACGATCACCTCCACCTTCAGCTTCGGGTACACGTTCATCTCGTCGAAGAACAGAATCAGACACTCCTCGGGGAGTTTCACCGAAACCGTTCCCTCCACGCTGTCGTGGATTCGCTTCTCCTCCATCACCCAGAACATCACCAGCGCGCGTACAGTGATCAGCGGCGAGGCGTCGGACATCTCGATCACGCGGTGGATCATCTGAAGGTTGTTGCCCACGTCCTTCGACATCATCACCTTCTCCGCCGCGTCGACCAGGCTCACGCGCTCCAGGTCCTGCTTGTACTTCATCGTCGGCTCGATGCGCGTGCTCCACGCCTTGTCAAGAAAGGACTCATCGCCCATGCGCGCCATCGCCGGGTTGCACTCCAAGGGACAGTCATACAGTATGTCGTAGCGCAACTCCTCAGGGACCAGCTGGCAGTATTCCGACGCGCGGCGCACCATGAAGCCAGGGAAGGACACGAGGAGAACGTGGATGAAGTCCACGATGCGATTCAGCAACACTTCGGAGATCGACTTGATGTCCTGCGAGTACAGTGGCGGCGTGTAGAGCAACAGACTCAGCACGATCTCGTTCTCCAGCGCCATCAGCTTCGGCTTCTTGCTGTTGATCATCATATACAACAGCTGCGGCATGCTCACGATCTGCAGCCAGTTCGTGACGAAGATCGGGGTGTTCGTGGGCGCCGTGGCGTGCAGGAACGACGAGAAGAGGAAGAGAAGCTCGTCGCGCGTCGCCTCCTCCAGCTCCGCGATCACCACCATCTTCAGCAGCCCGATCAGCAGGCGCAGGAAGAACGCGGGCAGGAAGCGCGGCTCGTTGAAGTCGTGGGAGTGGTAGAAGAACGCCTGCAAGCACTCCATCTCCGCCTTGAACGCCAGGACGCGGTGGTTCGCGTCCTTCTCGCGGTGCACCAGCATGCTGAACACGCGCGCCAACGCGTCGGGCGCGGCGCAGTCGTAGTACGTGTTGTAGCCCGCCAGCGCCGTCTGGAGACTCGTCGTCAGCATGGCGTACATGGCGGCGAAGGCAGTGACGGAGGACTGCGTCTGGAGCGTGGAGTCGAAGGCAGCAAGGAAGGTGGTGAAGGCCTCCTCTCGCTCCGCCACGTTCTCCTTCGCCTTCACCGCGCGGATGGCGTCGCTGAACAGCTTCATCAGCTTGACCACCGACTCGCCCTTCAGCACCTCCGCCAGCGCGTTGCGCTGCTCGATCACCGTCGCCTTCTCCTCCAGCGCCTTCAGCAGGTTCTCGTAGCTCCACATCTTGTTCTCGAAGCGGAACAGACGCTTCCCCTCCTCCTTCTTCGCCACGGCGCGGATCTCGCGCATCGTCAGCGGGAGCTCCTCCACCTTCACCGCCTCGTGCGTCAGCACCAGGTCCACGAAGCACAAGAACAGCACGCGCGTCATGTCGTTGATCATCGAGTTCGCGCGCATCACCTTCATGAAGAAGCCGTCCATCTGCGTCACGTCCAACAGACCCTTGCCCGCGAGCAGCAGCAGCAAGCTCACGATCGACGAGCGCTGCTCCGCCGTACTCAGCGCCTCCAGCGCGCACGCGGTGATGTGCGAGCTGACGTCCGCCACGCCGTTGGCGGCGAAGAGCGCGGAGAGCTCGACCACCTCCGCCATCATGTGATAGTTCATCGAGAAGCTGGAGTTGCGGATCACGGAGATGAGAATGGAGATCAGCTTCGCGTCCTCGCTGGCGATGTGACGACCCTCAATCACCTTGAAGAGACGATTGCACTCCTGCAGCGTGGAGTTGATCTGCTTGGACTGCACGAAGCGCGTGTCCCAGAAGAACACGGGCGTCTCGGAGCTGAAGAGACGACGGATCACGTCGATGATCCACTGATAGTTCGCCAGCACGCTCGTGTTCGCCAGCTCCTCCTCGCTCATCAGCGCCTCCGTCAGCGCCGGCACGTTCACCATCTTCAGGTACACGTTCTTCTGCGTCTCGTTCAGCGCGCCGTTGTCCACGCGCTCGTTCTCCGTCACGCCGTCCAGCTGCAGGAACTTGCCCCTCGACGCGCTCCTGCCCAGTTCGTTCACGTTGCGCGGGTTCATCTCGCGGTCGTTGGTCACGATGTCCTTCACGTTCTTCATCACGGAGGTGCGCAGACGGTACAGCAGCACGTTGATCAGCATCGGCATGTTCGTCTTCACCACCGTGATGATCATCGTGTCGGGCACCAGCGCGCTCACGCTGCGGAACACGTCGAACAGCTGGTTCAGCAGTCCCTTCTCGATCAGGTGCAGCGAGGTGAACAGCAGGCTTTCCGTCACCGTCTTCGCCGCCTTCTCCAGACACGTCAGCACGTCCGCCGTGCTCGTAACGTCCAACAGGTCGCGGACGTACATCGCGTGGAGCGACGACGTGGCGATCTGGAAGTGCGTGATGCCCATGCCCTGGTTGTACGACTTCACGATCTCGCTCATCTTCTCGAGGAACACGGAGCGCATCTCCGCCTGCTGCTGCGGGTTCAGCGACTTCACCTCGTCTCCGAACGTCACCATCAGCTGCGGCTCCATCGACACCGGCGCGCCGGGGGCGTTGGGGCCCTGACCGTTCGCCTGCGTCTTCGGCACGAACTCGTGGTAAGTCTTCTGCGGGAAGGAGGCGTGGTGGTCGCCGTCGAGAAGCACCTCCATTTCCCGCGGGTAGCGCTGTCGGAAGAAGGCGATCACCTCGTTCTGCGAGGCTTCCGAGGTGAAGTCAGGGTTGTTCGCCACTTCGGGAATCGCCAAAAACAGGTCCGATTTCCGGATCTTCACGTCGTTGTCGTTGAACGGGACGAAGTCCATCATGTTCTTGTAGACGCGTCCCAGCACCTTGCTGATGCCGGGCACCATGGTGAGCTCCTTCAGAAGCGACAGCAGCGCCATGAGCCAAGGCTGCGGCGGGTGCATCACGGTGGAAGTCTTGCAGCCGCGCAGCAGGTAGCACACGAACTCGAACACGTAGAGCAGGCGCTTGTGGTAGAAGGCGATCAACAGCTCGTCCGTGAGGTTGAGGTGGAGCTGGCTCAGGTACACGTCGCGTCCGATGGAGATCAGACCCAGCCACTCGCCCATGCAGCGCAGCAGGTTGTGCTGGTCGGAGAAGGACTTGGCTTCGGCGTGGATGATCTCCTTGGAGACGATGATGGACTTCTGCAGCACCTCCTCCACGAGACTGAGACGCCCGCTCGCCTCCAGCTTGCTCAGCAACTTCACGTACAGCGAGTGGTAGTTGTTCTGTCGCTCCACGCGCGAGCGCACGAAGTAGTCCACGAACCAATTCTCCAGCTCCGGCGTGATCAGCGCCTCCAGCTCGCCCGTCTTCTGGTCGATGTTCATCACGGTCAGGTTGTTGATGAGGATCGACACGCGGTTCTTCACGCTCTCGTCCTGGTTCAGCACCACCGGCTCCACCGGAATCACCTCGATGTCCTTCACCAGCTCCGCGCGACGACGCTTCAGCGCCTCCTGCTCCTCGGGCGACAGCGCCGGCGACACCTCCTTCACCTCCATCGGCGGCGACACCATGCCCGCGTCCAGCGCGCTGGGCTTGCGGAACTGCGCGTAGCCGCGCTTCAGCTCGTTGTATAGCGGCGGGATCTGCATGATGGGCGCGCTGTTGAGGAGACCGGGGATGAAGTCGGGGATCAGACACAGCGAGGGCATGATGCGATTGAGAAGGTGCTGCGCGAAGAGCACCGACGCGCGCGGCAGCTCCTCCTTCCACGCGGCGCACTCGAACTGCATGATGTACAGCAGGTTCTCCTGCGGGATCAGCTGGTTCTGCGCCAGAATCTCGATCAGGCGGATCAGGTTCATCAGCTCGTTCTCCGGCATGTCCTGCACGAACTTCAGCAGACCGAACGCCTGTTCCTCCACGGTGCTGATGATGCTCTGACCCTCCTCCGAGTTGTTGCCGGCGAGCAGGCGGTTGATGAGGTGGCTCATGCGGTCCGGACTGGTGGCGGAGAGCCAGGCGTTTAGCCACTGCTTGGCCTGATAGACGTCGTTCGACATCACCAGCGAGGGGTCCATCAGCGACAGCACGGACACGAAGGACTGCTTGAGCGCGGGCGGCACCTCGTAGGTGGTCATCAGGTACTTGAGGAACTGCGTCACGATGAGCGCCAGCTGCGGGTCGTCGATCACGTAGTAACGCTTGTTCGCGTACTCCTTCAGCATGTCGATGAGCACGGTGATCAGATTGGTGCCCGTGGTCTCGTAGAGCAGCAGCAGCTGGTTCTGGATGTTCATGTTGTTGCGGTGGGTCTTCTCCAGGAACAGGAGGTGGACCAGCAGACACAGGTTCGGCATCGCGGGCAGACGACTGATCTGCAGCAGCAGCGACACGAAGGAGGGCACCGTGTTGCACGCCTCGTACAGGTTCTTGAAGAAGGAGAAGCTGTTCGGCTCCTGGAAGGAGAGGTCGTAAGCGTGAATGATGCACTGCACCGTCTCCGAGGGGAAGTCCTTCAGATACTGCTGGATCACCGACGACAGCGACATCTTCTGGTCCGGCTTCTGCTGCAGCGACAGCGCCTTCACGATCAGCGCACGCGACGCCAGCTCCAGTCGACACTTCGTCCAGGGCTCCTTCAGCTGCTCGAGAGCGAGGAGGAGCGCGGTGGTGTCGGCAATACTGCACATGTGCTGCGTCGCCACCAGCACCACCGACGACGCCGCGGGCAGCACCTTGGACAGCTCGATGAGGACGTGCAGCAGGTCCAGCGACGTCCAGCAGGACTTGGCCTCGCCGACGAAGTACGAAGGGATCGTCTACACGTCACCGAGGAGGGGGGCCCCCACGATTTGATTCGGCGAGGAGCCGAACGAGAAGACATCATCGGAATCCAGGAGCAGCTGCAGGAACACGAGCTGTCGTTCTACGCGTCGTCTCCCACACACACGCCCTACCCGGGTTCTTCCACACCTGGTACACGAGACCCGCGGGGAGGTCGCTGTTCGTCACGGCGCGCAGCACCTTCACCAGCCACTTCAGCGCCTGCTTGCCCTTCAGAACGGCGAGCGGCGCGTCCAGACAGAACGCGAGGCGGTCCAGCTCCAGAGCGCCGTACAGCTCCTTCACCACGGCGCCGATGCGCGGGAACGACCACAGCGAAGACGCCGGCGAAATCGACCTGATTTCTGGAAACTGCTGTGTGATGGTTTTCACGCTACAGATCAAGCCGGACGCCGAAACGCACTCCTCCAACGTCTCCTGACGAGTGCTGTTCGGGACCTCGCCGTCGGGCACCTCGTGGTTGGCGACCAGCAGGAGGGTGTAGAACAGGCCGTTGAGGTCGAGGGTTTCTAGCGATGAGGAGGAGAGGCGAGACGAACCCTCTTTGGCGATGCCGAACACGGCCTTGAGAATGGTCTCGTTCGAAGACGCGCGAGGACCCAGCTCGGCGAGCAGCGAGCCGATGCGCTTGGGAACGGCGAGAGCGGCGGCATCAATGGGATTGGGAGCATTCAGGTTCTTCGACGGAACATCAACGCTGTGTTGGGCATTTAGTGATGGGCGTTGATTCTGCGAATGAGGATTCACGGGAAGACAAACGAATCCCTGGAGACTCTGAAGCTCGTTGCGGATATCGTTTTGAATGACCAGCTTGCCGGAGTTAAGCAGCATGATGGACTTTTGAATCACTTGCAAGGCGTCCTACACATAAGCTGAGCACCGTTCCGCCACTTGTCTGATGGCCTGCTTGGAGCACGTCGACGTGCAGATACAAACCCAGAGCGTTATGTCGTTATTCAGTCCACAGATGGTAAACAGTCTCTGCAAGAAATTCAGACAGCCCGGAGGAATGTCGATCTGGTCGAAGGCCTAGGCGTCACCAGGAGCCACAGAAACAGCACTGTCTTCACGAGAATCTTAGAACTCGGCCGGTTCGTGTAAAGCCACTTGATAAGGCTGGAGAGGTAGCTCTTCTACGAGATCAGTCCGTTCCGCCAGGTGCGCACCTTCATATCGATCGTGATCTGGAGATCATTGTTGCGACTGATAAGATCCTCAGCCAGACATTTAATGATAAATATGATTGCATTTTCGCCATAGTTCTGCTGTAACTACGCCGTAATCCACTCCCATTCCAGCAAACGTTGTCGAGCTTGTTAAGGGCAGTTTTTCCAATTCGACCAATGTTACTAACAGCTAGACGAATGTCCTGCAGTAAGTGCATCTCACCATCCATTGTGCCGAGCTTTTTCTGATACCCCGCTTCTCTGGCTGCGACAACCCCGATCCTCGTATCTTGGGATCCAACGTGCTTCCATCGCCCAGGGAGTGGCTCTATTGCAGGAGGAGGAGGATTGGAGGCTTTCAAATCGATTCTTGTCAAGTGACTCCGCCGTGAAGAAACAAACACCGGGATATAGTTACATCGTTTCTTAACCCACACCGCTTAGTTCAGCTTGGCAAGCTCGGCAGCAACATCCGCGCCACGAGGCAGACCGTTGAAGAACTCCTTTCTCGCCTTCACCACCTCGATGCACTTGTCCACGTCCTCGGCAGTCTTGGGCGCGCTCACGCGGATGGTGGCGAACGACTCCAAGGTCTCGAGCGAGTGCACGAAGTTCGCCTTCTTCTCGCTCTTTCTCTCCCTTCTGCCCTTCTTGCTCTTCTTCGGCGCCTCGGCGAAGTACACCTCCTCCTCCTTCTTCAGCAGCGTCATGCCCTCGGGCGCCACGATCTCCTTCTTCTCTTCCTTCTTCTCCTTCTTCTCGCCCTGCTCCAGCGACTTCAGGTAGCTCAGCACCACGTCGCAGATGCCCATCTCCTTCTCGAAGGGGTGACGCTTCAGCGCCTCCTCCTCCTCCTTCTTGATCTCCTCCGCCTCGCGGATCTCCTCCTCGCGGCGCTGCAGCGCGAAGCCCGCAGCCTTCTGGCGCTTGTTCGCGAACGAGAACTGTCTGAACGCGCGCTGCTTCTCGTAGAACTCGTTGAGCAGCGCCTTCTTCTCCGCGTACTTCGCGTCGATCTTCTTCTTGTTCCTACGCCTCACCGCCTCTCACCGCCTCTACTCCTCCCACTCCTGGTCCAGCTTCTTGATCGGGTCCTCCTTCTCCTCCTTCTTCTCCTCCTCCTCCGCCTTCTTCTCCTTCTTCTCGAACTGCAGACCCAGCTGCTTGAACACCTCGTCCAGCTCCGTCTTCACGCTGCTCATCTTCTCGCGCGCCGCCTTCATCGCCTCGTCCAGCGCCTTCTGGCGCTCGTACAGACCGCTGCTCACCTTCGCGATCTTCAGCTGCGCCTCCCACTCCTTGATCTGGTGCTGCAGCTCTCTCTCCTCCTTCAGCGACAGCGACTCCACCTCGATTCTCTCCTGAGCGTCCTGGATTCTCTCCTCCAGCACCTCCGGCTTGATGTGGCTCGCGTTCTTGATGTCGCCGCGAATCTTCTCCATCTCGTCCTTCGCCTTGTTGAACTCCGCCTTCGCAGCCTACTCCTTATTCTAACGCGCCACCGCTCACGTCTCTCTTCGCCATCAGATCGTTACGCTGCTGCAGAAGGGCCTTTCTGTTCGCCTGATTCTCCTGGTTCGCGGCCTATAGATGACTCGAGTGCGCTGCCATCACCTTCTTCAGTCTGTATCCCTCGAAGATCATGCTCTTCTCCACCTTGATCTCATCGAAACGCGCTCTGAGGTCCGCAATCTGCTTCTCGATGGCAGCAACAGCGTCGTCCAGAGCCTTCTTGTTGGGAGCGGGAACTCTCTCCAGCTTTTCCTCAACGATCTTCTTCAAGTCCTCAAGAGGCATCGTGTTGAAGTCCTCTCTGGGGGTTTCGGTCTTGGGAGCAACAGGTTCGGTAGTCTCGGGGGTAGTAGTAGCAACAGTCTCAGCCATAGTCTAAAAGCGTGTGTGAGAGCGCGTTACGATTTAGAAACGGGTGTGTGGACAGGGACGCGATAACTTACAAATCGATACGGAGTATCACACGGAATTACTTACGATTGTGAAGCTTCATTCGTGATGCATGACAGAAATAGAGCCTATTTGCATCAATTGCGCCCTTGTCCCCTTTCTTGGCAGAGACACTGTTCGTCGATTGCGGAGGGATCGTGGATCGGGTTGATGGAGCTGGAGGAGGAGAGTGGGTGGTTTGTGGATTCGGGTGCTTTCTGTTATTCCGTTGTATTGTACTCCTGTTGAAAGCGATATACGATTCATAAGCACGTAATGCACTTGACAAGAGCGATGCGTGCTGGGAGGAGTGATTATGATGGAAAGAGTTCCATAATAGAGGTTGGGAGAAAGGCGTGTGAGTTGGAGGGATTCACGTCATCAATTCCCCACTAATAGTCTGGAAGGATTTGGTTGTCAACATTGTTCTTCTCAATGTCTATATAAACCAAGTATCACGGTATGAGTCCATGAAAATGATCCATGTAGTTCTTTGACTATTCTCATCCAACCAGGCACAGACACGCTCAAAACAAACAGAAAATGCAAAGTAACGGGCTAATTCACCAATATCTATACTCAAATGAAAGGCAGAGCACCTACTGCTTATTGTAATATTGTTTCTGAAAGAGAAGGCATAGTTGGTCAGATTCACAAGATCCAGAGAGGGCATATCTAGTCATCACCCTTCTCATGGAGAAGTCACCTTCCAAACGGACAAGGTATGGCCACGAGAAACTGTAGCTGTCCATGTACTGACGTGATACAGTCGTGAGTGAAGCGAGTTTGGGCAAGCCTACTCATTCACTCCACACCAAATGCAAACGGATCATTCGCAGCGAAGTACTGGTGCTTCCCCAGTAGAAACGGAATGCGCTCCGACCGAGTTGAATGGACTCCAGCTCCGGTAAGTCTACAGATCGAACGAATAGAGAATGCATCACCCTCAAACGCGAGCTGGCGGCAACACTGGAAGGCAGTGCTGCCAACAACAATACGCTTCAATTTCGGCAACTCTAGTCCGTGATACGAGAATAGCAGTCACGCACCCTTCAGTTCCAACGAGGCGTAAAAGAAGACGTCGCTGTCGTTCTCGATCGCCAAGTCGCCGATCTCGATCACTTCCAAGCCGATCATGTTCGTAATCTCGCACACAGTGTAATCCAAGAAGGAATAACGACCAATCTTCAACTCCCGTAAAGAAGGACAGTTCTTCAACGTGAAGCGACGAT
>ENA-UEQW01003648-UEQW01003648.1-human-gut-metagenome-genome-assembly--contig:-NODE-3648-length-10460-cov-5.018203_pt1 | contig 10460 bp, 17 predicted proteins | sample MGYA00242947_ERZ507947 | MGnify/ENA primary metagenome ERZ507947 (study PRJEB26167, sample SAMN06115421) | human gut metagenome | host: Homo sapiens | place: China:Guizhou | collected 2015-03-17... | reverse complement strand
TCGGGTTGGTGTAGTGGTTATCACGATCGCCTCACACGCGATAGGTCGCGGGTTCAATCCCCGCATCCGATACTTTTTCATTTCCTTTCTCTTTTCACTCATTCTTTTCATTCCTCCTTTATTACGAAACACACCACACTCTCCAAACAAACACCCCACTACAACAATAAAGTCTTAGACGCAAGCTAGTTCAATCATCTTCCTCTGTGCCTTCTTAGGACTGTACCTTACACGGCCACTCGAGCTACGCCATGAACCCCGACTCCAACACCTACCTCCGCAAAACGATGAATAACACCAAAACGATGATAAGAACCACCACCACAACTACAGCCACGAGAATCAAAATGGCCATTGTACACTGACTCGCGACGGCACTCCACTCCGCTGTCATCGTCTCCTTATTCAGCACGCAAGAACGACTCTCCTTCCCCAAGAACGGACACTTCGTCTCCAGCTGCTGCCCGATAAAAGTGGAGTACCAAGCTCCGTCCTCGTTGCAAACATTGTCATTCACCGTGATCGTCACAACGCCCGTTCTCTTGTCCGCGCCGCTCGTCGCGATGATCGAGAAGGTCTTCTGCCCCGCCACCACGTAGGGCGTGCCGCTGATCACGCCCGTGCTCGCGTCCACCTCCAAGCCCACAGGAAGGACTACTCATCACGCCCACACGCCACGCCAACAGTCAGCTACGGAGAAAACAGCGCTTCCTTCGAGAGTGGGGGTGAGCGGGGCGATCGCCTCGCCGCGCGTGAACGTCACAGACGTCTTGTCGTAGTTGAAAACGCCGACTTCCGCGCAGTTCTCCACGGGAGCCTCCCACTGGCCCTGCAGCGAGCACACGCGCGTGATCGCTCCCTGCTTGCTCGGGTACTTCGTCGAACACTCCTTGCGGTTCGTCTCGCCAGCGAACGTCTGCTCCCACGTGATGCCTCCCTCGCTGCTCTGCGAACACGTTATCCGCTCTGTGCGTTACACCACTCCTCAGCCCTCACCGCACGACTCCGTGGGCTGGTCCCACACACCCGCTTCAGAGCAATGCACTCGCAGGTGTCCCGTCCAGCCCTCAGCGCACGCCTCCTCCACCGTGTCGTCGAAAGCAGACTCGCCGACCAGCACGCCCGTGATCACGCTCTCAGGACAGCCCGAAATCACTACCACTCACCTCCCTCGCGCAACGCCTACTGCAGTCCTCCAACACCTCGCTCCAGGTGAAGTCCTCGCCGCACTCCACCAGAGCCGTTCCGTTGTGACCACTGGGACAGTCCAGCGACAATGGGCCCGTATTGCTCATGGGGAGGTGGTACACGCCAGCGCTGGTGGTCACGTCGGTCGCAGGACACATGATTCTCGCTACGTCTCAGCCACCGCCACCACACGCTACCGCACGTGTTCAGAGGAGCCTGCCACACGCCCTCCGACGTGCACACACGCGTGATGTACCCGCTGAAGCCCTCGCTGCACATCCCGCTGTACGAGCCGCCAGGCTCCGTCTCGGGGTACGTCACTCCGTCCAGCACCTCCGCAGGACACTTCAGCGTCTCTAGACGTTACGCGCGCCCGACGCCCCCACGGCACTGCGACATCACAGGCGACCACTCGCCCGTCTTCAGACACGCGCGGTAGATCGTACCGGGGTGGGCGCTGTCGCACGATCTCGTGCGCACCATGTTGGCAGGCGTTTCAGGCCATCCCTGATCGCTGCTGCACAACATGCCCTCTACGCCTCACTCGCCCTCTCCGCTCCTACCGCACGACACGCTCACGTCCTCCCACGTCCCGTCCTCCTTGCACCGCCTCTGCGCAGGCCCCTTCATTCCCGCGGGACACGCCACAGTCGCTTCGGTGAGAGCGGGCGTCGCAGGCCAGTCCAGGTATCCGGTGGTCGTCGCAGGACACTGAAGGTCGCCTGTGCATGAGTCCTCACTCACACGCCCCACTGCAGGCAATCACAGGAGCGGCCCAGGTGGCGTCCACGGTGCAGAAGCGAGTGATGGTTCCCGTCTTGCCCGCAGGGCAGCGGCCCGTGTAGGTGGAGTTCATCGGCGTCTCCGGGTAGGTGATGCCCTCAACCGTCTCGGACGCGCACGTCTGGGCAACTATCCCTCAGTCTCCCATTCAGCCCATACCGCACAGATTCGAAATCGGACCCCAGGTTCCTTCCGCGGTGCACTCGCGACTCATCTCACCAATGTAGCCTCGGGGGCAGTCCACACGTCTCGATTCACCAGGTTGAGCCGCCGGCCACGTCACGCCCTGCTCGTCGATGGTACCGCAGCTCGCAGATGCTATGCCTCAGCTCCGTTATGAATTCCTTACTGCAGTTGTTGGTAACGACAGTATCCCACACGCCACCGGCAAGGCACGGGCGAATATAAAAGCCAGACTGTCCCTCACCGCATGCAATCGTCGCCGAAGTGAGTGATTCCGTCGACGGCCAGTCGTGATCCTGATAATTCTCTCCCGGGCACGTTTCACGAACTAGCCGTAATGCCACAACTCCACTCCTACTGCACTCGCCACTGATTTCGCTCCACACGTTGTTATCCAAACAAAAACGGATCAACTCTCCCGAAAACCCTTCTTGGCAAACCACAGTTGCATTCATTCCGGGATCTATCGCAGGCCACGTAACGCCCCCAGCAGTCTCAGAAGGGCACTCTACACATCAAAACCCTCGGCTACTCCGACCAGCCAAAGAAACAGCAATCAATATCGCAGCAAATGATATCAAATACAAAGATCTCATTCAAGTTTCTTTTCTTACTGTCACACACTCTCAAGGAAACAGTATGATATGTCCCAGTCCCGGATCTTCATCCAGGAAGTGAATACAGGAATAGGGGCCATAAAACAATCGAGACACTCCCTTCATTCCGTGTTCTTTTGGGGCTGGACCGTTATTGAAGACGGCTTCCGGCTTGGTGGATGTTCAAATCGCGGCTGTGAAGGTGGGGAGCGATTGGGAGGACACGAGACCATTGCATTGAAAAGGAGGTGCGACTGTGATTTTGGGATGAAGGACACCATTTGCGAGCAATAGGACACCAAATCACCATCCATCCACCCGTTCCGCTGATATTCTGCCCAAGTGCTCTCCACATTCTCCTCTTTCCAAGAGAGTGTTCTTTGCGATGGTTCAGTCCTGTTGGAGAGGGGCATTGATTATCAAGGCGAACAAACCACTGCACATGCATTCGACTGTCCCTCATTTGGCCGTTTCTATCCTGTCATGTTCACGCACTCCGTTTGTCTCACCTGCAATTGCTCATTCGCAATAGATATCCCCCTTTGGTTTCATTGACGAGCAGGAAGTCCTCAAATACACCATCAGGTTTTCAATTCTTGCAGCACTCATCTATAGCAATGGATTCTTGGCAGTCACGTTTATCAACTACGGTGCGACTCTGGTTTCATGTACCTGTCCGGACAAAAAGGGTGTTATTGAAGTTCTCCTGTTTCACTATCGTCATCCATAGGAAATCACGATGAATCGAAAGACTCTGGACGACATTGTCAAGAAGAGCGATTACTTTGGCTCAACCATTGGAAGGTAGTTGACAGTGCGTCTTCTAACAGCCAGGAATGCGTTCAGAATTAAGCATGGTGAGTTCTCCCTTGGAACAAACCATTACAAACTGGCGACGAATAGCGGAAATAACCACAATCATGGAGGTGTGAAGGGATACGATAAAGTGAGCGTTGTTCGCAATGGTCATCGCTAGTGCCTTTGGGATGGTTCTATCAACGAATCTGAAGACCGCATCTCTGTGGTATTCACCCGAGTTTCTCCGGACATGGAAGAAGGCTATCCTGGAAGATTGGTTGTGAGGGTCACCTATTCCCTCACCGCAACCAATGATTTGGATATGGTGTTTGAAGCAAGTGGGAATGCCGTCCCCACGATCGTGAACATGACCAACCACACCTACTGGAATCTCTCTGGCGACTGCAAGCGACCTGTGGACGACCACGTGCCTACTGTTGGACACAATGACTCTTAGAAGCTGCAGATTGAGGCCGATTGTTACCTGGACGGAGAAGACATGGTCCTCTCGTCTCTTCTGATTGACGTCTAGATCCCCAACGATGCTCCCTTGCCCGTGAAGGACACGCTCATGGACTTCACCTCTCTCCACACCCTCACTCCAGCGATCCACGACGTGAATGGAGGCGGGAGACCCGGAATTGACCACGCCTTCTGTCTCCGAGGCTACTCCAACGACATTGACGACAAGCGACTGAGACATGTGGCGAGACTGGAGGAGGAGGAGAGTGGGAGGCGGGTTGACGTGGCGACGACGGAGTGCGCGCTGATCGTGTACACGTCCAACTGGGTGAATGAGCAGCCTCCGTTTGCTCCTGTGATTGCTTGAGCCTCCACTGACTCGTAGCACTACGCCGTTTGTTTGGAGCCGGGGTTCTATCCCGACACACCGAATCATCCCTCGTTCCCTTCAAGCACCCTTCTGCCAGGTCACTCCTACTATCACCACAGTGTCTTTTCTTTCTCCACATACTCTCCTGTTTGTTGGAACAAAGAGTGCAACGATACAACGCGCACTAACCCCAATAAGTGAAAACAGTAGGATACCATGGTGTGCGAATACAGAAAGAAAGGAGATACAACGTAAAACAGATACCGAAGATGATGATGTACTTGTTGATATCCGTCTCGGGAGACTTCTATTCCTCATCCTCACTTCCAACTCCCAACGCTCTTCCCGCTTCCCTCCAACAGACGGAGACCGCTGTAAGCACAGCCCAGCACTACGGCTCACACACACTCCCATCACCCACACATGGCACCCGTCACCAACCCTTCCGCGATGGTTTGCTGGTTCTGGCCCTGCATGGAGAAAATGCTGCAACCGGTACGATCGCAGCTCAGCAGCGGGGGATCATTGATGATGTCATACACGATGCCCGTCACGGCCACCGCATAGCTACACATGACAAAACGATGAAACCACGAACACGATGAGGGACAGCAGCATGTAGATCTTGGAATTGCTCAACCACTTGTACACCTGATCGTTGAGGAACAGGTAGACGTACGCCGCGAGGGGCAACCCGAAGACGAAGATGCAAATGATAATCACCTGGGTCCAAGGGAAACGCTTGATCTCGATCTACTCGTCAGCGAGGAGGATAGCAAGCACCTGGACGTGAATCTTCGAACGCAGGAAGGAGGCGATGTTCTCCGCTCTGACCGGATACTCCAGCTGGAAGTCGTTGTTCGGATTCAACTACGCCATGAGCGAAGGAAGATCGAGCAAAACCTTCTTTCCGAGCACCTCGTTGGAAGGCAGGAAACTGATCGAGGGAGCGCTCACGATGCCGTGGAGCGTGAACACGTTGGGAGCCAAGTCAATGGGGACGCGGACGAACACAACGTGCTGGTCCGGCTTCTCCTTCAACGCAGCATACGCGTTGGCAACGCGAGCGAACTCCGTGTTGGTCGCACTACGCGTCAACACGATTTGAACACGCCGAACGGACACAGCTTGCACTGGTAGCGATTTCCGATCGTTGTGTAGAGAACGAAGGCATCGAAATCACGATCCCCTCCCAACAAGAACTCTCTATATGTGTTGTCGTTCAGCGTGACTTGGTTGTTCACAATCATCTTTTGCAGGCGCTGATACTTGCTCTAACGTAAACGCAGCAACGACAGGGAATCTACCTCGCCCCCGCTCTTCGCCGTCTCCACTCCGCAGATCAAATACAAGAGGAACACGAATCCAAACAACGATTTCATAATCGCCGAGATATTGAGAGATGAAGGGTTTGACGCCCACTCAAACGGTTGGGGTCCCGGAAACAGAGCGATTTCGGTGATTCAGAGAAGGGGCGCTTTCTCCCAGAGTACCCATTTGTTGTTTCTGCGTGCTATCGAATTGGAACCAACATGGCGTTTGCTGCGGATTCAAAGAAGGAGAGCACGATTTTCCTCAAGAATCTCCCGGTTGATATCACGACGAGTGTTGGAATTAGGGTTGCATCGTGTAATGGAGTAGCAACTCGAAAATGCGCTGGATGAGTACGGTCCTGTCCGTCGAGCCATTATCGTGAAGGTTCGTCGTTTTCGTGCAGTCATTTAACGCGTAGGACAAGGAGGGAGTGTCTCGTGGATTTGGTTACGTGGAATTGTGAGTGTGTGGATGGGAGTTGACGCGTAGCGTGATGGCGGAGGATGCTGAGGAGGCAGCGAAGAAGCTGGATCACAAGGAATTCTTCGGCAACGTGGTTCACGTGGAGGTGGCAAAGCCAAAGAAGCGAGGTATTGTGAAGGGAGGAGGCATGAGTCATAGAGAAGGCTCCAACGGAAGACGAAGAAACAAAGAAGGAGCCCGAGAAGGTGGAGGTTTCCGAGGAGAAGCAGGAGGAGCGTCTGAACCGTGTGCGCACGATCGTGGTGTTCGGCATCAATCCCCATATGAGTTATGACACGCTTTTCCACAAGTGGTGTTGATGAAGTGGCTTCATGTGTAGACTGAACCCCATTATGAACAAGGCGAACATGATCCAGAAGCAGAAGAAGTGGATCGTGAACCGCAAGGTGCCTCAGAACAAGCTGGAATGGCCGCTCGCCGCTCCTTTCACGTTCCCCACCGACCCCAAGGATTTGAAGAAACCTGTCGCTCACATCGTGGTGGACGAGAAGAACCTCGATCAGGTGAAGGACATCGTGAAGGGAGTGAACGCGATTTCCGGGTTCTTTGCCCGCCGAATGGCCTCCATCCCCGCGAATCGTCTGAACTTCGAGAAGTGTCGCATGATCGTGCGCAACCTCCCCTTTTCCGTTCTAGAACGTGTTTAGAATAACATACAGATGAGCGAGAAGAAGGTGTACAACCTGTTCAGCGCATTCGCTCCGATTCACAGCATCGTGTTCCCGACGGAGGAGAACCGCAACAAGGGCTTCTGCTTCATCCAGTTCTACTGCAACAGCGACGTGGAGACGGTGATCGAGAAGATGAACGGGAGCACAGTGCAGGTGTGGGGTGGTGTGAGGCGTGAGGCGTAGAATCGCGTGATCGTGTGCGATCAGTCCGTGAGCAAGGTGCAGTACCTGAAGCAGCAGCAACAGGAGAGTGAGGAGGAGAAGGCTGAGGAAGAGGAAGAGAAGGAAGAGAAGGCTGAGGAGAAGGAGGAGAAGGAAGAAAAGAAGGAGAGTGAGAAGGAAAAGGAGGAGAAGGAAGAAGAGAAGGAAGACAACCACATGGAGGTGGAGGAGGAGAAGAAGGAGCGTCCCAGCGTGATCGGCGATGCCGACGAGGGCAAGACGCTCTTCGTACGCAACATTCCAATGGACGCGACACAGCGTGATCTCTTCCGCTTCTTCAAACGCTTCGGCAAACTGGTCTACGTGAAGCTGTGCGTCGACAAGTCCGTGCCCACACTCGCTCTCATCCACAGACTCACCACACTCTCCAAGGGAACCGGGTTCGTGAAGTTCGAGAACCAACAGGACGCCGAGGCGCTGCTCGCCAAGTACGAGGCCATCGCCGCCGCGTTCCAGAAGGTGTGTGTGGCGAGTGTGTGTGAGGGATAGAACGACAAGCCGAAGAAGGCGGTGAGCGTGGAGGAGGAGGAGGGTGCGTGTGACGGTGGTGTGTGAGGGGTAGAGAACCTGGTGTTCAGAGGGAGAAAGCTGCTGCTCACGCGCGCGGTCACGCAGAAGAACCTGAAGGAGTCATGATGATCAAGGATAGTGATTCATAGCACGATCACTGAACGCACACTGGCGTCGAAGGACAACCGCAACCTCTATCTCCTCGAAGAGGGCGTGATCAGTGAAGAGAACCGCGGGGATATGAATGATCGCGGTACTTCGCTCCGACGGGCGTTTCATTCTCTAGACTTCCAGAAGCGAAAAGCGGATTTGCAAGAGAAAACGACGAAGCTGAAGAATCCGCTGTTCTTCGTCAACCCGAAGCGTCTGTTGGTGAAGAACTTGGGTCCGTTTGTGACGAGTTCGTATTTGAAGCAGATTTGTCTGGAGTTGGACATGGATGAGTTGATTACGAGTAGTGCGACGAAACAGGGGCTGGCGTACCATCTGGTGAGTCTGAAGGGAATGAAGCTGCAGTTGCGACCTGCCGGCGAGACGATCCCAACGAATGTCCAGATTGTCCAAGCTATTGTGAGAGTGAGGGAGGAGAGTGAGTGGTAGGTGTCTCGTGATGAGACGAGAGGAGAGGGCAAGACATCGCGTGGTTTCGGCTTTGTGGAGTTCAAGGAACATGTCCACGCATTGGCGTGTCTTCGCTATCTGAACAACAATCCTGCGTACGCGTGGGCGTGCATTAACGCGAAGTCGTTGGTGGACTTGTACGAGAAGTGTGGAGAGACAATCGAGAATGATCCCCATGTGCTGGCGAAACTGGTTGGAGATGACGAGTTGGGTTAATAGTAGGATATGGAGCACTTGAAGAAGATGGAGTTGCCCAAGCGGAAGAATGGCGAATCTGCCTCGCGCCTCATTGTGGAATTCGGTATTTCGAACCACAACGTGCTGCGTCAGCAGGAACTGAAGCGAAAGCCAAAGAAGGTGAGCGAGGTGTCGATTACACAGGAGGAGAAGAAGGAGGAGAAGGAAACGTTTGACTTGAAGAAGGGAAGAGACAGACCGCGTCAGCACTTCGCGAAGAACCGCTCTAGGAAGATCCGGGGTGATTACGACAAGAATCGGAAGAGAAAGCATTAGTGTTGATTTAGTATGTTGAGGTGCTTTGTTTTTCAATTCGTAATCGGTAATTGCCTTCTTTATCATTGGGTGGGAGCGCTGAGTGTATCCAAGTCAATCTCAACAACCAAATCGCATTACAGAAAATCGAATTACAGGATAGAACAAAGACTATTCGTATTCCGCTCTACCGGAGTAATCTTGACATCTACGAGTCATAACAGCTATATTATTCGTACTGTTCATCGTAACAGTTTCTGTTAACCCAAAAGCCCTGCTATCAAGAACGACTCTTTTCAGAGAGGGAAGATCTATTCATCAGCACATGCCTGACACAACTACTCTCAACAACGAGATTACTGACGTTTGCAAATGACGGGTATTCATTCTCTTCGTCGGCATATGTGAGGAAAGTGGAGAGCGTTGGTAAATCTATTTCATCAGGTTTATGGAACATCACGACTTCGCAGAACCAGTTTGGATTCGCCATTATTCCTGGGATCTGCGAAAAGGAGAGCATAGTATCCAAGCTCAATGGAATCCAGTTTTGGTAAGTCTACTCGATCATCAGACCCATTCAGTCAAACCCTCAAACACAACAAGAACGGGGATCGCGAACGTCCGGTCTCCGAGAACCACCTCCTTCAGCCTCGGGAGGTCTATTCGTCACTCTGGCGCTATGCTCACACTCCTCACGGATAACGACGATCTAGCGAATGTGTAGTTGCTGACTTCCGTCGCTCCAATTTGGATCGATTCGAAATTAGCGTTGTTCTCCATTTCCCACCTCGTGTAATCCTTAAAGGATCCAGTGCCGATCTTCAGAGTTCTCAACATAGGGCAGTCTTTGACAACGAAAGGATGATCTGGGTTCTCTTTGTATGGTCGCCTTGTCTCCGTGCAACAATTGGAACCAATGTCGATGCGACGCAGCCGGCTGAGGCCCACAATCTTCAACTCGCCCACATGCTCACAACACGTGTTGCCAATCACGATTTCCTCGATTACCCCAAACCGAGCGAAGTCCAACGACGTTATGGTTTCGTCGTTGCAGCAGCCGTGGTCGATGGTAATGCAGGCGATCGTTGGCTCGAGGCGTGTCCAGTCCTCAAGATAGCGAACTCTCGCATCAGGGTTGTGAATGGGTGTTTGTGGGCAACTCTCCAGCGCGCCAACGTCTATTCATGAATATGGAACCGTCTTGGTACTGAATACGCACCAGGTGCGTGGGTTATTGAACATTTCATCCGACAAGGCGACGTTGGTGAGATTAGGCATGTCTACGACTCGATAATGCGTGCGATGGTTACTCTCAAGAGTAATGTGGTGAGGGTAACGGAATGTGTCTCTAATACTAGTGAGTGTTGTGAGTTTGGGCAAGTCTAGTCGATCATTTCACTTGACAAGAATCACTTCGCATTATCAGTGTGCTTGATTCATCATTCTTGAATTGGAATGCACTATAACCCATTTGAATGGAAGTCAGTTCAGGCAGGTCTATTCAATCACTCACCTCTCAATCACTCACTCTCAAACACAGCACGAGAACACTCATTGAATGCACCATAACCAAAGACGAGTGATTTGAGAGAAGGCAAGTCTAGTCATCATTCTCTTCAGAGAGAACCACTCTTCAACTCCAACGAAGCATAATAGAAGTTGCAACTACGCTGATTCAACTCACCAATCTCAACCACCTCCAACGCATCCACATTCTCAATCTCACACATTGAATAATCAGAGCAGGCATAACAACCTATCTTCAAC
>ENA-UEQW01003639-UEQW01003639.1-human-gut-metagenome-genome-assembly--contig:-NODE-3639-length-10474-cov-3.852361_pt1 | contig 10474 bp, 9 predicted proteins | sample MGYA00242947_ERZ507947 | MGnify/ENA primary metagenome ERZ507947 (study PRJEB26167, sample SAMN06115421) | human gut metagenome | host: Homo sapiens | place: China:Guizhou | collected 2015-03-17... | reverse complement strand
GCACGGCAAGGCGCCCAACGCCGAGCAGCGCGAGCAGGCTTTGAAGGAATTGGAGGGTTAACGAACATGGCTGATAAAATTGCGACCCGTCAGGCTTACGGCGAAGCGCTGATCGAGCTGGTGGAAAAGAACGATAAGGTCGTCGTGCTCGACGCCGACCTTGCCAACGCGACCCAGACCTGCAAGGTCGCCAAGGCACACCCCGAGAAAGTCTATAACTTCGGCATTGCCGAGGCCAACATGGTCGACGCCGCCGCCGGCATGAGCACGATGGGTCTCGTTCCCTTCTGCTCCACCTTCGCGATGTTCGCCGCCGGCCGCGCCTACGAGCAGATCCGCAACTCCGTTGCCTATCCGCACTTCAACGTCAAGATCTGCGCCACCCATGCCGGCGTGAGCGTCGGCGAGGACGGCGGCAGCCATCAGTGCATCGAGGATCTCGCGCTCATGCGCGTGATTCCCGGCATGACGGTTCTCTGCCCCGCCGATGCGAACGAGGCCAAGGCCGCGACCATGGCGATCGCCGATTTCGACGGCCCCGTGTATATGCGCCTCGCCCGTCTCGCCACGCCTGTTTTTGAGGGTGACATGGTCAAGCCCTTTGTTCTCGGCAAGGCCAATGTCCTGCGCGAAGGCAAGGATGTCGCGATCTTCGCGACGGGCCTGATGGTCAATGAATCCCTCATGGCGGCGGAAGCGCTCGCCAAGGACGGCATCGACGCCGCCATCATCAACGTCCACACCATCAAGCCCATCGACGCCGAATGTGTGACTGCGTGGGCGGAGAAGTGCGGCAAGGTCATCACCGTTGAGGAGCACAGCGTCATCGGCGGTCTGGGCGACGCGGTGGCCGACGTCCTCATGGGCAAGGTCAACTGCAAATTCCATAAGATCGGTGTGAACGACCAGTTCGGCCAGTCCGGCAAGGCAGCCGACGTGCTGCGCGAGTACGGTCTGACCGCCGATCAGATCGCCGCAACGATCAAGGCCAACATCTGACGAGAGAAAGAGAGACAAAGCACACACTTTGTCTCTCTTTTTTAAGGAAATATTTTTCACTTTTCTCTTGTATTTTCCGTTTTCTGTGCTACAATAAAAGTAGTACCAAACGTACCAATCGTTTGAAATAACTTTACAAAAGGAGACGATATCATGCCACTCGTTACCTCTACCGAAATGTTCAAGAAGGCGTATGACGGCGGCTACGCCATCGGCGCGTTCAACGTCAACAACATGGAGATCGTGCAGGGCATCACCGAGGCCTGCCAGGAAGAGCACGCTCCCGTCATCCTTCAGGTCAGCAAGGGCGCGCGCGCCTACGCCAACCACACCTATCTTGTCAAGCTCGTGGAAGCGGCAGTTGAGTGCTGCCCCGATATTCCCATCGTGCTGCACCTTGATCACGGCCCTGACTTTGAGACCTGCAAGTCCTGCATCGACGGCGGCTTCACCTCCGTCATGATCGACGCCTCCTCCAAGCCCTTTGCCGAGAATATCGAGATCACGAAGAAGGTCGTCGAGTATGCACACGACCACGGCGTTGTGGTCGAGGCTGAGCTCGGCACGCTCGCCGGCATCGAGGATGAGGTCAAGGTCGCCGCGCACGAGGCGTCCTACACCCGCCCCGAAGAGGTCGAGGAATTCGTCTCCAAGACCGGCTGCGACTCCCTGGCCATCGCCATCGGCACCAGCCACGGCGCTTACAAGTTCAAGCCCGAGCAGTGCACCATGAACGAGCAGGGCATCCTCGTTCCTCCCCCGCTGCGCTTCGACGTGCTGAAGGAGGTCTCCAAGCGGCTGCCCGGCTTCCCCATCGTGCTGCACGGCTCTTCCTCCGTCCCGCAGGAGTATGTCAGAATGATCAACGAGCACGGCGGCAAGATGCCCAACGCCATCGGCGTGCCCGAGGAGCAGCTGCGCGAGGCCGCAAAGCTCTCCGTCTGCAAGATCAACATCGACTCTGACCTGCGCCTCGCCATGACCGGCACGGTGCGCGCCTATCTCGACGAGCACCCCGACAAGTTCGACCCGCGCGAGTATTTGAAGCCCGCCCGCGCCAACATCAAGGAAATGGTGCGCCACAAGCTCGTCGACGTGCTCGGCTGCGCCGGCAAGGCTTAAAGAAGGAGAAGCGATATGAGTGAATTAAAAGGCGCGTGCATCATCGGTCAGTCCGGCGGCCCGACCTCCGTCATCAACGCGAGCGCTTACGGCGTGATTCGCACGGCGCTCGACACCGGCTGCATCACGAACGTCTACGGCGCGGAGCACGGCATCAAGGGCGTGCTCGCCGACAGGCTCTTCGACATGAGCAAGGAGGATCCGAAGGAGCTGGAGCTGTTGAAGTACACCCCCTCCTCCGCCCTCGGCTCCTGCCGCTACAAGATGAAGGATCCCGACGAGGACGACACCGATTATAAGCGCATCCTCGAGGTCTTCAAGAAGCACGACGTCCGCTATTTCTTCTACAATGGCGGCAACGACTCGATGGACACCTGCAACAAAATTTCCAAGTATATGCAGAAGGTCGGCTATGAGTGCCGCGTGATGGGCGTGCCCAAGACGATCGACAACGACCTCTACGGTACCGACCACTGCCCCGGCTACGCCAGCGCCGCCAAATACATCGCAACCAGCCTGATGGAGGTCTATCAGGACGCGCACGTCTACGACACGGGCATGATCTGCATCGTCGAGATCATGGGCCGTCACGCCGGCTGGCTGACCGCCGCGGCCGCGCTTGCGACAGAGTACGGCGCAGGCCCCGACCTCATCTACCTGCCGGAGACCGACTTTGACATGGAAACCTTCCTCGCCGACGTTGAGCGCGTCTACAAGGAGACCGGAAGCTGCATGGTCGCCGTGTCCGAAGGCATCCACTATGCCGACGGCAGCTTTGTGTCCGAGGCAAAGACCAGCGCGACGGACGGCTTCGGCCACGCGCAGCTCGGCGGCCTTGCCGCGCTGCTCACAAGTATCGTGAAGGAAAAGACCGGCGCGAAGGTGCGCGGCATCGAGCTGTCGCTGCTCCAGCGCTGCGGCGCACACCTTGCAAGCGAGACCGACATTGAGGAGGCTGTGATGGCCGGTCGTGCCGCGGTCGAAAACGCCGCCGCCGGCATCACCGATAAGATGGTCGCATTCGAGCGCGAGACCGTGAACGGCCACTACGCCTGCAAGACGAAGCTTCTCCCGCTCACGTCCGTTGCAAACTACGAAAAAAAGATCCCGCTCGAGTGGATCAACGACGCGCACAACGGCGTTAAGCAGGAGCTCATCGACTATGTGCTCCCGCTCATTCAGGGCGAGCCGAAGCTCCCGAAGGAGGATTCCCTCCCCCGCTTCGCCAAGCTTAAAAAGGTGCTGGCCAAGTAAAAAGTCTTACATAAAAACGGCTGGAAAGTATTTTTACTTTCCAGCCGTTTTTCACTTTTTCTGCCACGGCTGCACGTCCTTCAGCTCCTGAAACAGCCGCAGATAACTTCTGTGCCGCGAAGCGGGAATGTCGCCGTCCTTCACCGCCTGCAAAACGCGGCAGCCCTGCTCTTTGGTGTGGGTGCAGCCTGTAAAGCGGCAGTCGTTGATATAGGGCGTAAACTCCGGAAATGTCTCCGGCAGATGCTCCTTCAGCTCAAGATCCATCTCCTCCGTGTCGAAGGAGGAAAAGCCCGGCGTGTCGATAACATAGGTGCCGCCACCCAGCGGAAACAGCTCCACGTGCCGTGTGGTATGTCGCCCGCGCCCCAACGCCTTGCTGACCTCACCTACCGGCAGGTGCAGCTCCGGCAGCAGCGCATTGAGCACGCTGGATTTTCCCACGCCGGAATTCCCGGTAAAGGCGTTCAGCTTCCCGGCAATGGCCTGCCGCAGCGCGTCCAGCCCCTCCCCTGTCTCCGCGCTGATGCGCAGAACGGGGATAGCCGAGCGGCTGTAAATGCCGTACAGCTCCTCCGCCGGATCCAGGTCGCATTTGTTCAGGCACAGCAGCACATCGCAGCCCTTCAACGCGGCGATGGAGGCGATGCGGTCGATGAGATACGGCTCCGTCACCGGTATGGCGGCGGATGCCAGGATCACCAGCTGGTCGATGTTAGCCGCCGCAGGACGGGAAAAGACGTTGCGGCGCTCCTCTATGGCCTCCACAAAGCCCTCGCCGCCGCCCAGCTCACGCACCTCCACCCGGTCGCCCACCAGAGGGCTTACGCCCTCCCTGCGGAATTTGCCCCGGGCGCGGCACTGAAGCGTCTCCGCGCCGGTATTCACATAGTAAAAGCCGCTGAGAGCCTTCTCGATCCTGCCCCGGCTCAAAAGATGACCTCCTGAATGTCGCTGACCTTGGTGGCCTCGGTGTCCAGGCTGGTGAAATAGGCGCACACATAGGACGATGTGCCGGGATCGCCGGTAAAGGTATAGCTCACCTTCCCCAGCGACGCGCTGAGATACTGGCTGTCCAGTATCACGCCGTCCTGCTCGAATTCCACCTTCAGCATACCCTCCATGTCGGCGGGCATGGAAAATTCTGCCACGCGGGAGGTCTGCGACTGCTGGTCGTTCTTGGAGCCGCTGACGGTGAAGCTGATCTTCGTGCCGCCGGGTACCTCGGAGGTGGGCTCAAGGCTCTGCTCCACCACCTGCCCCGGTTCGGCGATGTTGTAGGGGTCGTAGGTGATCTCGCCCACAGTCAGCCCCAGATCCCGTGCATTCTTCGTAGCGTCGGCGATGTTCTGGCCGGTAAAGGTAGGCACCACCACCGACTCAGGCCCCGTGCTGTAATAGATGATAACGGTCTGCCCAGCGGTAAGCGGCTCGTCCGCCGCCGGCTCCGTCCGGATAACGGCGTTGGCTCCGTACTTGTCGGAGGATTCCTCCCGGCTCTCGATCTTCAGGCTCATGCCCAGATCGGTCAGCAGCACCCGCGCCTGCCGGTACTCCATGCCGGTGAGATCCTTCATCAGCACCTTCTCCGGCTCCTCGGCCACAAAGACCTCAATGACGAAGTTGCTCTTGCGGGTACGGCCGGCAATGGGATCCTGCTCCACGATCTGTCCCGGCTGGTACTCGTCGGTCTTGCGCGTGCCCTGCACGTGGACGGTGAAAATATCCTTGACGCCCTCCGCCTCCTGCGCCTCCTCCACGGTCATGCCGCGGACATCGGGCACGGTGTAGCTCTTGTTGCTTCCCGCGGGGCCGAAATCGCCCAGGATCAGCTTGAACAGCAGCACCACCAGCAGCACCGCCGCCGCAAAAATACCGGCGATGATGGCGATGGAGCGCTTGTCCCGGCGGGGCGGCTCGTCGTCCTCCGGCTCGCGGCGCACCTCGCCGGTGTGCTTCTTTACAGCGGAGGCCACCTGCGCCGTGGGAATGGGCATGGTAGGCTCGCTGTCGGCAGCGGGCTTGGACAGCTCCTGCCGGATGTAATCCATGTCCACCGACGGGTCGCGGCGGAATTTCTCCAGATCCTCGATCATGGCATCCGCCGATGCATAGCGCTTGTTGGGGTCGCTGTTCATGGCCTTCATGCAGATCAGCTCCAGCGGCTCCGGGATGCTGGGGTCGATATCCCGCGGCGCCAGCGGCACGGAGCTCAGGTGCTGGATAGCCACGGACACGGCGCTGTCGCCCTCGAAGGGCAGGCGGCCTGTGAGCATCTCATACAGCACCACACCGGCGGAGTAGATGTCGGAGCGGGCGTCGATACGGTCGCCCCGCGCCTGCTCCGGGGAAATATAGTGCACGGAGCCCAGCGCCTCCTGGGTCAGCGTCTGCCCGGCGTTGGCCAGACACGCAATGCCGAAATCGGCCACCTTCACGCTGCCGTCCCGCAGCACCATAATGTTCTGGGGCTTGATATCCCGGTGGATGATGCCCCGGCTGTGGGCGTGGCTCAGTCCGCGCATGATCTGGGTGATGAAGTGCAGCGACTCCCGCCAGTCCATGCGCCCGCGGCGCTCCATGTACTGCTTCAGGGTAATGCCGTCGATCAGCTCCATGACGATATACTCCCTGTCCGGGTTGGTGGACACGTCGTAGACCGACACGATGTTGGCGTGGCTCAGCTGAGCGACCGCCTGGGATTCGTCGTGGAACCGGCGGCGGAAGTCGGCGTTGTCCGCCAGATCGCTTTTCAGTATTTTGATGGCCACAAGGCGGTTCAGCCGGTGGCACCGTGCCTTATACACGTTGGCCATGCCGCCGGTGCCGATCAGCTCCAGTATCTCGTAGCGATCGTCCAGCATTTTTCCGATATACTGATCCATGTGGTCATCTCCTTTCCCCGTTCAGCAGCAGCACCGCCGTGATGTTATCCGGCGCGCCCCGCTGAAGCGAAATTTGCAGCAGGTGGTCAAGACATTCGTTTACGTCCCCGTCGTGGAGCACCTCGAACAGCATCTCCTGATCCGACACGGTATTCACCAGCCCGTCGGAGCACAGCAGCAGGAACTCGTCCTCCTGCCACGGCAGCTCGAAGGCGTCCGCCCGGGCGTTGATATCCGGCCCCAGCGCACGGGTGATCAGGTTTCGGTTGGGATGGTTGCGCGCCTCCTGAGGCGTCAGGTCGCCCTTGGCCACCATATTCTCCACAACGGAGTGATCCCGGGATATCTGGAATATCCCCTCTGCCGTGATGTGATAGGCGCGGCTGTCGCCGATATTGCCGATGATGGCCATGTCCGGCCGCGCCACGGCGCACACCAGCGTGGTGCCCATGTGCTGGTACTCCGCATTCCGCGCCGCCTCCTGCCGGATGGCGTCGTTGGCGCAGGCGATGGCGCTGAGCATGGCCTGCCGCACCTGCGCGGCGGTCATATCGTCCCGCAGCGCGCTGCGCAGCTCCTCCTCAAACCGGGAAACGGCAATGGCACTGGCCACCCGGCCTCCGTTGGTGCCGCCCATGCCGTCGCAGACCACCGCGGCGTGGAACGCCCCCGTCTGGAACACGGCATAGGCGTCCTGATTCTCGCTGCGCACCAATCCGGCGTTGGTTATGCCCCATGTTTTCACGTCGTATCACTTCCTTTATGCTGTCAAGTAGATAAGCCTTACAGCTGTCCTTTTTCCATCATTTCCTTGCGTCTCAGCTGGCCGCAGGACGCGTCGATGTCCCCGCCCAGGCTGCGCCGCACCGTGGCGGTAACGCCCAGGCTCTCCAGCTTCTGCTGGAAGGCGCCCACGCGCTTGCTGGGCTTGTAGGGGCTTTCCACCACGTCATTCAGCGGGATGAGGTTCACATGTCCCGGCATCCCCTTCAGCTTTCTGGCGATCAGCTCCGCCTGCCAGTCGTGGTCGTTGACGCCGTCGATCATAGCGTACTCAAAGCTGATGCGCCGTCCGGTTTTCCGGAAGTACCGGTGGCAGGCGGCAAACAGCTCCTCCACATCATACGCGCGGTTCACCGGCATGATGCGGCTGCGCGTCTCGCTGTCCGGCGCGTGGAGCGACACCGACAGCGTCAGCTGCAATTGCTTTTCCGCCAGTGCATCGATCCCCGGCACCACGCCGCAGGTGGACAGACTGATGTGCCGCATACCGATGTTCAGCCCGTGGGGGCTATTGACCAGCTCCAGGAAGCGCAGCACGTTGTCCATGTTGTCCAGCGGCTCGCCGATGCCCATGAGCACGATGTTGGACACGGGCAGGCCGCTGTCCAGCTGGGTAAAAAGCACCTGATCCAGCAGCTCGGAGGGACGCAGATCCCGCACCTTCCCGGCAATGGTGCTGGCGCAGAAGGCGCACCCCATGCGGCAGCCCACCTGCGAGGAGATGCACACCGTGTTGCCGTGGTGGTATTGCATCAGCACCGTCTCGATGCAGTTGCCGTCGGACAGCTCCCACAGGTACTTGATGGTTCCGTCCAGCCGGGATGTCTGCTTCCGCGCCACCGTGGGCGCGGTGATGAAGCACGTCTCCGCCAGCTGCGAACGCAGCGGCTTGGAGAGGTCTGTCATTTCGTCAAAGGAGCGCACGCCCCGGTGCAGCCATGTGAACACCTGCCGGGCACGAAAAGCCGGCTGTCCCATGCCCTTGAAGAAATCGGCCAGCTGGCTCTCCGTCATGGATTTGATATCAGTCATATCACACGCTCCCCGTGTCACGCCCTGCGCCGCATGCGGCAGATATAAAAGCCGTCCGTCCTCGTGCGCTGCGGCCACAGTGTCGCATCGCCGGAGCAGCTGCCGATACCGGGCAGGTTGAAGTCCTCTTTCACAAATTCCGGGTGCCCGGACAGGAAATCCGTCACCACGCCGCCGTTTTCCTCCGGCAGCACCGTGCAGGTGGAATACACCAGCACGCCGCCGGGACGTACATAGGCGGCTGCGTTCCCCAAAATCGCCCGCTGGATAGCCGGCAGTGCCGCCAGCGCCGCGGGATCCTTCCACCGGATGTCCGGCTTTTTGCGGATGATGCCCAGACCGGAGCAGGGCACGTCCGCCAGCACCACATCCGCCTGCTCCACCCATGCCGCGTGGCGTTCCCGCCCATCGGCCAGCGCCGTGCGCACGATGGTAATGCCCAGCCGCGCCGCGCCGTTTTCGATGAGCTTCAGCTTGTGGGGGTGGATATCGCAGGACAGGATGTCTCCCCTGTTGCCCATCTCCATCGCCATAGCGAAGGACTTACCGCCCGGTGCGGCGCACACGTCCAGCACCCGGTCGCCGGGCGCCGGAGCCGCGGCCATAGCCGCCAGCCGCGCCGCAGCGTCCTGCACCGTGCAGCGCCCCTCCGCAAAGGCGGGCAGCCGCTCCAGGTCGCCCGTACCGGTGATCTCAAAGCAGCCGGCCAGCCACGGGTGGGGCTGCACGCTCACGCCCGCGTCCCGCATCTCCTGTGCCAGCTCCTCCGGCGTTGTCTTCAGGGGATTGGTCTGTATGCAGGTGGCCACAGGCCGGTTGTCCAGACGGAGAAATTCCTCCGCCTCCTCCGCCCCTACCAACGACACCAGCCGCTCCACCAGCCACCGGGGGTGGCTGTACTGCACCGTCATGCGGCGCAGCGGATCGTTCTGCGGCAACCGGGGTAAAGTGCTTTTGCTTGCCACGCATTTCCGCAGCACGGCATTGACCATACCAGCGGCGCGCGCCTTTCCCCGGCGCTTGACAAGCTCCACCGTCTCGTGTACCGCTGCCCGGTCGGGCACTTTGTCCATAAACAAGATCTGATAGATACCCAGCCGCAGCACGCAGGCCACCACCGGCTCCAGCCGGGCGGCTTTCTGGCTACACCAGCTGTCGATGTAATAGTCCAGCAGCGTGCGGTTCTGCACCACGCCGTAGGTCATGCGGGCGCACAGCGCCGCATCACGGCTATCCAGCCCCGCCTGCGCGACGATACGCTTCACGCTGCCGTCAGACCACGCGCCGCGGCGCTCCATCAGCAGCAGCGACTCCAGCGCGGCGTCCCGCGCGTCCCGGGGCATCACAGACCCAGCGGCACCGGATGGCCGCGCAGGTAATCCGCCGCCGCCATGCGCTTGCCGCCCTCACCCTGCAATTCCAGTATCCGCAGGCACTCCCCGTCGCCGCAGGCAATAGAGAGTCCCGTCTTGTCCGCCGTCACCACAGCGCCCGCCGGGGCGTCCGTGGCCTCGCCCACCGCCGTGCGGTGGATCTTCACCGGCTTGCCCGCCAGCACCATGGATGCGCTGGGCCAGGGCACCAGTCCCCGCACCTGATCGTGCAGCTGCCGCGCGGGACGGGTAAAGTCCAGTGGCGACAGGCTCTTGTCCAGCATGGGCGCGTAGGTGTGCGCCGCGTGATCCTGCACCGTCCTGACGACGGTGCCGTTTTCAATCTGCCCGATGGCCTCGCTCAGCGCTTCCGCGCCCAGCTCCGCCAGCCGTGTTGTCAGTGTCACAGCGTCCTCATCCGGGTCGATGGCCGTCTCGCGGCAGAGGATCACATCCCCCGCGTCCAGCTCCGGCGCCATGTACATGATAGACACGCCGGTGACGGCGTCGCCGTTGAGGATCGCCCAGTTGATGGGCGCCGCGCCCCGGTACTTGGGCAGAATGGAGGAATGCACGTTGATAGCGCCGTACTTCGGCGTGTTCAGAATGTCCTCTGGCAGGATGCGGCCATAGGCCGCCACCACGATCAGCTCCGGCTCCAGGGACTGCACCAGCGCCAGCGCCGTGCCGTCCTTCATCTTCAAAGGCTGATAAACCGGGATATTCTCTGTCAATGCATATTCCTTTACAGGCGGCGCTATCATTTTCATGCCGCGATTTTTCGGCTTGTCCGGCTGGGTGAACACGGCACACACGTCGTGCCCGTCCGCCACCAGCCGCTTCAGGGAAGCCACAGCGAAATCCGGCGTTCCCATAAACAGGATGCGCATTATTCCTCGTCTCCCTCGATCTCGTACTCGTCGGCGTGCTCCTCCAGCCACTTCTGCAGCTCCTCGCCCTCCATCAGCCGGTCGGTGTGCTCCACGAACAGGTGGCCGTCCAGATGCTCGATCTCGTGGCAGAAGC
>ENA-UEQW01003632-UEQW01003632.1-human-gut-metagenome-genome-assembly--contig:-NODE-3632-length-10492-cov-5.892559_pt1 | contig 10492 bp, 7 predicted proteins | sample MGYA00242947_ERZ507947 | MGnify/ENA primary metagenome ERZ507947 (study PRJEB26167, sample SAMN06115421) | human gut metagenome | host: Homo sapiens | place: China:Guizhou | collected 2015-03-17... | reverse complement strand
GGTCGCTGGAATTTGATGGAGGAATGCAGTGCGGGGTTGTGCTCGGCGCTGACGTTGTAGGATGCCGCTCGGAGGTGTTCGCCATAGACGGCAATACACTGTATATTCTCGTTCCGTCTGAGCAGATGGGGCTCAGCTATATCAACAAAAAATATTATCTTCCTCTTAAGGTAGCTATAGGTGAGGTGACAGGTATCGAGTATGATATCCAGTTTATTTTACCGGATCAGGCTCAGAGCCTTAAGTTTAAAAACAACGATACCCCTCAGCTTGAGCCACAGACTCCTGTAAAGGGGGATCACTCAAACTTAAACCCTAACTATACATTTGACACCTTTGTCGTAGGTAATAATAACAGGTTTGCCCATTCTGCTTCTCTTGCAGTGGCAGAAAGCCCGGGTGAAGCATACAATCCGCTATATATATATGGTGGTCCGGGACTTGGCAAGACTCATCTTATGCATTCAATAGGTCATTTCATCATTGACCAGAATCCTGATACCAAGGTGCTTTATGTTACTTCTGAAGAGTTTACCAACGAGGTTATCGAATCTATACGTAACGGTAATTCTTCTGCCATGACAAAGTTCCGTGACAAATACAGGACTGTAGATGTGCTCATGATTGATGATATCCAGTTCATCATAGGAAAGGAAAGTACTCAGGAGGAGTTTTTCCACACCTTCAACACACTGCAGACACAGGGCAAGCAGATTATCCTTACCTCTGATAAGCCGCCTAAGGAGATGGAGACTCTCGAGGAGCGTATCCGCTCACGTTTCGAGTGGGGACTGATGGCTGATATCGGTACTCCCGACTATGAGACGAGGATGGCTATCCTCCGTAAGAAAGCTGAAACTGACAATTTTGATATAGATGATGATATTTTAAACTACATTGCCTCAAACATCAGCTCCAACATCCGTGAGCTTGAGGGAGCCTTAAACAAGCTTTTAGCCTTCCACAATCTCGAGCATACTCACATCACCATGGATATCGCTGAGAGGGAGCTTTCCAATATCATCACGCCGGACAAGCCAAGGGAAATCACTGCACAGCTCATCATCGAGGTCGTTTCAGAGCATTTCCACATCTCTGTTGACCAGATGATTTCAAAGACCAGAAGCAGCGAGATTGCACGTCCAAGGCAGATTGCCATGTACCTCTGCAAGACCATGACCTCTGATTCACTTGATGTAATCGGCCAGCTTTTGGGCGGCAGAGACCACTCTACTATCATCCACGGCATCAAGAAAGTCACCAAGGATTACGAGGAGAATGACAGTACACGTACTCTCATAGAAACTATCAAGAAAAAGATTAATCCAAATTAGTTTCTACCTATTTATATATGTGCTCATTTGCATGTTAATAATTTGGTTATAACCTTGCTTTTATTTCCACATGAGCATGTTAATGACAGGTTGAAGGAAAGTGAATAAAACGTTATCAATTTTTATCATTTTTACTTCAACAGGTTTTTAAGCAAGTTATCAAGCCGCTTAAAGCTTGTCTTTAAAGGCTTTGAAGGGGTTTTGAACTTTTTAACAGCCCCTAAGAAAAAAATTACGAATATCTTTTAAATATTTATATATACGCGCAGGAAGGAGTTTTTCTAAATGAAACTTATTTGTTCAAAAGCAAATTTACTGAAAGGTGTTAATATCGTATCGAAGGCAGTACCTACACGTACTACAATGGCAATTCTCGAGTGCATACTGATTGATGCATCTGCAAACGAGATTAAGCTTATGGCCAACGATATGGAGCTTGGAATCGAAACAATAATAGACGGAACTATCGAAGAGAGAGGAATTATCGCTCTTGATGCCAAGATTTTTTCAGAAATAGTGAGAAAGCTTCCTGACAATGATGTAACAATTGAGACAGATGCTTCCTTCAAGACCGTCATATCATGTGAAAAGGCCAAGTTCAATATCATCGGAAAATCAGGTGATGATTTTTCTTACATACCATATGTTGAGAGAAATGAGTCTATTGTCCTCTCACAGTTTACCCTTAAAGAGGTTATCAGACAGACAATTTTTTCAATTGCTGATAACGATAACAACAAGTTAATGACAGGTGAATTGTTTGAAATCGAAGAAAATGACCTTAAAGTTGTTTCTCTCGACGGTCATCGTATTTCAATCCGTAACATCGAACTGAAAAATAATTATTCTCACAAGAAAGTTGTCGTTCCGGGAAAAACACTTCAGGAAGTCAGCAAAATTCTTCCTGGAAGTGCAGAAGACGAAGTATCTATTTTTCTGACAGACAACCACATTGTTTTTGAGTTTGAGAATACGACAGTTGTTTCGCGTCTGATCGAAGGAGAATATTTTAAGATCGAACAGATGTTGTCTTCCGACTATGAAACAAAAGTTAAAATTAACAAACGCGAACTGTTAGACTGTATTGACCGTGCGACTCTTCTTGTCAAAGAAGGAGATAAAAAACCGATCATCATGAATATCACAGATGATTCCATGGAACTGAAGATCAATTCATTTATTGGTTCCATGAATGAAGATATTGATATCGCCAAAGAAGGAAAAGATATCCTGATCGGATTCAATCCGAAGTTTTTCATTGACGCATTAAGAGTCATTGACGAAGAGGAAGTTACACTGTACATGGTCAATCCAAAGGCTCCATGTTTTATCAAAGATGATGAAGGTACATTTATTTACCTGATTCTTCCGGTTAACTTCAATGCAGCTGCAAACTAATCATTTTTTGATTGATATTGCCGTAAGGCGATAGAAAGGAATTCCATGATAGAGATTCAGATCAGAGAATCAGATGAATTTATAAAACTTGGACAGGCTTTGAAAAAAGCCGGTCTGGTGGAATCCGGGGTTGACGCAAAATTTGTCATCCAGGATGGTTTAGTAAAAGTTAATGGCGAAACAGAATATCAGCGTGGAAAAAAAATCCACAATGGTGATGTGATTTCCTACAACGGAGAAACGGTGAAAGTCTCAAAATGATCATTCAATCCATTGAATTGAACAATTTCCGCAATTATGAAAATCTCCAGATTTCGTTTGATGAAGGGACTAATATTTTATTTGGTGATAATGCGCAGGGAAAAACCAATATCTTAGAAGCTGCTTACTTAAGTGGAACTACCAAATCCCACAAGGGAAGCAAAGATAAAGAGATGATCAGGTTTGGAACAAACGAAGCACACCTTCGGACTATGGTTTTAAAAAAAGGCAAACAATATCAGATTGACATGCATTTAAAACACAACCGTTCCAAGGGAATCGCTGTAAATAAAATACCAATGAAAAAAGCGAGTGAGCTTTTTGGAATATTGAACATCGTATTTTTTTCGCCAGAAGATCTGAATATCATAAAAAATGGTCCATCAGAGCGCAGACATTTTCTGGATGCTGAGTTATGTCAGTTAGATAAGATCTATTTATCTGATCTGTCGAACTATAATAAAATTCTGAATCAACGCAATAAACTGTTAAAAGATATGGTTTATCGTCCTGAATTATCGGATACACTTCCGGTATGGGATATGCAGCTTATTGATACCGGGAAAAAAATCATCAGGCGCAGGGAACAGTTTGTAAAAGAACTAAATGAAATTGTTCATGAAATACACTACCGGATATCAGGTGGGAAGGAAGAACTTTTTCTGTCCTATGAACCAAGTGTTTCGGCAGATATGATGGAGCAGGAGATAGAGCGGGTAAGGCAGCGTGATCTGAAAATGTGTCAGACATCCGTAGGACCACACCGTGATGATCTGCTTTTCTCCATTGCAGATGTTGATATCCGCAAATTTGGTTCACAGGGACAGCAGAGAACATCTGCACTCTCTTTAAAATTATCCGAGATAGAGCTGGTAAGAAAATCAATCCATGATACTCCGGTACTTTTACTGGATGATGTCTTATCAGAATTAGACAGCAATCGTCAGAATTATTTGTTAAACAGTATATGTGACACCCAGACAATTATTACCTGTACCGGTCTGGATGAATTTATCCGTAACCGGTTCGAGATCAATAAAGTTTTTGAGGTAATAAGTGGTCAGGTATTTGAAAAAGGTCAGGTTATAGAAAGGCAAGGTTAGCAGAATGGCAACAGAGAAAATTGAAAATCCAAATGAATACGGAGCTGACCAGATCCAGATTCTGGAAGGACTTGAAGCAGTTCGTAAGAGACCAGGTATGTATATCGGCAGTACATCGGCGAGAGGACTCCATCATTTGGTCTATGAGATTGTAGATAATGCCGTGGATGAGGCACTTGCCGGATATTGTAAAAACATAGAGGTTACCATTAATCCGGATAATTCTATTACAGTCGAAGATGATGGACGTGGTATTCCGGTTGGAATGAACCATAAGGCTGGAAAATCAGCACTTGAAGTTGTATATACAGTTCTTCATGCCGGCGGAAAGTTCGGCGGTGGCGGATATAAGGTATCAGGTGGTTTGCACGGTGTAGGTGCATCAGTCGTAAATGCGCTCTCCACCAAACTTTGTGTCGAAGTGTATAAAGAGGGACAGGTTTATTTTCAGAGTTATCATATCGGAAAACCGGATGAACCGGTCAAAGTGATCGGAACCTGCGATCCGGAGAAACACGGCACAAAGGTTACATTCCATCCAGATCCGGATATCTTTGAGGAGACTGTTTATGATTATGACACTTTAAAACAGCGTCTTCGTGAGACTGCGTTTTTAACAAAAGGACTTCGCATCGTACTTACGGATACGAGAGAGGAATCCAATCATTGTCATGAGTTCCATTATGCCGGTGGTATCAAGGAATTTGTCACTTACTTAAACCGCAGCAAGGAGGCATTGTACCCGGATGTCATTTACTGTGAGGGAACCAGGGATGGTGTGTATGTCGAAGTTGCCATGCAGCACAATGATTCCTACAATGATGCGACATACAGTTTTGTAAATAATATCATTACACCGGAAGGTGGTACGCACCTTGCCGGATTCCGTAATGCGCTGACAAAAACATTTAACTCCTATGCAAGAGCAAATAAGATTTTAAAAGATTCCGAACCTGCACTGACCGGTGATGATATCCGTGAGGGACTGACTGCGATCATCAGTATCAAGATCGAAGAGCCACAGTTTGAGGGACAGACAAAACAGAAGCTCGGAAACAGTGAGGCGCGTGGAGCAGTCGATTCCGTGGTAAGTGAACAGCTCACTTATTTCTTAGAGCAGAATCCGACGGTCGCAAAGAGTATCTGTGAAAAATCTCTGCTTGCGCAGCGTGCGAGAGAGGCAGCGAGAAAAGCGCGTGACCTGACCAGAAGAAAAACAGCCTTGGAAGGTACTTCCTTACCTGGAAAACTTGCAGACTGTTCGGACAAAGATCCGAAAAACTGTGAGATCTTTATCGTCGAGGGAGATTCCGCGGGTGGTTCTGCAAAGACAGCAAGAAGCCGTGCAACACAGGCAATTCTTCCTTTGCGTGGTAAAATCCTGAACGTGGAAAAAGCGAGACTGGATAAAATTTACGGCAATGCCGAGATCAAAGCGATGATCACTGCGTTTGGTACCGGAATCCATGAGGATTTTGATATTTCCAAACTGCGTTATGATAAAATTATTCTTATGACAGATGCCGATGTCGACGGTGCCCATATTGCGACCCTGATGCTGACATTTTTATATCGTTTTATGCCGGAGCTTATCAAGCAGGGACATGTATATCTTGCAACGCCGCCACTTTATAAGATTGAGAAAAATAAAAATATCTGGTATGCGTACGATGATAACGAGTTAAATAATATTCTGGTTGAGATCGGTCGTGACGGCAACAACAAGATCCAGCGATACAAAGGACTTGGAGAGATGGATGCTGAGCAGCTCTGGGAGACAACTATGGATCCGGAGAAACGTATTTTGAAACGTGTCATGATCGATGAGGAAAATTCTTCCGAGATTGATGTGACATTTACGACCTTAATGGGCGATAAAGTAGAGCCGAGACGTGAGTTCATTGAGGAAAATGCAAAATACGTGCAGAATCTGGATATTTAAGAGATCGGTACAGCCGGATTTTTGAAATATGTGATCCGGCTGCAGATATCCGGATGACAGAGACGAGTTAGAAATGGAGAAGAAATCAGATGGATGATAAAATTTTTGATCAGATTCATGACGTCGATTTGAAAAAAACGATGGAAACATCCTATATCGATTATGCCATGAGTGTTATCGCACAGCGTGCGCTCCCTGATGTCAGGGATGGTTTAAAACCTGTACAGCGCCGTGTGCTTTACTCAATGATAGAGCTGAACAATGGTCCGGATAAGCCACATCGTAAGTGTGCGCGTATCGTCGGTGATACGATGGGTAAATACCATCCGCATGGAGACAGTTCTATTTATGGAGCACTTGTAAATATGGCACAGGAGTGGTCGACCAGATATCCGTTAGTTGACGGTCATGGAAACTTTGGTTCCGTGGATGGTGATGGCGCTGCTGCTATGCGATATACCGAAGCACGTTTAAGCAAAATTTCCATGGAAATGCTTGCCGATATCGGAAAAGATACCGTAGATTTTGTGCCGAACTTTGATGAGACAGAGAAAGAACCTACCGTTCTGCCGTCCCGTTACCCGAATCTTTTGGTAAACGGAACAACCGGTATCGCTGTAGGTATGGCGACAAACATTCCGCCGCACAATCTGCGCGAAGTTATCAATGCAGTGGTAAAGATCATTGACAACAAGGTGGAAGAGGATCGCGATACCGATATCGAAGAATTATTATCTATCGTCAAAGGACCGGATTTCCCTACCGGAGGCATGATCCTTGGAACAGCCGGAATCAATGAGGCTTACCGTACCGGACGTGGAAAAGTCCGCGTGCGTGCTATTACAGATATCGAACCAATGCAAAACGGCAAGAACCGTATCGTGGTAACGGAACTTCCGTACATGGTCAACAAAGCAAGACTGATCGAAAAAATCGCAGAGTTAGTGCGTGATAAGAAAGTAGACGGGATCACAGATCTTCGTGATGAGTCAGACCGTCAGGGTATGCGTATCTGTATTGAACTCCGTCGTGATGTCAATCCAAATGTAGTACTTAATTTACTTTACAAACATACACAGCTTCAGGATACATTTGGCGTGATCATGTTAGCGCTTGTCAATAACGAGCCGAAGGTATTAAACCTCTACGACATGTTAAAGTATTACCTGATCCATCAGGAAGAGGTTGTTACCAGAAGAACCAAATATGAATTAAATAAAGCCGAAGAGCGTGCCCACATTTTAGAGGGCTTGCTGATCGCGCTTGACAATATTGATGAAGTCATCAGCATTATAAGGAGCAGCCAGAATACACAGGAAGCAAAATCACGTTTGATGGAGCGTTTCTCCTTAAGCGATGCACAGTCACAGGCAATTGTAGATATGCGTCTACGTGCACTGACCGGTCTGGAACGTGAGAAACTCGAAGCAGAATATGCAGAACTGATGGACCGCATTGCAGAATTACGTGCAATTTTGGCTGACAAGAAAAAACTGCTCGGTGTGATCCGTACCGAGATTCTGCTTATTGCAGACAAATACGGTGATGACAGAAGAACATCCATCGGATTTGACGAGTATGATATTTCTATGGAGGATCTGATCCCGGTAACCAATACCGTCATTACCATGACAAAATTGGGTTACATTAAGCGTATGAGCCTTGACAATTTCCGTGCACAGAACCGTGGCGGTAAGGGAATCAAGGGAATGGAGACGATCGATGACGATTACATCGAAGAACTTTTGATGACAACATCCCATCACTACATGATGTTCTTTACCAATACCGGGCGTGTATACCGCATCAAGGCTTATGAGATCCCGGAGGCAAGCCGAACAGCAAGGGGAACTGCAATTGTAAATCTGCTCCAGCTCCAGCCGGGTGAAAAGATTACGGCAGTCATACCGATCCGTGAATATACAGAAGGACATTTCCTGTTCATGGCAACAAAGAAAGGTATCGTAAAGAAAACACCGATCACCGATTATGCAAATGTCAGAAAGACAGGACTTGCTGCGATAAGTTTAAGGGAAGATGATGAGCTGATCGAGGTGAAAAAGACTGACAATAATCAGGATGTTTTCTTAGTGACCAAATACGGTCAGTGTATCCGGTTTAAAGAGACAGATGTAAGAAAAACAGGTCGTACTTCCATGGGAGTCATCGGTATGAATCTTACGGATGGGGATGAAGTTATCGGTATGCAGATGCAGTCCCAGGGCGATGCGCTTATGATCGTGTCCGAAAAAGGTCTTGGAAAATGTACACTGATCTCCGAATTTACCACGCAGAACCGTGGCGGTAAGGGTGTAAAATGTTACAAGATCACCGAAAAGACTGGAAATATTGTCGGCGTGAAAGCGGTAAACCAGGACAATGAACTGATGCTGATCACCACCGAAGGAATTATTATCCGTATCAAAGTCAGTGATACAACGTTGCTCGGAAGAATTACTTCCGGTGTCAAACTCATCAACTTAGATGAGAATGTCACGGTGGCAAGTATCGCAAAAGTGCGTGAGGATAAGAGTCTGATCGACAATGCAGACACATCCGAACTGCTCAGTGAGGAGGAAGAAAAGGAAAGTGCAGCCATCGCTGCGGAAAATGCAAAAAAGGCATCGGTAGAAAATACAGAGACAGACGACGAGCTGATGAAAGAACTGTTAGAGCGCGCAGAGGCTGATGGTTCCGAGGATGAGGAAGAATAGATAACCGTATAGTGAAGAAAGGGCAGAAGCTGAATGGAAAAAACAGTGTATGAACTAATGCATGGCGAAAAGATAGTAGCAGACATTGGGACGAACGGAGTATGCACAGTTTTGGACAGGGTGTTTCTGCCCTTTTCAATTTATCTGGAGGATACAGCAGAAAATGATGATCTCGATATCCGCATGGATAACCTCACAAATTTTTATTACTGGTGTGCAACCCGTGTTCTGACACTTGACCGTGTCTATGCAAAGGAAATTTTAAACAGTATCGGAGCACTGCAGGCGCAGACCGACCGTGACCGTGCCAAAATAGCGCTGTCCTATCACTGTCTGTCACTGACTGATATTTTCTGGGTCAGGGAAAAAGGGGAGAATATCACATTTGCGCAGATCAATCTTTTTGAAAATCATCTGGATAATGCACTTGTAGATATTTCCCTGCGCGGAAAACAGATGACAGTAGAGAACAGTTACCTGATTGCTGACGATCTCTCAACCAACGGCGTGTTTCCAAAAGCGTGGATCAGGGAAAAAAATTCGTTTTCCCTTTTGAAAGATGGAAACAGCAGGGCTGTGGAAAATGAAATCCTCGCAAGTAAGATCTGCCGCTGTTTTGACTGCAGACAGGTGCTCTATGAGGAAAGTATGTTTGACGGACAGAAAGTTTCAAAAAGCAGGATCATTACGTCGGTGGATTACAGCATGGTATCAATGGAGGCATTTGAAATCTATGCAGCAAATCATGACATTCACGTTATGGATTTCGTGTTAAAGCTGGATGCATATTCCTACTACATGATGAACCTGCTCGATTACCTGATTGGTAACACGGACCGCCACTGGGGAAACTGGGGATTTCTGGTGGACAACCTCACAAACCAGCCGGTACGCTTGTTTGATCTGATGGATCTCAACCAGACTTTTTTGGCATATGATACGCCAGATGGTGCAAACTGCATGACTACCGGAAACCGGAAAATGTCACAGCGTGAGGCTGCGGTGGAAGCAGTAAAAAATATCGGACTGAATCAGAAGGATGAGATCAAAGACGAGTGGTTCAAAGGCAGGGAAAAAGAGAGGGAGATGTTCTGGTGCAGATTTGGAATATTAAAGGAACAATGAAAAGCGTAAAAATCTGAAGTTGCAAAGAGCGTGGGTTATGGAACAAAAGACAATGGAAGTAGTATTAAAATATTACAGGGAGAAGTATCACCTGAGGCAGGAAGATATCTGCAGAGGAATCTGTTCTGTTACCACTTTGTCGAGATTGGAACAGGGGAACAGGGAAGTCGATTCACTTCTTGGACAGACACTGCTTGGAAGGATTGGAAAAGAAGTCACTCTGTTTGAAACAATTTTGAGTGAACAAGATTACGAATTGTGGAAAATGAGGGAGCAGATTGAAAAATCTGTGGAAAACAATCAGGTAAAAACTGCGAAAAAGAAGATTAGAGAATACCGGGGAGTCATGCCACAGGATGAATCTGTACATGAACAATATTGTCTTTATCAGGAAGCACGTACCATGATCGCAGAAAAGAATACTGGAAGCAGTTTGTGTGGGATTTTAGAAAAAGGAATCTGTCTCACAATTCCTGAGTTTAGGAAATCAATGGAAAAGGTGCGTCTGTACAGTCCGGTTGAGATTGAGATGATATTGCTGCTGCAGAAGTGGGACTGAAGAAGGGTGACATCATCCTGAGTATTGATGATGAGGATATGACCAATAAGGAGGTG
>ENA-UEQW01003630-UEQW01003630.1-human-gut-metagenome-genome-assembly--contig:-NODE-3630-length-10496-cov-5.097322_pt1 | contig 10496 bp, 9 predicted proteins | sample MGYA00242947_ERZ507947 | MGnify/ENA primary metagenome ERZ507947 (study PRJEB26167, sample SAMN06115421) | human gut metagenome | host: Homo sapiens | place: China:Guizhou | collected 2015-03-17... | reverse complement strand
AGTGTTTCCGATCTTTGATGAAAATACAAATCCGATATTATCAAATGAAGCCCTGTTTTTATCCGAATTCCACTTACTGCCTAAATACTTGCTTTCACTTCCATAAGATGAGAAACCGAAAGAAGTCATTATATCACTGCTACGATAGAGCCCAATACCGGCCGGATTGGTCCCTATGGTAGAAATATCTCCACCAAGTGCCCCCATAGCACCTCCCATTCCGACAAACCGGGCAGTTCCATTTAAATCTTTTCCTGTCAGTTTAGCACCATCATAAACAGTCTGTGCTAATCCCGAAGCTGCAGAAACAAATAGTCCCAATACAGCTACCATAACTATTTTTTTCATACCTTTCATTCCATTTAATTAATACCCTTCGTTTTATCTTCTACCACCGCTACGAGAAGAACCTCCTCCGCCAGAAGATCTGCCGATTCCCCCACCGGAAGAATAGCTGCCGCGCGAACTACCACCTGAAGAGGCAGGTGAATAACTGCGGGAAGATGATGAACGAGAAGTTCCATAAGATGATGAACGACGGCTACTATTACCGTTAGAATAGTTGCTGCGTGGAGTGGAAGAACTACCGCGATTGTAAGTAGATGTTCTCGTTCCACTACTGCCACTTCTCACTCCAGAAGAACGGGAATAAGAAGAACCGGTTCCTGTTCCACTAGTCCGAGTACTACTTGGCCGAGAATAAATACTGCCACGACGTGATGAATTTCCCGTACGAGTACTTGAGCCATAACGCTCATCCGAAGAACGCGTACCTACCACGCGTCTTGTTGTGCTTGTTCCCCTGCCATAAGCTGATCCGGAGGTACGAGACGAGCTAGCAGTTGACCGAATAGCAGAACCACCAGAACGAGTGGCGCTTGAACCATATCGACGTACAGTAGAAGAATTTCTGTAACTGCTTTGTCCATACGAACGACGGTTTGTATAAGTCGGACCAGTCCAACGGCCTCCACCGCCCCAGCCCCAGCTAGGACCGCCGTGCCAATGATGATGATGTCCCCAATATCCACCACCATACCAGCCACCCCAGTAGCCGCCATGCCAGCCGCCCCAATAGCCCGGATAATATCCCCAAGCATAATAAGGACGACTCCAGCCCCAACCATAGTTCCAGCCCCAGCCGTATGAACCATAACGCCAATCCCACCAAAGTGGATTACTGAATGTCGGGAATGCGTAAGCATACATACCATCGGTATATATATTCCAGTCCCAAGAATTCGGTCCGTAGACTACATCCCAATATAACGGACTGCTGATACTGATAGCGAAACGCGGATTACGGAAACGGATGATGCGTTCGGCATATTCATAGTCGTCCTGCGTACCATTGAATTCGCCGGTCACCCATTCCCCGTCCAAGTCCGGAGTAGATTTTTCCTTTATATATAAGGTATCATTATCCATTACGAATTCATTATCACGTGCATCGTAACGGCGGTTATATTCATCCACATCCCGTGTTCTCCCCCTACGGTCCTGAACCACAACTGTAGTTCCCGGTGAAGTATAGATGTTTGTCACCTGTTTCTTCGGTTCCTTCCTCACCGGAGTTTCTTTTTTCTCCTTTTTGTCTTTGGAAGGTACGAAGTAAAGGTCGTCATCAACGCTTTGTGCAAAGATACCTATCGGAAGGCACAAGGCAAATAGCAAGAAATAAACAATCTTTTTCATATCATCTCGGTTTATGTAATTACTTAAACTTATTCACGTTACAAAGATAAGGAAGAGATTTTTCGTCCGGGGGAGATTTTCCCCAAAGGATAATAGGGAAATCCCTATTTCTAACTATCTTTGTAGAAGATACAACGCTCACCGGCATAAAGTTCAGGCAAACTTGACTTTCTATACCCGGATTGCTGTATCTTTGCACATTATTCACCAGCATTAAAAACAATTATGAAGTATTTTGAGTTCACATTCCGCACCCAGCCTTGTACCGAAACCGTCAATGACGTACTGGCTGCCATATTGGGTGAAGTCGGATTTGAAAGTTTTGTTGAGTGTGAAGGCGGACTGACCGCATATATCCAACAGACATTGTGTGATGAAAACGCCATCAAGATTGCCATCAACGAGTTCCCCCTACCCGATACGGATATTACTTATACATATACCGAAGCGGAAGACAAGGACTGGAACGAGGAATGGGAAAAGAATTTCTTCCAACCCATCATTATCGGAAACCGATGTGTGATCCACAGCACTTTCCACCAAGATGTCCCCAAAGCGGAATATGACATCGTCATCAATCCTCAAATGGCCTTCGGAACAGGACACCACGAGACTACCAGCCTCATCATTGAAGAATTATTGGACAGCGAACTGAAAGATAAATCCCTGCTCGATATGGGCTGCGGAACTTCGATTCTTGCCATCCTCGCACGTATGCGGGGCGCACGCCCCTGTACAGCCATCGACATTGATGAATGGTGCGTACGAAACTCCATCGAAAACATCGAATTGAATCACGTAGACGATATTGCCGTATCAGAAGGAGATGCCTCGTCGCTTGCAGGAAAAGGACCTTTCGACGTTATCATCGCCAACATCAACCGGAATATATTACTAAATGATATGAAGCAATATGTTGCCTGTATGCATACGAATTCCGAACTCTATATGAGTGGATTTTATGTAGACGACATTGCCGCCATCCGCGAAGAAGCGGAGAAGAACGGACTGACTTTCGTTCATTATAAAGAGAAGAATCGTTGGGCAGAAGTGAAATTTATTTATAAAGGATAAGAGCCAACAAATATCTTTAAAAGAGAAAGCTCCCTTATCATTAAGAGATATAAGGAAGCAAGCAAAAATCGCAGTCGATATACGCTATAAACAAGCGTAAGGCTCCAGATTAATGCAGAAAAAAAATAGTGACGGTATACGCTTGGGATAGTGACGCTATCCCAAGCGTATACCGTCACTATTTGCATCGGATAGCGTCACTATCTTATAAAGAGAAATAAAGTCGTTACGCGAACTCTTTTTTGACCTGTTGGCACCATGCTTTGATTTTCTTTTCCGCCTGTTCGGACTGATTATCCAAATCGACAACCAACCCGCACCACTGCTCGCCACGTAAAGCCTTGGAACGTTCGAAAGTGTAACCTTCGGAAGAAGTAAAACCGACCAAGGTAGCCTCATCCTCTTCAAAGACTTCTGCCAGCAAACCGATTCCATCTGCAAAATTTTCCGGATAGCGTATCTGATCTCCCAAACCGAAGATAGCAACCTTCTTACCTTTCAATTTCATTGTTCGGAGTTCCGGCAACAGTTCGTCCCAATAAGTAGGAAGTTCCCCGTCAAACCAGGTGGAAGCACCCACAATGAAGCAGTCATAAGCAGCAAAATCATTCTGCCAGGCCTGCTCGATAGGCACTACTTCTATCTTGTCTTCACCAAACTCTTTCTGTATTTTCTCTGCCACCCAACTCGTTCTTTCGGCTTTGGTAGCATAAAACAAACCTATCTTTTTCATAATTCTTCTCTTTTAATATTCCAATAATTTCCGTGCAGCTTCGTATATCTTAGCTTCGTCCGGCAAAATTTCTTTTTCCAGTATCGGATTGAAACCGACGGGAGTAAACGTAGAACCGACACGCTGCACCGGTCCGTCGAGATAACGGAACATTTCCTCACCAATCATTGCTGCAAGCTCCGCACCGAAACCGGAGAATACTTTATCTTCATGTACAACCAATGCTTTGCTGGTCTTCTTGACCGATTCAAAGATTGCCTCTTTATCCAGCGGAATCAGAGAACGAATATCGATCACTTCTACTTTCCAACCACCCTCTTTCTCCAATCGTTCGGCGGCATGCAGACAGAAATGGGTTGTATTTCCATAGGTGATAATACTCAAATCCGTACCCTCACGGCGGATACGTGCTTTTCCGAAAGGTACTTCAAAGTCTTCCGGCACCACAGTGGCGGCTTCTACCGAATTATACAATGCTTTCGGTTCGAGAAACAAAGTAAATCCCTTAGAGCGCATACTAGTACGTAACAATCCAGCTGCATCATCGGCAAAAGAAGGGCAGACAATTCGTGCTCCCGGCAATGTAGTCAAAGCTCCTTCTATATTTTGAGAGTGATACAACCCTCCACCGATATAACCTCCGGAAGCCAACCGCAGCGTTATATTCGGGGCAAACTTACCATTGCTACGCCAATACTCATGCGTACATTCTACATATTGTTCTACGGCAGGCCAGAAGTAATCAGCAAACTCTGCTCCCTCTATCACGACATGGATTTTAGGATCAAAGCGGCTCATTCCGTTGGCGGTGCCTACAATATAATCTTCGGCAATCGGCGCACTGAACACACGGGCTTCGCCGAATTCCTGCTGCATCCCTTTGGTGACATTAAACACGCCGCCTTTCTCTCTGTTTGCTACGTCCTGTCCCCAGATAAACGTATCGGGATTGTAGCGGAATTCGGCTTTCAATGTCTCGTTAATGGCATTTACCAGGAAGGTCTTTTCGCCCTCTGCTTCATGAGTACCTTCTTTGTACTTCTGGGGTTGATAAGGTTCGGGTATCACAAAATCGTAGATGCTCTTAGGATCAGGATCGGGAGCAGCTAACGCTTTTCGGTTGGCAGCCGACAGTTCTTTCTTTGCGTCAGCTTCGATCTGTTGCAACTCTTCTTCTGTCAGGCGTTTGTAACGCAACAACATCCGGCGGAATTTCATCAGCGGATCGGCATCTTTTACGTATTCCAGTTCGTTCTCATCCCGGTACAGGGTATGTTTATCCGAGTTGGAATGGGAACCGATACGAACACAGTTGGCCTGCACAATCACCGGGTTACGGGTTTCCCTTGCATATTCGTGAGCTTCGGTCATGGCATTCATCGAATCGAATACATCTTTTCCATTGCAATAGATGATTTTCAGGTTCTTGAAACCGGAGAAGTTCTCGGCTACTTTGCGGTTGGCTGTCTGTTCCGATTTAGGGACAGAGATACCATATCCGTTGTCCTGTATCACAAAAATGACAGGAAGACGTTCAAGGCTGGCGCCATTGATAGCCTCATATACAAATCCTTCGGAAGTGGCAGATTCTCCGTGAGAAGTGATGGCGACTCCTTTATGTCCATAATATACCATTGCCCGTGCCACACCTGCCGCATGAAGGTCGTGTGTACCCGTTGCAGAAGAGATGTTTTCGATGTGCCATTCCGGTTTGGCGAAATGGTTCGACATGTGACGTCCGCCGCTGCCCGGGTCTGTCGCTTTCGAGATACCATTCAGGATGATTTCTTCCGGAGTCATTCCGGCAGAAAGTACAGTCAGCATATCGCGGTAGTAAGGAAACAGGAAGTCTTCGCCCAAAGTGAATACCTGACCGATGGCAAGCTGAATACCATCATGCCCCGCGTAAGGAGCATGATAAGACCAACCCAAAGATTGTAGCAGGTATGACGGTGCTTTTTCATCCAAAGCACGCCCCAATGTCATCAGATGATACCACTTTTTCAGGGTTTCTACATCTGTTGTTTTTATATCATATTTCTTTTTCATAGTGAATGAAGTTCTTAATGAGTGAAACAATCAGTTATCAGCCTTGCCAGTTTTCGAGGTAGTCGGCTATAAAGTGAAGGAAGTTACCTCCCAACATTCCGTCTACTACCCGATGGTCGTAAGACAAAGACAGATACATTTTATGGCGGATGGCAATCGTATCGCCTTCCGGTGTTTCTATCACAGCAGGTTTCTTCTCGATATACCCTACTCCCAAAATAGCAACCTGCGGCTGATTAATAATCGGTGTACCGAACAGGCTCTTGAACGTTCCGAAATTGGTAATGGTAAATGTACCGCCATCAATATCTTCCGGCATTAATTTATTATCCCTTGCTTTCAGGGCTAAAGAGTCAATGTCAACTGCCAGGCCGTTCAGATTCAAACGATCGGCGTCATGCACCACAGGCACAATCAGATTTCCATCATTCAGAGAGACGGCAATACCTACATTGATATGTTTCTTAAAGAGGATGTTATATCCGTCTACCGACACATTCACTTGAGGATAGGCTGCCAATGCTTTCGCTACGGCCTCGGTTATCACAGGCATATAAGTCAACTTCACTCCTTCGCGACGGAAGAAAGCATCTTTGTTCTTTTCACGCCAACGCACCAGCTTGGTGACGTCCACTTCTACCACATTGGTTACATGAGGAGATACTTTCTTAGACATAACCATGTGATCGGCAATAATCCGGCGGACACGATCCATCTCTTTCACTTCAACTCCAGGCATGGCAGCAGGAGCAGACGATTTGGATGAAGTAGCAGACGACTGTGCAGCAGGGGCAGATGCAACCGGAGACGTTTTCGGAGTTATCGGTTCGGGAGCAACAGCCACCGATGGTTTGCTTGCAGCCGGAGCAACAACAGCAGAGGCCGGTTTCGGTTCAGCCATATCTCCTCTTTTCTTCTTTTCAATATAGTCTTTTATATCTTTCTTACTCAACCGCCCTTCATAACCTGTACCTTGTATAGCATCCAACTCTTCTTTCGGAATCTTAGCTTCCCGCGCCAACTGAATCACAACAGGAGAATACCAACGTTCTTCCTCAACAGCAACGGGTTTGGATGTATCAACGGGGGGTGATGCAGTATTCACTGATTGACTCTTAGCAATGTCTGCTGCTGATTGTGATGTTCCGGAAACATCAGCGGCAACCTGACTGGCATCAGCTCCTTCGTTTGTGGCACCTTCGCTTGCCGGCTCCGTACCGGATGATTCTTCGCCATCCAAATCAATAATGGCAACTACTATTCCTACAGCTACCGTGTCACCTTCCTTATATAAAATCTCCTCCACTTTTCCCGCTACGGGAGAAGGGATTTCTGCACTTACTTTAGCAGTATTCACTTCAAAAAGCACATCGTCTTCCTGAATCATGTCACCCACCTTTACAGACCAAGAGACAATGGTCCCTTCGGTTATACTCTCGCCCAACTTAGGCATTTTTATTTCGAATTTTGACATAGACAGTAAATTTATTATTCAACCTTAGATATATTACAACAATGGGCTGAAATAGAAAGTTTTAAGTTAAGTAAAATTTAACCGGATGCCAATCGGCACAAACTGTACATCAACGGCTATATATCCACTCTTTCTGAATATATTTCTCTTCCCGGAGCTGATTGATGGCTTCTATCTCCTCCCTGGTGAAAGCACTGACGGATTGCGACTTACTGAAATACTGAAAAGCCTTTTCTTTGAAATCAGTGACAGTCCCCGCCGGCAAATGCCTGCGAATATTAGTTACCTCACTCCGAACGGAAGGAACAGCATATACAGACGATAACGTTTCATCATCGACCATCGGTTCCGGATTCAATGCTTCATGTAACGCTGTAAGATCTGTATCATACAATAGCGTGCAATGATACAATACCCGATCCTTGTACAGGCATTGCGCACTTCCTGATATTTTCAATCCATTCAGATAAATTCCCAATCGTTCGCCTCCTGTTGCCATCAGTCCCATAGAGTTTAGGAAATCCAACGTCCGCTGCAAATACGTGACAAACTCCGGCAAGCGGGGAGTCGTTTCTATAAAAGTCAGATTGACATTGCCCAAATCATGGTACACTGTTCCCCCACCGGAAAAACGACGGGCAATATGTACCTGCTCCCGTTCCGCCCATTCCTGATCGACTTCCGACCGTAACCGTTGATGCTTCCCTATTACCACAGAAGGAGTGTCCTGCCAAAGCATGAAAATGTCTTCATTTCCCTGCTTCAACAGATATTCTTCTGCAGCCAAGTGAAAGTAAATATCAGAAAACGGACTATAGATACATCGAATCATAGGTCAGACAGAATAAGAGTTAAAACATAATCTCGTGATAAATCTCTCCGACCGTAGGATGCGGAAATACAGTCTTCTGAAATTCTTCCACCGTATAGCCTCTCTGAATAGCAATACCTGCGATCACAATGAGTTCCGACGCCGGATTTCCCAATATGTGACAACCAATGATCTTCCCTTCTTCATCCTGAATCAACTTACAAAGGCCGTTTCCCTGTTCATTCTCGGCTACAAACCGACCGGAATAAGCCATCGGTAATTTGGACACACGGTAAGAAAGTCCTGATTTTATCAATTCTTCTTCTGTCTTTCCCACTCCTGCCACTTCGGGATTGGTATAAACAACTCCCGGAACACAATCGTAATTCATCCGGTCTTCCACTCCCAAGATATGATTGATAGCGACTTCCGCTTCACGAATAGCGGTATGTGCCAATAAAGAATAACCTGTAATATCCCCACAAGCATATACGCGGGGATGCGAAGTCAACAGATGTTCATCTACTTTGACCCCATTCCGATGCAATTCTATATTCAGCTTGTCCAGCCCCACTTTGGATAAATTTGCCTTACGGCCTACACTAAGCAAGATTTTCTCCGCTTCAATAGTGGAAACTTTGCCTTCTTTTTCTATCACGACTCCATGAGCGTTCACTTCCACTACTTTCGTATTCAAATAGAAAGTGACTCCCCGTTTGGCATATTCGGCACGAAGCATGCCGCTCGTTTCCTTATCCATCGCTCCCAAAATCTCCGGCATCATTTCTACCACATGCACCTTTACTCCCATACTGTTGAAGAAAGAAGCAAATTCCATCCCGATCACTCCACCACCAATAATAACCAGCGTCTTGGGAAGTTCTTTTATCTCCAACGCCTCCTTGGAAGTCCAATAACTGACTCCCGACAATCCCGGTATGGGAGGAATCACTGTATCGGAGCCGGTACATACCAGCAAGTATTTCACGGAATAGTTTTCTCCATCACAGGTGATGCGGATCATCCCCTCTTTCTCTCCCTCTATAAAAGCTTCTTTCTCCACGATCGTCACTCCGTAAGAATTCACAGTCATCTTCACGCCACCCGTCAACATTTTCACTGTTTTGTCTTTGCGGCTCATAATCTTGGATAAATCGAACGAAGGAGATTCGGCAGAAACGCCATATTTGGAAGCACTTTTAATGCTATCCAGTATTTTAGCAGAATATAACAAAGTTTTAGTAGGAATACACCCCTCATTGAGACATACTCCCCCCATTGCCTTTTTCTCAAAAAGAACGGCTTTTAATCCGTTGGCCCCTGCCCGTTCGGCAGCTGTGTAGCCGGCAGGACCACCACCAATAATAGCTATATCAAAGTTCATAATCGTATCTTTTTTAGTAATAATACAATTATAACAAATGAGAGAAGAGATAAGTTGTTGGGAAAAGAAATACCTGTTATTTAATTGTCAGCTTTTTAAGTTCTTCTAACGAGCCATTGAACACGTTCAGGTCTACGTCTTCTTTGATGCCGGGAACACTTCCTACATCAGTATGTTGCCAAAAGTCCCATTTCCCCTGATACTTTACAGAGTCAACATAATAATGGGCAATCCAGTAAGGGTATGTATTGAAGATGGAATCGTCCAGATAACGGGTTTTAAATTTATAAGAAGTATAAAGAATAGGTTTCACTCCATAATGAGATTCCACCCGGTCCAGCCAGCGTTTAATGCCTTGCTGCAATTCCTTTTTTTCCTTCCGCCCGGTCACTTCCACATCAAGTACGGGAGGTAAATCACCCGTGTCCAGTTTCACCGTACGAATAAAGAAGTCCGCCTGTTTCAAAGCATCCGTACCAGGAATATAAAAATGATAAGCACCACGGATAAATCCATGGTTACGGGCATTGGCGAAGTTCGCCTCAAAGGTAGTATCGTTATGGTCTCCTCCTTCTGTAGCTTTCATAAAAACGAAATGCAAAGGAGTAGCCGTTTCTTTATTCTGCAACAGTCTTTTCCAGTCAATCTTTCCCTGGTAATGAGAAATGTCAATACCATGAATATCATATCCGTCAGGGATACAAACTCCGTATTCCTTTAAACCATGACAAGGTTTCCATCGATAAGCATAAGGACGGATAAAGAAATAGTAGAATACAACGGAAAAACAACCGACAATCACCACTGCCAAAATGTTACGAATCCAGACAGGCATCACAGTTCGATGCTTCATCTGTTCCTTTTTTGAGGTACGGGAAGTTTTGGAAGAAGAGGTCGTTCCCTTTTTCTTGGTAGTGGAAACAGTTCTTTTCTTCTGTACGGCAGACATCGGGTTGTTGCGTTGCGGCATTTACTTTAAACGATCAATGTTTTTAGAGATAGGCACGGATTACGCGAATTAACACGGTTTTTTAGTTATTTCTTATAAACCGTGTATTCCGTGTAATCCGTGCCTGAAAGAATCTTTCATTGCAGCTGTTATTGCAACTGTTACATCAACAACTGCTCTGAAGTGTATTTATTTAGCTTGTTCCAGCTGCAAAGTCTTAGTTGCCTGGTCGCAAACTTCTGTAGGACCGAAGTACTGGATCGGACCCGGATATACATAATCCGTTTCGATAGCCCAACGATCACGTTGCGCAGCAAATGCCTTGAA
>ENA-UEQW01003617-UEQW01003617.1-human-gut-metagenome-genome-assembly--contig:-NODE-3617-length-10524-cov-5.077247_pt1 | contig 10524 bp, 6 predicted proteins | sample MGYA00242947_ERZ507947 | MGnify/ENA primary metagenome ERZ507947 (study PRJEB26167, sample SAMN06115421) | human gut metagenome | host: Homo sapiens | place: China:Guizhou | collected 2015-03-17... | reverse complement strand
TATATTTGCATGGAGTAAGAAAATTCTTATCACAAAGGAGAAAGAAACAAGTTAATTTAATTTCAATATTCAAAATTCTAACCACCATGAGATTAATCATTGAACCCGATTACAGTTCTCTGTCCAACTGGGCAGCAAACTATGTTGCAAAAAAAATCAACGCAGCTAATCCTACTAAAGAAAAACCGTTTGTATTAGGACTTCCCACAGGTTCATCTCCTCTGGGTATGTATAAGGCCCTGATTGAATTAAACAAGAAGGGAGTGGTATCATTCAAGAATGTAGTGACTTTCAATATGGACGAATACGTAGGCTTGCCGGAATCTCATCCTGAAAGCTACCATTCATTCATGTTCAATAACTTCTTTAATCATATTGACATCTGCAAGGAAAACATTCACATCCTGAACGGTAACGCAGCCGACCTGGAAGCTGAATGTGCCAACTATGAAAAAGAAATTGAAAAGTTCGGCGGCATCGACCTGTTCTTAGGAGGTATCGGTCCTGACGGTCACATTGCTTTCAACGAACCGGGCTCTTCACTGACTTCACGCACACGTGTGAAAACACTGACTACTGATACCATCATCGCTAACTCACGTTTCTTCGACAACGACGTGAACAAAGTGCCTAAGACAGCATTGACCGTAGGAGTTGGTACTGTACTTTCTGCTAAAGAAGTACTGATTATCTGTAACGGACATAACAAGGCACGTGCATTGCAGCATGCAGTAGAAGGCGGCATCACACAGATGTGGACTATCAGCGCATTGCAGATGCACCAGCACGGTATCATCGTATGTGACGAAGCAGCTACTGACGAACTGAAAGTTGGTACCTACAAGTACTTCAAAGATATTGAAAAGAACAACCTCTAATTCGCTGAATCATGAGAACCAATCTTAGCTCTCAAATTTCACTGAATCGCGTTTCTCCACGTTACTATCGTCCGGGAAACGCAGTAGAACGTTCTGTCCTGACACGACTGGAAAAAATCCCGACCAACATCTTCGAAACAAGCGAAGAAGGTGTGGTACAGATTGCCAATGAAATCGTCGCAAAGATACAGGACAGACAGCGTGAAGGAAAATTCTGTACCATTGCCATAGGTACAGGTGCTTCCCTGCGTCCGCTGTTCACCGAACTGATTCGGAAACACAAGGATGAAGGCGTAAGTTTCCGCAACGTGGTATTCTTCAACCTGTATGAATATTATCCGCTGACCGAAGGTGCTGGAAGCAGTTTCAGCCACCTGAACAAGCTTTTCCTTTCACAGATAGACATTGACCGCCAGAATATCTTTACAATGGACGGTAGCATCCCTCAGGAAGCCATCATCGAACACTGCCGTTTGTACGAACAGCGTATACAGACCTTCGGAGGTCTTGATATGGTTATTATGGGAATCGGACGTGAAGGAAACATCGGTATGAACGAACCTGGTTCACATGCCAGCTCTACTACCCGCCTGATTTTGATTGATGCAACTTCTCGTTCTGAAGCTGCACATAATATCGGTGTGGACAATCTTCCTCCCTGCTCCATCACCATGGGTATCAATACCATTATGGGAGCCAGAAAAGTTTATATGCTGGCCTGGGGTGAAGACAAAGCTGACATCATCCGAAGTGCAGTGGAAGACAAAGTAAGTGATACACTGCCGGCATCTTACCTGCAACTTCACGCCAACACTTCCGTTTGCGTAGACTTGGCTGCGGCAGCCCACCTGACTCGTATTCAGCGTCCATGGCTGGTAACCAGCTGCGAATGGAACGACAAACTCGTAAGAAGTGCCATCGTATGGTTGTGTACTACACTGAACAAGCCTATTCTGAAACTGACCAACAAGGACTATAATGAAAACGGCTTGAGCGAACTGCTGGCTCTTTACGGCTCTGCCTACAATGCCAATATCAAGGTATTCAACGACCTGCAGCACACCATTACCGGATGGCCGGGTGGTAAACCGAATGCCGACGATACCTATCGTCCGGAACGTGCCAAACCGTTCCCGAAACGCGTGGTGGTATTCTCTCCGCATCCGGATGACGATGTAATCTCCATGGGAGGTACATTGCGCCGTCTCGTTCAGCAGGGACATGAAGTACACGTGGCTTACGAAACTTCCGGAAACATTGCCGTAGGCGATGAAGAAGTAGTACGTTTCATGCATTTCATCAACGGCTTTAACCAGTTGTTCGAAAATAGTGAAGACAAGGTTATCAGCGACAAATATGCTGAAATCAAACAGTTCTTCTCTACCAAGAAAGAAGGCGACATGGATACACGCGACATCCTGACCATCAAAGGTCTGATTCGTCGTGGAGAAGCTCGCACCGCTTGTACGTTCAATCATATTCCGCTCAGCCGCTGTCACTTCCTTGACCTCCCGTTCTATGAAACCGGAAAGATTGAAAAGAACCCGATCAGCGAGGCCGACGTAGAAATCGTGCTCAACCTGCTTCGCGAAGTGAAACCTCATCAGATTTATGTAGCCGGCGACTTGGCCGACCCGCATGGTACTCACCGCGTATGTACGGACGCTGTTTTTGCCGCTATCGATGAAGAAAAGAATACTGGTGCGGAATGGCTGAAAGACTGCCGCATCTGGATGTACCGTGGCGCATGGGCAGAATGGGAAATCGAAAACATCGAAATGGCCGTACCTTTGAGTCCGGAAGAACTTCGTGCAAAACGTAACTCCATCCTGAAACACCAGTCTCAGATGGAAAGTGCACCGTTCCTGGGCAATGACGAACGTCTGTTCTGGCAGAGAAGCGAAGACCGCAACCGCGGAACTGCTTCACTTTACGACCAGTTAGGTCTGGCTTGCTATGAAGCTATGGAAGCAGTTGTAGAATATAAACCTATTTAAGTGCATATCACATTTTAAGCCAAAAGACACAGAAACGCAGAAGTTCACCCCAAAAGGAAGAACTTCTCGTTTCCGTGTCTTTTTTATTTCTGTATTTACCAAATCTTTTTATCTGCATGAAAAAACTACTCATTCCCGCATTTGCATTTTGGCTCAGTTGCCTCTTCCCGTCGTGTACCTCGACTTCTCCCAACCATTTTCTGAAAGAAGCCGACTACCGCAACAAAGTGGAAGCTGATTTCGGACAGAAGAAGGAGATTCTCAACCGGGGAAATCTTTTTGACATCTTCAATGAAGACATGTCGCTGGAGGAACGGGAAGCCATGATGTTCCTGTATGCCTACATGACTCCGGGCGATATTTCCGACTATTCCGGAGAATTCTACCTGAAAAATGTACGTCTGGCACTTCAGAACCGAAAAGAGACTTCATGGGGAGCCGGAATTCCCGACATGATATTCCGCCACTTTGTACTCCCTGTCAGAGTAAACAACGAAAACCTGGATAATGCACGCGAAGTGTTCCGCCAGGAACTGATGCCGCGTGTGGAAAAACTGTCAATGTACGATGCCGTGCTGGAAGTAAACCACTGGTGCCATGAAAAAGTAATCTATACCCCGACCGACATCCGTACCAGTGCCCCGATGGCTACTGTGAAAACAGCTTACGGACGTTGCGGTGAAGAATCGACCTTCCTGGTAGCCGCTCTCCGTGCCGTAGGTATCCCTGCCCGTCAGGTGTACACCCCGCGCTGGGCACATACTGACGACAACCATGCCTGGGTAGAAGCCTGGGTGGACGGCAAATGGTACTTCCTTGGTGCCTGCGAACCGGAACCGGTACTGAACTTAGGATGGTTCAATGCTCCTGCCAGCAGAGGTATGCTGATGCACACCAAAGTATTCGGTGCATACGACGGACCGGAAGAAGTGATGAAAACCACTGCCAACTATACGGAAATCAACATCATCGACAACTACGGACAGAGTGCCCCCGTCACTGTCACGGTGGTAGATGCTCAGGGTAAGGCCGTAGAAGGTGCACACGTAGAGTTCAAGATTTACAATTACGCTGAATTCTTCACCGTAGCCAACAAAACGACCGACGCACAAGGAAAAGCATCACTTTCTGCCGGATTGGGCGACATGGTAGTCTACGCTTCGGCAAATGACCACTTCGGCTTGCAGAAAGTTTCTTTCGGAAAAGATAAAGAAGTCACATTAACGCTTTCTCACCGTCCGGGAGATGTATTTACCGATACCTTGCACATTGTGCCACCGGCTGAAAAAGCCAACTTCCCGGAAGTGACCGATGCACAGCGTAAGGAAAACAACCGGCGTATGGCTCAGGAAGATTCTATCCGCAATGCTTACGTAGCCAGCTTCCCCACCGAAGAAAAGGCCAAGGCTTTTGCAGAAGGACTGAAACTGGATGTGAACCAAACAAGCACATACATTCTGAAATCCAGAGGAAACCATGCGGACATCATGCAGTTCCTGTCGAATGCTGCGGAAAAGGGACAGGGTGCCCGTGCATTGGAATTGCTCAGCACACTGGCTGATAAAGACCTGCGCGACACACCTTGCAGCATTCTGGAAGACCATTTGTATGCTACCGATGCGAAAGCTGACGTAAAAGAAGTGCTTGCACCGCGTATTGCCACTGAAATGCTGACTCCTTACCGTACCTACCTGCAGAAAGCCTTGTCTGCCGAACTAGCCGCACAAATCAAAGCTGACCCGCAAGTGCTCGTGAAATGGTGTAAGGACAGCCTGTCTATCCGCAACGACCTGAGTACGATATTCACCATTACCTCACCCGAAGGTGTATGGCGCAGCCGTGTAACCGACTCACAGTCCAGAGACATTTTCTTCGTAGCTGCTGCCCGTAGCTTAGGTATCCCCGCCTGGAAGGATGAAGTAAACGGTAACATCTGCTACCGCCTCAACGGAAAACCGGTATTGGTGGACTTTGAAAGTTCAGAAGGTGGAAGTCTGTCGGAAGGTGTATTGAAAGCTACTTACCAGGCTATTCCTCGACTGGACAATCCGAAATATTACACTCACTTCACCCTGTCGAAGTATGACAACGGCACATTCCAGTTGCAGAACCATCCGGAAGATGCCAGCTGGGCTTCTCTGCTGAAAAACGGAAGCAGCATGTCGACCGGTTATTATATGATGGTAACGGGTAGCCGTATGGCCAACGGAGGCGTATTGAGCCAGGTTTCATTCTTCTCTGTCGACAAAGGAAAGACCACAGTGACTCCTCTCTGCATGCGCAACAATACGGAAGAAGTACGTGTTATCGGCAGCTTCAATTCCGAAGCACTCTACACCCGTCCGGGCACAGACGAACAAGTATCTGTACTCAACACTACCGGAAGAGGATATTACATTGTCGGCGTATTGGGCGTAGGTCAGGAACCGACCAACCATGCCCTGAAAGACATCGAAGTAAAGAAAGCGGAATTTGAGAAATGGGGACGTACGATTGTACTGCTCTTCACTGACGAAGCGGCCTATAAGAAATTCGACCGTAAGGAATTCCCCAACCTTCCGTCGAACGTAGTGTTCGGTATAGACAAAGACGGAAGCATTCTGAAAATGATTGCTGAAAATATGAAGCTGGGCAGCAAACCCACCCTGCCGGTGATTATCCTGGGCGATACGTTCAACCGTGTAGTCTTCGAATCACACGGATACACCATCGGCATGGGCGAGCAACTGCTCCATGTTATCCACGGACTGTAAGCGCCTCAATGGTGCGACGCACCTTTTCGGGAGTCGTGACCGGATGAGCATATTCATCCATATCCGTACCTCCCATCGACAAAGCCGGATTGCGAAGAAGCATCCGGCTTTCTTTTTGTTCGCGTGCCGAAAAATGGAACTCACCAGCTCCCGTCACACGAGCCAGTTCCGCAATGTTATGTTCGTTCACTCCGCAGCCCGGCATGATGATAATGCGGTCGCCCGCCTGCTTCACCAGTTCAGCCAGCAAAGGTGCCCCTTCCATGGCCGTAGGCATCTGACCGGAAGTCAGCACACGGTTCACGCCCATGCCTATCAGTTCTTCAAGTGCTTCACGGGGCGACTTTACATAATCAAACGCACGGTGGAAAGTCACCGAAAGTCCTTTGGAAGCTTCCATCAGACGCTGCATGGCCGGCTTGTCCAGCTCGCCTTCCGGTGTAAGGCAACCGAACACCACTCCATCAGCTCCCGCCTGACGGGCAGCCCGAATATCTTCTTCCATAATCTCCAGTTCAGAAGGCGTGTACAGGAAATCTCCTCCACGCGGACGGATAATGACATGCAGACGGATGTCAATCAACTTACGGGCCACTTTTATCTCACCCAACGACGGAGTAGTTCCACCTTCCGGCATGCCGGCACACAATTCTACCCGATGAGCACCTCCCTGCTGGGCAGCCACGCAACTCTCTGCAGAGTTCGCACAAATTTCAAACATGTAGTTTTTCATCTCTCAGTCAACTTTAAACAGTGATTTTTTTCACCCTCAGAAAAGGCCTTTGCATTTAGCGGAAAACGCTTTGACGCTTCAGTCAAAACGCAAGTACGTTTTACTTAAAACACAAGTACGTTTTATATCAAACGCAAAGGCGTTTTAGCACAAACGTAGGAGCGTTTTTTCCGAAAGTACAAATCGCGATGTCTGAAGGCTGGCATCTATAAACAAAAAAGCTTATTAAACCGTTCTTTTTCAGTCTAATAAGCTTTATGTACGCCTGTGGGGAGTCGAACCCCAATCGAAGGAACCGGAATCCTTTATTCTATCCATTGAACTACAGGCGCAAATATCAATAAGCACACTTTACAACGTCCTTTTTTGAGAAAGGATATTTCGAAAGCGTGACAAAAATACAATTATTCAGTCTTTTCTCCTAATTTTTTCCTGAAAAAATAGGGAGTGAAAACTAAAATAGTTGTACCCTTACACGCCTATACGACCTCACGCATCAGAACTGGAAGTAGATAAACGGCTGAATATCGCTGCTTTTCACCTGAATGACCAGATAAATCAGTGCAATCATTATCAATGCCTGGGCTACGAGCGGCATGCGTACCATGCCCCGGCTGCACGCATTCTGCCAGCTGTCGGGACAGAAATGAAGCAAGAAGCCCACTCCCATCAATGCAAACACCTTCCAATAGCCCGTCAAGAGCTGCTCCAGTAACTCCGGATGGAAGGCCGTAAATATCTGGCGAATCATGGTCACCGAAGCTTCGAACGTGGAGTTTCGGAAGAATATCCAGCAGAAGCATACAAAATGGAAGGTCAGCACCACGGCAAAGAATTTGCGTATCCCCCGGCTACGATATTGCTTGGGCCGGCCCAATAAATTACGGAAAAACTTATGCAAGGCCAGTGCCACTCCGTGTAATCCGCCCCACACCACAAAGTTCCACGAAGCACCGTGCCACAAACCACCTAAAAGCATGGTCAGTATCAGGTTGATGTAGGTACGGATTTTTCCCTTTCGGTTACCGCCTAGGGAGATATAAAGATAGTCGCGCAACCAGGATGACAGGGAAATGTGCCAGCGATGCCAGAAATCGGTCACACTGTCCGCCTTATAAGGCGAATCAAAGTTGGGAGGGAAATGGAATCCCAGCAGCAGGGCAAGTCCGATAGCCATGTCACTGTAGCCCGAAAAGTCACAGTATATCTGCAAGGCATATCCGTAAATCCCAAACAGGTTTTCCAGTCCGGAATACAATCCCGGATTGTCGAAAATACGCTCCACGAAGTTCACGCTGATGTAGTCCGAAATCACCGCCTTCTTGAACAAACCGCTCACGATAAAGAAGATGCCCTGACCGAACATCTCGGACGTGACGGACAAGGGCCGGCGGATTTGCGGAATGAAATCGCGGGCACGCACGATAGGTCCTGCCACCAGCTGCGGGAAGAAAGACACATAGAAAGCATAATCCAGCAGACTGGACAAGGGTTTCAAATCACGCCGGTACACGTCGATGGTATAGCTCAGCGACTGGAAGGTAAAGAAAGAAATCCCTACCGGAAGGAAGATATCCAGCGGCTCGAACCGTCCGTTCCACAACGGAGCCAGCATTTCGTAAAAGAAATTGGTGTACTTGAAATAACATAGCAGCCCGAGGTTGATACACAAGCTGCACACCACCAGCATCTTCCGCTTCCAGTGCTCCACCGTCATCTCCATCCTGCGCGCCAGCAGGAAGTCGGACACCGTGACAATGCCCAGCAGGAAGAAATAGGTTCCGCTGCTTTTATAATAGAAATAATAAGAAAACAAGGTGACAAACAGCAGGCGTGCCGTAGTCCGTTTCTGCAAAAGCAGATACACCAGGCTGAATCCGAGAAAAAGAAGCAGGAAGAAGCCGCTGCTGAAAATCATCGGCTGCGCCGCATCGTATGTCAATACCTCTTTCAGTCTGTCCAAGTCAATTCCAAGTTCCGTCCAGTTGAGTTTCCACATAATTGTTGTATGATTTGATAATCGCTTCGTGTAATAATAGTCCCTGCAAAATATATCCTTCCTGCGTGAAATGAATCTTGTCACGCTGGAAATAGTTTCCATTACTCCAGTTCAGACAAGCATAACGTTCACCTCCTACCACGTGATACATATCCCATATAGCGAGTTTCCGCGAAGCCGCATAATCCAGTTCTGTCTTTACCACTAATTTCGTACGAGGATTGATTACTCTTGCGCCCCGTCGGCCATTGCGGACATACGCTCCGGGAGGAGTGGTCAGCAGATATACCGCCTGCGGACATCCTTTCTTCAATTCTTCTAACAGATTATCCATCTGTGCCAAGTGCTCCGCCGAAAAATAACGGCGACCATGCGCTTCATTGGTGCCGAACGAAAGAATAACCAGGTCCGGATTCAGTTCGATAATCTGACGAATATTCTCAGGTGTAGCAAAAGAAGCACAAGTCGCTCCGTTTACTCCTACTATGTGATACACAATTCCTGCGGCCCCCGTTTCCTGCGCCAGTCCCGAAGTACGGTAACTCACCTGCATATCGAGCACGGCCTCCCGTCCGAAATCGTCTTCCAGCTGACGCCGTACAATATAAGGATACACATGCCCCCGCACATGAGAATCGCCGATGTGCACGATACGTAACGGACGGTCGAGCACGGAAAGCTTCTGCCAGAAAGGCTCCAGTTCATGCGTAGGGTCTGTAATCGTATTCTCAGTTGTTCCCTTAAAGCCGGCAGGCATCGGATTGCTGACTTCCACAAAGCGCATCAGCTGCTGCATGGCCTCGCTGTCGGACACATGACCGGAATGACGGTCCGGACGCGACTTCTCCGGCAACACATCCTGCGCTAAAAGCGGCAATGCCCCCAAAAGGAATCCGAAGAATATCCTCCAAAAACGTATCTCACTCCATTTCATAAGCTTTTCGTTTTTCGTACTGTTCCTTGCCGTACATCAACGTTTCAAACAAAAGTCCGGCAATGTGCTTTCCTCCCCTGAAATTGATGTGAGTATAGTCATAATTGGCCATCTGAGGCTTGTGGTTCACCATCTCTACCATACTACCTTCTCCTCCCATGGCTTCGAACATATTCCAGAATGCCACACCCGTTTCTGCCGCAAGTGCCTGCTGGTAACGAATCAGGCGCTTCACCCCCGGCATGGTACGCAATTCGCCGTTTTCATCCTTGTTTTCTCTATCTCCCACCCCGACAATCAGGACAGAAGCCTCCGGAAAGGCCGTCTTCAAACGCTCCACTATCGGTTTCATCGCATCCTTGTAATAGGTATAGTTCATTACCTTGTCTGAAGCTACATTCAGCCCGTACTGCAACACAATCAAATCGTATGTACGCAGACGGTTATACTGACGAAGTATCGACATCGGAATATTACCCAACTGCTGTCCGCTGCTTCCACGGGTACTGAAATTATCGACTACCACACCTTGACGCGGATCCATCGTCACGGCATAGAACAAAGCTGTAGAATCCAGCTGCTCCACTTTCCAGCGCACAGAGCCGATACGTCCGTTCACAGACACAGCCTGCAACTCTTCTTTTCCACCCACAGAAAATGGCTGTGCCTCGCCTCCATTGACAGATGCAGCCAACCGCAAAGAATCGGAAGTCAGGAAATAACAGGTAGACACTTCGCAGGTGTCAATATGCGACAAGAAGCGTTTTTCACCTTTCAGGCTGACATAAGCTCCCGAAGAAGGAATAAAATAATGATTGGAAATGTCCTGACGGGAACGGTCGAAATACGTGGAATCCGTAATGGAGTGACTGCCCCATCCACCAAACGAATGGTGTACCGTAGGACGGAAACCAGCTATTTTTGTTGTGATGGGCACATATCCCACCCCGCATCCGCCAAAACGCTTCTGCAACATTTCGCGCAAATCGCCGGTCAGGATGTCGGCCTCAATAAATGAGTCCCCGAAATAGGCAATACGTACCGGGCGGTCCAAAGAAGAAACTTTTCCCAAAGCTTCATAGAAATACTCCATTCCACGCCCCGCAGAATCGGCATATTCTTCAATGCAGACCATTCCACTCTTGCAGGTATCCACAAAAGCGGGCTTTACGGGAGGAGGCAGCACCAGGGTATCAGAATCCATAGGTTCTGCTATTTCCTTCTTTATAC
>ENA-UEQW01003615-UEQW01003615.1-human-gut-metagenome-genome-assembly--contig:-NODE-3615-length-10531-cov-3.217620_pt1 | contig 10531 bp, 8 predicted proteins | sample MGYA00242947_ERZ507947 | MGnify/ENA primary metagenome ERZ507947 (study PRJEB26167, sample SAMN06115421) | human gut metagenome | host: Homo sapiens | place: China:Guizhou | collected 2015-03-17... | reverse complement strand
TATATTCCGGATAGATATCCAGTTCACCGGAAGTAATCGCCCCGCGCACCACAGGAGTCGTTCCGAGTTGCACTTTATTCACCGTCGGTACGCCGTGGCTTTCCAGCACCTGCAAAATGATATTGCCGAGTAGCGCACCTTCGGTATCGATTTTTGAACCGACTTTAACGGGGGAAGCCGCGTGCAGCGGCAGGCTCACGGCTGCCAACAAAACCAGTGAACCTGCCCAGACCTTTGAGAGTGGCATGATGCTTTCCTCATTCTTTTACTGTTGTTTTCAGCGAATTAAGAGAAAAGCATAGTTGATAATGACAGAGTTAGCCTGAGCGGAAGGATTCAGTTGCAGAATCAGATAAATACTTAAAGGGCATATTTTGCCCGGCGTTTCTTGCCGGATGCGGCGTAAACGCCTTATCCGGCCTACAAAGGGCGCAAACGTCGCGCCCTTACTAAAGCATTACAGCAACTCAAACTCGCCTTTCTTAACGCGTGCGGAATCAGTGCCGATAAAGACATTGAACTTGCCAGGCTCGGCGTCATATTTCATCTGTTGATTCCAGAACTTCAGCGCCTCAATATCGATCGGGAAGCTGACAGTCTGAGTTTCGCCCGGTTTCAGGGTGATTTTCTCAAAGCCTTTCAGCTGTTTCACAGGGCGACTCATGGAAGCCGTCACATCCTGCAAGTACATCTGCACTACCGTGGCACCCTCGCGCTTACCGGTGTTCGTCACCTGCACGCTGGCAGTCACTTTGCCGTCACGCTTCATGGTCGGCGCAGAAAGTTTCACATCAGAGACGGTGAAAGTGGTGTAGCTCAGCCCATAGCCGAACGGATACAACGCCCCGTTAGCTTCATCAAAATAACGCGAAGTGTATTTGTTCGGCTTGTCGGCATTATACGGGCGACCGGTATTCAGATGGCTGTAGTACACCGGGATCTGCCCGACAGAACGCGGGAAGGACATTGGCAGCTTGCCGGACGGGTTGTAATCGCCAAACAATACATCGGCAATTGCATTACCGCCTTCAGTCCCCGCAAACCAGGTTTCCAGAATCGCATCAGCCTGCTGATCTTCTTTCACCAGCGCCAGCGGACGCCCGTTCATCAGCACCAGCACCAGCGGTTTACCGGTGGCTTTCAGCGCCGCAATCAAGTCACGTTGGCTTTGCGGAATAGTGATATCGGTCCGGCTGGAGGCTTCGTGCGCCATCCCCTGTGCTTCACCGACTACAGCCACCACCACATCAGATTGTTTCGCCGTCTGCACCGCTTCATCAATCATCTCTTGCGGCGAGCGCGGATCGACTTTGACCGCTTCTTCATACTGATTCAGGAAATCGATAATGCCTTTGTCACTGGTAACGTTCGCCCCTTTGGCATACAGCACTTTACCGTTTTCACCGACGGCATTTTTAATCCCGGTCAGTACGGTCACGGATTGATCGGCAACACCGGCTGCGGACCAGCTGCCCATCACGTCACGTTTACTGTCCGCCAGTGGCCCAACCACCGCAATGGTGGCCGATTTTTTCAGCGGTAACGTTTCGAGACGGTTTTTCAGCAACACCAGGCTTTCGCGCGCCACTTCACGCGCTTCTTTACGGTGCAGGCGGCTTTCGGCATTGGTATCCACCGGGTCAGACTCTTTCGGCCCCAAATGGCTGTATGGGTCGTTAAACAATCCCATATCATATTTAACGTTCAGTACATGGCGGGCAGCATCGTCCAGCTCTTCCATCGTCACTTTGCCGGATTTGATCAACCCAGGCAGATACTTCGAGTAATACTCGTCGCTCATACTCATGTTGATTCCGGATTTCAGCGCCACGCGCACCGCATCTTCCGGGTCTGCCGCCGTGCCATGTTTAATCAGCTCTTTGATTGCACCGTGATCGGAAACGGTGATGCCTTTAAAGCCCCACTGGTCGCGCAGAACATCTTTCAGCAGCCAGGAATCGGAGGTGGCTGGCGTGCCGTTCAGCGAGTTCAGCGCCACCATCACCGCGCCGCTGCCTGCGTCCAGCCCCGCTTTGTACGGCGGCATATAATCATTAAACAGGCGCTGCGGACTCATATCGACGGTGTTGTACTCTTTACCGCCTTCTACCGCGCCGTATGCGGCAAAGTGTTTGACGCTGGTCATCACCGAGTAGCGATCTGCCGGGCTTTTACCCTGCATCGCTTCCACCATGGTTTTACCCATTGTTGAGGTGAGATACGTATCTTCGCCAAAACCTTCGGAAGCACGTCCCCAGCGCGGATCGCGCGAGACATCGACCATCGGTGCCCAGGTCATATTCAGGCCATCATCTGCCGCTTCATAAGCAGAGACACGTCCGACCGTTTTCACTGCATCGAGGTTAAAAGACGAGGCCAGACCGAGGCTAATCGGGAACACCGTGCGCTGACCGTGCAGCACGTCGTAAGCAAAGAAAAGAGGAATTTTCAGGCGGCTTAATTCCATCACCTGATCCTGCATGGCGCGGATATCCTGACGGGTTACGGTGTTGAAAATCGCCCCAACCTGACCGTCTTTGATCATCTCGCGGATCGCCTCTTTCGGGTTATCCGGGCCGACGCTGATTAAGCGCAGCTGACCAATTTTCTCATCAACTGTCATTTTCTTAAGCAGTTCGGTGACGAACGCATCCCGCGCTTCGGGCGTTAATGGATGGTTGCCGAATAAATCATCCGCCAGTGCTGGCTGCAGGGCCAGACTCACCGCGATTCCTACTGAACATAGCCATTTCATATGGATTTTTCTTCCTCTGTTGCCCGACGAGGCAGCGAAAATGGTGCAAAAACCGTAGTTTGCCATAAGCATGATGGAGAGAGAAAAAGAATGCTCAGTTTATTGTCTGAATTTTCAAAATATTCACTCGCTGAATTGTCATACAAGGCGCTATTCTAGTTTGTGATATTTTTTCGCCACCACAAGGAGTGGAAAATGTCTTCCATGACAACAACTGATAATAAAGCCTTTTTGAATGAACTTGCTCGTCTGGTGGGTTCTTCACACCTGCTCACCGATCCCGCAAAAACGGCCCGCTATCGCAAGGGCTTCCGTTCTGGTCAGGGCGACGCGCTGGCTGTCGTTTTCCCTGGCTCACTACTGGAATTGTGGCGGGTGCTGAAAGCCTGCGTCACCGCCGACAAAATTATTCTGATGCAGGCTGCCAATACAGGCCTGACCGAAGGATCGACGCCAAACGGTAACGACTATGATCGAGATGTCGTTATCATCAGCACCCTGCGTCTCGACAAGCTGCACGTTCTTGGCAAGGGCGAACAGGTGCTAGCCTATCCGGGCACCACGCTCTATTCGCTGGAAAAAGCCCTCAAACCGCTGGGACGCGAACCGCACTCGGTGATTGGATCGTCGTGTATAGGCGCATCGGTTATCGGCGGTATTTGTAACAACTCCGGCGGCTCGCTGGTGCAACGTGGCCCGGCGTATACCGAAATGTCGTTATTCGCGCGTATAAATGAAGACGGCAAACTGACGCTGGTGAACCATCTGGGGATTGATCTGGGCGAAACGCCGGAGCAGATCCTTAGCAAGCTGGATGATGATCGCATCAAAGATGACGATGTGCGTCACGATGGTCGTCACGCCCACGATTATGACTATGTCCACCGCGTTCGTGATATTGAAGCCGACACGCCCGCACGTTATAACGCCGATCCTGATCGGTTATTTGAATCTTCTGGTTGCGCCGGGAAGCTGGCGGTCTTTGCAGTACGTCTTGATACCTTCGAAGCGGAAAAAAATCAGCAGGTGTTTTATATCGGCACCAACCAGCCGGAAGTGCTGACCGAAATCCGCCGTCATATTCTGGCTAACTTCGAAAATCTGCCGGTTGCCGGGGAATATATGCACCGGGATATCTACGATATTGCGGAAAAATACGGCAAAGACACCTTCCTGATGATTGATAAGTTAGGCACCGACAAGATGCCGTTCTTCTTTAATCTCAAGGGACGCACCGATGCGATGCTGGAGAAAGTGAAATTCTTCCGTCCGCATTTTACTGACCGTGCGATGCAAAAATTCGGTCACCTGTTCCCCAGCCATTTACCGCCGCGCATGAAAAACTGGCGCGATAAATACGAGCATCATCTGCTGTTAAAAATGGCGGGCGATGGCGTGGGCGAAGCCAAATCGTGGCTGGTGGATTATTTCAAACAGGCCGAAGGCGATTTCTTTGTCTGTACGCCGGAGGAAGGCAGCAAAGCGTTTTTACACCGTTTCGCCGCTGCGGGCGCAGCAATTCGTTATCAGGCGGTGCATTCCGATGAAGTCGAAGACATTCTGGCGTTGGATATCGCTCTGCGGCGTAACGACACCGAGTGGTATGAGCATTTACCGCCGGAGATCGACAGCCAGCTGGTGCACAAGCTCTATTACGGCCATTTTATGTGCTATGTCTTCCATCAGGATTACATCGTTAAAAAAGGCGTGGATGTGCATGCGTTAAAAGAACAGATGCTGGAACTGCTACAGCAGCGCGGCGCGCAGTACCCTGCCGAGCATAACGTCGGTCATTTGTATAAAGCACCGGAGACGTTGCAGAAGTTCTATCGCGAGAACGATCCGACCAACAGCATGAATCCGGGGATCGGTAAAACCAGTAAACGGAAAAACTGGCAGGAAGTGGAGTAAAAATTACGGATGGCAGAGTATCGCCATCCGAATTCACTTAATCGTTCTGTGCCGTCTGCCCCGCCGCCGCCATTTGGGCGGCTTTTTGTTTTTTATAGCTCAACGCTGCTGCCGGCACAGGCATCACTTTACCGGTTTCAATCCAGGTACGCAGGCGGCTGGCATCGGCAAAATGGGTATATTTGCCAAACGCGTCCATCACTACCAGCGCCACCGGTTTATTATTGATAACCGTACGCATCACCAGACAATGGCCCGCCGCATTGGTAAAGCCGGTTTTGGTTAACTGAATATTCCAGTTATCGCGATACACCAGATGATTAGTATTGCGGAACGGCAGCGTATACGTCGGATTAGAGAAGGTTGCCATATCTTCCCGGGTAGTACTTAACTGCCCGATCAACGGATATTGTTTGCTGGCAATGAGCAGTTTGGTTAAGTCACGGGCAGTTGAAACGTTATGCACCGACAATCCGGTAGGTTCAACAAAGCGCGTGTTGTTCATTCCGAGCGATTTCGCTTTCGCATTCATTGCCTTAATAAAGGCTTTGTAACCACCGGGATAATGGTGCGCAAGGCTTGCCGCCGCGCGGTTTTCTGAAGACATCAGCGCCAGCAACAGCATATCTTTACGGCTGATTTCGCTATTCAGTCGTACGCGCGAATAGACCCCTTTCATCTCCGGCGTCTGGCTGATATCCACTTTTAGTTTTTCATCCAGCGGCAGTCGTGCATCCAGCACAACCATCGCGGTCATTAATTTGCTGATAGACGCAATAGGACGCACGTCCATATCCGGCTCCATACCGGTCGGACGCACCAGATCCGGGTGGTTCGAATAGATCACTTTGTTGGTATTCAGATCAACAATCATCGCGCTACCGGAGGCAATTTCCGGTTGTGAAGCGGTGGTAGCGGCTGCCGTTTTCGCAACGGCCTGCGGTGCAAAAGGCACAGCCAGCATCAGGGCCAGGCTAAATAAAGAAACTCGAAATTTCGGCATGATGAGCATTCAGATAGTGGTTCACGCGCACGGGTTGCGCACCGCCGGAGTAAGGATTTACTGAGGCTAGCGACGCCATCATAACGAGCAAAAAGTGCGATCGTCAAAGGAGAATCGTGAGGAAATGCTGCATTGCTGACATTTACGCCAGCAATGCAACGTCAAAGAACTTTCTAGAACAAACGATAACCGTAGCCCCATAGTATAACGGTTAGGGCGAGCAGCACTTCCAGTACCAGCACGCCAATCGCCAGCGTCGAACTAGAGAAGCTAAGGCCTTCCTCTTTGTTGATATTCAGGAAGCTCGGAATACCAAGGTAAAGCAGGTAGCCGGTGTAAAACAGCGCCACCGTGCCGACCAGCGCACACAACCAGACCAGTGGATAAAGCGCCACCAGACCGCTTAAAAACAGCGGAGTTGCAACGTAGCCCGCGAAGACCATGCAGTGCGCAAGTGACGGACGCTGCGGATAATTACGCGCCATCCACCAGATGACCCGCCCCATCACCGCGACCCCAGCCAGCATAACGCCGTAAAACAAGACAGCCAGCGCCAGTCCGGTAAACCAGGATAACTTCAGGATAGTGCCATCGCCAAAATTCCAGCCAATCTGTGTAGTGCCAATGAAGGCGCAAATCACCGGAATCGCCGCCATCAGCAAAACGTGGTGGGTGTAATGGTGAGAAATCGTTTCGTTTTCGCGATTAATCACCTGCATTTCACGATCGGGATGGGAAAACAGTCCCCAGACATGGCTCATACCGCCCCCTTGTTGTGAGTTCATGAACCTGACAGTTCAAGTATAAGTCAGCTTGTGATTATTTTTTGTTCGCTCATGTAATTTGCACCGTCTGATGTACGTCCTTTTTCAGCGTGAATGATTTCCAGGGTGTATGCTTAAAGGCAACCAAAGGGAGACAGACTGGCCTATGGATCTCAATACACTCATCTCACAATATGGTTATGCCGCGCTGGTGATCGGTAGCCTGGCGGAAGGTGAAACCGTGACTTTGCTGGGAGGCGTTGCGGCACATCAGGGGCTATTAAAGTTCCCGCTGGTGGTACTTTCTGTGGCGCTTGGCGGCATGATTGGCGACCAGGTGCTCTATCTGTGCGGGCGGCGGTTTGGCGGCAAGCTGTTACGCCGTTTCTCGAAACATCAGGATAAAATTGAGCGGGCGCAGAAACTTATCCAACGCCATCCGTATCTGTTTGTCATTGGTACGCGCTTTATGTATGGCTTTCGGGTGATTGGCCCGACGCTGATTGGTGCCAGCCAGCTGCCGCCGAAAATCTTTCTGCCGCTTAATATTCTCGGCGCATTTGCCTGGGCGTTGATTTTTACCACTATCGGTTACGCTGGTGGTCAGGTGATTGCGCCGTGGTTGCACACTCTCGACCAGCATTTGAAGCACTGGGTCTGGTTGATTCTGGTCGTGGTTCTGGTGGTAGGCGTGCGCTGGTGGCTGAAACGGCGCGGGAAGAAAAAGCCGGATCATCAGGCGTAAAACCATTGCCCTGGGTAAGGCGTTCGCGCCGCATCCGACATCCGGTGCACCATGCCTGATGCGACGCTTGCGCGTCTTATCATGCCTACCAAAATTTTACCCATTGAAATAACCACGCACCTCACTGCGCTATTCTGGGTTGAACTGTGGATTCGCCAACATAAAGCCGCCATCCACTATCAACGACTGCCCGGTGGTGTAATTTGCGCCCTCCGAACAAAGCCACACCACCAGGCTGGCAATCTCATGCGTTGCGCCAAAACGCCGCAAGGGAATCGAAGGCTCCGCATCGGGCTTCACGTCGCTGTCATCCATGCCATTCATTGGCGTGGCGATCGCCCCAGGCGCGACTGCGTTCACCAAAATCTTATGCCTGACCAGCTCCAGCGCCATCGCTTTGGTTAACCCACCGAGCGCATGTTTAGCGGCTGTGTAGGCGCTGGCATCCGGCAGCGGCGTATGTTCATGTACCGACGTAATGTTGATGATGCGACCGCCCTGCCCTTGTTTCACCATCTGGCGGGCCGCAATTTGTGAGCATAAAAATGCACCATCGACATCAACGGTAAAAATCTTGCGCCACTCATCGAAAGCCATATCAAGAAACGGCGCTTTGGTCATTGCACCCGCATTATTCACCAGCACATCAATGCGCCCCAGCCGTTGAATGAGTTTCTCCAGCGCCAGTGCCCCTTCTGGTAGATTGCCGAGATCCAGCTGCACGATCTCCGCACGTACGCCGTGGCTAACTACCTCACGCGCGGTATCTTTTGCCCCTTCTTCATCTGAGTGCCAGGTAATACCAATATCAAACCCCTGCTGCGCCAGTAATAACGCGCACTCTTTGCCGATCCCCGAATCGGAGGCGGTAATAATCGCAACCTGTGCCATCGAGTTCTCCACTTAACGCTGAATAAACGTTAAGTATAGAAGGCGCATATCATCAGCGTTTGTAACCCCCGCCCAACGCACCAGTGAGTTGAATGGAGGCATCCAGCCACTGCCCTTGCAATAACAGGCCATTGGCCCGCTCACGCAGCGCGGGGATTCTGGCTTCGCTGACGCGGGAACCAGCAATGATGCCCGCGTTAAAGCGCGCCTGCGCAAGACCTACCACACGCAAGGCATCGCGCTCAATTTGCGCCTGATGCTGGTTTTTCTCCGCAAGTGTCTGAACCTGACTGGCTGCCCGCGCCACGTCATTCACCGCTTCAACCACCGCTTTGTTGTAGCTGGCGATAGACAAGTTGCTTTCGGCTTTTGCGATATCGAGATTGGCGTTAAGACGACCACTATCGAAAATGGGTAGCGTCAGGCCTGCCGTAACGCCCATTTGCTGCGCGGAATGACGGAACAGATCGCTTAAGTGCAACGCATCCTGTTGCAGGAAGGCCATCAGGTTGATGTCAGGATAAAATGCCGCTTTTGCCGCATCAATGGTGCTTAGCGATGACTCAACGTACCAGTGCGCCGCCTGCAAATCTGCCCGCCGGGCCAGTAAGGAGTACCCCAGTTCATCAGGAAGCTGGCTTGCCACTTTCGGCAACGCGACCGGTTTAAGCTTCAATGACTTTGTCTGGTTATTTGTAAGTGCGCTTAACCGTGCCTCAATAATTTTCATTTTCCCCGCGACATCGTTGAGCTGCTGCCGGGTTTTGCTGGCATTAATATCGGTTTCCACACCTTCAACTGAAGAAGTAATCCCGTTCTGATATAGCTGGCGATCGGTCGCGATAATGGTGTTCTGCTCTTTTTCTATTTGCTGCAAGACCGTGTTTAACGCCGCCTGGGTTTGCCACTCCCAGTACAGGCGGGCTACGCTGCCAGCCAGCAATTGGCGGGTTTGCTCGCGTTCCGCCGCCCGTGCTTTAACCGTACCCAGGCGGGCAGTAACCTCCGCCCGATTCTTTCCCCAGATATCGAGATGCCAGCCCGCCGTTAAGCCAAAAGTACCGTTGGTGTACCACGGGCCGGTCGTACCTGCGGCCGGATCGTTCAGAGCAAACGGCCCCATTAAGCCTTCTGCCGACATTTTTTGCCGCTCCATATCCGCCGAAAAGTCGATCTGCGGACCATCCTGAGTGGCAACTGCCTTCGCCTGGGCTTCAGCTAGCTGAATGCGCTGTTCAGCCACCTGCATATCCGGTGCGTTCTGTAGTGCATTGTTAATTAAGGAAGTGAGTTGATTATCGTGATACTCCAGCCACCATTGGCTGTCTGGCCAACCATTTTTCAGCGCCGTGGGTAATGCGGTGTCAACTTGTGCAGCGGGCGTTTGCTGGCTTAACGCCTGGCGGGTTTCATGCATAGGCGCACACCCGGCCGTCATGGCCGTAGGCGCCGATGAGGCTGCGGTCAAAGCCGAGGTCGCGGGCGTTTGCCGCCGGGACGGCCTCCAGCTCGGCGGAGATAAAATCCTCCTCCACAATGCCGTATTTCTCATGCAGGATGCGCATGATGGCGAGCTTCACGCGGTCGGAGCCGTCGTCGTCCGGCTCGGGCCAGCTGCCGATAAGGATGTTGAGGGATTCGGACGGAATGGCCTCATTCAGCGGCTTTTTGCCCTGTTCACGGCCCAGATGGGGAAGCAGGTCGTTGATGACGAACTGCGGGTCTTCGGGGTCCGCGCCGATCTTGACATAGATTTCGCTTCCGTCCGCGCGGACGATCTTGCCGTGCAGCTCCAGCGGGACCGTGACCCACTGGTACTTGCGGATGCCGCCGTAGTAATGGGTCTTGAAGTAGGCCAGCTCGCTGTCCTCATAGAGGGGATTGGGCTTCAGGTCCAGACGGGGGGAGTCGATGTGGGCGGCGGTGATCTGGGCGCCCTCCTCCAGGGTCTTGTTCCCCAGATAGGCCAGCATCACGCCCTTGCCCCGGTTGCAGACGTAGACCTTGTCGCCGCTCTTGAGGGCCATGCCCCGCTCATAGGGGACGTAGCCCTCCTTCTCGGCCAGGCGGACGGCCTCCGCCGCGCAGAGGCGCTCGGTCTTGCCGGCGTCCAGGAACGCCATGTAGTGCTTGCAGTAGCTGTCGATCTTCTTGCTCTCCGCGGCGCTGACGCGGTCCCAGCCGTTCTTCTTCTGGGAGAAGAGCTTCTTCTTGAGGTCCTTGGTCTTATCTGCCATGCTGTTTTTCCTCCTTGACGGTCTCAATGATCTTTTCAAAAAAGCGCTTTGCTTTTTCCTCAAATTCCTCCGGCGCGGCGGCATCGTTACAGAGCTCCAGGTCGCAGTGCTCCCGGTAGTAGTCGTCCGTCCGCTGGGCGCCGATCCGCAGGCGGGCATAACCCTCGTCGATGCCGTCCCGGGCCATGATCCGCCGCACCCGCAGCTCCGCCGGGGCCGTGACGG
>ENA-UEQW01003606-UEQW01003606.1-human-gut-metagenome-genome-assembly--contig:-NODE-3606-length-10556-cov-2.550911_pt1 | contig 10556 bp, 9 predicted proteins | sample MGYA00242947_ERZ507947 | MGnify/ENA primary metagenome ERZ507947 (study PRJEB26167, sample SAMN06115421) | human gut metagenome | host: Homo sapiens | place: China:Guizhou | collected 2015-03-17... | reverse complement strand
GGTCGTTAGGGACAAACTGGAACACTTGTGACCATGTTCGCCGTTGAAAAAATACGCGGGGAGTTCCCGATTCTCGGACGCGGGGTTTACGGCAAGCCGCTGGTCTACCTCGACAACGGGGCCACGGCCCAGAAGCCGCTGGCGGTGATCGAGACGATCGATTACCTCAACCGGGAGCTCAACGCCAATATCCACCGCGGGGTGCATTACCTTTCGGAGGAGGCCACGACGCTCTACGAAGCGTCGCGCGAGCGCATCCGCGCCTTTATCGGGGCGGCGGAGAAGGAAGAGGTGATTTTCACGGCCGGCGCGACGGCTTCGCTCAATACGGTGGCCTATGCGTGGGGCGAGAAATTCGTCCGTGCGGGCGACAACATCGTCGTCAGCGAAATGGAACACCACTCCAATATCGTTCCGTGGCAGATGCTGTGCGAACGCAAAGGAGCCGAGATCCGGGTGCTGCCCTTCGACGACGAAGGGCGTCTGCGCACCGAACTGCTGCCGTCGCTGCTCGACGGGCGCACGCGCGCCGTCGCCGTGACGCAGGCGTCGAATACGCTCGGCACGCGGCCCGAACTGCGCGGGATTATCGACGCGGCGCATGCCGTGGGGGCGATCGCCGTCGTGGACGGATGTCAGGGCGTCGTGCACGGGGGCGCGGACATGCAGGAGCTGGATTGCGATTTCTACGCATTTTCGGGGCATAAGCTCTTCGCTCCGACGGGTATCGGCGTGCTGTACGGCAAACGCGCGCTGCTGGAGGAGATGCCGCCGTTTCTGGGCGGCGGGGACATGGTCGATACGGTGACGTTTGCAAAGACGACCTATGCGCCCGTTCCGCTCAAGTTCGAGGCGGGAACGGCCAATTTTTCGGGCGCCATCGCGCTCGGCGAAGCGGTGAAATTCGTCCAGCGCTTCGATCCCGAAGAGGTCGAGCGGCACGAGCAGGCGCTGCTTCACCGCGCGATCGGATTTACGGCACGGCGCCTGGCAAATGCGCCATCGTATCGTTCAACGTCGAGGGCGTGCATCCTTACGATATGGGGATGATTCTCGACAAGCTCGGCATCGCCGTCCGTACCGGACAGCACTGCGCCGAGCCGGTGATGGACCATTACGCGACGACGGGCATGTGCCGCGCTTCGTTCGCGCTTTACAACACGCAGGCCGAAGCCGACGCGCTGGCCGACGGGGTCGAACGGGCCGTGCGGATGCTGCGCTGAGAAGAGGAAACTACCATAACTACCACAAACGGAAATAAAACAGGCAACCTATGTTCATTGTACTCGAAGGATTGGACGGAGCGGGCAAATCGACCCAGATACGCATGCTGCGCCAGCTGTTTGCCGACAGGGGCGTCGAGAGCGAGTATGTGCATTTCCCGCGCTTCGATTCGCCCGTATACGGCCAGCTGATCGCCCGGTTCCTGCGCGGCGAATTCGGCGGCGTGCAGGAGGTCGATCCCTACCTCGTGGCGCTGATTTTCGCGGGCGACCGCGCCGACGCCGCGCCGCAGATACGGCAGTGGCTCGCCGAAGGTAAAGCGGTGGTGCTGGACCGTTACGTCTATTCGAACGTGGGTTTTCAGTGCGCCAAACTTCCCGCCGGCGAAGAACGCGACCGGCTGGCCGATTGGATCGTGAACCTCGAATTCGGCCATAACGCGCTTCCCCGTCCCGACCTCTCGCTGTTCCTCGACGTACCGTTCGCCTTTACCGAGCGCAAGCTCTCCGAAGTGCGCGAAGGCGACGACCGCGACTATCTGCAGGGCGGACAGGATATCCACGAGGCGTCGTTGCAGCTGCAGCAGGACGTGCGCAGCGTCTATCTCGCCTCGGCGGCCAAGGACCCGTCGCTGCGGGTCGTCGATTGCAGCGACGCTTCGGGTGCGATGGAGTCGCCCGAAGGCATCTTCGCCAAAATCCGTGCGGAACTAACCCCAATACTTGGAGCAGATGCGTAAAACACGGGTATTCAAACTGATAGCCAACGTTTGCCGGCTGATCCTCGCCTGCACTTTTATTCTTTCGGGTTTCACGAAGGTTATCGACCCGTGGGGCACGGCGATGAAGGTCAACGAGTACCTCTCGATCTACGGTGTCGAGTCGCTGCAGCCTGCGAGCATGGCTTTTTCGATCTGGTTGTGCGGCGCCGAGCTGATGATGGGGTGCATGCTGCTGTTCAAGGTCCGCATCCGTCTGATTTCGATCTTCGCCGTGCTGTCGATGCTGTTCTTCACAGCGCTGACATTGCTGAGCGCCACGCTGATTCCCGTCGAGGACTGCGGCTGTTTCGGCGAGGCGCTGAAACTGACGCCGTGGCAGACTTTCTTCAAGAATCTGGCCCTGCTGCCCATGGCCTTCGTGGTCTGGTGGCGCTACCGTCCCGACAAGATTTTCGCCTTCAACGCGCTGGAAATCGTGCTGACGGTCACCTTCTTCTTCCTTTCGATGTATCTGGGGTACTACTGTTACCGCCATCTGCCGCTGATCGACTTCCTGCCCTATAAGGTCGGGGTCAATATCTGGGAGGGCATGCACGCTCCGGCCGTCGAACCCGGCGAGACGGAGACCGTGCTCGTTTACCGCAATCTCGAAACGGGCAAACTGCACGAATTTTCGCTCGAAGACACCGCATGGCAGGACGCCGGGAAGTGGGAGTGGGTCGATACCCGGACTACCGAGGAGATGCCCGCCATACGCCCGCTTATGAGCGAATTCGCCCTGCGCGATGCCGAGGGGGACGCCACGGAGGAGATACTGACCGCTCCCGGCCGCGTGTATATGCTTTGCGTCACCTCGTTCGACCGCCTGCCGCGCGCCTGCGCCAAGCGGTTTGCCGCTCTCATACGGCGTGCGCAGAGCGAAGGCGCGCGCGTCGTCTGTCTCACGCCCCAGCCGTTGTACGGCGTCGCCTATCACGATTTCGGATCGGGCGAGGTACGCTGCTATAACATAGACGCTTCGACCATGAAGACCATGCTTCGCGCCAACAACGGCATGGTGCTGCTCGAAGAGGGCGTGATCCGCGCTAAAAAGAATTGTCGCGATATTCGTCCATAGGGACTTTTTGCGGCGAGTGGTATGAAAGTTGACCCCGGAAACGGAGTCAACTTTCTTATTATGCGAACTTTCCAAACTTTATTCATTCTTCTCGCGCTGTGCGGCTGCGGCCGCCGTCAGCCGGCGCCTGAGACGGTCCGCCCGGTGAAGGTCGTCACGGCGTCGGGCGCCGGGGTCATCGACAAGGATTTCGCGGGCATGGCTACGCCCGACGACGCCGTGAATCTGGCGTTCAAGCTTTCCGGACAGGTGCTGGACGTTCCGGTGTCGCAGGGCGAGAGCGTGAAGAAGGGGGCGCTGCTGGCCGAGCTCGACCCCCGCGACATCCAGCTGCAGGTCTCCGCCGACCGCTCCGCATACGAAGAGGCCCGCTCGCAGCTGCAGCGCATGCAGCGGCTGCTGGAGCACGAAGCCGTCTCGCAGCAGGAATTCGAAGCTTCCCGAACCCGCTATGCGCAGGCCCGCTCTGCTTATGACAACTCTCTCGACATGCTCAAGGAGACCAAGCTCCGGGCGCCTTTCGCCAGCGTCGTCGAGCGCAAATACGTCGATAATTACGAACGGGTGCAGGCCGGACAGACCATCGTGCGCGTCGTGAATCCCGTGACGACGCAGGTGCAGTTCACCCTGCCCGAAAGCGCTCTGCCGCTGCTGGCCTCCCAATCCACGCGCTTCGAGGTGGAATTCGACAACTACCGGGGCGTGAAGTTTCCGGCCGTGCTGAAAGATTACGCCAAGACTTCGTCTGACGCGTCGGGATTTCCCGTATCGCTTCGCCTGACCAATGCCGATCCGGGGCGTTATCCCGTCTCTCCGGGCATGTCGTGTACGATTACCATGCAGAGCGCCGACCCGGTTCCCGACGCCGTGTCGCTGCCCGTGTCGGCGATCTTCGCTCCGGCCGAAGGCGGCACCTACGTCTGGATCGTGACCGGCGACGGCCATGTCGTGCGCCGCGAGGTGACGCTGGGCGAGCTGTACGGCCGCGACCGCGTCGTGGTGGACAGCGGCGTGGAGCCGGGCGAGCGCGTCGTCACGGCGGGCGTTTATCAGCTGCGGCAGGGCGAGCGGGTGCGAATCCTAAAGTGATACGGTCATGAGTCTGCCCGAATATTCGCTGAAAAATAAAAAAGTCGTCTGGTTTTTCCTTTTCGTCCTGCTTGCTGGCGGCGCCCTCGGCTTCGTCACGCTGGGCAAAAAGGAGGATTCGACGTTCGTCATCAAAAGTGCGTCGCTGGTCTGCACCTATCCCGGAGCCACGCCGCTGGAGGTCGAACAGCTCATTTCCGAGCCGATCGAACGCGAGGTGCAGTCGATGCGGCTGGTGCATAAAATCACCTCCGAGTCCTATTACGGACTTTCGAAGATCATGGTCGAACTCGATCCTGCGACCGGCGCCGCGGAGATTCCGCAGTTGTGGGACGAGCTGCGGCGCAAGGTGCTCAACATCCAGCCCCGGCTGCCGGCCGGGGCTTCGCCCGTTACCGTGGCCGACGATTTCGGCGACGTGTACGGCATCTATTACGGCCTTTCGGTCGACGGCGGATTCACATGGTCCGAACTGCGCGAGTGGGCGCAGCGGATCAAGACGGCGCTGGTGACCGTGGACGGCGTGCAGAAGGTGACGCTCTTCGGCGAGCAGACGCCCGTGGTGAACGTCTATGTCAGCCTTGCGGCGCTCGCCAACTTCTCGATCCGCCCCGAATCGATCGTGAGGACCATCGGCCAGCAGAACACGATCGTCAACAGCGGCGAGAAGCAGGCCGGGGCGCTCGAAATACAGATCTTGGAGGACGGGGCCTATAAGGACCTCGGCGACATCTCCAACCAGTTGCTCATCTCCTCTTCGGGCAAGCAGTACCGGCTGGGCGACATCGCCCGCGTGGAGCGGGGATACGCCGATCCGCCGCAGACGCTGATGCGCGTGAACGGCCGCAGGGCGGTGGGCATCGGCATCTCGACCGAGGCTGACGTGGACGTGGTGAAGGCCGGGGAGAAGATCGGCCGGGTGCTCGGCGGCCTTACGCGCCAGATGCCCGTGGGCATGGACCTCACGGTGCTTTATCCCGAAGACCGCATTGCCCGCGAGGCGAATTCCACCTTTATCCTGAACCTCGCCGAATCGGTGGCGATCGTCATCCTTATCATCATGCTCGTCATGGGATTCCGCGCCGGGGTGCTGATCGGCAGTTCGCTGCTGTTCTCCATAGGCGGTACGCTTCTGCTGATGCAGTTTCTGGGCGAAGGTCTCAACCGCACCTCGCTGGCGGGGTTCATCATCGCGATGGGCATGCTGGTGGACAACGCCATCGTGGTGACCGACAATGCGCAGCAGGCCATGCTGCGGGGCGTCGCGCGGCGGCAGGCCGTCATCGACGGGGCCAATGCTCCGCGCTGGAGCCTGCTGGGAGCGACGCTGATCGCCATTTTCTCGTTCCTGCCGCTTTATCTGGCCCCTTCGTCCGTTGCCGAGATCGTCAAGCCGCTGTTCGTCGTGCTGGGGCTTTCGCTGCTGCTGAGCTGGGGGCTGGCCCTTACGCAGACGCCGCTTTTCGGCGATTTCATGCTCCGCGTCAAACCTGCGGCGCACGATCCCTACGATACGAAGTTCTACCGGAAATTCGACCGGCTGCTGGCCGGGCTGCTGCGCTGGCGGTGGGGCGTCGTTGCGGGCGTCGTCGCGCTCTTCGCCCTTTCGCTGGCGGTAATGGGTCTCATGCCGCAGAATTTCTTCCCGTCGCTGGACAAGCCCTATTTCCGGGCCGACGTGCTGTTGCCCGAAGGGTATAACATCCGCGATACGGAGCGCAACCTGCGCCTGATGGAGGAGTGGCTCCATGAGCAGCCCGAAGTGAAGACCGTGTCGGTGACGATGGGCTCCACGCCGCCGCGCTATTATCTGGCCAGCAGCAGCATTTCGCTGCGGCCCAATTTCGGCAATATCCTGATCGAACTGCACGACCGGAAACAGACCGAGGAGGTTGAAAACCGTTTCAATGCCTACGTCGTGGCGAACTGTCCCGACGTGTGGCTGCGCTCGTCGCTTTTCAAACTCTCGCCCGTGCCCGACGCCGCGATCGAATTCGGGTTCATCGGCGACGATATCGACACGCTCCGCCGGCTGACGCAGGCGGCCGAGGACATCATGTGGCGTACGCCCGGCACGGCGAATATCCGCAACAGCTGGGGCAACCGCGTTCCGACGTGGCTGCCGCTCTACTCGCAGATGAAGGGCCAGCGCATCGGCGTCACCCGCAGTCAGATGGCGCAGGGCATTACCATCGCCACGCAGGGCTACCGGCTCGGCGAGTACCGCGAGGGCGACCAGTTCATGCCGATCCTGCTCAAGGACGAGAATATCGACGCCTATAATCTGACCAACCTGCAGGCGTTGCCGATCTTCACGCCTGCGGGCAAGGTCTACTCCATCGAACAGGCGACCGACGGTTTCCGCTTCGAATACCGCGGCGGGGTGGTGAAGCGTTACAACCGCCAGCGGGTGATGAAGGCGCAGTGCGACCCGGCGCGCGGGGTCAATACGATGGAGCTGTTCGCCGCCCTGCGCGATTCGGTGACCCGCGCCGTGCCGCTGCCCGAAGGCTATTCGATGAAGGTCTTCGGTGAGCAGGAGAGTCAGCAGGAGTCCAATTCGGCGCTGGCCGAGTACATGCCCCTGACGATGATCCTGATCTTCATCGTCCTGCTTCTGCTTTTCCGCAACTACCGCGAACCGGTCATCATCTTGCTGATGATCCCCCTGATCTTTATCGGCGTGGTGCTGGGACTGGCCGTCACGGGCAAGGTGTTCAACTTCTTTTCGCTGCTGGGACTGCTGGGGCTTGTGGGAATGAATATCAAGAACGCCGTGGTGCTTGTCGAGCAGATCGGCGTCCTGCGGGCCGAGGGCAAAGGGCCTTACGATGCGCTGGTCTCCGCCACGCGCAGCCGTATCGTGCCCGTTGCGATGGCTTCGGGGACCACGATCCTCGGCATGCTGCCCCTGCTGTTCGACTCGATGTTCGGGGCGATGGCCGCGACGATCATGGGCGGACTGCTGGTCGCCACGCTGCTGACCGTCTGCGTCCTGCCGGTCGTCTACGCCATTTTCTATAATATCCGTGAATCATGAAACCGTTTCTGCTGTCAGTCATTCTGTTTTTTTGCCTGCCGCCGACGCACGCTCAGACCACGCTCGACGATTACCGCCGCGACGTGATCGAGTACAGCCGCCGGCTGAAAGTCGCCGCTGCCGGGAGCGATGCCGCCGCAGAAACCGTGGGGCAGGCGCGGACGGGCTACCTGCCGCGGCTGTCGCTCGACGGGAACTTCACGGCCACCGTCCATCATTACGACGGCGTCGAACGTTGGAACTTCAGCGTGCTGCCCCAGCTGGTGCAGGTCGTCTACGGCGGCGGAGCCGTGCGTGCGGCTTACCGGCAGGCCGAACTGGGATACGACATCGCCCTCTGCGACGAGGAGTTCACCCGGCTCGATGTCCGCTATACGGCCGAGTATACCTACTGGAACCTTTCGGCCATGGCGCTCTATGCCGCTTCGATGCGGCAGTATGTCAGCATCATCCGTTCGCTCAAGGAGGTGGTGGACCGCCGGTTTGCCGAGGGGTATATCGCCAAGGGCGACGTGCTGATGATCGACACGCGCCTGAGCGAAGCGCAGTACGAACTGATCTCCGCCGAGCGGAATTACACCGTGGCGCTGCATAATTTCAACATCCTGCGGGGCGCCGATCCTGCGCTCGGCGTAATGCTGGCGCAGGGCATCCGCGATTCGCTTCCGCAGCCCGTGCGGGTGCCCGCCGCCGAAGCGGCGGCATTCAGACCCGACTATGCCGCCGCGCAGCTGCGCAGCGACCGGGCCGAAGCCGGCATCCGCGCGGCCCGTGCGGCCTTCAATCCGCAGCTGAGCGTCGGCATCGGGGGATCGTGGCAGCCCTATTATCCCAACCGCACGGGCGCTACGACGGTGGACGGCTCGGCGTTCGTGAAACTCTCGCTGCCGATATTCCACTGGGGCGAACGCCGCCGCGCGACGGGCGTCGCCCGTGCCGTACAGCGGCAGAGCGAATGGGACGCCGCGCAACTCTATGACGATATCGTGCGCGAAGAGATGAACGGCTGGACGGCGCTGGAGAACAGCCGTGCGCAGGTCGAAGCCATGGAGCAGAGCCTGCGCATCGCCGGCGAAAACCTCGACATCAGCACCTATTCCTACGGCGAGGGGCTGGCGACGATTCTCGACGTGCTGCAGGCCCAGCTGAGCTGGATTCAGCTCTATACCAACGCCATCAAGGCGCATTACAATTATGCCGTGGCGGTGTCTGATTACCGGCGGATTACGGCGCAGCAGTAGCCCGGAAATAAAAAATCGGAGGGTCCGTCGGACCCTCCGATTTTTTCGCCGGTTTGCGGTGTCAGGCTTTCGCCGGTTCGGTGCTGACCACCGCGATTTCGTGAGATACCGGGGCGATCATGCGGAACATGCGCATGATGCCGCAGTATTTTTCGTGCGTCAGCGTCGCCGCCCGGCTCACCTTGGCCTGATCGTCCTCGGTGTCGCATTCGATGTTGTAGACGACGTGGAACGACTTGAATACGCTTTCGGACCGGACCTCTTCGGTCGAAAGTTCGCCCGATACGCTTATCTCGAAGCGCTTGGGACGCAGGCGCTCCTTCTCCATAATCATCAGGGCCGTCATTCCCGAACATTTGGCTGCGGCATAGAGCAGCAGGGTCTTGGGATTCATCTCCCCGCAGTCGGGACCGTTTTCGGGCACGAGTTTCGAATCCCCGGTCAGCTGCAACGTTACTTTTTCAATCATATGGCTGAATTTTTATTGAACAACGCTCTTCGGGCAAGAATCGTACCTTACTGCCGCATTCCGGCCGTCTCCGCAGGCTCCCGCCGCGGAGCCGCTTCGGGCCTGCTCAGCGGATGCTGAATCGTGAACCGGGTGCCTTTGCCGGATTCGGACTCGACCGAAATGGCGCCGCCCAGATACTCGGTGATCGTGCGGCAGATCGACAGTCCGAGCCCGACGCCTTTGACGAACGAGTCGGCCTTGTAGAACCGTTCGAAAATCCGGTCCAGATGCTCCTGCGCGATGCCCTTTCCGGTGTCGTGGACGAACAGTTCGACCTTTTCGCACCCCTGCGGGGAGCGGAAGCCGAAGGTGATGCTGCCGTTGTCCGTGAATTTCGCGGCGTTGTTGATGAGGTTGTTGACGACCTGCTTGAGCCGCGACGCGTCGGTGACTATCGGTGTGTCCGCCTGCGGCATGTCGAGCCGCAAACGGACGCCTTCCGGCATGCAGAGCCGCTGAGCCTGATAAATATCCGTCAGCAGAGCGTGCAGCGAGTGCTCCCCGAAATGGAATTCCATGGTGTTCGATTCGATCTTCGAAAGGTCGAGGATGTCCGAAATCAGGCGCAGCAGTTGGTCTCCGTTGCTCGTTATGAGCCGGCTGTACTCCTGCTTCTCCGCCTCGCTGAACGGGATGTCTTCGCTGGTGAGCAGGTTGGCGAAGCCGATGATGGCGTTGAGGGGCGTGCGTATCTCGTGGCTCATGTTGGCCAGAAACGCGCTTTTCAGCCGGTCGCTCTCCCTCGCCTTGTCGCGGGCTGCGCGCAGTCCGTCTTCGGAGGTCTTGTGGGCGTGGATGCTCTGGCATATCCCCACGATGCGGTAGGGCGATCCGTCGCCGGTCTGTCCGAGGTATACGGACTGCTCCTCGAACCACTCCCACGTACCGTCACCGCGCCGGAGCCGGTACGTGAACGTGTCGGGATTCATCTCTCCTGCGAGTTGTTTTGCGAAGGCGTCGGCCAGCCTGCCGCGGTCTTCGGGATGCACGAGCCTGAAGAAATCTTCGGTGCCGATCGTGCCGTCGCCCGCCGGAAGACCCAAGTGGGCGAACCAGCGCTCGTCGATGACCATCCTGTTGTGGCCGAGGTCGAAAAACCACGGGAATATCTTCGTCTGCGACAGGGCCATGCCGAGGATGAATTTGCGGGTGATCTCCTCCTCGGTGTTGCGGAACAGAAAGACGATCCGGCGCAGTTGCCGCCGCCGGTCGTAACGGCCGACGAAACGGCCTTCGATGTAGAATTTCAGGTTGGAGTTCCGAAGCCGGATATAGCTCCATGGCGGCAGGTCTCCGTAGCGGTGCCGTTCCCTGAGCCGGGCGAAAATGCCGGGCAGAAGGTCCTGCCGGTCGTGACAGACCGAAAGGATGTCGGAGATGTTCAGCGGATGTGAAAAATCCCCCCCCCGCGGATGCGGAGTTCGTCGCATGCCCGTGCGTTGATTTCCGTAATTTCCCCTTCCGGAGTGAGCGTGACGGCGCCGACGGACAGCATGCTCAGCGTGTCTGTCTCGGACTGGGCGCCGGTGCGGGAGGCTGCGCGCGGGTCCTTGTGATGAAAAAGACGCGATTTCATCGAGTGGAGGTTTAGCGAATCAGTGACGACGCAAGGT
>ENA-UEQW01003600-UEQW01003600.1-human-gut-metagenome-genome-assembly--contig:-NODE-3600-length-10569-cov-3.965116_pt1 | contig 10569 bp, 19 predicted proteins | sample MGYA00242947_ERZ507947 | MGnify/ENA primary metagenome ERZ507947 (study PRJEB26167, sample SAMN06115421) | human gut metagenome | host: Homo sapiens | place: China:Guizhou | collected 2015-03-17... | reverse complement strand
CTGTCTACACCTCATTGCGTACAGGTTGCCATACCGATTCCGCTCCGCTACCATCGAGCGATAGAAAGAACTGCGTACGCGCTCCAAACGGCGCTTCTTCAGCTTCCATCGCTTCTTCCTCTCCACCTTCAGCAGCTTGTTCACTGCGTCCGTCTTCTTCGACGCCGTGTCGCAGAACGACACCGCCTTCTCGATTTCGGTCTTCAAACGACTGCACTCGCTCAGTACCTGTTCCGTAGATTCGTTATGCGTTCCATCCGGATCCGATAGATGCGTTTGGCACAATTCCTTCAACCGCTTTATGGAATCCAGCGACGATGCAATCCGGTGCTTCATCTCCGTCGCGGATAGCAACTTCTCTCGGTTCGAAGGTTTGGCCTCCATTCAGCCCAAATGAATGATCCTTCTGCATCCTTTCCGTTTCATCAAATGCAGCCTATTGTAATGAAGAGTGGATGGATGAAACGGGCTTCGCGGCTTTGACCATCATTATGTGTCTGTGTCCACAACTGCGTGGAGTGAATCGCAGCAACAGCACCACTCTTCCAGATGGATTCAAACGATGGTAGATGAATCGACTTCACGAAGGTGGTTCATATCCTTCCTCTTCCCTCCTCCCATTTCTATTTTTCCGAGTATCACATGGCTAGCAGAATACGCCTTCTGTTGAAGGCATTTGCTGTCGCTCGTTACTTGGCGTCGAACCAGCGCATTGCGGTAGGAGCGGAAACCGCGGTATCATTTCATAGAAGATATCAACAAATGCCAAACTATTCGTATCCGGGAGTAAATCCGCTTCCGAGGTGATGAGGGAAGTCATTCCTTTCTACAAGCAGCCATTGGGTATTGTGCGGACTACGTGGATCACGAGTAGAGAAGCAGCTGCTCTACCAAAAAGCGCAAAAGAAAGTCGGTCTCTACTGTGTTTTCCTCGTTGGGGTCGGGATTTGCTCGTTTGAATATTACAAGCATCGGAACATCGTTCCCATCACCCATCGCAGGCACTTCGCCGTTCGCTCTGCCTTCTCTCCTCACGTGTAGGTGATTCCTCGGGATTTCGAACTGAAGTACCAGGACTCGATGATCCAGAGTCTCCGAGAACAGTTCCAAAAGAAGGACGGCGATGCGGTCCACTCCCTGATTCTCCCCGCAAAGGACGAGCGCGTCGTCTTCGTGTCGAAGATTGTCAACCGCATCAAGGAGGCGTGCGTCTACTTCTCTCCCGAGTGCGAGTACTATATGAGCCAGATGGAGATTCTCGTGGTCGATGACGACGAGATCAACGCGTACACCACCATGGGGTCGATCATTGTCGTCTACACCGGTTTGCTGAACTATTTCAAGGATCTCGAGAAGAAGGGGAAGATCTCGAATTACGAAGAAGTCTGTGTCTCTCTTCCTTCCTCATGTCTAGTGCATTGCAGGCGTGCTGTCGCACGAAATGTCGCACTGTCTCTCTCGGTGACACATCATCGTTCCCATCATCCCTAGTCATCCCGTCGAGTCCATGCTGCGCTGGACCAGCTTTGCCTACTACGTGTACATCACGCTCATCCCCGATCTGATCGTGATGCCCGTCATCAAGGGAATTGTCGACAAGAGACTCAGCCGCGAACAGGAGCACGAGGCGGATCTCCAAGCCCTGTACTTGCTGAAGCGATGCGGGTACGATCCGTCGTCGATGATCACCACCCTGTCCCTGCTTCCCGATGCAACGGAGGACGACGATATGGAGATTGTGTCGAAAACCAAGGAGTTTGTGGACGATCATCCACGCATTGTCAATCGCGTGGGATATCTCCAGGACAGGATGTTTAGGTTTGAGAAGGACTTCCAGCAGCACTACGAGGTAAAGGGTGCTGCCGGTTCTCATGAGAAGAGTCGGAATGGCGCTTATTCCCCAAGGATTTCATAGTTGTTGTATTACTACGTGATAGCTTGCCCGTAAACGCAATTAGTGTGTCTGTTTGTTATCTCATTCTTCTCTTTCTTCCTGCGAGACTACGCCGTTTTGATACGCGATGGAGAAGTACGAGCCTCTTTCGACTCTCTTTCTGTGCTGAATCCCGGTGAAGATGATGCGTAGCAGTCAGATACGAGACGTGCAGTTGGCGACTACTTCGTGCACCATTCCTGCAGGGAAGCAGTATTCCTATCCAATTCTGGTGTCTGTCCCAAACACGGTCCTGAGCTGGTCCTTCTACTCTTCCTATTATGAAATTGACTTCGCGGTCCAGAGGGAGTTGGAGGACGAAAATACGGAAGTGATCGTCGAAAAGGAGACGTTTTCGTCAGACACAACATATCAGGGGAAGATACTCGTCAACGAGTGCGGCACGTACAATCTCATATGGGACAATTCACGGGCATGGATTAGGGAGAGGAATGTCGTCTTCTCCGTCAGTCTCAAGATCCCGCAGCTCCCCACGAGCATGCGGAACAGGTGCTCTTCGTGTGCAGTGACTGCCTTCTCTTATCCGTAGCGCCATTCTGAGCGATCTCCACCAACTGACGTTCAAATCCAGGGAGTTGGAGCAGGTGTTCGAGGAAAGAAACGCCGAGCTGGAAGCACTCAAAACGCTTGCGAATCAGCGCCAAGCAAAGAAGGAAATCATCGACGTCTCGCTTCGCGTTTCGACTCATCGTTAGGGCGAAATCATGAGGCTGGAGAGCCAGGTGGCAGAACACAAGAGACTCATCGAAAAGGCGAAGCAGCTCATCGAAAACGAAAAGCGGAGCATGGTGCGTATGCATTTCTAATGCAAATTCAGCGTGTAGAGTTGCATTCCATGGCTGCGTTTTTGATCGAAGACAGTCGCATCTTTTCGATGCTGGATAGTGTGGACATGCTGCGCCTGTGGTTGCGTCCTGTTTGCACTCATTCGTAGAGCGCAGGTGAATCGGTACTTGAATGAAGCAACCCATCAGGATACCGTGTGGAAGAGGCTGTTTTCGTGCGACAAGAAGGAGAACCTCGTCATCGCCCTTCAAAATGACTGGCTGCTCCAGAAGTGGAGGTTGTTTTACCCGGATACTCCAGAACCTCGAGTCAACTGACGTGTTTGTTAGCAAACAGCGCTGCAACTGGTGAAGCAATCAAAAGAGAAAATGATAGCTCAACTAACATGACAATCGCAATTCGGACGTCACCTTTCTCGCCATATAGTTCAGCGAACACTGATAATAGAATACAAAAGAAGAAAAATGGCACTGCATAAAACGCGACTCCTTGACCACCCGCAACATCCACTCTCGCTTCTCCTCCAGCGTCTTCTTTCCCTCGCCCTCCGCTCTCCGGAAAAGAAGACTATCGTCCGCGCCGCCTTCCTCTATCCGACGATACACCACTTCGGCGAGATTCAACAACGAGTCGGACGGTTGTCTATTGATCACCAAGAACCACTGAACATACACCAGAGGACCGAGCGTGTAATCGATCACGCGGATAAACGGCAGAAGAAGGGATGCGCAATCTCCGAACAAATTCTGGAATTCCAATAATCGGAAGTCGATTGTGGACACAGCACGCTGTTTCCGCTTCTCCTTCTTCTTCGCCTCGCGTCTCGCATTGAATGCAACCAATTCCTAAAAATGACCCGAATTCTGTCACGCTCACCTTCACCGCCTCCTCTCGAATCCGCCTCAGTTTCTCTTCTTCCTCAGGCGTGATGACGTCCTGTGGAGAAGGAGAGACTTGGAGGGAAGGCTCCGTCTCCTCCTCCGAAGCCGTCGACTCGCTCTCCTCCACCTCCTGCACGGTCTCCTCTTCCGTGACGGGCTCCTCCGGAATGACGTCCATCGCGACGGGCTCGGGAGAGACGTCCCGCTTGACCACGGGGTCGGAGATGGAGATGATGTCGTTCACGCCCATGGTCATGAGATCGCCCACGATGTGGGGCTGTGGCTCGGGCGATGGTTCGGGAGGGTTGGCTGGTGGTTCTGCCTTCTCTTCTGTGTCTGTCTGTGTGTCCGTGTTCGTGTCCGGTGTTGCGTCCTTCATTGGGTCTGTTGTTGTGTTCTCATTCGTATCCGTTGTTGCGTCCTTCTTTGGTTCCACTGTTGCGTCCTTCTTTGGTTCCACTGTTGCGTCCTTCTTCGGCTCCATTGTTGCGTCCTTCTTCGGCTCCACTTTCGCCTCCACTTTCGCCTCCGCCTTACCATCTGCCTCGCTCTGCACCTGACTCTCCACCTTCTCTTCACTCTGCTTCGCCTCCACACGCTTCTTCTGGATGCCCAGGTACTCGTCATCCAGCATGTCCTCATCACTGCTCATCGCCTCGCCCTCCACCTCCTCGCCGATCTCCTCCTTCTTATTCACCTCGTCGTTCATCAGCTCGTCGAACGCCTCGCTCACGCCCGTGCACTCCCCGTCCTCCACGCTGCGGATCGACGGCAGCATCTCGTCACTCTGCTCGGGCAGTGACGACAAGTCCAGGTCATCGAACAGGTAATCGTGCGACGACGACGACAGCGTGCCGGGACGCGCCTCCTCGTCTCCCGTGTCGATCAGCGTCGTGCACAACTCGTCCTCCTCGTGCGGCTGCGGCGGCACCACGTGCAGAGACGGCGCGTGCTTCCCCGCGGTGATCGTCATGCACATCACGTTGCCCTCCTGAAGCGACGACAACTCTTCGGGGTCCACGGAGTGCGAGATGTGGATCCCGCGGTTCGATGAAAACATGCTCGACAGCGGGCGCATTGGCTGCGTGTGGAGCGGAAGAGGCGTCGGCGTGTTCGTCAGAGGCGTGCTCTCCGCGGTCGCCACGAACGGAGACGGAGAATCGGCGCACGATGTCGGAGACGACAGGTTCGATTTCGACTGGGACTGCAGCACGGACGCGGACTCCTCGCTGACGGTCGATGGAAGCGTGTTGTAGAGGTTGGAGCGGCGACGGAGCGAATTCCGAACAGGAGGGCGGATCACGATGTTGATCGACTCCCGCGGACTGCTGATCGGAGAGCTGCAGCGGTAGGAACTGTCGGGAACGGGATCCACGCTCGAATCGGACGGATAGCGAGAAGACCAGCTCCCATGACTATCCCGGCTGCTCGTTTGAACCCACGACGCATTCACAGACGGAACCGTTCTCCGGGTCACCAACGGAGCCAGGGATGCCTTCACCTTCCCATCGCCCTTCCCAAAGAACGAACTAACGCCGTGCTTCGTACGTCCATGCGTCGGAGACCCCGGGCAGTGCTTCCGCTCCGCAGTCGGGCTCACTGTGAGACGGGGGAGGAATCCATGCTTAAGGAAGCGCTGCTGCTCCTTTGCCTTCTCGTCCGTGCTCGACAGCGATGGAGACGGCGTGGAATCACCCGGATTGGCGTCAAGAGCACGCAAACTCATCTTCTCGGGCTTATTCAGCGTTATGATGGAGAGGCGTTTCGATAGCCGATTTCGCTTCAGATGAATAGTCGAGATTAGACTTGGTATCGGACTCGGCTTCCTTTCCGAGACGTCCTCGCTCTGCTCCGTCGAGTGCTCGGGACTGCCGTCCCTTTCACCCCCAGGATCGTCGATCTTGCCGCTTAGAGGGCATTCACTCCCAGGAGGTGAATCAACTTCTTGAGACTGTTCCATTAACGTCACACTAATGAAATAGCTCGAAGCTTTCGGTATTCTGCAGGAGAACACAAGGGCGTGCCTTGCGGAAACCGCGGTTCTTTCCACTCTCTGACGGCACCGGCTATTCCTTTCAATCGAATGATTCGCCCAGTCTAAACATATGAGTCGGCTAGGGGTCGCCGGATTCTGTCTGTACGAGGTGCTGAACTGCCTTCTCTGTGGAGTCATGTCAAGTGGATGATGGAGTAGACGGGCTATTCGCTTACGTATTCGCGCCCGATTCGATAAGGCGCCTCCTCCCCTACTGGAATACCGTCTTGTAGCCATGGGTCCTCACGATTCCACTATAGAGCTGTGGCACTGCGATGCTCCCTCGTCCTGTATGCGTTTGGCGGCATCATGTTCCTTCTTCTGTGTCATTCCTTCCTGTCAAGAGTCACCTACGACGAAATCTCCACAGCCTGACTTGTTTCCATCCAAACAGCCGAAATCAACCAGCTAAATCACATTTTCTTCCCCTTCTTTGCAGCGAACTCCTTCGCCTTTGCCTCCTTCTTCATCTTCTCCGACTGGAACCACGTTCTCTTCCTCCTCGACTTGATCTCGTCCTCGTGCTTAATCAGGTTGTCCGCCCTCTGAGCCTCTCTCTGGGCCAAATTCAACTCCTTTTCTGTTCTCTGCACTGTGAACACAGCGAGACATGCCTTACCTCCTCCTCGTAAATCTCGTCAATGTCCTTCTTCAGCGCCTCCAACTCCTTGCTGTACTTGTCGATGCACTACGCTCACACCAGACCAATAGCATTTACAGCCTTGTTGATCACACGCGTCTTGATCTGCTGATGCGCCTCCACCGCCCTCTTCACGAACTCCTTCATCAGCATGCGTCTGTCCTCCTCCACGAACGTCACAGCACGGCCGCTGTGTCCGGCACGCGCAGTACGTCCAACACGGTGAATGTACACCGCCTCCGTCTGCGGCATGTGCAGGTTGATTACCGTCTTCACGCCCTACCCCTCATCCCACGCCACCACACCCACCTTGATATCCAACCCACGCGCCGCCACGTCCGTAGCCAGCAAGAAATCCACCTCCTTCTTCGCGAAGCGGTCCAGCGCCTGCAGACGCTGCGTCTGGTTCAGGTCGCCGTGCAGCTCGGCACAGTGGAGTCCGAGGAGTCCCAACACGATCTGGAGGCGGTGCGCCTCGCTCTTCTTCTCGCAGAAGATGATGGTCTCCGAGGTGAACTGGCGCTTCAGCAGCGACACCAACATGGGCTCGCGCTGCGCCACGTCCTTCACGCGGATGAACTCCTACCGTCCAGACTCGCCGCCGCGCCTACCTGCACCAGACGGTCCACCACCTGGTTGACGGGGTCCACGAACACGCGCGCGGGCTTCTTGAGCGAGAGCGAGATGAGGTCCGAGACGGAGTCCGTCATAGTGGCCGAGAACAGCAGCGTCTGGCGCTTCACGGGACAGAGTCCGATGAGCTGGTGGATCTACGCGTCAATCCCCGCGGGGAAGGGCCACCTCGTCGGTGAAGCCCAGTTCCAGCAGGCGGTCCGCCTCGTCGAGAATCACCACCTCCACGTCGTCCAGGTCCACGCTCATCGTGTTCTGCACGTGGTCGATCATGCGACCCGGCGTGCACACCACGATGTCGGGTCGACGCTTCAGGTCCACCGCCTGCGACTCGAGAGGCAGACCACCCACGACGAGCGTGCTGGTGATCGAGGTGAACTAGAATGAACGAGTGGATGAGTCGCTACCTTCGTGAGCTTCTGCGCGATGGAGAACACCTGCGACGCCAGCTCGCGCGTGGGCGTGACGATCAGCACGCGGATGAGGTTCCGGCTCGCGTTCTTGTACCTACGCGTCACGGTGGGATTGAGTCGCTACAGGAGACGCTCCAGAATGGGCAGCAAGTACGCGGCGGTCTTGCCGCTGCCCGTCTTGGCGGCGGCGCAGATGTCGCGGCCCGCCAGCGCCAGCGGAATGCAGCGAGCCTGTGAGTGAACGGGAGCAACAAGTCGGACCTGAATGGGAGTCGGGTGGGTGAAGCCCAGCTCGTTGATGGCGCGCAGCAGGGGTCTGGAGAGGTGGAGTTGGTTGAACGAGCGCGGAATGTCGTCGGCGGTGGACGGAGTCTCCGTGTCGAAGAACTCCTCGCGGGAAGGCAGCTTGTCGTCCTTGCCTTCCATGATCGTCTTCACGCTCTTCACTACGTCCTCCGCTTCGTTCAAATCGCCCTCCTCGTCGTTCATGTCTTTTGCCTCCTCGTCAACCTCCTTCTGACGGCCCAAAATCTCCTTTCTCTTCTTGTTGATGCGCTCCTCCAGCTTGTACTGTCTTGAATTGGGCTGGAGACAAGTGGATTTGACTACAGTGAACACCAGTCTGCACACCTACCCTTTCCGGAATCATTATCCTCCTCCTCGCTCTCACTGCTGTCCTTATCGCCATCGAACACAAAGCTCTTGTCGAAATCGACCTTCTTCGCTTCCTGCTTCTAACCAATCACAAATTCGAAATGTGCATGACTCCAATTTCCTCGTCCGATGATTCCTCCTCCTTGAAGACCATGTTGTCCTCCTATCCGATAACCAACATTCCATCCACATCAAACGCCCTCGTCATCCGGAATTGTCATAATGAAATCGTCAGCCATGGTGAATTGCAGTCTTTTGGCGAATCGCACAGAGAACAGAAATCCCCAGGAAGAGCGGAAGGGGTGAAATTGTGGGGATTTTGTGTCAGAGAACAGAAGGCGAATTTGCATGAACGGAGAAGCGACGATGCATGACTCTCCTTATAGAGCACATTTCCGCCCTCCGCTTTGAATCGACAGGCATCGCATGAAGTGACCATCTGCACTCGAAACGATTCATCTCTGTACGGGAATGCGGAATAGAGCCAGAAAGGACGAGTAAACGACTTCACTGAGCCCACCTCCAAACGAGTGTCTTGGTGCACAAACACATCGAGAGGAATCCATACCCACACCCCCAATGGTTTTGCATTCATCCATAATCTCATGGCTCTAGCCCCAACCACCGACAAGCAGTGGATATCTGTCGTGATCAAGCTGTCGAGGAAGGCGTACTTTCCCGGAGCTGTTGTGAGTGGTGTCATGACAGTGAAACCGGCAAACGACGACGGCCACGAGGAGTACCTCTCCTTTATATCTGCACAGGTGCGTTCTACCGCGGATCGCTGACGGTCTAGCTCCATGGACACATCGGAATCGTTCCCAACCTGGCAGTGTTTCCCAAGGAGTTGAATAGGGGCAAACAGCGAAGCAAACCCGTCGCGTACGGCAATGTGAACCGATTCACCAACGACACGACGGACTGCATATACCAGACAAACCCCATGATCGTCGATAGTGACGTTACCTTGGATTCCATGAGAGCCTGTCCCTTTCCGACCTGAGGCTTCATCTGTAGATTTCTTCCAGATCACGCTTCCGAGCGATATCCCTCCCTCTCTGAAAACGAACTGTGTGCGATACTTGTCGGAATCCCTCGTGCGGCTCATTCGTAGCCACCTCCTTTCCTTCTGCTTTTCTAACAGCAACTCAGAGCCTCACTACATATCCGTTCCATTGAACATACTGACATATCCCATTTTCCCCTCAATCCTCCTTCCTTTACCGCACTCCTTCCTCGTATGACTTCGAGAGTGAGTACCACTACTCCATCCAGCCCTCTCCGGTTGATACTCCATCCTTCTCGAAGGAGATCACCCGAGTTGCTTCTCCACGCCTGCGTTAAGCGTAGGAATACAACAATCGCGATTCGATAACGATCACGGAGAGTTCTCAGGCGTGTGCTGAGAATCAACCGAGCGAGAGTGTTTTGGGTACGGCACATTTGTCATGCATCACCAGGAAGAGTTCAACAACCTGTACCAAATCGACATGAACCAGACCACGGAGGACGTCAAGTGGGCGAAATCGCGCTTCGTGACCTCCTACGCTGACTTCTTGTCCGCAACGCCTCAAGCGGACGTGAACAACCTCGACGAGCCTGTTTCGCGTCGCTCGGCCACGCAGTACGGAATCTTCACTGTGACGCATAACGGGAATTCGATTTGTGCGGTGCAGCTCACGACAGAGCCGGTGATTCACGGCGACGTGATTCAAGTGATTGCAGACTTCTCGGACACCCAGATTCCCTGCGAGCAAGTATGTCGAGAATGAGCGGAATTACTGTCAGATGGTGATTTCCCTGTATTACGAGGAGTATTCGCCCTATCTCCACGACAAGATCGTCAAGTCGGACTTAATCAGCACCATCTCCGTCATCACGAAACACATCAAGAAGTACCCCTATTCGTTCAGCATTCCCGCGGTGTATCCGCCCTCGCTCCAGACCGAGCAAGGTAGGGTCGTTGCAGTCCCCTGAGTGGTAGTGAAAACCGCGTGGAAAGTGAAGTTCTCGTTCTACTACTTGAAGAAGAAGCCAGCCGCGGCGGAGGAGTACGTGTTTGACCCCGAGGTGTTCTTGACGCAGGCGATGACCAAGGTGGACTGGAGTTACGACATCAAGGTGAAGAGCTGCGTGAACGAGCGCTTCCATGACAGGATACGCGAGGAGTGTGAGCTGAATGGGCGCGAGTATCCCTCTGTGTTGTTGTGGCTTTGTTTCAGCAAACAGTGTATGATAAGAAGTGCGTGACAAACCTGTCAACGACCTCATCGCTAAGCGGCTTCTTCTCCTCGTAATTGGAAATGATGTCATCCAACAGACTGTACCCTTCAATGACGAACACCTTCACTTGGTCCTCTATTCCATCCAATTGCTCCCTGCACGCCCTCAACACGTCATCATCCACCCCCTGTCCGAATAACATCCCTCTCACATCCCCGGCAACAGTACTCAGGACCTGTTTCACTTCCCTCACTCTCTCCTCGATAAGAGCTGGATTGACGTCATTGTCTGGCTCGGGAGGGCTGGGGTTCGGAGAAGGAGGAGCTGGGATCTGCTCTCGGGAAGTGATG
>ENA-UEQW01003596-UEQW01003596.1-human-gut-metagenome-genome-assembly--contig:-NODE-3596-length-10586-cov-3.099439_pt1 | contig 10586 bp, 10 predicted proteins | sample MGYA00242947_ERZ507947 | MGnify/ENA primary metagenome ERZ507947 (study PRJEB26167, sample SAMN06115421) | human gut metagenome | host: Homo sapiens | place: China:Guizhou | collected 2015-03-17... | reverse complement strand
CCGTTCCGATCGAGTTCTTCGATGTCTTCCCATGAGCTGATGCCGCCGCTGACCGTAATGTCGATCTCCGGAAACGTTTTTTGGAGTTGCAGATACAGCGGGACGGACGGGCCTGAAAGCATACCGTCCTTGGCGATGTCGGTGCAGATCACCTGTGACAGTCCTGCGTCGCGGAACGATCCGATCAGTTCTTCGACTCCCACCGTAGCGGCTTCGAGCCAGCCGTTGATCGCGATCCGTCCGTCGCGGGTATCTGCGCCGAGGATCATCTTCGCGGAGCCGAATTCGGCCAGCCACTCGCGGAACGCATCGGGCTGCGTGACGGCGATGCTGCCGCAGATCGCGCGGGCGGCCCCACTGCCGAATACGTCGCGCAGGGCTTCGGCGTTTTTGATGCCGCCGCCGTATTGCACTTGCAGCGAGGTCGAAACGGTGATCCGTTCGAGCACGTTCAGGTTGACCGGGTGCGCGGCCTTGGCCCCGTCCAGATCGACCAGGTGCAGCCGCCGGATGCCGCAGTCCTCGTAGCGTCGAGCCGCGTCGAGCGGGTCTTTGTAATAGGTGGTACGGCGGTCGTAGTCGCCCTGCGTCAGCCGGACGCACTGGCCGCCGATCAAGTCTATTGCCGGGATAATCTCAATCATAGCGTTAAAAAGTTTTGTAGGATGCGTTCGCCGACCGAGGCGCTTTTTTCCGGATGAAACTGCGTCCCGAAGAAGTTGCCGCGGTTGATCGCGCCGCTGAACGTTTCGCCGTAAACGGTCGTGGCGATCGTGTCGCCGTTGACGGTCGGGGCGTACGAGTGCACGTAGTAGACGTACGAACCTTCGGCGATACCGTCCAGCAGCGGCGAACGCAGGTTCCCGATGCTGTTCCATCCCATGTGCGGTACTTTGAGCCCTTCGGCCGTGAATTTACGCACTTCGTTGTCGAAAATCCCGATGCACTCGGCGTCGCCCTCCTCGCTGCGGCGGCACAGCAACTGTACGCCGATGCAGATACCCAGTACGGGCTGCGTGAGCGAACGGATCGTCTCGACCAGTCCGCGTTCGCGCAGTTTTTCCATCGCGGTCGAAGCTTCGCCGACGCCGGGCAGCAATACCCGTTCGGCCGAACGGATCTCGTCCGGCGACGCGGTGATCCGGTATTCGGCTCCCAGTCGTCCGAGCGCGTTGGCGACGGAACGCAGGTTGCCGGTGTCATAGTCGATTACTGCTATCATAATACTCCTTTACTGCTTGGCAATTCAAATTTGAAGCCGTTGCGGGCGATGGCCATCCGCAGCGCGCGAGAGAAGGCCTTGAACACGCCCTCGATTTTGTGGTGCTCGTTTTCGCCTTCGGCCGCGATGTGCAGGTTGCAGCGTGCGGCGTCGGCGAAGCTCTTGAAGAAATGGCGGAACATTTCGGTCGGCACGTCGCCGATGCGCTCGCGGCGGAACGGGACGTTCCAGTCGAAGTCGATCCGGCCGCCGAAGTCGATCAGCACGCTGGCCCGGCATTCATCCATCGGCAGGCAGAAACCGTAGCGTTCGATGCCGAGTTTCGATCCGAGCGCCTGGTAAACCGCTTCGCCGAGCACGATGGCCGTATCTTCGATCGTGTGGTGTTCGTCCACTTCAAGGTCGCCTTTGACCTCGACGATCAGCGATACTCCGGCATGGTGCACGATCTGTTCGAGCATGTGATCGAAAAATTTCAGTCCGGTGTCGATGTGCGACGACCCGCTGCCGTCCAGGTCGATCGCCACGCGGATATCCGTCTCGCGCGTCTTGCGGGCCACGCCGCCCAGCGATCCCGCCGAGGGCGAAGGGCGGATGAAGACGTCGGGGTTGCCCGAAATGCTCTCCATGCGGGTTTTGTCGCCGAGGATTGAACCCCCGCTGCGTTCCGACGAGGGGTCGATGGCCAGCACCGCCAGTTTGTGCCGCAGCGAGGTGACCATGTTGCCGATGGCCTCGATGAAGGTCGACTTGCCTGCCCCGGGGACGCCCGTGATGCCGATGCGGACCGATTTCCCGGCGTGCGGCAGGCAGCGCTCGATGATCTCCTGCGCCTGCGCGTAGTGCGCAGGGTTGTTGGACTCGATGAGCGTGATGGCCTGCGACAGGGTGGTGATGTTGCCCGCGAGGATGCCCTCGACGTATTCGTCGGTCGAAAGCCTCCGCTTCTTGCGGCGCGTGAAGTAAGGGCTTACGATAGGCTGGTCTTCAACGCCTTCGGTGACGTTGAGCGCCGTGTCGTGATGGGTATCTGCGTACTCTTTTTCGTAATGGTTTATCTTCGTGAAGGACATGGTGCTATTTACTTGATTTTTCGATGATTTCGGGTGTCAGCTGCAGTGAGTTGCCCATCCACAGCGCCCGGTTCCGGCTGTCGACCAGCACCCCGAACGGGACGTACTGCACGTTGAATGCCGAGAATATCCTGCCTCCGGTGTCCAGTGCGACGGAGATGTGCCGCGAGAGGAACGGCGAAAGCAGGGGGGATATTTTCTCCTCGTTTTCGCGCGTGACGACCACGACGCGGAGTTTGGCGCCTAATTTGTCGGTTATCGCCCGAAGTTGTTCGAGCGACGCGGTGCAGGCCGGATTCGACGAGTGGAAAAACTCGACGTAGGTCAGGCGCGGGGTGGCGGCGGGTTTCTCTCCCCCGAGCCATGCCGGAACCTTGACCTCGGGTACGCGCTCGCCGAGGGCGATGTTTTGTGCCACGGCCGCCGCAACGGGGAGCGCCAGCGCCAGGAGTAAAGTGAGCAAAACTTTCTTCATAAAAGGCAGCCTTATTTTCAGCGAAGATAACAATTATTTGCCATATGGACGAAAAATTTTACATAGAGTTATGAAAATCGGATTCGAAGAGACCCCGGCCGCGCCTGCCGGGACTTACTCCCGGCACCTTGCCAAACTTTTGGCCGAATATGCCCCCGAGCACGAGTATATCGTTGACGGGGCGCGTTATAAGGAGCTCGACCTCTACCACGGCTTCCGCCCCGGGTTGCCCCTGCCGCTGCTGCGGAGGATACCCAGCGTGATGACCGTCGACAACCTCAATTTTCTGCGCTACCCGCATCTCTATTCGCTGCCCGAGCGGCTGGTGCTGCTGCGGCTCTACCGTCGTGCGCTGCGCTCCGCCAGCCGTCTGATTACGGTCAACCGCGATGCCCGCGAGGAGTTGTCGGAGCGGTTGCGGATCGACCCGGGGCGCATCGAGGTCGTCATGCCCCTCGCCGCGCGCGTCCCGCACGAACCGCCTGCCGGTGCGCAGCTCGAGGCGGTGCGGCGCAAATACATGTTGCCCGCCGAGTTCATCCTCATGCTCGGCACCGTCGAAGAGCGCCATAACCACAAGGTGCTATTCGAGGCGGTCGGCTCGCTCGGCGAACGCGAACGTGCGATCCGTGCAGAGGGGCTCGGCGCGGCGCAGCGCGAAGCCGTGGCCGCAGACCCGGAGCTGCCCGGGCTGGCTGCCGGACGTGCCCGGGGGTGGGGAGCCGCCACAGCGGCAGGGCGGGGCGGCATCGCCACGGGCATGCGCGGCGAGACCCCGGCGGATGCTGCCGTGCCGCCTGCCGCATCTTCCGCCGAGCGGGTCGGGATCGTGGTCTGCGGCCGCCGTACGGTCTATGCGGATTCCCTGCTGGAGTATGCTCGCGGGCGGCATATGGCCTCGCGTGTCGATTTCATCTACGAACTCAGCCCCGACGACCTGCCGGCGCTGTTCCGCCTCGCCCATGCCTTCGTCTACCTGCCCGATGCCGGGATCGAGGCGTCGATCGTGCCCGTGGTGGAGGCGATGCGTGCCGGAGTGCCCATGGTGCTGAGCGACACGCAGCTCAACCGTGAGGCCGCCGGCGACGCCGCGGCCTATGTCCGCCCTGAGGCGGCGGGGGAGGTGGCCGCTGCGCTGGAAAACGTGCTGTCGGACGTGAATTTCCGCCGCGAGATGAAAGCCCGTGAACGCCGCCGCGCCGAACTTTTCTCGGAATACGCCGTCGCCCGCCGGCTGATCGACATTTACAGTTCGCTGTGAAGCGCTTGGCCTTCCCGAAAGGAGCATAAATCCGGAAAAAAATACCAGAAATCTCTTGGGTATTTCCAATTTAATACCCTATCTTTGTGTTCGCAAAATAACAAGCTGGTATTTGACGCGAAATATTCACTAACTTAAATTTTATATTTGCTATGAAAGTTTCTCATATCGAGCATCTTGGCGTCGCAGTGAAGAGCCTCGATGAAGCAATTCCCTACTGGGAAAACGTATTGGGCCTGAAATGCTATGCCATCGAAGAGGTCGCTGACCAGAAGGTGCGCACGGCGTTTTTCATGTTGGGGCAGACCAAGATCGAACTGCTGGAACCCACTTCGGAGGAGTCGACCATCGCCAAATACATCGAAAACCGCGGCGTCGGTATCCACCACATGGCGCTTGCCTGCGAGAATATCGAGGAGCAGCTCGCCGATGCCGAAGCCAAGGGCATCCGCCTGATCGACAAGACCCCGCGCAAGGGCGCCGAGGGAATGACCATCGCCTTCCTGCACCCCAAATCGACCCAGGGCATCCTGACCGAGCTTTGCGAGAATAAGAACAAATAGTGTAACAAGGAATATTGCGGAATCTCCGAATTCCGCCAAAGGCGGAACAGAAGTCCCTCCCGAAGGAGTGACTTAGGGTGGGGTCAGACCTGTAAACGCGGCCGCAGGCTGCGGGCGATACCTGCCGGGAAATTCCGGGGTTCGGAAAAATTACAAACCTACATACTTATGAGTGAAATTCAGAACAAGATCAACCAGCTGATCGAGAACCGCGAAACCGCGCGTCTCGGAGGCGGTCAGAAGCGTATCGACGCCCAGCATGCCAAGGGTAAGTACACGGCCCGCGAGCGCATCCAGATGCTGCTCGACGAAGGCTCCTTCGAGGAGTTCGACATGTTCGTGACGCACCGCTGCTACGACTTCGGGATGGACAAGAGCCATGCCTTCGGCGACGGCGTAGTGACCGGTTACGGTACGATCAACGGACGCCTGGTCTATGTTTTCGCACAGGACTTCACCGTGACGGCGGGTTCGCTGTCGCTGTCGATGTCCGACAAGATCTGCAAGGTCATGGACATGGCCCTGCGCAACGGCGCCCCCTGCATCGGCATGAACGACTCGGGCGGTGCGCGTATCCAGGAAGGCGTGAACGCGCTGGCCGGCTATGCCAACATCTTCCAGCGCAACGTGATGTCGTCGGGCGTCATCCCGCAGATTTCGGCCATCTTCGGCCCCTGCGCCGGCGGTGCGGTCTATTCTCCCGCCCTGACTGATTTCACGTTGATGATGGAGGGCACTTCTTATATGTTCCTCACCGGTCCAAAAGTGGTGAAGACGGTGACGGGCGAAGACGTGTCGCAAGAAGACTTGGGCGGCGCGAGCGTACACTCCACCAAGTCCGGTGTGACGCATTTCACGGCCCAGACGGAAGAAGAGGGCTTGGCCACCATCCGCACGCTGTTGAGCTACATCCCGCAGAACAACATGGAGGAAGCTCCGCGCATGGAATGCACCGACCCCGTCGACCGCATGGAAGACGCGTTGAACGAAATCATCCCGGACAATCCGAACAAGGCATACGACATGTATGAAGTCATCGGAGCCATCGTGGACAACGGCGAGTTCTTTGAAGTGCAAAAAGACTATGCCCGCAACATCATCGTAGGCTTTGCCCGTTTCAACGGCCAGAGCGTGGGCATCGTGGCCAACCAACCGAACTGCTATGCAGGCGTACTCGACTGCAATGCCAGCCGCAAGGGCGCACGTTTCGTACGTTTCTGCGACGCGTTCAACATACCTTTGGTCACGTTGGTAGACGTGCCGGGCTTCTTGCCGGGTACAGGACAAGAGTACAACGCCGTCATCCTGCACGGTGCCAAGCTGCTGTATGCTTACGGCGAAGCCACCGTACCCAAAGTGACGGTAACCTTGCGCAAGAGCTACGGCGGTTCGCACATTGTCATGAGCTGCAAACAGTTGCGCGGCGACTTAAACTACGCTTGGCCGTCGGCCGAGATTGCCGTGATGGGAGCAGAAGGTGCCGTGGCCGTGCTTTATGCCAAAGGCGCGAAGGAAGCCGAGGACCCGAAAGCTTTCCTGGCCGAAAAAGAAGCCGAATACAACAAGCTCTTCACGAACCCGTACCAGGCTGCTAAATACGGTTATATCGACGATGTAATCGAACCGCGCAACACGCGTTTCCGTGTCATCCGTGCCTTGGCCCAACTGAAGACCAAGAGTTTGACCAACCCGGCCAAAAAGCACGGTAATATTCCTTTGTAATCCCTGTCATCCGAAACATCATGGAACAGAACCAAATTAAAAACAATGAAGTGTTGGCTGCCATCACGTTGGCCCTGCACGAATATCAGGGCTACACGATGCACGTGTCGGAAAGCGGCGTCCTGACTTTGGGAAACGCGGATACGGAGTGGAATTCCAAATTACGCACGCAACGCCAACAGCCTGAACATAAATTTTAAAGCAAACAAGTAGATGAAGACTTACAAATACAATATCAACGGCAACGATTATGAGGTGGCCGTGGAAGGGATAGAAAATTACGTGGCTACCGTGACGGTAAACGGTGAGAGCTATACCGTGAAGATGCCCGAACCGGAAAAGCCGGCACATCATCCCGTAGTAGTAAAACCTGCCGGAGTGCCCGCCGTAATCGACAAACCCAAGAAGTATGGAGTGAAAGCTCCGCTTCCGGGCGTGATCGTGGACGTGAAAGTGAAACCGGGCGACGAAATCAAGCGTGGCGATACGGTGGTCATCTTGGATGCCATGAAGATGGAAAACAACATCACGTCCGACCGCGCCGGAAAGATTGCGGAAATCTGCGTCGCACCGGGCGAATCGGTCATGGAAGGCAAGGACTTGGTGATTCTGGAATAATCCGGCCCCAAGAGCTGAAACCAACAAAAAGGGCCTTTGCTTTTGTAAAGGCCCTTTTTGTCAAACCATCTCTTTCATCAACCGGAAAAACCCGGTGAACATCTTTCACCTAAACTCTCCCTTTTCATCCGGTTAAGCAGGCTGCCCGCTTCGCGCCCTGTCTTCCATAATGGCATCCATTTGTTCCTTGGCCCAATCAATCAGCGCGTTCAACCGGGGCAACAAAGACTGCCCGCGCGATGTCAACGAATACTCCACCTTCGGAGGAATCTGGGCATAGGCCCGGCGGTTTACAATACCGTCTTGCTCCAACGTCCTCAAAGTCACCGTCAACATCTTTTGCGAAATATCGGGAATAGCCCTTTGGAGTTCGCCAAATCTCATGACCGCCGTCTGCTCCAACGTAAATATCACCAATATCGACCATTTGTCGCTGATACGGGACAGGATGTTCCTTATCGGGCAATCCCGGACAAAGATTTCATCTTTCTGCTTATCTGCTTCCATAACCCATTATGTTTGAATCACGCTACAAAAGTAACTAAAAACCCATAATGGTACAAACAGTCTTATTCTTCCGCGTTAAAACAAGTTAAACCACCCAAAGATAATCCCCTCATACACAACATTGGTTTCCGACCGGTAAGTATCTGAGAATTCGGTGCCTACTTGTATACACGGCTGTAAAGGACGAACTTTGCAGCATCAACCGAACAAACAGTATAAACCCTAAAAAAGAACAAGTCATGAAACATGTAACATTGATTGGTGCAAGCGGATTTGTAGGAAGCGCCATTTTGGAAGAACTCTTGAATCGTGGGCATCATGTCACGGCCATCGTACGTACACCCAACAAACTTACGCAGTCCCACACGAATCTGAAGGTTGAAGTCATGGACGTGGAAGACCGAAATGCCCTCGTCCAAGTATGCCACGGACAGGATGCCGTGATAAGCGCGTATAATCCGGGATGGGACAACCCGGAAATATACGAAGACACCTTACACGTCTATCCCCTGATATTGGAATCCGTGAAAGCCTCCGGCGTGAAACGCTTTCTGGTCGTGGGAGGCGCAGGTAGCTTGTTCGTCAAACCAGGGTTGCGTCTGGTGGATGCCGGCACCCTGCCGGAAGCATGGCTCCCGGGCGTGAAATCCCTATCCAAGTTCTTTTTGGAAACATTAACCGCAGAACAAGAACTCGATTGGGTGTTCTTCTCCCCTGCCGCCAACCTCGGCAATTTGCAGAAAGGCGTGCGCACGGGCAAGTTCCGCCTCGGGAAGGACGACCTGATTGTGGACGAGAAGGGGGACAGTTTCATCTCCGTAGAAGACTATGCCATGGCCATGGTGGATGAATTGGAACAGGAAAACCACCATCGGGAACGCTTCACGATAGGATATTGAAAAGCTATGTCCGAAATCATCCGGAGGGCATAAAACGTAAAATATCCGGAACAGCCATCCAAATCCTACAAACTATTAAAATACAAACACTTATCATTTTAAAATCGTTCTGCGCCAAACGAAAAATCATTTGCCGCAGAACGATTTTCCGTTGTGCTGAGAACGATTTTCCAATCTCAGCACAACGATTTCAAGCTTTCTGCCGTAAATAACATTTACCGACCGAAAGCCTCATCCCCCTCAGAAAAGCACCCATTTACAACGGTCTGAAAACTCCTGTCCGCCCCGATGCCCGAAAGCCTCCACTTGGTTCTCCCCGTGCTTCAAACCTACCTTCCTCCAGATGCAAATGCTTCCGTTGCGCTCCGGACTGCCGCAATCTTTCCCGTTCACTTTCAGGCGGACGGTCTCGCAATTCGTATATACCTTGACATCCGTCAACGAATCCCGGCGGGCCACATCCCTCCGGCTGGCGATATGAACCACCGGCTCTTCCGACCATTCCGACTGATAAAAGTAGAAAGCATCCTTCCGTATCTTACGGTCGTAAGAGACCAGCCCCTTGTCGTTCATCCCCGGCATATCTCCCTCGTTGCGCGACGCGCTGGCAAAATCGAACATGTTCCAGACGAAAGAGCCCCACGCGAAACCGCTGCGCTTGATGGCATCGTAAGTCTGTTCGTGCACCGTGGCCTGCCATTCTTCGGGATGAAACACCCCGTCGGCCTTCGGCGTCTTCTTTCCCGTCTGCCAATGATGCCACACGTTTGCGCCGGCTCCATACTCGCTCACGGCGATACCCTTGTTTCCGCACTGGCGGTTCCACCGCTCCAATGTGGATTTCATTTCCGAAGGCTCCGCCCAATACCATCCGGGATAGGTGTTGAACGCCATGATGTCGGGCACGGCGTTTTCCGGACGTTTCTCTACATTTGCGGCCAACACCGTCAGCCGTCCCGGGTCTTCGCGGTGCGACACGTCATTGAGTTCCGAAATCAATCCTTTCACATCCCCTTTGGACAACTCGTTGCACAGGCTCCAACAGAAAATGGAAGGGTGATTGAAATTCTGCCGGATGAGTTCCGTCAATTCCGTTTTCATGTTCTCCGTGAATTCCGGGGTGTCCAAGGCTTTGCCGACCAAAGGAATCTCGGCCCAGACCAACATGCCCTCGCGGTCGCACAGGGTGTAAAACTCGTCTGAATGCGGATAATGTGCCAGCCGGATGCCGTTGGCGCCGATTTCCTTGATGAGTGACATGTCCTCCCGGTGGTCGGCCGAAGAGATGGCCCACCCCTTGTCCGGACGGTCCTGATGGCGGTTCACTCCTTTTATCTTATAAGGCTTCCCGTTCAGGATGAAACCTTTTTCAGCGTCCACACGGAAAGATCTCAGACCGACATACTGCGACAGGGTGTCCAACACTTCCTTGCCCCGCTTCAGCTCCACGAAGACACGGTACAGGTAAGGTGATTTACGCCCGTCCCACAACATGGGGTTGTCCACCGTCAACCGGTTCGTAAAGTCGAGCCGTGCCTGTCCTTCTGTGGCTTGGGAGGTCGTGGCCGTCGCCACCAGTTTACCGGCGGCGTCGAACACGTCCGTCTTCACGGACAATTCTTTCACCCGTTTCAGTCCGTTGTCCACTTTGGTGACTACCGACAAGTCCGCACGTCGCTCGCCGACCTGTTGGCTGACATATACCCCGGAAGAAGCATAATCCAAAGGCGTGATGCAAGCCTTGGGCAACAGCAGGAGCGAGACAGGCCGATAGATGCCGCCAAAGACGGTGAAGTCCCCCTCCAAAGGGGCGATGTTCAACTCCTTACGGTTGGACACGATGACCTCCAACAGGTTCTCGCCGGAATGCACGTAGGGCGTGATTTCAAAACAAAAGGCATTGAAACCTCCCACATGTTCTCCTACCTCCTGTCCGTTGAGTTTCACTTCCGCCTTTTGGCTCGCCGCCTCGAAACGCAAAAAGATACGTTTTTTCATCATCGCGGGCGAAACGGACAAGGTGTAACGGTACGTGCCGTCGCCCCTGTAATAATCGGGCGACGTGCCGTCTTTCGCATTCCACGTGTGAGGCACGTCCACTTGCTCCCATACGTCCTCCCTTCCGTCCTTATCCAAACGGAAATCCCATTTCTCACTCAAAAAACTTTGCTGTCTGAGCTGCCCGGCCACAGGAACGGACAGGCACGCGCAAAACATCGCCAAGGCCACGGGCCTTACTTTTAATA
>ENA-UEQW01003594-UEQW01003594.1-human-gut-metagenome-genome-assembly--contig:-NODE-3594-length-10588-cov-3.630482_pt1 | contig 10588 bp, 7 predicted proteins | sample MGYA00242947_ERZ507947 | MGnify/ENA primary metagenome ERZ507947 (study PRJEB26167, sample SAMN06115421) | human gut metagenome | host: Homo sapiens | place: China:Guizhou | collected 2015-03-17... | reverse complement strand
GAGTTTTTCAGAGTTCATGTACCTATATAGATAAGATGTTTTTTATCGTACGTTCTGAACGATTCACCTGAACGATCCGGAGAGGAGGAGAAATTATATACTATGAAGAAGGCGATATCCTTTTTATTGACACTGATCCTGCTATTTAGCGCCCTACCATTAGAGACGCTGGCATTTGCAGGAGATATCTGGCCGACAAACCCTGCAACCGTGGAACAGATCACACTGGATGATGGGGCGCTTGTCCTGCAGAACGGTTATATCCGTGTGGCGCTGCGCAGATTTTGGGGCTCCACACCATACCTTACGACAGTTCCGACCGCGAAGCCTGATGGTGAGGACAATATCTTCTGTAACAGCCAGATTATGTGGTGCAATTTCATCATGTATGAGAGTGGTAAAGAGATTGTCGATCCTGCGGTGGTGGAGCTGAAAAAGGCAGAATTTACAAACAGGACACCGAACGGATCTACATCGGCGATCAAGGCGGAATATTCCCTGCTGACAGCAATGAACCGCGTCACTGCAACGATGACGGTCTATTATGAGCTTGTGCAGCTTAAGGAGAGCGGGTCGTCCAAAGAGGGCACCTGGGGAGTGCTGTCTTCGGTCAGCGATATTCTCATTGACAAGGACAGCCTGCCAAAGGAAAATCGCGATTTTGCTTTTACCTGTGGGTATTCGATCAACGGTTTTACCGGTATGGGTCATAGCTCTGTTTTGGAAAAGCCGGGCGGTCCGGCCATTAAAATGAGCCGTACGACAGTACCAGAGAAAAAGGATGGAAAGCCGCTGAAGATCACTACGGAAACTTCGGTATTTACCGCTCCGGTGGAAAATCTGAATACAAAGACTGTTCCCAAGGGGTATTCCCAGTGGGGAGATGTAGATGGTGTCTACATTACGGAGGCCTATGTGGATGCATATCCCTGGGCAAATCCCTTTGCAGGGCTGTCGGATTACTATGAAAAGGAGATCCAGTCTTCCTCCGGCAAGGACAAGCCAATCCGTGTGGAGCTTCCAAGGTTTGTCAGTGTAGAGCCGGGTGATAAGCCTATACATACCCGTGTGGAGTTCGAAAGCCGTGTTGGGATCGGGTTTAGCCGGGAGGATATTTCAGAAGGATCGGCTCACTTCCTTTGGGGATTCCGTGAGCTGAAGTCAGCAGCCGTAACGGTGCCTTCTGAACCGGACAAGGTTGATTCTTCCATCTATGCGAAGCAGCTTGCTGCCTTTGCTGACTCAAAGGGCGGTGTGAGAGTGGAGCCTGTGGCAGATGGAGCTGCACTGGAGGCACTGAAAAAGCAGTACGGTGCCAGTCCCATTGCACTTATTAATGGAGACTATGAGAGCAAAAACGGTGAAGCCTTTACCTTCACTGGCGGTGCCGCCATGCTTTCCCCATCTGTCGCTGCGACATGGGATACTAAAATGGGAAGCCTTGTCATCCATAGGGATGGCAGTGTGGAACAGAAGGGCGTGAGCCTCAACGCACCGACCTTCAAGTTCTATCAGCCTAAAAGCTGCGGAGAGAGCGAGCTTAAGATTACGCTTGTAAAGGAGGGATTCCAGTTCGGGATCGATCCTGGTAAAAACGATGCTATCGTCTTTGTGGATATTCCCTATGCTTCGGTGAAGCTGAAGCAGGCGGATACCGATATAGCAGGAAATCTTGTCTTTAACGGGCACATCGGTTTTCAGACTATTTTTGACGGTGCGGAGTTTTCCCTTACAGAGCTGGGATATGGTTTAAATGAGAAGCATGAGTTTAAGGTCAACGGTATCCATGCTACGGGCAAATTCAATACTGCCAGCCTGATAGGGCTGGAGCTTGCGGAGGTGGAGGGCGAGGTCAATACCTTCAAGGGCAGGGAGCTTTACGCCTTCAGCCTGAAGCTGAATGCCATGGATCTTTTTGAAACAGAAGCGGAGCTTGCACTGGTGCGCAGCAAAAAGGACGGATCCCTGCTTCCGGATAACCTGTGGTTTTATGTCAAGGCGAGTCCGGGTATCGTTCTGATTCCTCCGATTCCTGTCGGACAGCTCAATGGAGGAGGCGCAGGCTTTAAAAATCTGGCAAGCACTGTGAACGGTGACTACTTTGCTATCCCGCCGATCAAGCTGCGCGGTGCCCTGACGGGTACCTATATGCATTTGATCGAGGGAACCGGCAATGTGGTTCTTGGACCAAGTGAAATCTCTCTTAAGGCGACCGATGTCGGACTTGTAGGAACGAATGCATCGATCGTGGATAGCTTTGGCTACTCCCTTAAGCTTGAGGGGCAGGAGCGCAGTTACGGAAATGTCAGCTACAAGGGCGTGTATTTTGTTGGCTCGAAGGAGCTTGAGGTGGCTTTGCCCAGCACAGAGATCAATGTCATCAAGCTGGACAGTGCGATCAGGCTTGGAGCCTTTGGCGGTGTGAATAACAGTAATGACCGGGTTTATCTCGGTATCGGGGCGAATGGTACAGTAGGAGGGAGAGTACAGATCCCGGAGAATATACGCGCCATTGGCGGTCTTGGTGTTGACGTTGCAAACATCAATCTCATCGTGGGCGGTCAGACGACCTTTCCGATCAGGAACGTCAGTGTTGAGGAAGGCATGAAGCAGGCCTTTGAAAATGTCGATGTTTACATCGGTGCAATGGCCTATGTCGGAAACTGGCTCGCCAATGCCAGGGTATGGGTACTTGTGCCGCAGATTGTAGAAACCGACTTCAGAAAGGGCGGCGGCTGGGATATTGAGGTCAAGGTGTTCGGCTATCTGCCCGAGTGGAACTGGGAGGACAAAGGCGTGACACCGATCGTACAGGGAATGCTGTTAGAGGACTGCGGAGAGGATGTACTGGATATATATACTGAAGAAGCCGCGGAGCCATCAGCTGCCGTGCCGGAATCCACAACGGAAGGAAATGGGGAGACTGCCACAGAGACCCCTTCCGGAGCACCTGTCGAGACCCCTTCCGTAGTACCTGTCGAGACCCCTTCCGGCACACCTGTCGAGACCCCTTCCGCTGCACCTGTTGAAACACCTTCTGGTACACCTGTTGAGACTCCTTCCGCTGCACCTGTCGTGGAAAGCACAGGGCAGGAAGAAGCCATGCAGGAAGTTGCCGCACAGGAAGCTGCCGCACAGGAAGCCATCGGTGGGATAGAAGTGCAGGAAGCAGCCGCTCAGGAAGCCATCGGCGGGATAGAAGTGCAGGAAGCAGCCGCTCAGGAAGTCATCGGCGGGACAGAGGTGCAGGAAGGAGCCGTGCAGGAAAACACCAGTGAAACAAAGACAGAAGCACAGGAAGAGACGCAGGAGAGCGAGGAAGAAACCACAGTGAGCGGAAATACAGCCGGTACGGAGACAGAGGAAGTACCGGTGTCTGAGGAAGATGTAGAGGATGTAAGCAAGCGTCCTATCAGAAAGGCTCCTGCACCGAGAAATGGTGGTAGAATTCAGGCAGAAATCACGGTGGATGGGGGCGAAGGAAAAACGCCGTATATCCTGCTGGCCTTTGACGGTACTGTCACGGAGGAAGAGATCAAGAACAACCTGAAGATGAAGAAGGATAGTAGTGACATTAATATCAACTGGACAGAAGAGGGGAAAGATCCCACTGATCCTGATGCAGAGATCAATGCAACGATCATTGCCAATATGAAGAAATCGGAGGATGATGGCAAGGTATATCATTTGGCTCTTATGAGGCTGAAAAACGGCGGCACTTATTCTGTCAGTGCAGAAAACGGATTGAGCTTTACGGATGAGAAGGGAATTGATGTGGAACCATTTGAGGAGCTTAAGCTGAAGCTGGACAGCAGCAATAAGGAGCTTTCCGGGCAGGTGATGCATCCGGCAAAAAATACGACCTATGTGCTGCGTACATATTTTGCCAATACTGAGGGTGGTGCAGATTACCTGATTGACGAACGGCAGATTGATGATCCAGATAATATTTCAGTCAGTATCCCAACGGATGGTGCCCTGGCGCCAACGGGCAGCTACTATGTGACCTCCTTCCTGATGATGGAAAAAACGGCTGATCTTGATGGGGATGGCGTGGTGGATGAAACTGCCCTGGCGGCCATTGCCAATCAGCAGTTTGATGAGCAGATTTCTTATAGAAACAGCAATCAGCCAGGCAAGCCTCAAAATGTGACACTGGAGCTTGCCGGAAACGAGGTTATGAGCGCCGGCTGGGAAGCCGTAACAGATGCTGATGGTTATGCTGTGCGGATTTATCAGCAGAAGGGAAACGACTGGATCGATACCGGATTTGGTTATGACCTTGATAAGAAAACAACCTCCATCAATATGGCGCTGACCGTGGGTGGAGAAGAAACAGGGGAATCCAAAAACCTGTCTGCAAATGAAACATATAAAGTCGGTGTGAGAGCATACAGAACTGTTGAAAAGGGAAAGTATTACAGTGAGGAGACATTTTCTACTGATAAATATCTGCCGGAATATCAGCCGCTTGATTTTACGCTCAAAGTCAATGGAACAGATTGTACACCTGATGAAAACGGTGTGTTCCACGCTTATATTGGCGGTGCTTCAAATACGCTGTCTGTGAGCAGCAATGTGCAGGGCGCATACTTTAGGGTAACGAGAATGGACACAGGAAACGTGATTACACCTGATGGGAACGGCCAATATACGATCCCCGGTTTTGAAGGCAGTCTGATGCTCAGGATTGATGGGATTACCGGGATATCAAGCAGTTCAGCTGAGGATGTGACCAGTAAATTCCTGCTGGTAAGCAGGGACGATACAGCGCCCATGCTTACACTTTCCGATCCGATGTTCTACGCCGACAGGACTACGGGAAAATATCAGATCACAGGAATGGCGGATGCGGGAAGTGAGATCCTTTACGGCAAAGATGGCAGTGAGAGCACCCGTGCCGCAGCCGATGGCAGCTTCACTGTCACCGGTGTACTGGATGACAGTGAAAATAGTGATTCCCTTTATCTGACGGCAAAGGACAGTGCAGGAAATGAATCTGCACCACAGCTTGCACTGATAGCGCGGCAGACGGTAAAGGATACTGCTACTGAGAACGGCAGCCATGATCAAAATCCAGGAGCAGGAGAGCGTTTGGGATCCGATGCTTTCAGGCAATGGAAGGAAGGTACCGACGATGCAGAGCAAAGCATTGCCAGGATCTGGCAGGGAGGCTTGAAAGATCAGGCTGTGACAACGGGAAGCTTCCTTGATATCGAAGAGGCAAAGAATGACCGGGATATGACTGACACAGGAAATATTGGCGGGACAGAAACGGTTCCCGGAGCAGACAGTACGGTCAGCTCCGGAGAGCCGGAGAGTACTCCTGATACCACCGGCACTACGGAAACTACCGCCGGCACTACGGAAACAGGGAAAACTGCTGACAGCAGTGGTGGCCGGATCCTCTGGATCATCTTACTGACCGTCCTTGGCGGTGGAATAGCTGGCGGTGCAGCGATAGTATTTATAGCAAAAAAGAGAAGCAAAGACAGATAAAAACGGAAAAATTATACAATTATTTTCCAAAAAAATAAAAATTTTTGGTTAATCTGTTTTGAATATGCGTGTTATAATACATCTGTAACAAGGAAAAAGAATACTTAACACGAGGAATGCTAAGCAATTCAGATTTTTGGAGGAAAAGACAAATGAATACTTTAAAAGCTGAAAAAAGAAGCATGGAGATCAAAGCAAAGAGACTGAGAAGAGAAGGCTATGTAACAGGCAACGTTTTCGGACGTGAGATCGAAGGATCTATTCCCGTTAAGATGAATGCACAGGAAGTAAACCGTATTCTTACTACAGATCATAAGGGCAGCCAGATTATGCTGGAGGTAGATGGCAAGGCATATGATGTACTGATCAAGGAGATCGATTACAATGCACTGGCGAGAAGAGTAGATGAGATCGACTTTCAGGCACTGGTACAGGGCGAGAAGGTACATTCTGTTGCAGAGGTTATTCTGGTGAACCATGATAAGCTGGCAGCTGGTGTTGCACAGGAGCTTCTGAAGGAGGTTTCCTACAAGGCACTGCCTTCTGCACTGGTAGACAGCGTTAAGGTTGACTTAAGCACCCTGAAGATCGGTGATACCGTTAAGGTAAGAGATCTGGATATTGCCAAAGATAAAGATATCGTTCTGATGACAGATCCAGACACACCAGTTGTTACTGTAACAGCAGTACACAATGTAGTACCTGAGACAGAAGCTGAGGAAGCAGCAGAGGATGACAAGGCTGCCAAATAGATTTCCGGGAGTGCCGGAAACGGAATTTTATAAAGAACAGAGAGAAGACCTGATGGTGAAAGCTGTCAGGTCTTTTTGCGTCACAGCAGGCAATCTGGCAGTTTCAGATACAATCTGGCATTTTTTCTTGTATCATACAGCGTATGTCATGTATAGTCTGTAATATGGAGTTATACTGAACTTTGCAGAATGACAGGAAAAGAAGGGGATTACAGAAAAGGGATGAAGATAAACAAAGGAGATTGGAAAAGAAGAATAAGTATTCCGGGGCTTTTGGCATTGCTGTGCCTTTTGACAGGAATGCTCAGTGGCTGTGGTTTTATTGAGTGGCTTCTGGAGGATGAGGAAGACTTCTATGAGGAAGAACAGGAAACAGAAGGAGAAGATGGAACAGAAGACAGCGGGAGCACTGTCAGTCTGTCAGAGAGGGGAACTGTCATATCCCAGGAAAACGGGAAGCTTGTGATCGACAGAAGATCAAGAGAGCAGGAAATTCCGATGGGAGAGGATGGCTGGACGATCTTTGTGTATCTTTGCGGAAGTGATCTTGAGTCTGACGGAGGAGCAGCCAGTGATGATATTGAGGAAGCACTGGCTGCATATCCGTCACAGCAGATCCGGGTAGTTTATCAGACGGGAGGCTCCAGTTACTGGTATCAGGATATTTCGGATGATAGGCTGGAACGGTTTGTGTTGGAAAACGGAGAGCTGCAAAAGGTAGATGAAAGACCGAATGCCAATATGGGAGATGCAGGGACACTGTCAGAGTTTCTGATATGGGGTGTGCAGCATTACCCGGCTGAAAGGATGGGAGTGATTCTGTGGGATCATGGAAGCGGCAGCATTAATGGTGTGTGCTTTGATGAACAGTATGAATATGACAGTCTGGACGTTACTGAAATGGCGGCTGCCTTTGACCGGGTCTATGACAGTATGACAGACCGGTTTGAATTTATCGGCTTTGATGCCTGCCTGATGAGCACATTAGAAGTGGCTAATCAGCTGGTACCATATGCACGTTATCTCTATGCGTCTGAAGAGTATGAGCCGGGAACGGGATGGGACTATACAGGAATGCTGGATTATCTGGCTGAAAATCCGGCTGCGGACGGAAAGGCACTGGGAAAGCAGATCTGTGAGGATTATTATGTCCACTGCCGGGAGGCAGATGCACAGCAAATGGCAACCTTTTCTGTAACGGAGCTGTCTGGGATCGATAATCTGGTGCAGGCATGTAATCAGGCTTTTCAGGTGGTATATGAACAGGATGACCTGGGAGATGCGGCAAGAAAGATCCTTGGGGCAGATAATTTTGGAGGAAATACGAGGGCAGAGGGTTATACCAATATGGTTGATCTTGGTATGATGCTGGATAATCTGTCTGATTATGGAGAGGAAATAGAAAGAGCAAGGGAAAAGCTGGAAGAGTGTGTGGTCTATAATGTGAATGGGCGGCTGCATAAGCAGGCCGGAGGACTTTCTGTTTATTATCCGATCTCTGTCCAGGGATCGGAAGAGCTTCAGACATTTGCGCAGCTGTGTCCGTGCAATTATTATTATGCACTGGTGGATAAGGTGGCTTACGGTGCCGGAACGGGAAGTGCACAGGATTATGACAACAGCTCCCTTTTGCAGGATATTGCAGATCTGGCAGAGCTGTTTGGAATTTCGGCAGCCGGTATTTCCAATCCTACGACAAATATAGGGGAATTTGCTTCTGTGGACGAAAGTGAACTGGGGATCGCAGATATCTATTTTGACTGCAATGGAAATTATGTTGTGGAATTTGAGGATATGGATGAGCTGGCCTATGCCTGCTGCAGTGTTTTTGTGAATGATGGAGAGGATGGGATCTTTTATGTGGGGTCTACAGAAGAGATTTATTATGATTACGAAAACAATCTGATCAGGGATGATTTCGATGGACTCTGGCTGACAGCAGATGGAGTTATGCTGCCGCTTGAACTGGCAGAGAGTACGGATACCTGCAGCATTTATGCCTGTGAGATCATGCTGAACAGGGAATACGACACAGCACTCAGGATAGAATATGACTGGGAGTATGGAGAGTGGTCGGTGATCGGGATATGGGACGGTATCGATCCGGAAACCGGGGCAGCCTCACGTGAGGTTTACGAACTGGAGGATGGCGACGTGTTCGAGCCGGTTTATTACTGGACGTCTTTGGATGATGATACAGAAGAGTGGTATCTTGGAGATGCCTGTACAGTAGACGGGGAGGTAGAGCTGACGTATGATTATCTGCCGGCAGGGTATTATTTTTACAGCTTTGAGCTTCATGATATTTATGGAAATGTGTACTATACACCTTATATCACGCAGGAAATAGATGAGGAAGGGAATATATGGTTCTATCCGGAGGATATGGAAGATACGTGACCACAGGATATAAAACGAATTTACGTAAAAAGAAAACTGATTATTTACAATTTGGCAGTTTGCGCTACAAATTGGCAGTCAGGGGTTGTAAAATCGCCTGGAATTTCATATAATCTCATCTGTGTGAAAGATAAACATATGTAAAGGAGAAAAAAATGAAAAAGAAAATTTTAGCAGTAGTATTAGCAGGTGTAATGGCGATGTCCATGCTTACAGCATGTGGAGGCTCTGCAGAAACCGCAGAAACCACAGAAACCGCAGACGTAGAAACAACAGAGGACGCAGCATCCGATGAGGCATGCTCTGATGAAACCTTTGCAACACTTCAGGATAATTATGCTGTCATGGTTGATGCTTACAATCAGGTGAAGGATCTGTATGAAAGCGATGAGATCGCTGGTGATGCTGAGATCGAAGATCTGATGAACCAGGCTGCAGATGTGATCAATGAAATGGGAGAGATTTCCCAGGATACTATTACAGAGGCAGATGCTGAAACCTTAAATGGTGCAATGATGGACATCCTTGATGGACTTTCAGGTATCGTTGATGCCATGGAAGTAAACGGAGATGGGGAGAGCACAGCTGATGAGGCATGCTCTGATGAGACCTTTGCAGCGCTTCAGGACAACTATGCAACACTGACCGATGTTTACAATACGGTTTACGATGCTTATATGTCCGATGAGATCGAGCAGAATGACGAGATCGAGAATGCACTTGCTCAGACTGCAGACATAATGAATGAGATGGGAGAGATTTCCCAGGATGCGATTACAGAGCTGGATGCTGAGACATTAAACGACACCATGCTTACATTACTTGATGTACTGGATGCCGTTGTAGATGCTATGTAAAAATCAGGAAGCTGTCTGCTTTCGGTGAAAGCAAAGTGATCTATATCAGAATGATCTATATCAGAAAAGGAGAGAACTGCCCGTGAGGTGGCTCTCTCCTTTTTTGAAAAAATATAAGCAATCCGCAGGTCAGCCCAGGGGCTCCCGGAGATTTTGGCAGATTGCCTTGCGCAGCCTTGACGGGATCAGGATCACCGTGGAATCGGTCATGGTGATCTCAGATTCTGTAAAGGATGAAATATAAAGCCGGTTGACCAGATAGCTGTGACCGACTCTGATAAAGTCAGGATTATCTGCAAAATCCGTACAGACCTCCGAAAGTACTCTGGTGAACGAAAGCACCTCGGAGGGAGTATGCAGAAGGGTCACATGTCTGCCTGTTTCAAAAAAAAGAATATCCTTCAGGGGAATCTGCACTTTACTGCCCTTGGACAGAAAGGTATAGGTTTTGGAAGCATCCTTCAGAATACCGGAGCAGCGCTTCATGGCATTTAGAAAGTCTGTGCCGTCATAGGGCTTCTGTAGATAGTACAGGGCGTCTACGTTATAGCTGTCCATGGCGTGGCTGGTGGAGCTGGTGGTAAAAATAATGCCGCCGGTAAAACCATTTTCACGGAGCGTGACGGCAGTCTGCATGCCATCACTGTCCGGCATATAAACATCCAGAAAGAGCAGGACAGGCTTTTCTACGGCAGCTGCAAAGGCTGTAAGAAGATCCCTGCCGGAAGTAAAAGACTGGATGGTTACTTCTGTGCTGAGGTGGGAGATTGCCCTGGACAGATAATGGGAAAGCCGCATCAGATCAGCCTGGGAATCATCGCAAAGGTAAATAATCATATAGTTATCCTTGTAAGTAATTAATAAGATAATAACAGGGTGACTTAAATAGTTAACCCTGTTATTATAGCATAGAAAAATATGAATAATTATATATGTTTTTACAAATTCATGGCAAGAATGATATCGGCAGTATTCTGAGCAAGCTCCATGCACTTCTTCTTGGCACTGCCAAAAGCACCGGAAAGACCGGTCAGACCATCTGTCAGCTTTTCAAGAGCCATATTGGCGACCATCTTATCA
>ENA-UEQW01003588-UEQW01003588.1-human-gut-metagenome-genome-assembly--contig:-NODE-3588-length-10599-cov-2.966546_pt1 | contig 10599 bp, 8 predicted proteins | sample MGYA00242947_ERZ507947 | MGnify/ENA primary metagenome ERZ507947 (study PRJEB26167, sample SAMN06115421) | human gut metagenome | host: Homo sapiens | place: China:Guizhou | collected 2015-03-17... | reverse complement strand
CCCGGAGGGCCGGCTGGGATGCCACCCGATGCCAGGCCCCGGCAAAAATTCCGAAATTATACGATGAGAGTCACGGCGGTTTTGTTATTGAGAATGTGGGTATGGCTGAAGGTGCCGCCGTACTCGCCATCGATGGTCCAGCTGATCTCGTGGCTGGATTCGAAGGTGATATCCGAGGCGTGGAACATTTTGACCAGCGGGCCATCAAAATTTTGGGTCATTAGGGCGGTGAGCATGGCCTGCGCTTCGAGGGCATTGGTGGGATTCTTGACCAAAAGCAGCTCGTACATGCCGTCATCCAGCAGGACTTTTTCGGGATCGAGCTTTAAGACGCCGCCCAGGGAGATGGTATTGGTGACGGCGCCGAAGAGGTAATCCTCCTCGAACTGCTCGTCATCGGCGGTGATTTTGACATGGATGGGCAGGATCTTGCCCAGGCTCTTGACGCCCTCCAGAATATAGGCCAGGTGGCCGAGGGCATTTTTGATCTCCTGGGGGGTGGCGTAGCTGGTTTCGGTAAAGGCGCCGAAGGCGGCGATGTAATTGAAATAGCGGTCATTGAGGGTGCCGACATCCATATGGAACTCATTGCCGGTGACGGCCCGCAGGGCGGCTTCCTCCACCCGGGTGGGCAGCCGCAGGCTGACGGCCAGATCATTGGTGGAGCCGAGCGGAATATAGCCCATGGGGCGGCGGTCCTGCCGCTGCATCATGCCGCTGACCATTTCATTGAGGGTGCCATCGCCGCCGCAGCAGACCACTAGGTCGAACCGGCCGGCGTCCTTCAGTACCTTTTGGGTGCAATCCAGCCGGGCGCGGGTGGGGTAGACGGTGACTTCATAATCGTGGTCGGCAAAGATCTTGACCATTTTGTAGAGGTCGGTTTGGGCCTGCTGGCGGCCGGCCATGGGATTGATGATAAACAGAAGCTTTTTCATGGGGTGTTTTCTCCTTAGCATCAAATGGGATGTGGTGAGCGGGGGTGGAGGGCCGCAGGCCCGGCGGCGGAGCCGCCGACACGGGCGCAGCCCGTGTGCCCGCCGGGACGGCGGGCGACCTGCGGCCCGATCCTGTTCCTTGCGGAAATTTTTGAAGGGGAATAATAGTGCGGCAGCACTTAATGGCAGTGAGCCGGCCTTACAGCAGGAAGGCCAGCGAGGTGGCCAGCAGGATGAGGTTCCACACCAGGGTGGCAGTGTGGGCGGCAGTGGGCCAGCGCCGGGTAAAGCGGGCCAGCAGCGGGCTTACCGCGCCGCTGCATAGGAACACGCTGGTGGCCAGCAGCAGCCAGTGGGTCTGCAAAAGGTACAGGCAGCTTTGGTTGGCGGCAGCGGCCCCGCCCAGCCCCAGCATCACCCGCAGGGAAGCGGCCGAAGCCGCCAGGCTATCGCCGCAGTACCAGCAGAAGGAAATGAGTATGGCAATGAAGGTATACATCCGGCACAGGTAGGGTGGGATCTTTTCCACATGGCGCTCGATGTACAGCACCTCGAAGATGATGAACAGCCCCAAAAAGGCGCCCCACGCCAGGTAATTAAGGTTGATACCATACCACAGGCCCATCAGCATAGTGATGAGCAGGATATTGACCGAGGTGGAAAGGGGACCGTTATCCTCCGCGCCCAGCGCCTGGTAAACATACTTGCGCACAAAGCGATTGGCGGAGATATTGAACCGGCCAAAGAAATCCGCCACCGAGGAGCTTTGCAGCGGGTGGTGGAAGTTTTCCGGCAGATCCAGCCCAAAGACGGCGCCGGTGCCCCGGGCCATATCGCTGTACCCCGAAAGGGTAAAGTAGATATAAAAGATGTAGCACAAGACATGCAGCCAGGTGCCCAGGATGGTGACCTCCAGCGAAAGCAGCGTTTCCCACTGGGTGATGAGCTCCTGCAGGGAACCGGCCAGAATGACGATCTTGGCGAGGCCCCGCAGATACTGTACCATTCCCCGGGTAATGCCCTCGGCGGTCATTTGGGGATCATCCAGCTGGGGGACGAACTGCTGCGCCGAAACGATGGGGCCGACATACAGCTTGCCAAAGAAGCTGCAGAATACCCCGTAGCGGATGGGATCATCGATGGGGTCACATTCACCGTGGTACAGGTCGATGAGGTAGCCCACCGAGGTGAAGGCGGCGATAGAGATGCCCACCGGGAGGATGAGCTTATCCAGTTCGGTAAGGATAGAGCAGACCACTGCCAGAGAGATGTCCTTGATGACGCAGCCCAGCAGGATGGACCGGGCCCGTGGGTGAGCCATGGCGATATACCGGGCCAGCAGGTAATCCGGTACCATAACGGCCAGCAGCAACAGCAGGCACAATGGGGAAAGCAGCCCCACAAAAAGCAGGGAATACCCCAGCAGGAACCGCCGCCGACCGGCCCCGCGCAGGAAATAGTAGATGAGGCCGCCGACCGGCAGCAATACAAACAAAAACCCCAGCGATGTAAGCTGCATGGCAGCAGCCTCCTTTCCTTGGTATGGTGGGTGCAGGATCCTGGCTCCGGGGCGCCCCGAACCGGATTCCCGCGAAAATTCAAAAATCAATTGCCCGCGGGAGCGTTACAGGCCAGCCGCAAGCGTTTCCAATTCCTCCGGGCTGACCAACCGGGCCAGCACGCCTGGCAGGGCGTTGGCGCTTAGCCCCTGCGGTAAATTAAGTTTACGGCACAGGGCCCGGCGCTTTTCGGCGCTGCCCGGTCCGCCGCTCAGGCCCAGCCGGTACAGGTCGGCCTTGGTAATGGCGGCAGGGCAGGGGACTTCGCTATCCTCCAGCAGCCCGGCCTGTTCCAAAATGTTCAGCAATATTTCGGGCGGCATGCCCTCCACCCCCAGCTTGCCCTCGGCACTGGGGGTTGTCTTACGCCGCTCCTTGCCGTATATTTCGGGGATATATACCTGGATCAGCCGCTCCGGAGGAATGGCCCCGGCCAGGTGCCCCCGGATGGAAAAGCCTGCCCGGTCGCTGTCGGTCAGTACCGCCACCGGGCCGTTTTGGGCCAGCTGCCGGAGAAGCGAAAGCATTTCTTTGTTTTTGTAGATGTGAAAGCCGTCGGTGAGGAGGATCTCCCCCTCCACCAGATTACTGAGGGTCGCTTTATCGTATTTTCCCTCCACGATAAGAGGATACTTCAACCGCCGCTTCATGCCCGTTCCCTCCGCAGCAGTTCTATCAGCCGCAGAATGGTGACCTCCAGTACGGTGCGGCCATCGGCAGCGCTTTGCTTCATGCGGGCATCAGCATCCGCCAGAATCTCCAGCGAGCCTTCCAATGCGGGGCGGCTCAGCCGGCCGCATTGCTCCAGTGCTTTGGTAAAGCGGTAGCTGCCGCCGTAGCCCAGCTCCTTGCGGGCGGTGGCATCCGCTACCCCGGCCCGGCGTACCGCGGCCGCCCGGTAGTAATCCACAAAGGACATGGTAAGAATGGTGAGAATACTTTCCGGCCGCTCCTGCAAAAAGAGCAGATCATCCACGATTGCCATAGCCCCGTTAAAATCCCCGCGCAGCACCTTATCTCCCAGCTGGAATACATTCGCATCCACGGTAGGGGCCACCAGCGCCTCGATGTCCTCCTTGAGGATCTTGCCGGTGTAGCCGTGGTAGGCCGCCAGCTTTTCCACCTCCTGCCGCAGCCGCAGGCTGTCCAGATTGCAATAATCCGCCAGCAGGGTGGCTTCCTCCGGTTCCAGTACGCAGCCCAGCCGCAGCGCGGTCTGCCGCGCGAATTTCCCCACATCGCCGCGGGTCATGGCGGCAAAGCGGCACACGCCGCCCGCTTTATCGCACAGGTTCAGCAGCTTGGTGGCTGCCGCTTCCTTTTTGGCAAATTGCCTGGCGCTGCCCCGTACCGTCAGGATCAGCACCCCGTCCTCCGTCGGTTGGGCCAGCAGCTCCGAGAGCTTGCTCATGCCGGTGCTGCCCAGGCCGGAGGGATTCAGGTCATCCACCACGGCGCACTTGCGCCCGGGGGTAAAGCTCATCGACCATAGCAGGTCGGCAATGCCGTCCCAGTCTACCTCGCCGCCGCTGCCGTCGCAGCGCAGCAGGTTCATGCTGTCCCCCTCCGGTACGATGGTTTTCACCAGCCGGTCCCGTGCCGCTTCGATCTGCCGGTTTTCCTCGCCGTACAGCAGATAGACCGGCAGCAGGGCTCCGGCCTTGATATGGGTATCCAGCGCGCGCAGATCGGGAAAGATCACAGGGCAGCGTCCTCCTTTGGCAGGGTGATGGTCAGCTCTCCGCCCCGGTACAGCCGCCAGCGGCAGCCGGGGGCCAGCCACAGGCGGCCCTCCCGGTCTATCACGGCGGTGATATCGGCGGGGATGTCCTCTGCGGTTATTATATCATAGCCTGCCCAACATTTCAGCACTTTTTGCGTGTCGAATTGCAATACTGTTCCCACACTGTCCAGATCATAAAGTGTATAATCCGACAATATATTACGAACTGTATCATAATTCGGCAGCAGGATGACATTTTCCGGGAGCTGTCCTTCGCCCAAAAGCGCCGTTTCCTCGCTGCACAGCATCAGCTCCGGCTCCAGCAGGCGGGCAAGGCGCAGCTCGGCGGAAAGGTCATGCTGTTCCTCCGGCTGTACCAGCACCGTGATGCGCGGGCTGCCGCACCGCTGCAAAAACCGCCCCAGCATCTGGAGCTCGTAGCCATCCTGCACCCCGCTGATCAGCAGGCCTTCGCCATTCTTTTGTACTAGGACGCTGCCGGTGGCGGCATCGGTGGTCAAGGTCAGGGCGCTTTGCAGGGTCAGGGCACTGCCCAGCAGTACTATTCCAGCGGCGCATCCCAAAAGCAGCAGACGCAGTCGGGTCCGTTTGGTGCGCAGCAGCGCGGCTGCCAGCAGCAGTACCGCGAAAATAGCCGGCACAGTCCATTGCCAAGGAGCCACACAGGGCAGCACCGCGCCGGGCAGCCCGGCGATACCGCGGGCCAAGGCCGCTATGCCGCCCGCAAAGCACCTGGCAACGGTAAAGGGATAGACCCCCACACCCAGCAGCAGGCAGGGGAGGGTGAGAAAGGCGAACACCATGACGCCGTACACCAGCGGCAGCACCAGCAGGTTGCTAAGCAGGCTGTATGCGGGCAGATAGCCGAAGCTGAGTGCCGTGATGGGCAGGGTGCCCAGCTGTGCTGCCAGCGAAACGCAGGCGCTTTCCCACAGCAGGCTGCCCCACCGGCTGCGGCGGGCGGCAGGCCACAGGCGGGCCAATGGCCGGGCCAGCAGCAGGATACCCAGGGTAGCCCCGCAGGAGAGCAGAAAGCTCAGCTCCCACACGGCGGCGGGGTTGCACAGCAGCAGAATCGCTGCCGCAAAGCCCAGTCCGGTCAGGCCATCGCCCCGGCGGCCCCGCAGGGGCGCACCCAGCGCCAAGCCGGCCATCAGGGCGGCACGCAGCACGCTGGCGCTAAACCCAGCCAAAACGATCATGGTAAGACAGCACAGTCCGCTGTAAAGGGCTTTCCTTTTACGGCTCCACAGCAGCAGGTCGCCCAGTTTACCGCATACCGCCAGCAGAATGGAAAGATGCAGCCCCGAAACCGCCAGCAGGTGACTGATGCCCGCCCTAGAAAGGGCGGTGCGCAGCCCAGCCGGCAGGTCAGCGGTATCGGCTGTCAGCATAGCGGTGACCAAAGCGGCGCTTTCGCCCTCGCCCAGTGCGTTTAGCTGCTCAATGGCTTGGCGGCGCAGTTGCAGCAGCCACCCCAGCGGGGAAAAACCCTCGGTTGGTTCGGTCGTCCGCTGGCGGGCGGTCAGGGCTATCCCGCCGGAAAGCAGCAGGGTGTCTCCCTCGCTTTCCGCCCCGGTAATGGTCAGTGTGCCGGCAATGCGTTCCCCGGCCAATGGGGTCTCCTCCTCCGGCAGGTAGGCGGTCAGGTCGATGACACGGTGCTGCCCGCCCACCCTAGCATAAACCGTGCTGCGGTGGGCGGTGTAGGGGCTTACCTCCAGCACCGTCCCGGTGAAGGACAATTCGCAGCCGGTCAGTTGCTCCGCGGCGGTATACCGCCAGGCGTAAAGGCCGCCCATCAGTGCTGCGGCCAGCAGCCCGCACAGCAGGGGCCGCCACAGCGGGCGCAGGGCTTTGATGAGCCCCAGGGCAAGGCAAAGCCCCAGCAAAACAGCCAGTGCTGTGCCGCCTGCCCGCAGGAATACCGCAAGCCCCACGGTCAGCGCTGCCGCGCCGATGGCCAGGTACCGCCGGATGACCATTTTTTTGCCCCCTGTCACTTTTTGTCGATACCATCATTATACAAGATAGAGGGACCATTGGCAATTTGTTTTGCTGCCGCATAGCATGAAACACCGCATTTTATTAGATCTGCCCGCTCCCCGCAGGGAATCCGGGCGGGCACCCCTCTGCTATGGCTGGGCCGTTCCTCCGCTTCTCTGCGGCGGCCCTCCCCACGCGCCGGGGTGCCCGCCCGCCTGGCGGACTGGGGCAGGCCGAAAGGGAGGAAAACCAATGATCTGTGATGCCACCCTTATTTTTCAGCTTTCCACTGCCCGCAGCGCGCTGCCGGTGCAGGGGGCCAGTGTCCTTGTCACCGATCCCATCACCGGGCGCAATACCCGCCTGACCACCGACCAAAGCGGCCGTACCCATGTGCTGTGTGTCACCGCTCCGCCCCTTTCCTGGAGCCAAAGCCCGGGAAATGACGGCCGGCCGTACAGCATCTATCACGCCGATATTCGGGCGGAGGGCTATGTGCCGGTGCGCCTGACGGGGATTCAGGTCTTTGCCGGGCAGCAGTCGCTGCAAACGGTAGAGATGGTCCCCTGCGAGGGGGGGAAGAGCATGACCAATACGCCGGAGGAGACCATTGGGGAGCCGGGGGACCCGCTGAAAAGCGAGCAGCCCGGCCGCTTTGCCCAAAGCCCGCAGGAGGATGACCAGCCGCCAGGATCCCTGCAGGGGGCGGAGCCGGGCCGCAGGCCCGGCGGCGAAGCCGCCGACACGGGCGAAGCCCGTGTGCCCGCCGTTCCGGCGGGCGGCCTGCGGCCCGAACCAGCCCACGCCGCGAATTTGCCCGAAGCGGAGCCATCTGCCGCCGATCTGGCGGCTCTGCCCGATGCGCGGGAGCTGGCCCTGCCCCGCGCTATCCCGGTTCTGGCGGCAGCCGGGGAGGACGATGAGAGTGATAATGACGATGAGCTCACCGCCCCGCCTGTCACCCGCAACCTGGCGGAAGAGAGCGGCAACACCCGCGCCGCCGAGGTGTTGACCGGCCCCCGGGCCGCTTCGCAGGTATATGTGCCGGAATACATCACCGTGCACCTGGGGGCTCCCAATGATACCTCCGCCCGCAATGTCACTGTCAGCTTCCGGGATTACATCAAGAATGTCGCCTCCAGCGAGATCTATCCCACCTGGCCGGAGGCCGCCCTGCGGGCCAATATCCTGGCGCAGATCACCTTTGCCCAGAACCGCATTTTTACCGAATGGTACCCCAGCCGCGGCTACAATTTCAATATCACCAATAATACCGCCTACGACCAGTACTTCGTCTACGGGCGCAATATCTTTACCAATATCAGCCGCCTGGTGGATGAACTGTTCGATCAGTACATCCGCCGCCGCGGCGCGGTCAACCCCATCTTCGCGCAGTACTGCAATGGCACCACCGTCACCTGCGGGGGCCTTTCCCAGTGGGGCACCGTTGCCCTGGCCAATAACGGCTACACGCCGCTGGGCATTCTGCGTTATTACTACGGCGATGACATCGTCATTGATACCGCCACGGTACAGCGCCGCATCACCTCGTCCTATCCGGGGGCGCCGCTTACCATCGGCAGCCGCGGAGAGGATGTCCGCACCATCCGCACCTGGCTCAACCGCATCCGCCGCAATTATCCGGCCATTCCCGCCATCAGCACCACCAGCGGCGATACCTACAATGCCGAAATGCAGCGTTCGGTGTGGGCCTTCCAGCGCATCTTCAATCTGACCCCCGATGGTATTGTCGGCCCCGCCACCTGGAATAAGATCGCCTATATCTATGTAGCGGTCATGCGCCTGGCGGAGCTGGGCGGCGAGGATATTCCCCTGCCGGCCGAGCGTCCCAGCGGCATCCTGCGCCGAGGCAGCAGCGGAGAAACGGTGCGTCTGGCCCAGTACTTCCTGCGGGTCATTGCCCTGTACGATGATGAGATCCCGCCCATCACCATCGATGGCTCCTTTGGCCCCGCCACCGAAAACGCCGTCCGCGCCTTCCAGAAGATGCAGGGCCTCACCGTCGATGGCATTATCGGTCCCGCCACCTGGAACGCCCTGTACGAGCGCTTCCTCGGCATCACCCAAACCACCGGTCTGGCTGTCACCTATCCCGGTACCCCGCTCCGGAGCGGCAACCGAGGGGATAATGTCCGGGTGGTGCAGGAGTACCTGAATACCCTGGCCCGTGCCTATCCGCTGCCCCGTGTTGCCGTGGACGGCATCTACGGCCCCGCGACGGAAAACGCCGTGCAGGCCTTCCAGCGGCTCTTCGGCCTCACCGCCGATGGCATCGTGGGACCGCGTACCTGGGAACGCCTGGTGGGTACCCGCCTGCTGCTGCGGTAAGCCGGTGCAAAAGCCTGGCTTTGGGCCCGCAGGGCGCCCCGGCTTCGCCGGGGCTGGGGGCTTCGCCCCCTACGGCCTTCCCCTATGGGGGACGGCCGGCCCTGCGGGCCCCATCCCGCACCTCGCGCTTTCCCGCAAAGACCGCCAAAAAGGCCCGCTGCAAACCACAGCGAGCCTTGTCTTTATATCATTCAGTTTTCTTCGGTGGGCGTTTCCTCGGCTGCCGCGGCCGCCAGCTGCGCCGCCAGCCGGTGGGTCATGCGGCGCAGCCGCCGTCCCGCCAGGAAGCAGAGGCCCAATACCAGCACCGCCAGCGCCGCTATCCCCGCGATGCCGAAGCTCGCGCCCTCCACAAAGAGCAAACTCAGCGGATTGGCGGTATTGCACAGGGTGTTAAATTCCCCCGCGCCGTAGGTCACCGCGTCCATGGCCTTGGCCGCCGCCGTAAAGAGATAAGTCAGCAGCGTGCCGCTGTACAGCATGACTATGGCGCTGATGAGCCCGGTCACCAAACTGCGCAGCAGGCAGCCGCCGCTCATCGCCGTCACAAAGATCATCAGGTACAGCAGCATGGCCACATCGCCCTGGGGCAGCACCAGGTTGCCCGGCAGTACCGCCGCCAGCGCCACCGTCACCGGCACCAGTATGATGGCCGAAAGCAGCGTAGTGGCATTGGCGGTGCCCACTACGGCGTTCACCGCCACATTCAGCGGCAGCCGGCCGTGACAGGTCTTTCTGGCCGCCAGTGGCTCCAGCACCGAGGCCGCCGCGCGTCCGAATACCCGCAGCAGGCGGGGCAGGGCAAATAGGCACCCGGCGGCTACCAGCGCAAAGGAGACCGCGTCGTAGAGGGGCAGCCCAGCCGCCATGCCCATGATAAAGCCCAGGATCAGGCCCCACAGGCTCGGCTCCAGCAGGAAGTTCCCCCGGCGGGATTGCTCCAGCGAAACACGCCGGTCCCGCAGACCGGGGATCAGATTGATGAGAAAATTGCAAAGCCACGCCAATGGGGCCGTCCCCACGGCAAAGCTTTGGGTAAAGGTGATGTGGGATGTCCCGGTCAGCCGGCTCACCGGTGCGGTAAAGACATCCGCCAGGATGATCTGCAGCACAACCATCAGCAGGGCGGCCGTCAGGCCGTACCACATTTCGCCGGTCAGCTGCTGCACCAGTACCCCCGCAAAGGCCGCCTGCCACAGGCTCCACAGGTCCATATTCAGCACACGGGTCACCCGGCAGGCCAGCATCAGCAGGTTCAGCAGCACGGCGCCCGGCAGCACCCAGTACAGGATATCACTGTTCAGTGTCACCTCGGCCGCTTTCTGCCAGTGCAGGTTGGCCGCCCCGGTGGAAAGGGAATAGGTATCGATCATGGTATTCACCAGTGTCACTAGCTGGCCGCCCAGCGTGCTGATGAGCAGCTGGATGGCCACGGTGCTGCCCAGCACCGCCAGCGCGCACTGGCCGGAGCGCTGAACGCCCGCACGGCTGGCCAGCCCCAGCAAAAAGAAGAATACCGGAATGAGCAAAAAGCTGCCCAGCCCGCTTACGATATCATAAAGGGAATGGAGTATATCCAAGGTTGTACCTCCTTTGGGGGAATGCCCGTCCCAACCATTATAACCGGGGAATGTGACGATAGTATGAAGAAAAAGCATAAAAACCCAATATATTAGCCTACTTATTTTCCCATACCGGCGGCGTAAAGTCAAGAGCGGCAGCCCGAAGGCCCCCCTTGCGGGGTCGTCCCTGTTATGGTATAATGCAGCGGGCCCATTCGGAAGGCACACCGCCCCGTGCAGGACAGGACAGACCGGAAGCCGCAAAGGAGTGTGACAGCATGAAGAACTATTGGTTTTTGTTTTTTCTCGGTATTTTCAGCGCTATCTTTTCAAAACAGATCGACACGATCATAGCCCGTGCGATCAAGAGCGAGCGGAACAGGGCGATATTCAAGGGCGTACTATTTGCAGTCCTGCTCGGCATAATAGGGATTCTTATCTGGAAAAACCGGGTATAAACG
>ENA-UEQW01003587-UEQW01003587.1-human-gut-metagenome-genome-assembly--contig:-NODE-3587-length-10600-cov-4.881973_pt1 | contig 10600 bp, 4 predicted proteins | sample MGYA00242947_ERZ507947 | MGnify/ENA primary metagenome ERZ507947 (study PRJEB26167, sample SAMN06115421) | human gut metagenome | host: Homo sapiens | place: China:Guizhou | collected 2015-03-17... | reverse complement strand
CTTGACCTTGTCTCAAAATATATAGGCCCTCACGAGGACGACGGCAGAACAGTAAAGCTGAATAAAATCGGCGGCAAGGACTGGGAAAAAACGAGAAATAAGGTTCGTGCCGCAGTCAAGGATATGGCGGATCAGCTCATAGCCCTGTATTCAAAAAGGCAAAACAGCCCCGGCTATGCATTTTCTCCGGATATAGATATGCAGAGCGATTTCGAACGGCGATTTGAATATGACGAGACGTCCGATCAGCTCAGAGCAATCGATGAAATAAAGGGCGATATGGAAAAGCCTTATCCCATGGACAGACTTCTCTGCGGCGATGTCGGCTTCGGAAAAACCGAGGTCGCGCTTCGTGCGGCTTTTAAATGCGCGGCAGACGGTAAGCAATGCGCGATACTTGTTCCCACAACAATTCTCGCGTATCAGCATTACCGTACCATACTTAAAAGATTTGACGGTTTCCCTGTCGAGATAGAGATGCTGTCACGCTTCAGAACTCCTAAGGAGCAGGAGAAAATACTTAAAAATTTGAAGCGCGGCTCGCTTGACATAATCGTAGGCACGCACCGTCTTGTTTCAAAAGATGTAAAATTTAAGGACCTCGGCCTTTTAATAGTCGATGAGGAGCAGCGCTTCGGCGTGGCTCAAAAGGAGAAGCTCAAGGAGCTGTTCCCAACGGTTGATGTTTTGACCTTATCGGCGACGCCTATTCCGAGAACGCTTAATATGGCTATGACCGGCATACGCGATATGTCCGTAATAGAGGAGGCTCCGCAGGACAGATACCCCGTTCAGACATATGTTATAGAGCATGATATGGGAATTCTCTGCGAGGCCATGGAGAAGGAACTCCGCAGAGGCGGTCAGGTATATTATCTCCACAACCGTGTCGAATCAATCGAAAGCACGGCGGCTAAGATAAAGGAAATGATGCCGTCGGCTCGTATAGCCGTGGCACACGGCCGAATGGGCGAGGAGGAGCTGTCTGAAATCTGGCGTGACTTGCTTGAGGGCGACATAGACATACTCGTTTGCACCACCATCATCGAGACGGGCGTCGATGTTCCGAATTGCAATACGCTTATTATTGAGGATGCCGACAGGCTCGGACTCGCACAGCTTCATCAGATACGCGGACGAGTCGGCAGAAGCACACGCAGAGCGTCGGCATATTTCACGTTTAAGCGCGGCAAGGAATTGTCGGAAATAGCGAACAGACGACTTTCGGCAATAAGGGAATATACCGAATTCGGCTCCGGCTTTAAGATTGCCATGCGTGACCTTGAAATCCGCGGAGCGGGCAACGTCCTCGGTGCGCAGCAGCATGGCCATATGGAGGCGGTAGGCTACGATATGTACTTGCAGCTTCTCGGTGAAGCCGTGGAGGAGGAAAAGGGCGAAAAGCCGATTTCGCGTAAGAAGGAGTGTCTCATAGATATGCAGATAGACGCTCACATTCCCGATAATTACATCAAGAGCATTCCTCAGAGGCTTGCGGTTTACCGCAGAATTGCGGACATTAAAAATACAGAAGATGCAGAGGACGTTAAGGATGAGCTTCGCGACCGATTCGGTGAAATTCCGCAGTCGGTTCAGGGACTTATCGATGTTTCGCTTCTTCGTAATACCGCCGCCGCAAAGGGTATATACGAAATAGGGCAAAAGGGCAATTCCGTTATCCTTTATGTGAACGATATAGATACAAATACGGTTTTGAACCTGTCCTCCATGATGCGCGGCAGAGTGTCCATAATGGATTACGGCAAAAAGCACATCGCGGTAAAGATTGCCGATGGTCAGTCGCCGCTCGATACGCTCAAGGAAATATTCGGATATATGGTGTTCTGATTATGAAGATAGCTGTTGTTTGCGACTCTTTTAAAGGGAGTCTTACGTCAAAGGATGCTTGCGCCGCGGTTAAAGACGGACTTCTTCGGTGTAACAAAAATTTTGAGGTGCTTTCTCTGCCGTTTGCCGACGGCGGAGAGGGGACCTCTCGCTGTTTTTACGATATACTCGGAGGGCAGCTTCGAAAAGCGGCGGTGCACGACCCTCTGCTTCGTGAAATCACGGCGGAATACACCGTCTTGCCCGACGGTACCGCTGTAATTGATATAGCCTCGGCAAGCGGGCTGACGCTTCTCAAGAGCAGCGAGCGCGACGCCGTGAAGGTGTCGTCATTGGGAAGCGGAGAACTGATTTGCGACGCTGCGGAGCATGGGGCAAAACATATAATTCTCGGACTCGGCGGCAGTGCTACCACGGATGCGGGGACGGGCATTTTGTATGCCCTCGGTATGCGGTTCTTTTCGGAGGACGGCGTCGAGGTTTTGCCCGACGGTCAAAATATGATACGAGTTAAGAAAATACGGCGAACCGAGAATTTTGAAAGATTCAAGGATATAAAGTTCACTCTCGCGTGTGACGTCACAAATCCTCTGTGCGGAGAAAACGGAGCGGCTTATGTTTTTTCTCCGCAAAAGGGAGCCTCGAAGAACGATGTGGAGCTTTTGGACGACGGCTTACGAAATATAGGAGAGATTTTTGAAAAAGCGTCCGGCAAAAAGATTATAAATCTTCCGGGTGCCGGAGCTTTCGGCGCAGATCTGTCCGTACAGATCGACGGAGATACAGTTGTTGATGGAAACAAAATTATCCTGCTTGCCCACATTGGCCGGGTCGTTGCAGTAGCTGATAGGATAGGTGACCACGCCGGGATTTTCCCGTATCCAGTCATATAGGTCCGGCGAGCCGATGGCCAGGCCGAAGATGCTCTTGTAGCGATCCAGCTTCTTCTGGTTGTTGGTGATCTTGCCAGCCTTGTACATATCCAGATAGCTGTCGCACAGCATCTCGGTATGGATGCCCAGATCCCGCAAGTCGCTCTTTGCGATCATCTGGCCCACCGCGTTGGGCAGAGAACCGATGCCCAGTTGTAAGGTGGAGCCGTCCACCATGTTCTGCACCACGTATTCGGCGATCTTCATCTCCGCCTCATTGGCGGCGGGAGACTTGACGCTGGGCAGCGGGCCATGGGGCCCCTCTACGATCATGTCCACATCGCTGATATGGATGCACTCGTCCAGACCGCCGTAGACCCAGGGCAGATTTTCGTTGATCTCCAGAATGACCACGTCTGCCTTGTCCAGCGTAGAACGGGCGGAGGCCGTGGCACCGGCAAAGTTGAAGTAGCCGTGCTCGTTCATGGGGGTCACAGCCATCATGGCCACGTTGACGGTGAGGAACTGGCTGTAATACCAGCTGAGGTTGCGGAACACCATAGGGTTGAAATTACACAGTCCACGGTCGCAGAGCTTGCGCTCATAGCCGGACATATGCCAGCTGTTGTAGACAAAGTGCCTGCGCTCGGGGTCGCACTCCACCATCTGGATCGGGTCGAAGATCAGATAGCCGCGGATCTTGACCTCGCGAAGCTCATCCTTTCTCTTGGCAATGGCGGCGTCCATCAGAGACGGAAAGCCCGTGCCCATGGAGATGTCGATCCAGTCGCCGCTTTTTACCACCCGTGCCGCTTCATCGGCGGTGCATAGCTTGCGCTTGTATTCCGCTGTGTAGTCAAACGGTCTCGCCATAGTGTTCTCCCTTTCCGCATCCTGTGCTGCTGCATTTTTTACTTTGTTAATTTTATCACTTGCCCATCTGTCTGTCAACAGTTTAACAATTTTTTCTTATCGGAATAAGTTATTTCCTCCCTGGATCCCCCGTCTGTCCGGCGCACGGCTTCCCCCTCCCTTTTCCGCATCCGGAAGCCGCAGATACAGGAAAAAACGCCCCGACCTAATGGCCGGGGCGTTTGCTGCGAAGGCTTACTTCTCCGCGCGGCGCTTATAGGATTCGTACTTCTCCTTGGCGGCTTCCTCCGCCTCGGCGAACAGCACCTTGGCGTTCTCCGGGAAGCTCAGCTCCAGAGAGGCGTAACGAACCTCGCCCTTCATGAAGTCGTACAGGGGCATGGTAGGCTCCTTGCTGTCCAGGGTAAAGGTCTTGGTCTCCGGGCTGTACCGGTACAGGTTCCAATAACCGGAGTTGACGGCGTCCTTCATCTCCTGCTGGACGTTGTTCATGCCCTTCTTGATGCCGTGGTTGATGCAAGGCGCGTAACAGATGACGATGGACGGACCCTTGTGGGCCTCAGCCTCCTTGATGGCCTTGATCAGCTGATTGGGATTGGCGCCCATGGAGCACTGGGCCACATAGACGTTGTCGTAGGTCATCATCAGCATGCCAAGGTCTTTCTTCTTGGTCTTCTTGCCGCTGGCCTGGAATTGGGCAACAGCACCCACAGGCGTGGCCTTGGAGGACTGGCCGCCGGTGTTGGAGTAGACCTCGGTATCCACCAGCAGGACATTCACGTCCTCGCCCATGGCGAACACGTGATCCAGACCGCCGTAGCCGATATCATAGGCCCAGCCGTCGCCGCCGTACATCCACATGGTCTTCTTGGAGAGATCTTTCTTGCGCTTTAGGATCTCGTCCACCAGCTTCTGCTCGTCGGCGGAGAACTTGCCCTTCTCCAGCAGTGCCACCAGCTCGGCAGTAGCGGGGGTGGAGGCGTCCAGGTCATCATACGTCTCCATATACTTGGCGATGGCGGCCTTGACGGCCTCGTCCTTGGTCAGGGCATCCAGCTCCTTAACGTAGCCGGTGACGCAATCACGCAGCTGCTTGACGGCCAGGCACATACCGTAGGAGAACTCGGCGTTGTTCTCGAACAGGGAGTTGGACCACGCCACGCCCTTGCCCTCGGCGTTCTTGCAGTACGGTACGCAGGGCATAGCCGCGCCCCAGGCCTGGGTACAGCCGGTGGCGTTGGCCAGATACATCTTGTCGCCGAACATCTGGGTCAGCAGCTTGATGTAGGGCGTCTCGCCGCAGCCGGCGCAGGCACCGTTGAACTCCACCAGGGGCTGCTTGAACTGGCTGCCCTTCAGGGTAAATTTGTCCACGCGGGAGGTCTTTTCCTTCACGGTGGTCAGGAAGTTCCAGTCGGTCTGGTCCAGAGACACCTCGTGGGTGGGGACCATCTTCAGTGCCTTGCCGGACTTGGGGCAGGAGGCTACGCAGCTGCCGCAGCTGGTGCAGTCCAGCGTGGAAACGCCCATGGTGTACTTCAGGCCGGCCAGGCCGGGGCCCTTGGCGTCCACCAGCGTCATATCCACCGGTGCGGCCTTGACCTCGCCCTCGTCCAGCAGGAAGGGCCGGATGACGGCGTGGGGGCAGACGAAGGAGCACATATTGCACTGGAGGCACTCGGCAGCGTCCCACACAGGCAGATGGGTGGCGATGCCGCGCTTTTCATACTTGGAAGTGCCCAGCGGCATGGTACCGTCTTCCATGCCCTTGAAGGCGGAAACGGGCAGGTCATCGCCCTTCTGGGCGTTGATGGGCACCAGAATGTTCTTGATGACATAGGGCAGGCTCTCGTCGGCGGGCTTCAACGCCTTGCCGGTGAGGTTCGTCCATTCGGGCTTCACCTTGACCTCCACCAGCGCGTTGATACCGGCATCCACGGCGGCGATGTTCATGTTGACGACCTTCTCGCCCTTGAGCCCGTAGGTCTTTTTGACGGCGTCCTTCATGTGGGCCACGGCGTCCTCCACGGGGATAACGTTGGCCAGCTTGAAGAAGGCGGCCTGCAGCACCATGTTGGAGCGGTTGCCCAGACCCAGCGCCTGAGACTCCTTGTTGGCGTCGATGATGTAGAACTTGATGTCGTTGTCGGCGATGTACTTGAGGATCTCGCCGGGAACATGCTGCTCCAGCTCGTTCTCCGTCCACTCGCAGTTCAGCAGGAAGCTGCCGTGGGGCTTCAGCTCATGGATGATGTCGTACTTGGTCAGGTACGTCTGGTTGTGGCAGGCGATGAAGTCCGCGCTGCTCACATAATAGGTAGAGCTGATGGGGTGCTTGCCGAAGCGCAGGTGGCTCTTGGTGATACCAAAGGACTTCTTGGTGTCATACTCAAAGTACGCCTGACAGTACATATCTGTCGTCTCACCGATGATCTTGATGGAGTTCTTGTTGGCGCCCACGGTACCGTCGGAGCCCAGACCCCAGAACTTGCAGGAGATGGTGCCCTCCGGTTCGGTCAGCAGCGGCGCGCCCACGGGCAGGGACAGATGAGTCACGTCGTCCACGATGCCGATGGTAAAGTGGTTCTTCGGCTCGTCCAGCAGCAGATTATCGAACACGGCCTTGATCTGGGCGGGGGTGGTGTCCTTGCTGGACAGGCCGTAGCGGCCGGCGTAGATGGCGGGGCGGTCGCTCTCGTTGATGTAGGCGGCGCAGATATCCTCGTACAGAGGCTCACCGATAGAGCCGATCTCCTTGACGCGGTCCAGAACGGCGATTTTCTTCACCGTCTTGGGCATAGCGGCCATCAGATGCTTGCGGGAGAAAGGACGGAACAGGTGTACCTGCAGGAAGCCCACCTTCTCGCCCTTGGCGTTCAGGTAGTTGACCACCTCCTGAGCGCAGCCGCCCACGGAGCCCATGGCCACGATAACACGCTCGGCGTCCGGTGCGCCGTAGTAGTTAAACAGGTGGTACTCGCGGCCGGTCAGCTTGCTGATCTGGGCCATATAGTCTTCTACGATATCGGGCAACTCGGCGTAGGCCGTGTTGTTGGACTCGCGGAGCTGGAAGTAGATGTCGGGGTTATCCACCAGAGAGCGCATCCGGGGATCCTCGGGGTTCAGGGCGTTGGCGCGGAAGGCGGCCAGCGCGTTGTAGTCCACCAGCTTGGCGTACTCGTCGTAGGTCAGCACGTCGATCTTCTGGATCTCGTGGCTGGTACGGAAGCCGTCGAAGAAGTGCAGGAACGGGATGCGGGCCTTGATGGCACTCAGATGCGCCACAGCAGCCAGGTCGGCAGCCTGCTGTACACTGCCGCTGGACAGCATGGCAAAGCCGGTCTGACGGCAGTTCATCACATCGGAGTGGTCGCCGAAGATGGAGAACGCATGGGTGCCCACGGTACGGGACGCCACGTGCAGCACGCCGGGCAGGCGCTCGCCGGAGATGCGGTGCATGGTGGGGATCATCAGCATCAGGCCCTGGGACGCGGTGAAGCTGGTGGCCAAAGCACCGGCCTCCAACGCACCGTGACAGGCGCCGCAGGCACCGGCCTCGGACTGCATCTCAACCAGACGCACCGGCTGGCCGAAGATGTTTTTCCTGCCGTTGGCCGACCAGGCATCGGCGTGCTCCGCCATGGGGCTGGACGGCGTAATGGGATAGATGGCAGCGACCTCGGAAAAGGCGTATGCCACATACGCCGCCGCTTCGTTGCCGTCGCAGATCTTCATGATCTTGCTCATTCTTTTCTTTCCTCCTCTATAAACATAGAAGTATCCCGCTTTTCGGGCGGGCGCATTAAAACAGTGTTAATTATACCATTCACGCTTTAAATAATCAATGCAAAGGGAGCGATTCTGTAACAACTGCTACAAAATCGCTCCCTGTTTTGGTGAAAAGTACAACTCAGATGACCATCGGCTCGCCGCTGATATCGACCTGCCCATCGGTGACGGTCAAATCGCCGCCCAGTTGATTTTTGTACACGCCGTCGGGTAACTCCACCGGTACGCGGCCGCCGCAGCCGGAGAGATCGAACACGCCGGTGCGCTCCCCCTCCGGGGACTTGTAGTGCCCGATAACAGCGCCGCCGCTGACCTCGTACCACATCGCACCCTCCAGCGGCAGTTCCAGTTTCATAGCCTTACACCGCCGCAGGAAGTCGGACAGGTCAGACCGCTTGTCGCCGAAATTGTCGTCCGCATCAAACAGCCCTACCTGCCGGCGCGGTGCGAACTCCGTGCCGCCGTAGAGCAGCATACTGCCCCAGCAGAAGTACAAAAACGCCAGCCAGTGCCGCAGCCGCCGTTCGTCCTGTACCCAGTGAGCCAGACGCGGCGTGTCGTGGTTCTCACCGCAGCGCATCTTGATAAAGCCCGCGGGATATGTCAGCTCCTGGTAGTTCAGCATATCGATGTACTGCCGCAGGCTGTTTTTACCGGATAGATACCCTTCAAACCACGGCCAGATATCGTAATCGTAGGTCATGTCGAAGGCCCGGTACAGCTCCGTATCCGTGGCACAGTAGGCACCCTGCCGCCGCAGACCCAGCACATGGGCGCCGTGGACGCTCTCCGCCAGCCAGATGCAGCCGGGGCGGACCACTTCCACCTCCTGCCGCGCCCGGGCCCAGAAGTCCAGGGGCACGCTGCTGGCCACATCGCAGCGGAAGCCATCCACGATCTCCGCCCACATTTTCAGCGTATCGATCTGGTAACGCCACAGTTCCTTGTGGGTATAATCCAGGTCTACTACATCCCACCAATCCGCCACATGGCGGCTGGGCCGACCCTGCTCGTCCCGGAAAAACCACTCCGGGTGGGTCTGGGCCAGCACCGAGTCCGGCGACGTGTGGTTGTACACCACGTCGATGATGCACTTCATGCCCCGGACATGGATGGCGTCCACCAGATGGCGGAAATCCTCCACGGTGCCGTACTCCGGGTTCACGCCCCGGTAGTCACGGATGGCATAGGGACTGCCCAGCGTGCCCTTGCGGCCCACCTCGCCAATAGGATGGATAGGCATCAGCCATACGATATCCGTACCCAAGGCGCTCAATCGGTCCAGATCACGTTCCAGCGCACGGAAGGTGCCCTCCGGTGTGTGGTTTCGCACGAACACGCTGTAGATCAGCTGATGCTGCAATGTCTTATCCGTATTCACTGCCATATTGATTGCCTCCTCAGTCCAGAAGTGCTAAAAATTCGTCCTCCGTCAGCACGGGAATGCCCAGCGCCTCTGCTTTTTGCAGCTTGCTGCCGGCATTTTCTCCGGCCACCACATAGGTGGTCTTTTTTGACACGGAGCCGGCGGCCTTGCCGCCCCGCTTTTCGATCATCTCCGCCGCCGCGTCACGGGTAAACTTTTCCAGCGTGCCTGTCAGCACAAAAGTCATTCCGGCAAAACGACTGTCAACCGTTTTCTCTTTACAGGTCATATTGACGCCGACGGCCTTCAGCCGCGCCAGCAGATCGCGGGACTGAGGGCTTTTCATCCACTGGCAGAGATACCGCGCGGTAATGGGGCCCACGTCGTCCACGGCAGTCAGCTCCTCCTCCGGAGCCGCTGCCAGTGCGTCCATAGTGCCGAACCGCTGCGCCAGCGTCTTGGCAGCCTTCTCCCCCACCTGCCGTATGCCCAGCGCGTTGATAAGCCGCCACAGGTCGTTGTCCCGGCTTCTGGCGATAGCGTCCACCGCATTCTGTGCCGATTTTTTGCCCATGCGCTCCAGCGGCTCCAGCTGCTTCGGCGTCAGGCTGTACAGGTCCGCGGCGGTCCGGACAAGTCCACTGTCGATCAGCTGCTGCATCACCGCAGGTCCCAGCCCGTCAATGTCCATAGCGCCCCTGCTGGCAAAGTGGGTCAGGTACTGCAGCAGCTGGGCGGGGCACTCCGCGCCGGTGCAGCGCAGCGCCGCGCCGTCCTCGTCCCGCACCACCGGTGCGCCGCACACGGGGCACGTCTCGGGCAGGGTATAGGGCTTCGTCCCGGCGGGACGCTTGTCCGCCACCACCTCAACGATCTCCGGGATGATCTCGCCGGCCTTCCGCACCAACACCGTATCCCCCACCCGGATATCCTTCTGGGTAATATAATCCTGGTTATGCAGCGTGGCAAAGGCGACCGTCGTGCCCGCCAGCCGTACCGGCTCCAGCTCCGCCTTGGGCGTCAGCACACCGGTGCGGCCCACCTGTACCACGATATCCTTCACTACCGACGGCTTGACCTCCGGCGGATATTTGTACGCGATGGCCCACTTGGGGAACTTCGCCGTACTGCCGATGACCTCGCGGTCATGCAGGTCGTCCAGCTTCACCACCGCACCGTCGATATCGAAAGGAAACTGCTCACGGCCATCGCCCAATGCCGCGATCTCCGCCAGGATGTCCGCCGGCGCGGACAGCCGCTTGTGGGGAATCACCTTGAAATGCTGGCTGGCCAGATAGTCGATCGTCTCTGTGTGGGTGGAAAATTCCCGGCCCTCCGCCAGCTGCAAATTAAAGACCGCGATGTCCAGCCGCCGCTGGGCGGCGATCTTGGGGTCCAGCTGCCGCAGGGAGCCGGCGGCGGCGTTGCGGGGATTGGCCATCAGTGGCTTGCCCTCGATCTCACGCCGGGCGTTGATCTCCTCGAACACACTGCGGGCCATGTACACCTCGCCCCGCACGATGAGGCGGGGCAGCTTCTCCGGCAGGGTCATGGGGATAGACCGGATCGTCCGCAGATTTTCGGTCACATCCTCCCCTACCCGTCCGTCACCCCGGGTGGCGCCCCGGACGAACACGCCGTCACGGTATTCCAGTGCCACGGAGAGACCGTCCACCTTCGGTTCCACGCTGTAGGCGGGGTGCTCCAGGGGTATCTTCTCCAGGAAGCGGCAGACCTCCTCGTCGTCGAACACATCCTGCAGGCTTTCCAGCGGCACGGCGTGGGTCACCTGCTGAAACTCCGTCAGCGTCTGTCCGCCCACCCGCTGGGTGGGGGAATCCGGTGTGATCTC
>ENA-UEQW01003586-UEQW01003586.1-human-gut-metagenome-genome-assembly--contig:-NODE-3586-length-10601-cov-45.274230_pt1 | contig 10601 bp, 7 predicted proteins | sample MGYA00242947_ERZ507947 | MGnify/ENA primary metagenome ERZ507947 (study PRJEB26167, sample SAMN06115421) | human gut metagenome | host: Homo sapiens | place: China:Guizhou | collected 2015-03-17... | reverse complement strand
TTTTATAGCTTTAAGAGCTACGAATGATCAGCACCTTTTTGGTCTCGTTTTTGATGCCAATTTTGAACACCCTACCTGTAAGGGCAAAAGCTTTAACCCTTTTCTTGCTTGATAGCTGATTTAGCGGTTTTAAAGTGGAACACCATATGTATATTTTGTTCAATACTTGCGCCATGTCTTAAGGCTTTTGCCCTTACAGGGCGCGACAGTTCCAACGCGTGATACCCAGGGTGTCGCTTCGCTTGCCCTGGGCTATGTGCTCCATTGGGCTTTCAGCCCGCCCTTGCTAAATCCGAAACTTGAGTAAAGATAATGAATTTATTCCATGAATGCACAATATTGGAATACATTCCTTACGATCCCCCCATTCCATTGATTTCAAACACGCAGACATCTCTCAGCTGCTGGATAGCAACGAAATCCGGCAGTTTCGTGATGTCTGCGTGTTTGAAATAAATGGAATGGAGGTGTTTATGTGAATAAAAGTTGACGAACTCACCAATTTTTATCTTAACCCACTAAAATATAGACTACATTATTAACCCCTTTCGCTTTCCAATTGTATCTTTGTGGCATATATCATATAAATATGCCAAGAGAACAGGTTAATAGATTGAAAATAGTGCTTGCTGAAGAACAGAAAAGCAATAAATGGCTTGCCGAACAATTAGGCAAAGATCAGGCCACCATTTCGAAATGGGTAACGAATTCCAGTCAGCCTGACCTTAAAATCTGTTGCGTATCGCAAAAACTTTGAATGTAGATGTGGCAAGATTGTTAAATGCAGATGTGCTAAATGAAGAACAACAAGTAAATTTACAGTCTGCAACTTCCGATAATATGGTATTATCGGAAAATAAGGAGAAATAAAATATGACACCAGAAGAGAAAGCAAGAGTTAAAATAGACCGTTGGTTCGCTGATGCTGGTTGGCTGGTTGTTAATCGCGAGGAGTTCGAACCTACGATGACAGCCGTGGCTGTGCGTGAAGGATTGTTGAAAGGCAATCTCGAAGCAGATTATCTTATGTTCATCAACGGCAAGGTATGTGGTGTGCTTGAAGCTAAACGCGAAGAAGTGGATGTTGATTCTGATAAGGTGAGTGATCAAGTGACCACTTATGCTAAAAGTGTACCCAATTGTTATCAAACATGGCAAAAGCCAATCCCCCTTTTGTATAAGTCAAACGGTAAAATTGTCTTATTTCAAGATTTTCGTAAATCGAACACGGATTGGGAGGAAATCAACCGCATTCATACACCAAAGGAAATTGTGGCTTTGTTGGGTATAGACGACCCATTTGCAGGATTGCCTACGCTTTACAAAAAAGGATTGCGTGAGTGTCAGTACGAAGCTATTACCGAATTGGAGAAGAGTTTTCGTAGTGGACAAAACCGTGCGCTTATGGTTCTCGCCACGGGTGCAGGAAAAACCTATACGGCTTGTCTTGCAGCCTATCGCATGCTTTCTTATACTCCTATGCGACGAGTGCTTTTTCTTGTTGATCGCAATAATCTTGGACGACAAGCTGAAAATGAATTTGGTACATTCCGTCTTACAGACAATGGCGAAGCCTTCAATACTATATTTGGGGTGGAACGCTTGAAGTCTGCCAAGATTCCGTCTGATAGCAATGTGCTTATTTCTACTATACAGCGTTTGTTCTCTTTGTTAAAGGGTGAAGATATTCAAGATAATGATGACGATGATGATGAAGATGTGACAACTGAAATGGTTCTTCCCGACAATCCCAATTTGCCGCATGATTTCTTCGATATGATTATTATTGACGAGTGTCACCGCAGTATTTACGGTAACTGGCGTAAGGTGCTTGAGTATTTTGATACGGCACGTCTTATTGGTCTTACGGCAACTCCCATTCCTGAAACAATGGCGTTCTTCAATAACAATCGTATTGTGAACTATACGCTTGAAAAGAGTATCGTGGATGGCGTGAACGTGGATAACCGTGTATATCGTATTAAGACGGAAGCAACGGAAAACGGAGGGGCTATTATGAAGGGTGACCGTGTGCGTGTTGAAACTCGCTATACTGGCAAAACGGAAGAATTAAATACACGCGAGACAAAGAATTACACCAAAACGGAACTTAACCGTTCTATTGTCAATCCTTCTCAAATAAAACTCATCCTTACAACATATCGCGATGCTGTTTACTCGGAAATGTTCAATGACCCTCAACGTGAGCCTAATTTTGAATATCTACCTAAGACGCTTATTTTTGCTCTTAACGAGGCTCATGCCACGAATATTGTGAACATAGCTAAAGAGGTGTTTGGAGAGAAATGCCCTAATGCTGATATGGATAGGTATGTGCAGAAAATTACTTATTCTTCGGGTGATAGCAATGAACTGATTCGCCAATTCCGCAATGATCGTGACTTCCGTATTGCTGTTACTTGCACTTTGGTGGCTACAGGTACGGACGTGAAACCGCTTGAAGTGGTAATGTTTATGCGTGACGTGGAATCTGAACCGCTTTTCATTCAGATGAAAGGGCGTGGTGTGCGTACCATTGGCGATGAGCAGTTGCGTGCTGTTACTCCTAACGCTATAAGCAAAGATTGTTTCTTCCTTGTGGATGCGGTGGGCGTTACTGAGCATACTATGTCTATTCCTGAGCAAGGTGAAGGACCTGATACAATCACGATAACATTGAAGGAACTGCTGGAGCGTATTGCTCACGGCAACTTGCCTGATATGTACCTCAAACGCCTTGCAGCTACTTTGTCGCGTCTGCACAATAAGGCTGACAGTAGCCAGCGTATGGAATTCGAACGATTGGCAAGCGATTCCATGGATGCGATTGCACAACGTATCTACGATGCTTTGGCGAATGGCAGCTTACCGCCTTATAACAACATCAATGAACCTAACAATGAGCGTAAGGGACTTGTTTCTCCTATTGCCAATCATGCAGATGTACGTCGCTATATTCTTATTCTTTCGGCTGGTTTTGTAAACACACTCATGCCTGGTGAGGATACGCTTATTTCCAAGGGGTTCTCTGTGGAGGAGGCAAAGAACACTACCGAGGCTTTTGAACAGTATTGCCGCGACCATGCTGACGAAATAGAGGCTTTGCGAATCTTATACAATCAGAGTGGCGAGCCTATCACGTTCAGCATGATGAAGGATTTGGAGAATAAGCTGAAAATGGAGAACAATCGTTTTAGTACGAAACAACTTTGGAACTCGTATGCTATTGTTTTTCCTGGTAACGTGCGACGCACAACGAGAAAGGAGGAAAGCGATGCCCTTACTAATATTATTCAATTGGTTCGCTTTGCATTCCGACAGATTGAAAAACTTGACAGCGTTTGCGTTACCGCACGGCAGTATTTCAATCTTTGGTGTGGTCAGTGGCATCGTGAAATCTCTGACAGGCAGAAACAACTCATGAGTCAGATTGTTGATTATGTGGCAAGTAATGGTGCTTGTACTATCAATGATATCCGCGAGGATGATCGAACACAGGCAGCTCAGATGATAGCTGCATTCGGTACTAAGCAGAAGGCGGATGATGCGCTCCTGTCTTTGTTTAATTTTGTGGTTTTAAGAAAAACAGCATAACTTTGAATTATGGCAAACAATATATCTACAGAGCAATCGCTCACTAAAAAAGTATGGAACCTCGCCACTACGCTTGCAGGACAAGGTATTGGCTTTACTGATTATATCACGCAACTCACTTATCTGCTTTTCCTGAAGATGGATGCAGAGAATGTTGAAATGTTTGGAGAAGATTCTGCGATACCTACTGGCTATCAGTGGAATGATCTTATTCAGCTCGACGGACTGGATCTGTTGAAGCAGTATGAAGAAACATTGAAAGTGCTCAGCGAACAAGACAACCTTATTGGTACAATCTACACAAAAGCGCAGAATAAGATTGACAAGCCTGTTTACTTGAAAAAGGTCATCACTATGATTGACGAAGAGCAATGGTTGGTGATGGATGCAGACGTGAAGGGTGCTATCTATGAAAGCATTTTGGAGAAGAACGGACAAGACAAAAAGAGTGGCGCAGGTCAGTACTTTACACCTCGTCCCCTTATTAAAGCTATGGTTGACTGCATCCGTCCGCAAATTGGCGAGACTGTGTGCGACCCTGCCTGTGGCACGGGCGGTTTCCTTCTCACGGCTTATGACTATATGAAGAATCAATCGGCTGACAAGGCGAAACGTGATTTCCTCCGTAACGAGGCTTTGCATGGCGTTGACAACACTTCGCTTGTGGTTACTCTTGCTTCTATGAACTTGTATCTTCATGGTGTGGGTACTGACCGCAGTCCGATTTCATGCGAGGATTCGTTGGAGCGTGAACCAAAAACATTGGTGGATGTTATTCTTGCCAATCCTCCTTTCGGACAACGTCCTGCTGGTTCTGTGGAACTTAATCGTCCTGATTTCTATGTAGAAACAAAGAATAATCAGCTCAATTTCCTCCAACACATGATGCTGATGTTGAAGGTGGGTGGTCGTGCCTCTGTAGTATTGCCTGATAACGTACTCTTTGAGGGTGGCGCTGGTGAAACTATCCGCAAACGTTTGCTCGCTGACTTTAATCTGCACACTATTCTACGCTTGCCTACTGGTATTTTCTACGCGCAGGGTGTGAAAGCTAACGTGTTGTTCTTCACGAAAGGACAGCCCACTAAGGATGTATGGTTCTATGATTACCGCACTGACGTGAAACACACGCTTGCTACAAACAAATTGGAACGTCATCACCTTGATGATTTTGTGAAATGCTACAACCCTGAGAATATTAACGATCGTAAAGAGACTTACGATGCAGATACGAACCCATCTGGACGTTGGCGCAAATATTCCATTGATGAGCTTACGGCTCGTGACAAGACTTCGCTTGACATCACTTGGATTAAGCAAGGGGGCGAGGAAGAACAACACTCTTTGGCGGAACTGATGGCTTCCATAAAGGAACAAAGCCAGAGCATCAGCAAGGCGGTGAGTGAGTTGGAGAAATTGTTGGGTGATATAAAAGAAGATTGAAATATCGTAATTCTCCAGATGCATTTGGACAAATTCTCCTATTTAGATTTTGCAAACGCATTTGCAAAATTTGCAAATGAAATATGTGGATATAAAAATGAACGAAATAACCAAACAAGAGGATGCTCTCTTTGAAAAAATATCAAAGCTGATAGATGAAGCACATAGGCATGTAAAGACAACTGTTAATACTGCAATGGTTTATACCTATTATGGCATTGGCAAGTATATCATTGAAGATGAACAGCAAGGCGAAAAACGAGCTGCCTATGGTAAGGCTGTGTTGAAAAATCTGTCCGTACGTCTAACAGGTAAGTATGGAAAGGGTTGGTCTGTCGCAACACTAAAAAATGCCAAGAAGTTCTATAGCGTATATTCAGAAAAGACAAACAGTGTTTGTCCTATTGAAAGCAAAAAGGCTAAACACTGTTTAGCCAATTCAAAGCATGAGGCAGGAAACTTGAATACACAAAATACAGAAAATATTTCAAGGCCTTTATTTGCACTGTCATGGTCGCACTATCTTATTTTGATGCGTATTGAAAATGCAGACGAACGCAACTTCTATGAAATAGAGTGTCATCAACAGAATTGGAGCTTCCGTGAATTGCAACGTCAATATGCTTCAAGTCTTTACGAGCGTTTGGTATTAAGCCGCGATAAGAATGAGGTGATGCGTTTGGCAAAAGAGGGGCATACGGTCGAGAAACCATCAGACATTATAAAGAATCCCATCACATTGGAGTTCTTGGGATTGAGGCCCGATTCTGTTTATTCAGAGTCTAAACTGGAGAATGCCATTATCAGCAAGATGCAGCAATTCTTGCTCGAACTTGGCAAAGGATTTCTTTTTGAGGCACGACAGAAACGGTTTACTTTTGAAGAGCAGCATTTCTTTGTTGACTTGGTGTTTTACAACCGCTTGTTACAATGCTATGTGCTCATTGACTTAAAGATAGATAAACTTACCCATCAAGACCTCGGACAGATGCAGATGTATGTCAACTATTATGACCGCCATGTCAAACAAGACTTTGAGAAACCGACTATAGGCATACTGTTGTGTAAAGAAAAGAATGATGCCCTCGTGGAACTTACCTTGCCAAAGGACGCAAATATCTACGCTTCAGCCTATCAACTTTATCTTCCCAACAAGGCTTTACTGCAAGCCAAGGTGAAGGAATGGATTGAGGAGTTTGAAGAGAACGAGGATTTAAAGAAACTGGAAAATAACGAATAGCATTTGTGCAGTTCCTGACTGCACAAATTGCAAACAACTATATATAATGAATACAAAAGCGTTACGCCAAAAGATACTCGACCTTGCGATACATGGCAAACTTGTACCGCAAGACCCGAACGATGAACCTGCCTCGGTGCTGCTCGAACGCATCAAGGCAGAGAAAGAACGCCTTATCAAAGAAGGCAAAATCAAACGTACCAAGCGGTCAAAAGCTGCTTGTGATAAGCCCCATTATGAGAATGAGGCTCCATTTGAGGTGCCGAGTTCATGGAAATGGTGCAAACTTGGGGAAGTATGTATATTTTTGTCACGTGGCAAATCACCTAAATATTTAGATGAGGATAGACAATATCCTGTATTTGCGCAGAAATGCAACTTAAAAGAAGGTGGTATTTCATTAGCCCAAGCTCGTTTCTTGGACCCAATGACAATAAACAAATGGGATGAAGTTTACAAACTAAGAACAGGGGATGTCCTTGTTAATTCAACAGGAACAGGAACGGTTGGAAGAACACGTTTGTTCAACGAATCTTGCTTAGGTGATTATCCTTTTGTCGTGCCAGATTCCCATGTGTCAGTTGTAAGAACTGCTAATGAAATAGTGTCGGAATATATATATGCCTATATGTCCTCAAATGTTGTTCAAGAATACTTGGAAGATAATCTTGCAGGAAGTACCAATCAAAAGGAGTTGTATATTGGTATCTTGGATAGCTTGCAGATTCCATTGCCACCATACGTTGAACAAAAACGTATAGTATCAGAGATTGAAAAATGGTACAAAGCAAGTGAGGCAATTGAAAATGGTAAATCTGATTTAGAAAAAATAATAAGGCAAACCAAAAACAAAATCCTCGAACTCGCCATTCACGGCAAACTCGTACCCCAAGACCCAACGGACGAACCTGCCAGTGAATTGCTCAAACGCATCAATCCTAAGGCTGAAATCACTTGTGATAACCCGCAGTATGGAAAGCTGCCGAATGGATGGTGTGAAGTTCAATTGGGAGACGTATTCAATCATAATACTGGTAAGGCATTGAATGCTTCAAACACAGAAGGTTCTATGAAGAGATACTTGACAACCTCAAATGTCTACTGGAACGCATTTGATTTCACAACAGTCAAGCAAATGTATTATAAAGATAGCGAGTTGGATAAATGCAGTATAACCAAAGGAGACTTGCTTGTTTGCGAGGGTGGCGACGTTGGCAGAGCTGCTATATGGAATTTCAACTACGATATTTGCATACAAAACCATCTTCATAGATTGCGTCCCAAGCTTGGGGACTTATGTGTGTCATTGTATTATTATGTATTCTACTATCTTAAAGTGAATAACATGATAGGTGGAAAAGGTATTGGCTTGTTAGGATTATCATCAAATGCTTTACACAAACTTCATGTTCCACTGCCGCCAATAAACGAGCAACACCGCATAGTAGCCAAAATAGAAGAACTATTTACTCAACTTGACAAGATTGAAGCATCTTTGTAAATTTCAAATTTAGCCATCGTAAGTGCCATACTTACGGTGGCTAAATGGTATAGATACGATTACCAAGTGACTACTTTATCAACTATCTTCTGCTGCTCACTTGCTGTGCGACGCAGATAGATACGTGTTGTTTCGATGCTCTCATGCCCCATGAGGTCGGCAAGTAAGGCGATGTCGTTGAACTTCTCCAAGAAGTTCTTGGCAAAGCGGTGGCGAAACGAGTGTGGATAGACCACCTCCCGATTGATGCCGTAGTTCTCGGCAAAGTGCTTTAGCTGAATGGCAATGCCACGAGTAGAAAGACGGTTTCCTGTGCGATTGGTGAAAAGATAGCCTGTTGTCAAGTCACGTTCTTTCAACCATTTTGCAGCTTCAGTGCAAAGCTTCTTGGGGATGTAGATACGGCGCATTTTTCCACCTTTACTATATAGGTCAAGATAGCCTACATTTACATGTTCCGCCTTAATTTGCAACAATTCGCTGACACGTGCGCCAGTGGCTGCCATAAACCATACGATGAAATACCATTGGTCATAACCATCGGATTTCAACTTTGTTTTAAGAAACTTGTAATCGGCATCGCTGATTACATTTTCCAAGAAGTTTTTCTGCTGTGCTTTGACAAACTTCATTCTCAGTTTTTCCTGTTTGCTAAACTCTAGAAACTTGTTTACAGCTTGTAACCGTAGGTTTACAGTTTGTGGTTTGAAGTTCTCAACCAAATATCCCTTGTAAGCCAAGAGATTCTTCTTGTTCACTTCCTTGTAGTGTTCAAGATAATACGTCACCGTCCATACATACGATGTAATCGTATTTTCTGCCAAATTGGTCTTGGCAAGATACGCTTTGAATTGTGTTATCATATTGTTTCTGTTTATTAAACATGAACAATATAAGATGACGTATCCCGCATTATCGCAATCGGCCTAAGGGGTGGGCGGTTGCGCCTATGCAAATGCTTTGCTCTTTGGTTGATGGTGAGAAGCAAAGTGGCTTCGAAAGAACTAATCTTGATGTGAAGTTTCTGCGTGGCGAACGTGAAGCAAAAGCTTTGTCAGCAGGCAAATATGTAGCAGCAAACACACTTTTGATATTGGTAGATGGCGAGAACTCAGGAGAAGTATTCCGTACTCCTGTTGAGGGTTATCAGGGCAGCACGTTTAAGCAGTTGGCAATCAATGATAACATGTACACGGACTACGTTCTACAAGTTATCAACCTTCATCGCAAAACATTGCGAGAAAATAAGGTCGGTTCAGCCATTCCACACTTGAATAAAAAGCTATTCAAGACAATTGATGTGCCTATACCGCCCTATGAAGAACAACAAAGGATTGTAAATGCTATTAACGAAGCATTTGCAACCCTTGATGCGATAGCCAAGAATTTATAAATTGCAATTTATAGAATCAAGAATACTGAATGTTTGTTCTAAGCATTCAACAATTCGAATTTGCTCTGACAGAGGAGGTAACAATAAGGTTATCTCCTCAAATTGTTTCTTTGTAATGTGCACCATTCCAGAACCATGACTATTCTTATAAAACTCAGAAATCATAGCTTGAAAAGCATAGAACAAGAATGCTTTATCTATAAATGGATACGGCTCTACTTTGAAAATATGCTGATTGAGCCAAGCGTTTTCCCCACTCCAAATATATGTACCAATAGATGCAGCCCATGCAAAAAGCAAATCGCCATCTTTTATCAAGTACTTTTGCTCATGTATGACCGAACTTCTATTATAAGGAGCATCTGCATCATTTAAGTTTTGAATGCGTATAATAGGCAAACCGATAGACTCCCATTCTTCAGGCTTAAACGCCCGTCCGTTTGTATATTTTGCGACGTTTCCTACTTTTATTACCGCCCAACCTTTAGGCAATTTGCGATAATGCGGGTTATCACAAGTGATTTCAGCCTTTGGGTTGATGCGTTTGAGCAGTTCGCTTGCAGGCTCGTCCGATGAGTTTTGCGGTACGAGTTTGCCGTGAATGGCAAGGTCTAGAACTTTAGACTTGGCATGTGATACCAATTCTATCAGATTGACACGACATGTGTCAAGTTTATCAATATAATTCAGTAGTTGTTTGACCTCAATTATAATTCTTTCTTGTTCATGTATTGGAGGTAATGGGAAAAGCATCTTTTCCAAGTTATATTTGGGTAAACCTTCACGTCCACTTCCAGTTATCTTCATGCTTTTTGCAAAGAAAGAAGACAAAATAAAACAGTGCAAATATTCAGGCTTAACGAGTACTGTTCGCAAAATACAAACATGCTGACTAACATTTCCTATCTTAAAATTAATTGGAACGACCGCACACCTACCTAATGAACCACCTGTAATATTCAACAATAAATCGTTAGCAATAACCTCGGTTCCTTTCATTGATTGATGTACCTCCTCAGATATGTATTTTATATCAGATAAAACAATCCCAAAGTTTTGCACGTTTTGTGATCGAAAGAAAGGAATGCCCTCTTTTGAGTAGTTACTACCTTTTGGCGTACTGCCAGAACCTATTTTTGAACAAACATCTTCTATTGTCGTCCAACACCACCCCTTCGGCAGTTCATAGGGATAATGGGGCTTATCACAAGTTCTTTCTACAAATTCGTCTTTTCCCCCTCACACTATATCCATTCATGGCTATTCATGGAATGATCGGCATAACCCGAACGAACATAGTAAGTCAAGTCAGTGTCTATTACCATGTTCCAAGGCAAACTCCATTGGTTGGTGAAGGTGTACAGATGGTTGATGCTGTTAATGGTTTGGAAACCTGTGAGCTTGCTCGTAGCGTGCTGCCAATCAACGGC
>ENA-UEQW01003582-UEQW01003582.1-human-gut-metagenome-genome-assembly--contig:-NODE-3582-length-10608-cov-3.113949_pt1 | contig 10608 bp, 18 predicted proteins | sample MGYA00242947_ERZ507947 | MGnify/ENA primary metagenome ERZ507947 (study PRJEB26167, sample SAMN06115421) | human gut metagenome | host: Homo sapiens | place: China:Guizhou | collected 2015-03-17... | reverse complement strand
ATTCCTCCCGATTGCCGGCGAGAATCCAGAGGAGGAATTCTCCCTAACTGTCCCTTTGATTTCGTCCTCTCATGGAAGAACAGATTAGCAACACCGAGAAGATCTTCGTGGTTCGGAAGAACGCCATCAAGATGATCGTGAAGAGGTATTTGAGCACTCCGTAGGCGCTAATTGAATAGAGGATTCGTGCTGCAGCCGCTGGACGACATGACGGACTACGAGGCGTTTGTTCGCAGAGTAGAGGGCTCTGCCTTGCGTTCAGTTATAGTTCGGAGAAGACCCCAACTATGATGATCTTTCGGTTGTCGTATGGACTTCCAATGTGACCGTAAATGGATAGGGTGTGAAGCTGTCGAACAAGAGAGATCGCGTGATCGTGAGTTTCAACAACTCGTCGAGTCTCGGCGTGATTGCAATTAAACAGTACTAGTGCCCGTTCAGTTTGAGTGTAGACTCGTGGAGCACATGAAGGAAGAGGATATCACCTCGGCGGTGATCGTTGTAAAGAATAAGATATCGGGTTATGCAAAACAGGTGGAGTTCGCGGGAGATCGTGAGTCGTAGGCCTGCAAGAAGTTCGAGCCCATCTTCCATTTAGACCTCTTCTCTGAGAACGATCTGCTGGTCGATATCACGGAGCACTTCCTCGTCCCGCAGCACATTCTGTTGAACGAGGAGGAGAAGAAGGACTTGAGCGAGAAGGTTACCGAACTCGCCAAGCACAGCGAAGCGATTCAGGCGCTTCAGACAGAGCTGAATGAAGTGAAGGAGGAGAAGGCACAACTGACAACAGAGTTGGACGAGGTGAAGAGAGAGAAGGAGACGCTTCAATGCGAATGGAAGGAGGAGAAGGAGAGACTGAGTGAAGAGGTGGAGAGGCTTCAGAGCGAGTTGAATGGGGAGATGGAGATGTTGAAGAAGAAGGAGGAGGAGATGAAGCGATTGGAGAGCGAGTTGAAGAGGATTGAGAACGAGAAGGAGGAGAAGGAAGTGGAGGTGCGAACGGAGCGTGAATCGCTCGAACAGAGACTGAAGGACTGTGAAGAAGAGAAGGCGAGATTGAGTGAATCGATCGAGACTCAGAAGAACGAGGTGGAGAGCGCGAAGAAGGAGTTGGAGGAGAAGGAGAAGGAGCGAGTGAGACTGGCTGAATTGGTTGGCGTGTTGAAGAGCGAACGAGAAGGCGAGTTGAGTGAGAAGGAAGCGAGAATGAGCGAGGAGGTGGAGAGACTTCAGAGTGAGAGAGTGAAGTTGGGTGAAGAGATTGAGAGACTTCAGGGCGAACTGAAGGAGAAGGAAGAGGCGTTGAGTGGAGAGATCGAGTCACAGAAGAGTGAGAAAGAGAAGCTGGTTAAGGAGCTGGAGAGTACTCAGAGTGAGTTGAAGAAGAGCGAGGAGAAGATGTTGAAGGAGGTGGAATCACTGAAGGAGAAGGACGAAGAGTGTTTGAGGCTGAAGGAGGAGGTGGAGAGACTTCAGAGTGAGTTGGAGGAGAAGGCGAAGGAGGTGGAGAAGGCGCTGAACGAAGCGAACGAAGCGAAGGAGAAGATGAAGTGCTTGGCAAAGAAGAGCGAGGAGGAGAAGGAGGTATTGGAGAAGGACGTACTGGAGAAGAAGGAGGAGATTGAGAAGCTGCAGAAGGAAGCGGAAGAGAGAGAAAAGGAAATGGGTGAACTGAAGGCGTCGGTGGAGTTGAAGAGACAGAGTGATTCGGAGTTGAGTGGAGAGATTGAGCGACTTCAGAATGAGTTGAAGAAGAAGGAAGAGGCATTGAACGAGGAGATGGAGTCGTTGAAGAAGAGCGAGAAGGAGAAGGAAGAGAGAATGAAGGAGGCGATGGAGAGACTTCAGAGTGAACTGAAGGAGAAGGAGGAAGAGAAGGAGAGATTGAATGGAGAGATTGAGGGTTTGAAGAAACAGAATGAGGAGATTGAGAGACTTCAGAGCGAGCTGAAGAAGGAGAAGGATAAACTGAATGAAGAGATGGAAAGACTCCAGAACGAGTTGCAGTCAGCGAAGGACGAGAAGGAACAGTTAAGTAGAGAACTCGATGACTTGAAGAAACAGAATGAAGAATTGGAGAAACTTCAAAGCGAATTGAAGGAGAACGAAGAAGAGAAAGCAAAACTAAAGGAAGAACTCAACTCGTTACAGAAGGAGAACGAAACCCAATCGAAACAGAACGAAGAACTCCACCGCCTCCAGAGCGAGCTGACGAAGAACGAAGAAGAAAGAAACCGCCTAACGGAGGAAATCACATCCCTCAGGAAGCAGAACGAAGCCATCGCCCAGCTCCAGAGCGAACTGACGAAGAAGGAGGCGGAGAAGGCGGAGCTGAGCGCCAAACTCTCTGAACTGACCCAGCAGAGCGAGTCGCACTCCCAATCCGTCGAGAGACTTCAGCGCGAGCTGCAGAGCAGCAAGGAGGAGATGGACTCTATTCGAGACCAGCACGCGCAGCAGCAGGAAGAGAACGCGAAGCTCCTCTCCGAGAAGGAGGAGACGGCGTCGATTCTTGTTCGCGTGACGGGTGATCGTGATGCGTAGAACGACATGCAGACCGCCAACACGGAGCTGTGTGCGGCGAAGGAGCAGGCTCTCGTGGCGCTGCGAGAGAAGGAAGAGGCGCTGAAGGTGGGTCTGGGACAGTGCAATGATGCTTAGAAGGAGGAGAAGGAAGTGAGTGAGTTGACGGAGAAGCTGGTGGAGGCGCTCTCTTCCTCTCACGACTAGAACGCGGCTGAGGAACAAATGAAGCGTCACGTCGCAGAACAGGTGGCTTCGCTGTCGCGTGGTTATGGGTAGAAGGAGAACGAGAGCCGCATCGAGTCGCTGGAGGCGGGTCTGAAGGCGAGGTGAGTCCACACACGTGCTGTGACGGTTAGCCAGGCGCAAGAAGCGCGATTGAAGTCGCTGATCAACCGGTCGACGAAGGTGCTGAAAGAGAGCGTAGGGAGGAGAACCGAAGCATCATGGATAGAACCAGATGGGCGAGCGCGTGGCGCAGCTGGAGGGCGAGAAGGCGCAGCTGCAGAACCAGATCAGCAACCTGAACAGCAGTCTGATCGCGCTGAAGAACGAGCAGAGCGCACAGAGCGACAACGTGCTGGAGGTGGAGAAGCGTCTGAAGGAGAAGGAGCAGGTAATTCTCGAGCTCGGCGGCCTGGTGAAGACTCTCCAGGCAAGTGCGGTGGGTTCTGTGAAGGGAGTTGACGCGTAGAAGGAGGCGGAGCAGCGCATTGAGGAGAAGGAGAGCCAGATCGTAGGTGCGCGAGGGGAGGCTCAGGAGTAGGTGCACCTCACTCAGCTGAACCAGTCGATCAGCGACGAGTTGGGGATCAAGAAACAGGGCGAGACGCGCACCGCCGCTCTGCTGACGCAGCTGCAGAAGAAGATCGAGGTGCTGAGCAGCGATGTACCGCTCATGGCGAGTGTTGAGAAGTAGTGCGCACGACTTCAGTCGTTGTTCGACCCGACGTTCCTGCCCTTCACGCACCAGGAACTCGTGGACGAGGAGGAGGTGACGCGCGGCGAGGGCAGTGTGAAGGTGGTGTGTCGCCTGCTGGTGCAGGAGAAGGACGACGTGGCGGCGATGGAGTGGGTGTTCGCCGTCTTCTCGAAGGAGGGCGAGGCGTCCATTGCGAAGTGGGTGGAGGTGCCCGCGTTGCAGTCCGGCTATCCGAGTAGCGATGAGGGTGTGAGTGAAGTGCAGGTGTGCCGTTGCCGGAGGAGCTGTCGGCGTCGCTGCAGAAGGTGACGATCCACGCGGAGGCGAAGGAGTCCACCTCGCAGCGTCAGCTGGAGCAGCTGCAGCAGTCGTTCGATTCGTACAAGAAGAAGACGAAGGCGGCGACGAGTCTGCTGCAGGAGAAGAACAGCGCGATGGGCGAGGAGATGAAGAAGCTGGCGAACGAGGTGAGCGTGAACGGTGGTCGTGAGGGGTAGGTGAAGAAGTCGAGCGCGCGGCTGGAGGCGATGAAGAAGGAGATGGAAGAGCAGGTGGTGGTGATGGAGGTGTTGAAGAAGCGCAGTGAGGAGGTGGAGGCGATGAAGGACGAGGAGGTGGAGAGAGTGAAGAGGAGTGTGAGTGCGCTGGAGAAGGAGAAGGAGGCGGTGGAGAAGGCGCTGAAGGCGAACGAAGCGCGGTTGAGTGATATGTTGAAGGAGTTGGAGCGAGCGAAGGAGGAGAGCGAGGAGCGAGCGGAGGCGTGTCGTTCGAGCGAAGAGACGATTGCGGCGTTGCAGCGGCAGCTGCAGGAGCAGGCGCAGCAGCGTGCGGAGGAGAAGATCTCTCCGGTGGAGGTGAAGGAGGAGGTGAAGGAAGAGACGCCTGTGCCGGTGCCCGTGGAGGTGACGACGGACGTCAGTTCTTCTCTCGAAATGCCGCTGAGTTACCGCCGCGACCGCGAGCTGAACCACGACTCGCGCCTGAGCCGTCGGGGTGGAGAGAAGGAATGAGGCGTAGAAGTGCAGAGCGAGAGCGACAAGATGCTGGTGGACGTGACGAAGGGCGTGACGGAGGAGACGATGTGAGAGAGAGGAGAGGGAGTGACGTGTAGTGGAATGTATGCGCTGCCCCACAAGGTGATCGAGGAGTTGCGTGAGGAGTTGAAGCGAGTGAAGGCTGACAACGAGAAGAACGCGAAGTGAGAGCGAGAAGGAGTGGTGACGGGTAGCAGGGTGGAGAGCTACAAGAAGGAGTTGGAGGTGAAGACGCAGTACATCCAGGACTTGGAGGGAGATGTGAAGCAGATGAAGACGATGACGGCGCAGGAGAACGTCCAGTACTTACGACACACGCTTGTGAAGTTCCTGTGTGATTCGACCAAGTCGGAGCAGGAGAAGATTGTTCACGTGGTGGAGCAGCTTCTCCAAATGACGTGGTGGTGGTGAGGAGGAGTGACGCGTAGACCGGAGGAGTCGGAGAAGCTCGAGAGGAGTTTTAGACTGAACCAGCGCGGTTGGTTTTTCTAGTTAAGCGCTGTTTGTTTGAGTCCCGAAATCGGGGGTGTTTTGGTCGTCCGTTCACTTTGAAAAGAAGAGTTGAAATGACGGAGAGACAAGTGGCGTTTTCATCGCCCATCTACTGCATGACGAATTTCCCATGCCCCACCTTTCTCGAGCGATCGATTCGTGCGATGTCACTCGTTCCGCTAACGCATAGGCACGTCGCCCCACATCATTCTGTGCGGTGGCGGTGGGAAGGGAAACACTGGGATTTCGAACTTCATTGTGGAAGTGCGTGGCAGGCCTGAAGAATAGACGATCGGGAGTGTGAAACGGTCGGAGGACGGTATTCTGTCCTTCAGCAAATTGGTGAATTGCAATACGGAGCACGATCTTGTGCATCAGGTGGTTCCCGCTTCAAATGTTCACTCTCCGTTAACCCTTCACGTATAGGGAAGATTCGTATTCGGTAGCTTGCGTAACGGAACGGTCATCTACCGCGTGGTGAAGGGAGAGAAAGAAGCGCTGGCGTATTGTTGCTTTGATGAGTTCAACCTAGGTTGGAGAGGGTTCTGTTCAAAGAGACAGACACGGCGAAGTCTGGAATGCAGGTACGGAGCAGCAATTTCCGTTCAGAGTAGAACGCGATCATTGTGAAGAAGGATGACGTGACGTTCTTCACTGGAGGAGAAGACGGAACGCTTCGCTCCTATCGATTTGAGCTGAAGGGAGATGCTAACCGCAGGTATGTGTTGCACGCATTCTCTGAAGTGCAGCTGTGACGTACGAGAGCTGGAATCGCTTCATCTCTTCGAATGCCCGATCACGACGATGGCGTTCAACCCAACGGAGAAATTCGTTGACTCTCACTCAGTGGATGATGGAGTAGTGTATCGTGGGATCTCAGAAGGGCGAGATTGCGATGATCGATCTGTCCACCATGGGCATTGTGCAGCGCATTCCCTCTCCTTCGCCTCGCACGAAGGTTCGAAGCCTGCTCTTCCCTTCCTCCACGGTACTGTTGGCGCTGATGAACGAGGGCGGTGTGAACTCACGTATGTACTTCTTCGTTCCTGAGGCCGACGCGTCGTCTGTGAAGTGGAAGGTGGACCACAGCGTTGCGTTCAAGAATCACACATTCTGCTGCATGCACTTCAAGTACGGTCGCTGCAAGCTGCATTTACACATAGCCGTGAGAGCAGCACGATCAGCGTTGGAAGCAACCAGGGCGAAGTCGGTGTCTTTGAGTATCCCTCCCTCCGCAAGTATATGAAGGTATTTCCTTGTGTTTTGTGCGAGTGTAGATGTGCTCCATTCACGATATGCCCGTCACGTCCTTGACGTCTCTCCCTTCACATGAATCCCTGTTGTCCGTTGCCGAGCGAAATGCGAAGGATGATATGAATGAGTGGATCGTGTCGTCCTCCGTGGACTACACCTTGTCCGTGTTCAGGTGTAAGAGGAATACGGTGAGTGTGCGAATGGAGCTGGTGATCTGGCTGCTCTTCGTGATGATAGCTGTTGCATATGGTGTGTTCTGTTTGAGGAAGTAGCGGTGTTTGTTTCAATCGCAAAGGGTTTCGGAGTTTCTGTGTGGAATGGACTGCCCTCATCGCCACAAAGCCATCCCTCATGCAATCTTCCACAGGACACGATCAACCAAAATGGAGAAGAAAAGGAGGATGCCAAAGAAAGGGTCAATTTCTGTCAAATCGGATTCAAACAGAATGGAGGAGCTACTAGATTGCTTTGCGTTTAAGAAGGTTCCCACCGTGGAGCGAGCCCGAAAGCGGGACTTGCGTAAGGAAAGCAAAGATGCTCCAGAGAAGAAGCCAAAGTTGCTCAGCGATATTCTCTCTGGAGAGAACCTGCCCTCCTTAGTTCCTTCGTACACAACGAATGGTAATGGAGCTGCTGCTCGCTCAAATACAGGCATTCCCGTAAGCAAAGAGCCCTCTTCCCGATGGTCGCGCGTGCCTCTTCCGCTGTCGAAGAGAGACCCCATTCTCGCAGTGCAGCACTGGGAACGCGAGGGAAGTATGCCGTACACACCCCCTTCTGACATTCCGCTCCATCCGACATCGGTGATTGAGTACACGGGTGCGTTTCTTCGGTTGGTCGTTGAGAGGTAGATGCGGACTATGAGAACGCCAAGTGCAAGGGCGAGTCCTGGGAGAAGACGAACACCGATTTCCTCTTCTCTCTTTGCAGAACGTACGCGAGTGAATCGCGCTGAAGTGTAGGTACAATCTCCGCTGGCCCGTGATCGTGGAACTGATCAACATGCGTCTCAACCTCAATCTGGAGGCGTGCCAGCTGCGTTACTACACCGTGTCCAAGCTGATTCTCGGTTACCGCAACAAGCAGGGAATCCAGCTGACGCCCGAAGAGGAGCAGCTGTTCAAGTACGGATACGATAACAGCTTCTGCAAGAATCGTCGTCAGACGCTGGATCGCGCGTTCCTCATCAGCCGAGTGGGAAACGACGCGGAGCGAAAGCTGCAGGACCGTATCGATGCGATCGATTCACAGCTGAACCGAATCACCTCCGTAGAGTCGAAATGGTTCTATAACGCGTAGAATGAGAACACGGAGGGCTATGGTCCCTACGACGATCTGAACGCCATTCCGACTGTGATGAAGGGTGGAAGCAGAGCGCGGTCGTAATGCGTAGAATCGCCGGTGTATCTGAAGCCCTCTCCCGGAGTCACGCTGCGGAGCGCTCGTTTTGACAACAATGTGCGTGTGGAGTGGGAAGAGTTAGGGATAGAGTGCATCGGGCTACTTCGCTGACAACACGCAGAAGCGCCTCATTCAGATCCTGGCGGAGATGAACGTCCAGATTCCTCACATGGCGACAAAGCGCGTGTGCGATACGCTGGATCGACTGAAGCAGGACATTGTGAAGCTGATTCTGTTGCGAGTGGGTGGAATGCCAATCTCTTAGGTGTAGAAGTATCTGGCGCAGAACAACTACGCGATGCCGGCTCCGAATCCGATCATGAGCCAAATGAGCGACAACAAGGCATTCTTTTTGGAAGAGCGTAACGTCTAGAAAAAGAGGAAGTCGGTGCCCTCTTCTGTAAACTATTCCGGTCCTCCAAAGTCGTTTAATCGATGAGTGTTTGTGTTTCTTTCACATGGAAGAAATCACCCCGATTTGTGGCATCCCTCCACAGAAAACCCTAACCATGGAGAAGAAAGAAGAAAAGAAGGTTGAAACTGTGAACGACGACAAAGTCGAGACCACGTAGCTTGTTGTCTGCGAGAAGTCACCATGCGTAGTCCCTGTGCAATGATGCTGCATTCCATCGGTTTTGCACTCATCCTGATCGGAGTGAACTACCTCATCCTCCAGGAGCGCATTCTTGGCGAGGCTGCCGCTCCCATCGAGAAGTACGTGAATGAGGCTGTTTGGATTGTGTGTATGACTCACCGCTAGTACATTTTGGAGGACGATAGGAAGGTGCGCAAGCAGTATGACCGTGATGTGGTGATGTTGTACTCTGTCTACGTGAAGGTATTGTTGACTGCATGTTCTCATCTCAAGCCCCATCCCAACTTCGGACTGCGTGAAGAGGAGTTTGATCTGAGCTTTGGAAACCAAATGCGCGTGCGCCGCGTCACCGAGTACTGCCAGTGGAAGGAGGTTTGACTGGATTCAGTCATTCACACATAGTTCAAATCCGAGAACGGAGAGGTTTCGTACGAGAAGGGTTGGTACGATCACAAGTAGCGTCGTCGTGGAAATCTTAGGGGTAGCATTTCCTCGGACGACTTCGTCGATGAAGAGCACCATCTCAACATCAACCGCGATCCTTTCCCCTCGTTCCCGTTTCACTGTGCACTCATCCGTAGTCGCGAGTCCGTCCCTCGTCGCATCCTTCTCGGCTCCTTCGTGGTCGATCCCCAATTCTTCAGCGATTACGTACGCCTCTCTCTCCCCCATGTCCATTAGCACAACCACCCCAGCCGCTACGACCCGAGCGCCTACTCGACGGAGTTCGTTCCGGACACGACCCGCAAGGAGGGCTTCAGTTACGTGAGCTCGTCGTGGTACTACAGCAAGATCCAGCTGGTCTCCGACGTGGAGCATCTGAAGAGCGCGAACTTCACGGTGCTGAGCGACGCGGAGGAGGAGGCGTTCGCCGAGGCGTGCGAACCTGGCGACATCCGTGTGGGCTTCGAGATCGAGCGGTTCCCGCCCGAGGTGACGGTGATTGGCATCCAGGTGGATGAGGCGATGCGTGGTGAGGCGTAGAACCACTACCGAATCATGCCGATCCGCGAGGAGGGCACGCCTCGGTACATCATGTTCGATAAGTACGTGCGTCCGAAGGATGTGTTGAGCGTGGTGGAGAAGAAGGAGCAGCTGAGTCTCCAGTTCTGGCGCGTGGTGTGTGGCATGATGGTGTTCTTCGGCATGCTGTGTCGCAACGAGGACCGCATGCCGTTCCCTGTGGAGGATGAGTGGTGGCGTGATGTGTAGTCGATGCTGCACGTGGTGAGGAGTCTGGCGTGTGCGGTGCTGTATCCCATGCTCACGACGCTGGTGATGCGCGCCTACCTCTACGGCGTGACGGATAACAACGTGTTTAGAATGGTGCTGTACACCGTGCTGCCCGCCCTGTTGTTCTTCTCGCTGGATCTTCTCTTCAAGCTGATTCGCATGTACCGCTACGGACTGAAGATTCTGGCAGAGAAGAAGAAGGAGGAGGAAGAGTTGAAAAAGAAGAAGGAGGAATAGACGTGTTTGTTTGGAAGGGGTGCTACTCTAGCATTACATCATGTACATTCACATCACACACAACCACTCCTACTATCGTATTCTACACGCTGTCCTGAACACGAGTATATACTACACTATAGTGCGCTACTCACTGGTTGGAGAGAAAAGGCGAATCAAAACAGAGCATTATTTCCATGGAAATCCACATAGAAGTACATGGAATTCACATGGAGTTAGATGGAAGTACATATGGAAGTACATGTAACTCCATGGAATTAGACATAGAAGTACATGGATTTACATGGATTCACATGGTCTGTACTCCATTTTGGACAATTGGAACTTAGTTGGTGCTTTTCTTTAGTAAACAGTACTAACAGTGAAAACTACTGCAAAGCAGGATCTGGAGTAATGTCTTTGACGACAGACAGGAGGCAACGAAGATGTCGAACCAGCTCCAGCTTATCTTGTCTCCGAGGATTGAGTAGGTCGTCACGACGTTCATACACCTTGCACAGATGGTCTTGGATGATGTAGTCAATCTGGGCATCTTTCAACTATGAAGCCTCTTCATCGCATAGAAACCGGTCATCGCATGTGTCACGGAGTTCTACCGCAGCCTTAAGAATAGTTTCGATGAGCTTCTCATGCTCCTGTCTCGAAACGCGGCGTAAGGCGTTAACTGGACGAGGAGGCGGATTGAACAGCATAGTACTAGTTAGGCTGTCGGAGTCCGCTGCTAATTGATTCAGATCATTCCCGTCGAGCGTCACTTTCAAGATCGGTTGGGGAAGGGCGCACGGCGTGATGTACGAGGACAACACCGAAGCCATCAACACCTTTAACCACATGGTAGAGTACTACCGACGTGCGTGCCTGGCTGTGACGGGAGAGGAGTGCGGCGCATGGATGCTGAAGGCGAGGAGTCTTGA